>Ga0247778_1000465_pt1 | contig 51493 bp, 70 predicted proteins | sample UWRJL049202B5_FD_179939 | JGI IMG/M metagenome (GOLD analysis project Ga0247778, IMG submission 179939) | Plant litter microbial communities from Arlington Agricultural Research Station in Wisconsin, United States - UWRJ-L049-202B-5 | ecosystem: Environmental > Terrestrial > Plant litter >... | reverse complement strand
ACACCCCTTTTGCCCCCCCCCCCCCCCTGCCTCTTTACTGCACTATGACGCAGAATTCAGGTGAATTTCGAATCCTAAAACGATTTTGTATGAGGAGTACCCCATTTTTAATCCCCAAACAAGTTTTTGGGCATATCTAACTTTTGTTGATTTTGTATACGAAAAGGGTGCGCATTGGACCGGAGAGCGCACGGGCCAGGGAATACGAGTAATACCAAGGACTATTCTCGCCTTGTCTATTTTACTAGATTTATGGTCGCGTGATTCTAGGTCGCAAGATTCTGGAAATCTATGCTCCGTTCTTCCTCTTTAGGCTAGTATGTACCAAACGAGCATGTTCATGTATATTTCGTTTTATCCAAATACTGAGCATCTAATCCCAGGGTCAATCCGGGAGAATTGGGTGACTGCGAAACTCCTCTTTGAATACGATACTACCCAGGATTCTGTTGTTCTCGCTCAGCCTAATATCAGTGTTAGATTAATAAATATGGCATCTTCAATCTTATAATTATCTTCCTTCATTTCTAAATTGTAGCCTAGCTTGTCAGCCCTGATTCTGCACCTGAAATTCAAAATGATTATTCTCACTTCTTCTCTAGCCATTCTAAGTCTCATTCAATGTAGTCAATCGGTCCCTTTTGCTAGTGACTTGGAAATATTCTGGCCGCTGCCTGATGGCGTTAACATAACATCGGTTCGTCCCCTCAGCACCCCTTCCCATCCATTTCTAGCCCTTATTCTCCGACAGTTTCGAACTACCCTCGAAGTTCCTCTTCACACGTCTCAAAGCGTCTACGGAAACTCCATCCGCGCTTTCTCCTCATACATCTCAACCTCATCATCCCGAATCGCGGATACTTTCACGGCCAAGGATGGGCAGGATCGTACTTATAATATCACTCTAGATGGCATTGGAGAAAATAGCAACATTAGTATGTATTATCTTTCCCTACCTTATTTTTTATTTCATTTGCATCTATCATATCGTCAGATAAGTATTTAACCCAAAAGAAGTCTATGCAGGCGACAACGTAGTATCTATGTGGTCTTCATCATTTTCTGGAAGTGTCAAAAACATAACCTGGTCAAACAGACTCTTCGTCATCCCAGGTAACTACAGTATCGGTAATGGTACCAACGCTTCATTTTATGAAATTGACCGTATAATCCCGGTGGATGTTTACACAAGATTCGGATTTCGTCTTTCTCTCAATGAATCGTTGTGGAGCTTTGAGGACGTCGTGTGGAAGGATACGGAGATTTGGGTTACGGATGTGAGGAATCATGATTGGTGTGACAAGTAAATATCCTCTTTGCTTGCTCTTCTACTTCCGAAAGACGCCTTAAAAGACATGCTTGATTTAGCTAATCTGATTATTAGTTACAATGTGACTCTATCAGTGAAGCCCTTATATAGCGAAGACCGGGCGCCTTTGCCGAATGTAACAGTAAAGCATGGATATTCAGCAGCCCGTGTATACCAGCATATGAACGTTTGCCTCCTAGACGAGATTAGGATGGTACAGCCCTCAGTGGATACTTATATGCCTGGCGAGGGGCAGAATAATCTTGATAGCAACGGAACACCAAATCCGTCTTATAGATTGTGATGATAAGGGTTGCTGAGAGGATGGATTTGTTATAACAGAGCCACTTCTCTTGGAATTCATGTTAAAACTGCGGTCTGAGCTTTAACAGGATAGCGAAAATATTTTAATCAAGAAATGCGATGGCATAATTGAAGATCAAAGTACCATTGAATGAGGTCTAGAAAGGTTTGAGTTGAGTTGAACTATAGGCTCTACTCAAGTTAACTACTTAAATTTTATACATTGCCACAGTTTGAGAGCTGTATCTGCGAGCACTACCCACTAGTACCAGCAATGGAAGATTCTATGTCGAAGTCCTCTTTCGGGGCTCGCTTTCTTGGTAGGATGGCCAATTTGGGACCAAAGAGGCTGCCATCAACGAACGATAGTCATCACACCTCTATCATGAACCTCGACGACTATTTAGCGCAGTCCGAAGATCTCAAAATAGCATCGAAATTGAAACGACTACAACTCTTCATAGAGTCGCATACAGAATACTACCACATCGACCCGGCGGAAATGTCAAAGGAAGAAGTCTTGACCCTTCTGCAGAAAACGCTCTTCACGTCAGACGAGGCTGCGACCAGGAGACTCGCATGCAGTCTTTATAACGGCGCTCACAGACCTACATTGATTTCCATGGTAATTTCAAACGCAAATTCAATGGGTATATATTTTCACGGAAATGAAAAGACCTCTCTTCTTCCATCCGAAATTGTGTTATTCATGAAAGCCTTCAGGGACATCCCTCGATCACTGGAAACTTCAAATGGTATACCATTACCCTTGTGAAAAGTTCTCCTTCCAGCTTTAAGCTGACGCCATGAAGCGGATGAAGTAGCTCTGTGCGAATGGCGACTGACTTCTGCGATTTCATTGGGTGCTACACCTGTCTGCCAACGCTAGCAATGTCTCACCGGAAGAAGGGTGACGAGGACCAAGTCTAGATACTGTACATGACGTGGAAAGGGAAAAGGGGCCTCAAAAGAACAGAAAATCTTGGGATCTAGAACAGGCTGCTAGTATGAATACCTACCCAGTTTGTCAGACTGCGCTGCGAACCCCTCATTTTTGACTCGAAATAGCAAGTGTAGTCCTCTGCCGTGTCCTGAGGTTGAATCGTGAACATTAAAAGTGAATCCCAATCCTATTAATACTGTTTACGTCATTGCAGCCACACAGATCTAGCTCTATAGAAACAACCTAGATGAACATTATAGAAGGGTACATGGTTATGATCTATAGTAGAACAAAAAAAATCATAAGACAAAAGTAAATACTTAGATAATTGTAACAGGTTGATGCCTCACGCCTGCAAAACAAGACGAATCCAAAACACTAAAATACCCAATCCGTTTGAAGTAGCCGTTGTTGTCCTCGGAGCGGCCAAGTACGAGGCCATCATGTGTAGCACCTCGGCCCGGTACTGCAGGCCCTTGAGCAACGAGAAGGCAATGGACCGTCACTGAAAATTCGGCTCTCGGAACATCATTCGATCGTCGGACAGTTCGAAAGGGCGCCCACAACCCTGGTCTCGGGAACAGCTCGAGCTCTGCATCAGCAGAAATGCGCGTCCTTAGACCACGCTCCCCAGGAAATTTTACGAAGTAAGTCAGTCCGGTAGTGACTTTGCGTGTACATGTTAGGTCGGCCGATACTAGACGGCCGTGTAACCTAATGATACCCCCAGTTACCTCCCCAAGTGGATTGTCACGCATCAATGGAATGGCATCTTCCACACTGACGTTGGAAACGTCCGGCGTCATTGCTGCAAAGCTTCTGTCGAAGGCAACGGAGCCTCCAGAACCCCTGTAACCTGCGGGTTTCGACGAGTTTCCCATGCTTTTATCCGATGTTCTGACCCAACCCTCAATCGACGCCCAGGACCATGACGGGGCCATGCACTTCTTCGGAACTTGGGTGGTCGGGTCTATTGGGTTCGGAACTTTCGGGAGTGGTTCCGCAAACCGGTCAAAACCTCGCGTCACTTCCCAAAGAAGACTGGGGACTAGTTTTTCTTCCCAGATTCCAGCAAAATACCTCGACCCAGTTTGATCTTGCACTCTTTTCGCCAGCCCACTGATCGCAGGGAGAAGATCGTTAAAGTAGCCCAGGTTTCGAGCGGAATAAGACTGCACCAACTCCTGCCAGAGTTCAAACGGCTGCTCTTTGACGTTATGATACTTGCGTGCCAATCCCAAGGAGGGGAGGGTTTGTGGCTCATATTCGCATTCGGATTTGACTTCTTGTCTACACTCCCATATCAGTTCTGACGGTGCAAAATTCAACACTCGAACAGAGAGCGCGGATTCTTGCCATATCCAACCCTGTGAGTGTGTCATTGTTAGTTTCTTGATGTGTACATCGTTGATGTTTACTGAACGTACCCTCTTTGCCAGATGTCCTTCCACTCCTAAACGCCGAACGTGCACACCTGAATTCCCATCCTCTCCAAACGGGAACCTGTGCGGTATATAGTATAAACTCCGTCTATTTATAAAGGGAACTGTGCTATTCTTGGAAGATGATGCGGCGATTGTGAAGAATGCGTTTGCGTAATAGTCACCCATTTTCGGGATCTCTTTCCCCTTGTCGGCTTCGTCGTCCTGAATCAGACACACAGTGTCCATCCATAGATATCGCAGACCCAAACCTCGAGTCACCTTAATTGCATCTTGTAGCACTCCGGGCATTCCCTCTTCATCGATGCCATGCAAACGGTCATTGAAGTTTCGACGCAGGGTCATGAACATCAACTTTGGATCGCCCCAGCGATGGCTCACAGCCGCGTATTTTTGAGCTCCGCTACCTAGCAAATAGGATTCGACTAGTTTGATAACATCGCCGTCGCCAGTACCGACATCTAGGAGACGTCTTGGAAGGACTGTCCCACCAGCTTGGCCGCATGTGCTAGTGTGATTCTTAACGCAATCATGGAGTGTGGATTTGAAGAACTGGAAATTGTCGTTCAATACTTGGTCTGGATCCTTAAAGGCGCAAAGGCCAGGCCAACCTAATACCTGCTCGCCTGTTGTCACTTCATGTCAGCATAAATAGATGAATAAGAGGAGGATGCAGCATTACCGCCAGGGCAGTATACTTGTAAGGGCGGCGGATAGTATACTTTTCTGGGATCGTTTTCTTCCCCACTGATTATTGCATCCCTTGCCACGCTCGCTCTCCCATGCATCCCCTCACGGAATGTGATCACTACCGGACGATCCGATGCAACAATTACGGAGGCAACTGGATCGTGCAATAAACGTTTTGCCTTCCGTTCAGCAAGCCTCATCTTCTCCTCAGCACCGTCCACGTATTTTTGGAAAATACGAAGTAGCAAGTTGCAGAACGGGCACTCGTCGCTAGCTCGCAGGAAGTCCCAGAGGTAGATTTCGATTTCATTGGGATCTAGCCGGATTTGTGACTCTGGTTGGATCCGAGGATTCATGTTGTAACAGGCTCCACAAGATGCTCCTGAGTTTTGGGGTTTTGGACGTTGCAGACGTGGAATGTTTATCGTCTGTCGACCGCCGAGGAGGGAATTCTCTACAACTTCGTAGCCCATATTATCTGGGTGTTGATTCTGAGCCTGTCGTCGGAAAGACGGCTGCACGCGCGGAATGTTTATTGTAGGTTGACCTCCGAGGCGAGGATTTGCTACAACTTCGTAGCCCATATTTATTGGGGGCCGATTCGAGTAGCTAGGATATCTCACCCGTTGATTTGGGTAGTTAGGCCACATCGTGGTTCAAAATATCAATGCCGAACATTCGAGCTGACTGAAAATTAAGAACTTGCAGATAACTGAAAAGTTTGCGGGTGCTGATGCATATTTGGGTATACCAAAGGGACTGGCTAGTTGACCGGTCGGGCTGTGGCATGGGAAGCTGCGTTCCATTACCTCATTTCGATGTTGGCAATTAGCTGTCACGGACGTGGTTACCGGTATGCACAGTTGTTCCTAATCATCTAGACAAGTCATTCAGGCTCAGGGACGCGCTTTACTGAGTGTGTAAGGTGGCTTGGGTAGCTAGAGCTGCCTCAATTTAGCGAGAACATATACTCCAATCGTTAAGTTTTTCAGCGATTCCGCAACGATTGAGTGGTCGGGTCCTGCCAAGCTACGCGCCAGTTCTAGGCTGCCAGACGAATGGGTAGGGTCCCGCCTCCACAGACGCCAACTCACCCTACAGAAGCCATGGCAAGTGCCACTTTGCCTGGTTTGACTCACTCTCGTTCACAATATGTCAAGGCTCTCTGGCATAAACCAGTCGGAACCCAATTCCTGCACCCGCAGTCCCTTTTTGCATCAATTTCGAGCCTTGGGCGACGCGAGTGTTTTTTTTTTCAGCTGAAGGAACAACGCCCATTCTGCATATACACTGGGGACTGGCTCGTATTTACTGATACTTGACCGTCAGCTCGTTCTTCCATTCGTTTCTCTGCCATCTTGCCTGTTCTTTCCATGTTTGTGGAGCTTTTCAACGCCGGTGCGAGTGCTCGATCCTACGAACCAGTATTCCTACACCTGATTTTCACGATTGTTCTCGCTCTGTCCGTAATCTTCGTCGTTGACAGTCATTTTGTCAATGATGGGAGCACTCTTCGCTCTAATGGCAACAAATGGTGGACCGTGAGCGATATTACGACCTTCATCTCCGCGAGTTTGGTCGTAGTCCAGTGGGCAGCGGGTACTTGGACTATCATGACCGGATGGCGGTGTGCCTTTATGCTGTTGGATAGCCGGGAATGAGGACTAAGGACCTAGGCTATGTCACTTCGGCATCTTTCCTCATCTTATTCGACTGGTGCTTGCCATGGAAGCCGCGCCCATCCGGCTGGAAGGTTTTCACCATCCTGCTCCTCTGGCTCCTGGTCCAGGCCTCAGTAAACGGTCCACTGATCTCAGGTGCAGTCAACTGGCGGGGGACACTCATTCGGGTGGATAGTAGATTCGTCACTCTAAGTTATGGTGGACCCACCGCTTTGACAGACTAGTACTGGTAACTGGAATCTATGTGGCAACTAAGCAATGACATTCCCGACCATAGACCGCCGTCAGCAGCAGCAGGCCTCGTTGGCCTAGCCTATTCAACAAAAAAACAGCCGGATGTTGGACGCTATCGTCGAGTGACGCCTGACAGCTCCATCCCACTGAATTCCACCGTTGCGAATGCCACTATACCGTGTATAGAAATCCACGACATATCTTTCAACTCAAATCCCTCACCAGACATCATTAACGTGCTCAATTCAGCTGGCGAGAACGTTAGTATTTTCCAAAACGGTGTAGTTGGACCCCTCTTCACCTAATTATGAAGTTCTAACTGCGAGATGCGCTCTCACTGATGTATAGAACAATTGTGTATGGCTCGATCGCGCATGATCCTCACTCGAATGGTCCGGATAGCCACGACTGGCTGGTCTGGCACGCTCGTGGCGATGATGCACCATGCCGCGGGGCTGTCGTCTAGCTGAGCCGTACGAGCGCCAGCCTCGATCCAACCTTTACTCCTATAACTCAAATAGCTGCATGCATACCGACTCGACATTCTCTTAGATCCTGTCTGAATAATGCGCCTGCTTGAATGCAATAACAATAGCGAGTTTAACCTCACTAAGGACTTCGGTCGCGGCAAGATTCCCGAATATACCATCCTTTGCACACATGGGGAGCGGATATAGAAGAGGTCACATATCGAGACCTGATTGGTTGGCAATAAAAAGAACAAGGTTGGGTACGAGAAGATTCGGTTCTGCGGAGAACAAGCCAGACACGATGGCCTCTAATACTTCTGGGTTGATACGTATTGTATTGATAAATCGAACAACAATGAGCTCGCAGAAGCTATCAACTCTATGTTTCGGTAGTACCGTGATGCGGCGAAATGCTACGTTTTTCTGTCAGACGTTCTAAGAGCGGGCGTCGACACCATTAACCATTCCTACCAGCTTCCCTAGGAATCGGCATTCTGAACAAGTAGATGGTTTACGCGAAACTGGACAATTCAAGAATTTATTGCCCCGATATTGGTTGAGTTCTTCTCTGAGAACTGGGAGCTTCTAGGCGACAAGAAATCCCTAGAGCGATATAACTGCGAGATAACAAGAATTCCCAGCAAAACTCTTCAAGAAAGTCCTTTAACTGAATTCAGTGTAACCGAACGAATATCATGGGCAGAAACTTGTCAGAGTACTCGCGAAGAAGACATAGCATACTCCTTACTAAGCAGTTTCGACGTTTATATGTCACTCATCTATGGCGAAGGGAGAGAGCACGCATTCAAACGGCTCAGGAAGGAGATCTATAATTCTATAACAGGTGAATACGCGGTCAATTGCTTTATCTTTGGCCATACGCTAATCACCTTTTGCAAGAAAACGAGCAGATGCTCCTTGACCCCCAAAGTCGAAGCTGTATACAAGACCTACGGATAACAGATCCCCGCGAGGACAAGAAGCGGATCGAGGACACGAAGTGCGGCCTATTGCAAGACTCCTACCAATGGATCTTCGAACACGCCGACTTTCACAAATGGCGTGATAACGAACAGGGTTGAGTGCTGTGGAGCAAAGGCAATCTGGGCAAAGGCAAGACGATGCTGCTGTGCGGTATCATCGATGAGATAAGCACCTTTATGAGGCTTGAAGAGAGCGCAACCACGCTACTATCGTTTTACTTCTACCAGGCCACCGACTCTCGCATAAGCAATGTAGCGGCTATACTCCACGGCCTCATTTACCTACTCATTGACCAGCAGCCATCGCTTCTCTCGCATGTACGGAAAAATTACGACCACGCTAGCAAAGATCTCTTTGAGGATGCAACTGCATGGGTTGCGTTGTCTGGAATCTTCACAAAGATTCTGCAAGACCCGGCTTTGAACAGTACTTACTTGATCATCGATGCGTTTGACGAATGCGTAGTAGACTTGCCCAAACTATTAGAGTTTATTGTCCAAAAGTCAGTCATATTTCCTCGCATCAAATAGGTCATTTCTATCCGTAAGGACTAGAGAGAGCCGGGCAAAAGATGAGACTATGCCTCGAGCTGAACCCCAAGTCCGTTTCTGCGGCTGTTAGTACCTATGTCGAGCACAAGACACGCCAGCTTTCAGATCAAAAGAACTATGACGCCAGAACCTGCGAAGCTGTGCTGCAGCATCTACCATTGCATGGTCACGTTGGAGGGTTTCCTGATATGATCACGTGCTAGAGTGATGACACCAGAGGTGGACAAAACATCAGTTGTTATGAACGCCGACTAGAATCTACCATTAACCCACTCTGGTGTCGCAACCAAGCTCAAAACACTTGATAGGAGACGATTTGAACTCGAAGGATTTGAAGCATAATGGATAAGCAAAGGAACTTTTCTAGATGCCGGAGATCCCACGGCAGTGATTTCTGCCAAGAGCCCAGGTTGACACTGGCCAATTAGAATGTTATTCTAGGGGGAAAATGTCCCTTCATATGGAAGATAATTAGTTAACTCGCAGGCAGCGTCTATTACGCGCCTGCCCCTACAAGGCGTGTTCCTAACTCCGCGCAACCACTCTCTGAACGCCGTGAGCAGGAGGAGCCTAATTCGTTTCCGGGAAACCGTCTAATGTCCCATCTGTATTAGTGCGTTTCTACTAGTAGAATGATAATCATCGCAAATCACTTGACCGCAAGACCTCCTGTCACATGACTACTAACATTACTGAGAGAAGCAAGCGAAAATCCCAGTTCAAATTCCTTACTTTTATCTTAAAACATACTACTGTAAATTGGCGGCGAAATTGTCCTCCCACCTACATTCTCCTGCCAAATTACCCAGGGCCGAAACCGCTCGCCGATCCTTGCCACCCATTCCCTAGCCGTTAGTATCCATATCCAGGACCTGGGTTGTTATGGCCGTTATTGTTCTGAAAGTTCCCATTCATCTGGTTCCTGTTATTCGCAAACTGGTTCATGTAGTGCTGCGCCATTGCATTGCCCCAATTAAACCCGTTGGCACTATCTGCACCAATGCTGTCTACTTCTTGTCCATTCACTCTATCCCCAGGCTGGACGTGAGAGACAGCATTAAGAACAGGCCCAGGCACTCCCTGCATGGCAAATGCGTTGCGCATGAGATCATTAAATGTTGGTGTCGTGTGCATACTGTCTCGTGCCCTCTGGATGTCTGCGACCACCACTTTGAGAGCCAGTAAGACCTTTTGATAGTTTGAGTCACGGGTATTGAACTTGCAGATCTCGTGATGGTTGGCGTTGTTCATAGGGATAGACTGTTCTCGGGTGGCTCCCAGATATGTCGAACCTTCCTCGACCACCTGCATTACCAGTCAGTCCGCCGGTTCTCTGCCAACAGAGTTTTACGTACCTTTACTCCATGAGTCTTTTCTGTCTCATAGAACGACCAAATTGGAAATTTGTTCCTAATCTCAACAAAGTTGTGTGCGTAGTCCAGAAGCTCTGAAGACCACAGCTTAAGTTCGTGAGGAGCAGGTGGGGGTTCTTTAAGTCGCAGGGAAGCCATTACTTTTGATGTAAAAGCCGCAAGCCAGGCAATATTGAGAGTGCCTTGGTGTGGGGTCCCCATGAATATTATGCCTTTAGTGTTGTCTAGTATGGTCGCATACATTGTTTCTCTCGTCCGTGCCATTATCAATGCCTACGATTCCTATGTCAATGATTGGTCTGATGTGAGGGTACGGACCCTTACCGCTTTTAGAACAATACCTCCAAGACTATGAGCCACAAAAAGAATTGGGCGATCAATCTATAACTCCACTCATTAACTCACTATCCCATTTAACAGATTGAGAGAGGCATGCGCATCCTTCCACGTCCCTGTTATCTTTCAATGCATTCAGAAGATCTCGAGCGAAGGCGCTACTTCGCTCAGTCGAAGGCTTCACGAATAGACTTGCGTTATAACCGAATGTCAGAACTCGAGCTTGTGCACCCTTTTCTCGTAGGTCAGTCGGAATGAAGTCCCTTAGCCAGAGAGTTCCCGAGCGAGAACTCCCTGTCGTCCAGGTTCGGTATGAGTCTCCGCCTAGGCCGTGGATCGCAACGATGCTTCAAAGTAGTGTTAGGGCTGGCAAAAATCGTAATTGAAGGTTTGAGACTTACTCTAGATCAAATTTTTGACCAGGGTATCTCTCATGTGGAGGAGGCCACAAAATGTGCGGGCCGAGTGTATCATTCTGCCATCAGATTAATCATGTATACCTGGAAGAAAGGAACGGCGTCGTATCCTAAAAAACAGATAGGGTGCTCACAGGAATCTCTATAGATCCCAAAGTCGAATTCATGACGTAGATGAAGTGGTAAAGAAAAGATGGCCGTTTCAATACTGAATGTTTGGTACGAATAAAGGTTGCTAAACAGCAAATTGTGTATCCTACAAATGTTGGTCGTAGATATGCCCACGTCAGATATAGTAAGTGAAAACGCCACAAACCTATCTCAAGTAATATTGTGGCGTATACAAAAAGCAATATTGACCAAGCGCCAAGACACATTCGTCTCCTAAATGGGTCAGCAGGCCCTTGATGAGTTTGTGAGACGAGGCTGATTGGTATAAAAACACGAGCTGAGCTTCCACAATGATAGGAACTTGCCATTAGCGTTATATTGAGAGATGTGCTTTTGCTACCTGGGAAAAGGTACAGCATTGGTATTCCCGCCGATAGAGAAATGTCTTTCATCCGCGTGCCGTCTGCACTCAGCCTCATGAGACTGGCCCTACCTTGCAGACTTGGGCTTTGAAGGGGCGAGGTAAAGAGTCCACGGGGGTGTACAAGCTGAGGTCTAGGCAGCAGCACTAGTTGCTAGCGGGGCTATTATGTATATGTGATTGGGCATGAAGGAAGTCGGAGAATGCACGATAGCGCATGCTTATGAGGAAGGGCAAGTGCATTATTAGCTGCATCTCGGTATTGGCCAAGTAAGTGACACACGTTGGCGCTGAAACATGATAGTACTGCTTCTTGTTCATTACTTGAGGTGATGTCTCCAAGGTGCCAAGAATGGTCTTGTCGTGTATCGTGCACACCGCCGTGCTCAGTCGTTACCAAGTTGTCACGGTCTGAGCCAGGTTATAGCAGCTTCGCACTTCAGCCGGGTATTCCATTCGCGCTTCGCGCGGGAGGTCTCCGGAGACCTCCTGGTCGAGTCCTATGTCGCGCGCAGCCATAGTCGATGGATCTGGCCATTATTCCCGAAGAACTCAATGACCAGTTTTAACCTGGATACAGACCTCTAGCGGATTTATTAAAGCCTCTAGAAATTTTGAGGGGTGTAAAGGGAGTCTGCATCAGGGACGCCAAGCCGTGGGAAATTCCCGTCTGCGTGGCTATCGCGGATGGGTCGATCGAAACAGAGAGAGAGTCCTATCTCTTCCAGCAAGGGAATTTTATCGACAAGTTGATCGGCTCTAGGAAGTCTCAAAACCGAACAGTTGAGCTGGCATTCGAAATGCTTCCTCCACTTTTGGAATATGCTCAAGCCTTTGAAAATAATCCTCTGTTCTTACTCGAGATGAAGTATCATGACAACGACATCCCAACTTGCTATTCTTGCCATCACTGAGGAGATAATCCATCTCTATTGAACATCCTCCAGAAGCATCCGGTAAAGGCCGCGATTCGGAGCGCTGAGGAAGCCGCGGTCCAGAATAACGTTGACGCATTAAAGGACGAACGCAGTATTATCATCAATTATCTTGAGCCCCAGTATCAAAGAGTTGTGGCCGCTTGAGCAGAAATTGTTGAGTTTATAAAAAGTCAGAAGACCGAGGGCGGGTTATTTGATCCGGAAAGAATGAAGAGAGCCGCTGGTCCGAATGCATTGAGTGGAGCTTGGCCTAAGGAATACTCGGAGGCTGCTGTATTTCTCGAAAACTATATCGAATCCCTGAAGCGGGACATTCCACTCAACGTTAAGGTCGGGATTCGCACCAGAAAGAAGGTCTTCCATGAAATGTACTTCAATACAAAGAGAGAGCTACTCATGAAGCAATTGGAAAACGCTATCGAATGTATCGATTCCGAGAATTTTGTAAAGTTCTTTCAGGAGGCTTTCATTGACGCAAACAAGCAGAACCTGAAGATCAGATCTGCGAGGAAGCGCCCTCTGGACTTCGATTTTCTCGGAAACCCAGGCTGCATTAATCCCACCTCTGAGCTATATGGTTGCGATGAAATGATCAAGTGGGAGTTTAATGAGCCTAATTTGACTCCCAAGACAAAATACGAAGCTCGATGGGAGAAGAATCCTGCGAATTGATAAGCGGAAGAAAGGAAATATCTTTGGAGGGGAACTTCGGCTGCTGATGAGTTTCTTTACCAAGTCCCAGTTGTAGTGGAACATCCACGCAGGTACAAAAATAACAAACGTTAACCACTAGCCGCTGCACGGGCACCACAAACTATCTTCCGCTCACTATTCTTAAAGTTGCTTCTTCTCACAGCCCCTAAGACCGAGATCTACATTCCCTCTACTTTGCACATCAGCAAGATCTCCCGCTGAATTTCTGTCTGCTGCAGTCCATCTTCCTTGATATACAACAAAGGGCAACAGCCTACGTTGACGTGCATAGTCATTAGCCTCAATGATTCATCTAAGTTCACCATCTCAACTCAGGCACTATGGGACGCCTTGCGTTTCCCAAACCATTCTTCCAATTCACCAATCATTTACATGTTGCAGATTTCCTAGCTTAGCCAGTGTGTGCAATCAGAAACGTGGAGTATAATTTACAAGACATCGCCAAAATCCATGGCTCCTAGGCAGAAAGGGAATACTTTAATGCTGCACGATGGGCCTAGAAGCCTGGTCGAGCGAGGAGAGTCTTTTTGGTGAAACAGGTTCCAGACACTACTTGAAGTAAAAATGTACCAGATGAAACGATACAATTCAAAAGACAAAGTATTCATAGAGACGAATCAAGACTGAGTGACCAATCGCCCACACAACGACTACAGCCTCTGAACTTATACATAGAAGAAAAAACTCAGAAAACGGTATTTACGTGACTAAGCTCACGATGACGGGGTCAATATGAAGATTTCAGCACAAACTCTGAAAATATCTGACGCCCATTCTCTTCAATCATGATTTGCATTACCGGCACCGTGTATGTGAGAATTTGGCCCGCATTTGAGCCGCTCGCGGCTGCAAAGTGGCCGAAACGGGACTTACTCATAAATTTCGTATGAAGACGCGTCGAAGGCTTCGTCGTTGAAGCTTTTCTTACAGGCTAGTCAGACCCTGGGGACGGTTATGGGGCTCACTCAAGATCTATCGATGGGTGATTCCAAAGGATTTACTACAAAATTTGGCATTGCGTCTGTACAGCCAGATCACAATCTGAAGAGACTATCTGCTGCTTCGTGTGCGTCGAGTTTGATGTATCAAGGCGTCCACACTATGACGCCATGTAGCATAGACCACCCCACGTCAGAGTCAAGCATGTACGCCTAGGTGAGCTCGTCTTTAAACAGATATGCCTTTGATACACCGGCGATGCAGTACAGGAATTGGGGCTGTTCTAGTCAATTTAGTGGGAATGATTTGGGAGGCTTTGGGGGCGATATGAACCCGCTGGAGTGGTTGAGTGATAGGTGGGTCGATGAGGGATATTGACCAGGATCGGACTCGTATGGAGCGTTAAATGTTCATAAAACCATTCTCATATTCCGTTAGACTTGTACGATCTCTAGCCTACTTCCCCTCAAAGGTCGAGGCGAGGGGCCATGCCGGTATTCAAATCCAACTGCTTGATGCCTACGTACCGCCCAACTTGCACATCCCTGTCTCTCTCTTCCAGCCGTCTAAGCAATCAAATCACTCGGGACAGCGCATCTGCTTTGTAGTGTGACGTCCTATCATACCCCTCGGAGCCACCCAGGCATCCTCTCATCCACCATGTCCTCTGCTTCTTGATCGCTGCAGCCCAATGACTTCTCAACCCCGTAGCGTCTGATGGAAGAAGGACCGAGATATTCTGCAAGCCCGAATCCCCACTGCTTCTCAACGTCACTCGCAGTCACATGAATACTTCCACGTGACAGAGATCTTCGAATCTATCCTCGGAGTAGTTTAGGCCCAGGTGGGGTGGTAATATGTCGTAAATCGTGTAATTCGTACAATGGTCGTTATCATCTTTTCCTACTGCCAGTCATGAGGTTCCAAAACCAGCACGTGACCCAACACTGTAATGTCTTCATCCAGAATGCCGATCTCAATAAAACGCCTTCCTCTTAATAGCCTGCGGATACGGTACTCCAAAATCATCCAAATGCACCTCGGGAATCTTCTCCATCAAATACCTCGTCAAATTATCCACCGAATGATTCGTCCGCGTCCCCTCCGTCTCCACCAGGCTCACCACATCTCTATCCCCTTGCTGATAATGGAATCGATGATGCTCAATAGCATTTTGTCGTCCTTCAGGCGTCTCGGGGTTATGCTCGAGCCAGAATTCGCACTTGACGCATTTTATGCTGCCGTTGGGACCGCGCACCATGTTCTTGGAGATTGGATTGTCGTTTACGGCTTTGAGGACTACCTCGACGGGATCTTCCTTTTCATCATCGTCTTCGGAGCTGGGTGTGCTGGTTTCAGAGGACTCGCCTTCGGATTCGGATGCCGATACTTGTCCATCAAGACCATTTCGTGAGCGCTTGCGTCGGCGGTCTGCTCTGTCGTCTTCGGGCTCCTCGGGGTCGATAAAGCGGCGCTTCGCGGTCTTGGGTTTTAGAGCTGATTTCTTGCCGGCTGGACGACCGCGCTTTTTGCCGTTTGGTGTTTTGAGATTGGCCTTGTCGATTTTTGCTTGGTCGTCTGCTGAGCGGGAGGTGATGGATTCGAAGAACCGACGGTTGTCTTCACTGCGGCCTTGCTCGTCGCGAGCTGGTTCTCCGATGTGTTCCTCCACAGTTTGGATAACGAGTTGGGCGTGATGAGATTGGTTTGAGGTGGCGGGTGGTGTTTGAACAGCATCACCCATCAAAACGTCAAAGTCTGTGTCGCCCTCAAATTCTCCACGGAAGTCTGCATGCCTCTTTCTCCCCTTGCCCTTGCCTGTACCCCGAATCTGTATTTCTGTCATCTCGGCGGCTTCCTCGAACCATTGCTCCTCTGTAATTGCATGAATTTGGGCATTGGTTAAAGTTCCCCGCTTGCCTCGAGGTGGCCTCTGTTTGGCCTCACGGATATATCTGGCTGCATCCTCCGCGGTACAGCTGTATGTGGCGTGTTTCTCAAGTTCCTTGTAGAAGGGTGTGCCTTTCCATTCTTGAGGTAGGCGGCCCAGAAGAGCTGATGAGTGTAACTTGACAATGGCTCGACCTAAAGGGGGTCTCCATACATTGCATTGCCGATACATGGCGTTCCAAATATTAGTGACGTTGAACTTGGTGTTACGTGGGTCTTCAGCGAGAACGAAATCAAGCATCCAATCCACTGCATCAACTAGGCCTGACCCTGTGGCTATGGGCGATGAGCGAGCATCATGATCGCTAGGTTGAACAACGGCGTGAAAGTCTGGCTCGGATGGTAGTATCGGTGTCGGCTCCCTTGGTGGGGTCGGAATACGCTCGGGGGAAGGAGATCGAGTTAGTGCGCGTGACTTCTTTTTTACCTGCGGGTTTTATGAGCTTCGAGCAAAGACACTTAGGGGGAGTACAACTTACCAGGAAATCATCAGTGAGCCATGTCAAAATCTTTCCTCCTAGGGTGTCCTTATTTTGCTTCATATGAGACGTCAGGAAGCCTGCATGCTGCTCTATGTGCACGTGATCGAGTATCTCGTCTTCGGTAAAGCCGCTTCCATCTTTGACAGCCAGCTAGATATTGTGAGTGGGTGTTCTAATTTCCATGTAAGCGTAACTCACCTTGTACATAACATCTTGCGTCCTAACCGCGTCCTCGACCTCTTCAAACTCCTCTTGCAGCTCAGTCAGAGCATTCATAATCTCGACCCCATTTTGCATGGTTGTAAAGATCGAAGCATATTCCGCTGATGGCGAAGCAATCTTGAAATATCCATAATCAGAGTTGACCCAAATCTCCGAGAATGGATTCGAGTCGATGGAGTAGGAACCAATGTTCTTGATCTCAAGTTGGTAATCTCCAGATCCATCCGCCAGACGCACTATGACAATCAGCGATAGCTCAACGTAGCAGCATTTTCACTCACGGTCTTCGTATTGATCGTCTCGCGAGTAAATCACGCCGAACACGTGAAAGGGGCCTTGTTGAGACACATTGAGGAGGTTCGTGAGCTTTTTGTAGTCCTTGGTATAGACTTCCACATTGTGAAGGTCGCGCTCTGGAAATTTACCCCTTGGAGGTAGTTTGAATAGTTTTGAGGCCTGTAAGTGATGGCTGTACTTTGCAGGTTTGGTGATATGCTCGCCCGTTGGAGTGCCGCGACCAGGCTGCGGTCTCGTGCGCCCCATGGTTTTAAATTGTGATAAATACTCGGATAACCAGATCAAGCGATGAGATAGTGGGCTGTGAGATTGAGGAAGTGGCGTTGGCGACAATATCCTTTTTTCCGGGATGCCATGACGAGGATTATCAAAATCTTGACGCGTCGTTTGAAGCTGTTGCCCCGCGGGTGAGAAGTTCGTGACTTTGGTCCTGAGGCATCAAGAATTCTCAGCCACATGACGCTAAAACAAGCCACGTCGCTTAAAATCTACCAATGATGAAAAGGGGGGAGAGTAATCTTTTGAAAGATTATATTAACCCTCAAGCTGTAAAATCGAGATGAAAATTTGGATATTAACTTTCCAATTCTATGATTTATAAACAAGCTAGGAAGCCGAGCCGCTGAAGTCTTCCCAATTCCGTTCCATCTTCACGACTAACTAGCCTGCCTCCGTCTGAATTATATCATCGAACCATCCTTCACCGAGAAGAACGCGTCTCTTACATGATATTGATTCGGATTCCTTACCTAATATCGCTTAAATAAAAGATAGCGTCAGCTGCCTCTATGTAGTGTAGTCGACTCAAATTTCGTCTTCGGGTTGCAGGCGTTATGTTGTTGGCCATCCACTTGTGGGTAACTGATGACTGGAAGAAGACGTACCCCGCACAAAATCGCCATATGCTGCTATCACGTCAGCAGTAATTGCCCAATCCAATATGTAACAACTGATTGGAACACGAGAGTTGGCTGATTGCAGCAGCTTTCCGTGGAAGAAGTTGGCTGAAATCTTGGTGAGGTTCCGCTACAAGCATCACGACCCTAAACGATCCCCACACCCAGAAAAAAAAACTCCTACTGAACAATAGCAACAACCATGAGAGAAATCGACAAACTTACTGCGGTGACGGACCGACCCAAGGAGATGAAATTGTCTTGTCTTGGTCTCTCTCGCACAGGAACAAGATGTAAGCCCTTTCTCAACCCCACTCCGTCGGACATTTCGGTACTAACTCTCCCCCCAAAGCATTATGGACAGCTCTCCAATAGCTAGGCTATACTCCATATCACGGCAACGAACTATTCAGAAACGCTCAAGATCACTACAACAATTGCTGAGCCGAAGGATTAACAAAAAAGTTCTACACCGGTAAGTCCTACGGCAGAGCAGAATTCGATAAACTGTTGGCGAATTACGATGTATACCTTCTCCGTTATCAAAATCCAAAACAAAATTCTGACAATACTTTACGGCAGTAACAGATTGCCCATGCGCCAACTTCGCCTCCGAGCTCATAGCCGCATATCCCAACGCCAAAATCATCCTCACAACCCGAGACCCAGATCGCTGGATCCAATCCATAAACGCAAACTACTACCAAATACTCTCCATGCTTTCCTGGAACCCTATCGTCTACCTCGAGCTTAATGAAATGGGGCGCCTTCCGTAAAATCATCTAGACAATCTTGATGCTTTTGACAAATGGAGATTGGAAAAACCGTAGCGCGCTACGTCAGGGACATTTGGATCGTAATGCACACGTGCGGAGCGTGGTTCCGAAGGAAAGATTCTTGGAATTTCAAGCTGAGGAAGGTTGGGGGCCGTTGTGTCGGTTTCTTGGGGTTTCTGAGCCAGATATGCTGTATCCGAATATTAATGCTGGGGATTGGACTGCGAAGTTGACGCAGATGGTGTGTCAGCAGATACTTATTAGAAAGGCGAAAAAGGTAATGCCAGTTGTGGGTGCTGTATTGGTGGGTGTTGCGGGTTTGCTTGCGTGGAGAATGAAATGAGGGGCGTTGGCTTTCCAGAATCTAGAGTTAAAAAAATTTCTCGCGACTTCTTACAAATCTTTCACAAACTAAAAATGAATTCTTAGGCTCGTGCTTGGACATTGTATCTCGGAACATGTCACCTTTCACTGGAAGTAGTGTAGGGGATCTGCATGCGGGGTAGCACTAGCAGTCCTCGAATTACGCCACTTGAAACCAAAATACAGAATCCTCCGTAAGACAGACAAAATGAACGAATATTAAATATCATGAGAATTCTCAGCAAGAAACAAAACGGAGACTTTTCAGAAGTAAGAGCTGTCAGATTCCTCGGCGACGACATATGAATTAGGTAGAGAGTCACACCGTAGCTCACCTCTCCAATCTCGCAGCCGTTTCACAAAACCAAGTGGGATCCAACTCCCCATCTGACATCGAGAAAATGAAACCTTAATATATAAAAAGAATCGCTACGAAGTATCGTACGACGAAACTGTCTCTTAATTGAGGAGTCTCGCTTCGAGGCGTGCGACATGGGAACCGCATTCAGTTCCTGCATCCTGCAAGAATCCCTGCCTCCATACCTATCTGGGCGCCAATTCGCGATAGGTCTGCAGGAGCGCGGCAGATGTGCCGCGATGCTTCCTTGGGATGTTATGCAGGAAATATAGCGCGAGCTAATCTAGAGGGTGATTTAATCTAGAGAGTGATAAAATGTCCGTAGTTCCCGCTGTTGAATGCTTGGGCCCTTTTTTTTTGTTGTCATTCTGAAACCCACTTGGTCGTTGATGATCCCTGCAACGCTCTAGAAGAGTACTGTTAGTTACCAGTGTTAGACCTTGTTTTTCGAACAATTCTTCTGATAATTTTTAACAATGGATACCGAGCACATTGATGTAGTGGTCGTTGGTGCGGGTAGGTGATTTTCCTTTTCGTACCTTGAGTTTCGACATTTACTGACGAGACACAAGGGTTATTTGGCATCACTATCGTCAAAACATACCTTCAAGTGCACCCAGATGCTTCAATCAAAATCTTAGAATCGGGCAGTTCCCTGGGTGGAACCTGGGCATATGATCGTCTTTACCCCGGACTCAGGTCCAACAATCTTCTCGGGACGTATGAAAATCCGGATTTCCCAATGGACCCTGAGGTCTTTGGTGGCAAGCATAACGACCATATACTTGGCAAGACCATCCATGAGTATCTTGCAGCATTTGCGAAGAAATACAACGTGCTGGATAAAATCCGCTTCAGTACCAAAGTCGAGGAAGTTCAACAGGACACCGAACAAAAATGGATAATCAGGGTCACTGGACCCGATGGGGCGCAGAAGAAAATACTTGCTAACAAGCTCATTGTTGCAACTGGGTTAACAGGAAATCCCAATATGCCCGAAATTCCCGGCGTGGATGTATTCGATGGCCCAGTATACCACGCCAAGGAGTTTCTCCAGAACAAGGGTCTTTTGCATACTGCAAAGACCGTGGCGGTGTATGGCGCTTCAAAATCCGGATGGGACGCCGTGTACGCGTATGCGAGCGCGGGTGTACAGGTTGAGTGGGTGGTGCGCGAGTCGGGGCGAGGTCCCTGCTGGATGGCTCCAATGTGGGTGATAGGTGGAAAGAAATGGCTCGAGGCGCTGGTCTTCACCAGGCTGATGACCTGGCTCAACCCCACGGTTTGGGGAGCCAACGACGGCTTTGGTCCTTGGAAACGTTTTCTCCACGGGAGTTTTATGGGTCGCTTGATCGTCAACAAGTTCTGGAACTTACTGGAGCAGGATGTCTTGGACTACAACCAGTTCGACAGCCACCCGGAGATGAAAAAGCTGAAACCATGGTCTGGTTCCTTTTGGTCGGGGACGAGCCTGAGTATTTTAAATTATCCGACGGATTTCTATGATTTGGTCAGAAATGGCACGGTTCGAGTACACATCGGGGATATTACCAGGCTCTCGCCCCACCAAATTCATCTTTCTACAGGCGAGACGATCGAGGCCGACGCCCTGCACTGCTCAACGGGTTGGAAACATGAACCTCCAATCAAGTTCTCGCCACCTCTGCTTGCCACAAAACTCGGATATCCTGGTTCATACGACCCGTCTGACGCTGAAATGACAGCAAAAATCGACAAGGAAATCATATCGCGGTTTCCCATGTTGAAAAATCAACCAAACGTGACGCCGAACAGGGATCCAGCAAAAGGTCCACTTGCAAGCAAGGAAATGCCGTACCGTCTCTATCGATATACTGTTCCCCCAGCGACAGCCCATGATCGCAACTTTGCCGTGGCTGGCGCCTTTCTTTCTCTCGGCCAACCTGTGGCAGCACAACTTCAAGCATTGTGGATCACGGCTTACTTAGATGGCTCTCTCCCTCTCACAAAGTCGAAAGAGGATATGATATATGAAACAGAGCTCTTCCAACGATTTGGACACTGGAGATTCCCTGGTGGATATGGCGGCAAGGTTGGAGATTTTGTGTTTGAGACGTTACCGTACTATGACGATTTGCTGGGGGATCTGGGGCTGAAATTCAAGAGAAAGAATGGATGGTATAAGGAGATAACTGAGCCATATGGGCCAAAAGATTATAAGGGAATCGTGAATGAATGGATTGAAAAGAACAGGGTAGAGAAGAAGGAAGAGGCGTGAGCGATTCAAAAAAAAAAAAAAAAAAAACTTGGAGAGCAGGCGCCGGCCGGCGTGAAATGTGCTTTGAGAGCACTTTCCAAAGTATATTTCTAGAGATGGGACAGTTCCAGGATACCAATAGATATTTTTTTCTTCTGTGAGAAGGGTCCCAGCTTTGCCGGCTCTTTTGGCCATTTGTGAATTGTGACGAGATGTTCCACTTGATTCACACAGCTTGATTTCCGCTCGCCTCTTCGAAGATGAGGATAACCTCCTCGTAGAAGTCGACTCATTCAGAGCATTTACTCGAAGATCCAGTCAAATTAAAGATGAGATAACGAAACCGAAGAAAATTCGAAGGCAGGAAATTGAAGGTAAGACTCGTCCCATCTAGGCCTAGCGCGAAGCGGCCGCTTTCCCCGTCGCCGACGAAAGTTTCACAGCCAAAATCCCAAGAAATTCCCCAAACCACAGGAAAAGGAAGGCAGCACTCCATGTCGGGAGCAAGATTCTGGACAATGACCAAGGGCAAGATTCTGGAAGGCGTCTTCGGTAAGCCCCCCTTTCCTCCTCCTTCTCCCCAAAATCTAACAAAAAACCCCCAGCCATCAACAAGCCCGCCGGCCTCTCCTCAGCACAAGTCGTGCGCGACCTGCAACACCACTTCAACCCCTCTGAGCTCTTCGCGCCATGGATCTCAGCCGAGAAGAACCAGCGCGAGAGGGAAAATCATAATCAGAGACGGAGACGGAAGGAGAAGGAGGTTAAGGTTAAGATTGGACATGGAGGGACGCTGGATCCGCTTGCGACGGGTGTCTTGATTGCGGGTGTGGGAAAGGGTACGAAATCGCTGCAGGATTTCCTGTTATGCACGAAGCAGTATGAGACTGTTGTCTTGTTTGGCGCCAGCACAGATACATACGACAGGGTTGGCAAGGTGTTACGGAGAGCGCCATACGAGCATGTCACGAAAGATGTGGTGGAGAAAGCGCTGGGACAATTTAGGGGGAAGTTCATGCAATTACCGCCGCTATTCTCAGCACTGAAGATGAATGGGAAGCCATTATACGAGTACGCCAGAGAAGGAAAACCAATACCACGGGAAATCCAACGGAGGCCAGTTGAGGTCCTGGAAATGGAATTAATTGAATGGATGGAGCCCGGCGCACACCCTCACAAAGCCCCCGAAGAAAACGCAAGCCACGCCGAGATCAACGTCGCGAACAAACTCTGGTCGCAAGAAAAAGTCCTGCCCGCTGGCACGACTCCCAAGAAAGAAGAAACAGAAGAGGAAAACCTCGAGAGTTTCGAATCACGAAAACGAAAATTGAGCGAAGATCAGGATGATCTCGTACTCGAACGTCCAGCTTCTAAACAACAGAGAGCAGACTCCCAAGATGCAGTCATGTCCGGTGGTCTTGGTACAAGCGCGGACGCAGGTCCAACGCCACCAGCTTCTTCAGCACCTCAAGAGGCAGAAAAGCCAGGTCCACCAGCGGCGCGTATCCGAATGACCGTGACATCAGGTTTCTACGTACGCTCTTTAGCCCACGACCTTGGCGCTGCTGTTGGATCAGCTGCGCTTATGGCTGAGTTGGAGCGCTCAAGGCAAGGGGACTTTGAATTGGGGAAGAATGTACTGGAGTATGATGATTTGGCGAAAGGGGAGGAGGTCTGGGGACAGCAGGTGGAGAGGATGATTGATGAGTGGAATGCTAAGAAGGCTCCGGTTGTTGAGAAGCCAGTGGTGACGGCTAACGAAGCGGAAGAGAAAGTGGCGCCTGTGAAGGACGATGCCATGAAAGAGGAGCCTGTCGCCGAAGAAAAGGCATCTGAGTCAGCGAAGGCAGGCCCATGAATCTCCACCTTCCATTCTCAGAACATAACACCCACAGTTAGGATAGACCCTCGAAGAAAGAGAGGAAGGGTATCTCATCAGCCACAAAAGCTGCTAGAGCCAAGCTAGGATACATACCGCGAGAAATATATCTCCACGCCTGCAATAGCGCAGCTTGTACAATACAACATCAAAACATAAACCTTATACCCACATCAAACGATCTCTATTCCCTATCTACCTATACCCCTGTCCCCTCTCTCCCCTCAGCATCAGCATCAACACCCCATACCCAAACCCCTAATAAAACCCCTCGCTCTCCATGCTCTTCCTCTCCGCCTCACGGCCATCACAGCCACACATATGCCCATTCTTCTGTTGTTCTTGTTGTTCTTGTTGTTCTACCTCATCCTCATCTTCATCATCATCATCATCATCATCGTCGCTATCGTTATCATCTTCATCCTCCTCCTCCTCCTCATCATCGTGAGAATCTACATCCGTATCCTCATCTCTCTCCTCCTCATCTTCATCGTCAGAATCTAAGCATGGGTAAGGAGAAGGAGGTTTCGTATTCATCGTCGCCGTGATGGTCACCGAAGTCGTCATAGAAGTCTCGTATGGCCATTTTGAGGGGTTTGGTGGTGTTTATATGATACTTTGATTTTGGGGTTGTTGGACGAGGGTGTGGGGTGGAAAGGAGCGAGAATAGAGAAAAAGAGGGGAGATGTATAGAAGGTATAGCAGGGTAAAGGATTTGTGAATAAACAATGTGAAGAATGGAGGGCGAATCACGGAACTATCTGATGATTCATGAGCTAGTCACCCGCGGATGGAGAGTAAGTCTGGGGTTGACGACATCTATTCGCATCTGCTTTGACTTGTCTAAGGCCTGCTATTCCTCGTGCATAAGCAATCTTCTAGAATGAATACCTAAGCATACAATATTCATGAGATCCCGAGACATACTTGTTATCACTGTAGCTGAAATACCACAGCACAGCCCGTTGGAATAGGCGCCGCCCAACCCTCATCTATCCCCTATCTCCTTACCGCTAGATATGCCTTGGCATTATCCCACGCCTTCTTATCCGCCTCGCTAATCTCATCACCCAGCGTCTTCACACCATCATGGACAGCGTCGAAGAATTTGAACGCGACATCCAAGTCACTAACAAAGTCAACGCTTTGAGGTAGATAAGTCTCCTTATACACCTGCTTGTCCGCTTCCCTCGCCTCCGGTGAAAGGTCAAGCTTGACAAAGTCGTCGAGATACGTCTTAACAGCAATACCGAGGGCGATATCGACGTCCGCTGAGAAAGGTAGTCTAGAGCACTAGTTAGCAAGAACCTTACTTGGATCCAAAGAAAACTTACCCTTGAGCCAGCCCCGCCCAATCCTTACGGTCCGTACGTGAAGCTTGACCACCCATGAACATTGATGCAATGACTGCTTCAACCAGATCTCTATCGGCTTCACGAACAGCCTTGATAATTGAGTGAAACGCAAGCAGATTCTTACTCAAAGGGCCAGTATATCCAACACTCTCGTGGCGAAGCTTGAGAAGGCAAGCAGTTCGCCCAATGAGAATGCATCGCTCCTTGTCATCGTTAGTCCCTCGCAGAGGACCACCGATGAGCTCAACATGACGGTTTCGAGCATTAAGATTGTCGAATTGAAGCAGCTCGAATGCCAGGAAAGCTGCCTCTTCAACATGATGGATATCATTGTATTTCTTCACAACGGGGATGAGAGCTTTGAGTGTCGTTGCAAGCGCTCTTCCCCAGCCGGTCAGCTCGTGCTTGTCATTGACATAGCCTCTGAGATGAAGGAGTCGCCACAATGCACTGGAAATAATTTCAGGCTTGGACTTGAGAATGTTCTTGGCCTTGTCTTTGGCAAAGGTTTTGGCAGCAAACTCCTTTTGCTGTAGCGAGAGAATCGCAAATGAAAGTTTGCCAGCCAAAACTCCAGCTGTAGATTCTTGGGGTTTCAGATCAGCGTCTTTAGCGCCCCAGGTGTCCGCTTTGCTAATGGTTGCAGTAGAACTGATAGGGCCCAAAGTTTGCTTGAGACTGGTGTCCCACCAGAATTTTAATGTGATAGTCTTATGTTGAAAGACTCGATGAAGTCGTGGCACAATCAGCGCGGCAGTGGTTTCTTTTACCGGAATTAATGACTTGCTGACCAACTTCCGGTACTCCTCTGAAGTGACACCGTCGAGAGTTGGGAAGACCAAGGACTCAAGGAACAGGTATTGGTCTAAGAGTCTGTGTCCGATCAATGCCTGTGACACGTAGTGATACAACTCAAGTGGGAGTTTCAGGCCAAGATACTCCGAGTTGTCGCCCGTAAGAAGGTCGTAATTCTTGACTTCGAGTCTACCATCTTCGAGTACAACACAGCAGTGCTTTACAACCATCTTTGCCTTTCGATATTTATCGAGCCACTGAGGATCTTGCTGCTGCAGAATGTCGGTGAAAGCACTGCAGGTGACATTGACGGATTTTTGGTTCGTTCTGAGAAGATTGGCGGCGTCTCTGATACCTGATGGCTGCTTAAGAATGATCTCGGTATCCCGAACAGGGGGGAATGCTGGGAGGAATGATGTGCCGACCATCAGAAGGATATCCTCAAGCATCTCAGGCGAGACTTTCAAGCTATCAAGCAGGTCCTTTTTCGAAATACCATGTAGAGTTTTGGTCTCCCAGTCGTCCGCTGAGGGGGGTAACATCACAACATCATCAATCTCGTAGAGGAGGAGCTCCTGTGAGCCCATGATGCCGTCGATGTATGGGGTTTCCAGGGAAAGTATATATGCAAGCTGAAGCTGTTAGAAATAGCCACGTCAGCGCATGGATTGAATCACCTGGGCGCAAGCACTGAATGGTGCAATTTTGAAGTCGAGATTCCGCTCTGTCAGTACTTCTTGAAGGATTCTGTATAAGTCTTGGGGACGTATGGCTCCTACACGGTATTAGTGTTGCTCGTGTTACAAAGATGCCAAGAAGCCTACCGGAAGTTCCAAAAGCCTTAACAGCATCGTTAGGGCGATTGTCTCCGTACAGATCCCATGCTTTATTTGTCTGGACGAGACCAGCTCTTGCCTTGAGAAGTGCTACCTCAGCCTGCCCAACAACGGATTGGCCATCGAACACAAAGATCGGTGTCATTTTATTCTCTTTCCATAAGTCTAATTCGGCTTCGAGATAATGCTTTAAGGTCATAGGATCGCCGCCCAGAGCGGCAAGAAGGGGCTCGTGAGAAGGAGGATGGTCGATCATATGTTGAAGGTATGCGGTGGCATCAACACCAATAGCGGCGCCAGACACATCAGACATCGGCTGCTTGCTGGGGACCACTATTAGCCAAGAAATAAGAAGGGTAGATGGTAATGCTCACTATATCCGCTCAAGGATATGAGGATCGCCCTTGCGTGCTGGAGGGGAATTTTCGTCAGTTTGAGACTCAGGGTCGCTACCGTCATCTGTCGGAGGGGTAGTGTGATAACTTGGAGGATCCTCCAAGAGAACACGGAAAGGATTTGTGACAAGCGTGCCATGGGGAGTTGTCCACCCCCCGGAGAATCTCCCCTCTTCGTCAATGGCAGGGTAGACGTTGGGATTAAGTCTCATCACTTGAGCGACGAGATCCGGGTCTAGATCTTGCTGCTGCGCTAGCAGTTCCCAGTCATGGAAATAACTCATGGTTGGCAGGAGATCGAGGTTGTGATGTGCGGGTGGAGGATTGAGGGATGAAGAGGAGATGTCGAGGGGAACTTACGAGGCATGATGGGCAGGCAGAGTTGTGGAAGGGACGGGGGGATTCTTCGGTATACAAGGCAAGCGCTTTCTAAATTCGAGTATATTGTGCCCGTCGCAGAGTCGCAGTTTCCAATTGCGGACGGGCAGATGCGTGGAAGTTCGAAGGTTATTTCGATGGCGGGGTGTTGAGGGCAAAGAAGGAGCGATCGGGGCAAGGCGAGGCGGAAATATGGAGGTCGAGATTCGATTGTCTAGATGGTAGATATCCAAGAGGATATATGGAGGCTGTAGAAGAGAAGAATGTGCAACGCGCAGCTCGAACTGGCGTGGAGAAGGGGAAGGAGGGAGAGCGAAGTGGAGTTGTATATTTACTTCACAATTCAGTGATGATCGTCTAAAACGTAGCTTCAGGGACAGCTCTCGATAGAGCTTAGCGCTAAATTATCAAATCTGGGGTCCTGTCACGTGTCGATGTAGCGCTTATCGTCCTGGCATCCCATTCTTGCCCCCCTTTTTCTTTTTCTTTTTCAACCTCATCCGCTTAAGAGAATTCATTTTGTTCTTCAACTCGTCTTCTCGGACATGGCAACAACCAATGGTAATGCGGGTCAGATCCCCGTCATCGACATCTCGGGATCTACCCCGGAAACCGAGATTGCGGATCGGCTAGTAGATGCCGCAGCTACCTATGGCTTTGTCTATATCAAGAACCAGGGGAAAGATATTCCAGTAGAGGCGATCGATAATACCTTTGAGATAGTCAGAATGACCTTCAGCTCCAAAAGATAATACATTTGCTAACATTTTATCAGTCCAAAAAGTTTTTCAGATCCCCTATCGAAGAGAAGGAACCCTGCAAGATCACGGAAAATGTACCATTCCTTGTACGCTTTTATACTGAAGAAAACTAATGCTTCGAAAGAATAGAGGATGGTCAGGAATGCACACTGAGACGCTAGATCCCGCAAGCCAAAGGGTATATACCGTCCATTCTCTCAAGTGATACACTCTACTAACTCAGCCCCTAGGTCGGAGACTTCAAAGAGCAAGACCTCAATCTTCCCATAACCAAATCTTACTAAAACCCCCAGGGCCATGAACCTCGGCCCCTTCATAAATGGCAAAGCCCAACAACCACTACCCCTAGCATTCGCCGCCCACGAGCCCGAACTCGACCAATTCCAAAAGTACTGTCATAGCCTAATGATGAAAATATTAACCCTCTTCGCAATCGGTCTCAAAGTACCCTTTACCCCTTCCCCCAAATCCTCCATCATATCCACTAACAACCCCCTAGATCGACCCCTCATCCGGTGGCTCCTCCTGGTTCTCATCCCGGCACATCGGCGGCCCCTCAGGCACCATCCTCCGCCTCCTGCACTACCCCTCCATCCCCACCACCCCCTCCACAGACTTCAACCCCGCCATCGACATCCGCGCCGGCGCACACTCAGACTACGGCTCCATCACCCTGCTATTCCAACGTCCCGGGCAGCCAGGCCTGGAAATAATCCCTCCCGCATCCCGCACCACCTCCCGCGATTTCGGGTCCGGCACTGCATGGACACCCGTCCCTGTATCCCCGCCAGGAACGGAGGGGGATCCGAGTCCGCCGATATTGGTTAATATTGGGGATTTGTTGAGTTATTGGACGAATGGGTTATTTAAGAGTACTGTGCATAGGGTTGTGTTTCCGAAAGACGGGGATGGGAAGGAGGGAGGGGAGGATAGGTATAGTATTGCTTATTTTGGACATCCAGTGGGGACGACGGTGCTGGAGCCTGTGCCGAGTGAGAGGGTTAGGGTTTTGGGGAAGAAGGACGGGGTTGGGGGGGGGGGGGGGGAGTTTGTGAAGGCTATGACGGCGGATGAGCATTTGATGGGGAGGTTGAAGGCTACGTATTTGGGGTTGTATAAGGAGGGGGAGGGGAAGAAGGTTGAGAAGGTCAATGCTGCTTAGATTTTAGAAGAAATTTAGATAAATGTTTTTCTCTGTATCAACGTCTTCGGTTGAGAATTATAGTGTAGATATACAAGTGCTCATTGTCCTATGCTCCAAAAATGTTTCAGATGAACCGGGAAAGACCGGGGCGGGCAAGTGGAGCTGGGTTGGGAGTTTAGAGGAAAGGAAGATGGGGGAAGATGGAATGGATCGTTTCTTTTCTCCTCTGATTTATTGGCGGCAGGGATTCAAGGTTGGATGCGGATGGAAGTTACGATTGGTCGGTGGGAAGCGTGAAGAGGTTGGGTTTAGGTGGGATCGAGGGGGTGGTATGAACCCCCTTTATGGTTTTGGCTTGATTTGCCTTTTTAATGAGGCTATATGAATAAACATGGGGATAGGTAGGTAGGAAGAATGGGGAGAGTTGTATCGTGAGTGGCGGTGCTGCGATGAGCATTACGGAGATCACACTGATAAATGATCGACTTGCAGAATGCGTTAAAGGGTTTTTATTGCTCGGTTGACGGCGGTATTGAGATCAAGACCAACCATCTGGATAATGTAACATGATGACCACAGCAAACCTAAGCTCCGGACGCCTCTTTCCAATTTCTGATCATGAATGTGTGCTGCTCTTTCCTGCCACACACCACCTGGCATCCGCACTATCCAGATCTTTGTCCGACGCCCTTGTCGAAAATGGAATATCCTCTGGACTGCTTCAACTTGGAAAGAAACATCCTAACAAGTGCCAGCATACTCTCCTTTCGTCGAAGCTCCTGGTCCAAGGCTAACATAACTTTTACTTTACTCTCCAGCATTACCAAACCAAAATGTACTGTAGGTACGGACCAGGAACTGTTTCCATGATCCGCTATCCACTTCTGGTACTGCCGCTTAATATTCGCCGCAACCTCGAAATGCTGTTTGAAACCAGGTTCGCACCCACCTGGAAACATCCAATAGTCGGCCGCGGTGTGATAACCAGGAATAGGATTGCTATTAACTTCCATCAGAGCGCCATCTACATACGTCCAGGGATCTACTGGGTTGTCTCTCGATCTCTCCCATTCAAGACCATATGCTCAAGTACAGTGCTCCGTAAAGTGAGCGTATCGAGCAATGACGAAAAAATCAGTAGCCCTCTTGAAAAAGCAAATGAAACTGTTGCAGTCTCGTCTTGAGGGGCCCGTCGGCAAAAATTCCTGCAGCGCAATTTTGGATGTGTTCTCGAATCTGTCGATGTGAAACTCAAGAAAATAGCGGATATCGTAGAATGGTAGTTTAGGATGCGTGTTTTCGTGATAACGTTCTGGGAAATAGAGCACATCACGATTCTCATTAAACCACTGTAATGTGATGTCAGCTCGATTCTTCTGCCTGAAAGCCCAATAATTGAAAAATACCACGGAAGTGATAGAGACCTTGACTGAGAAGTCCATGAAGTGGGAGAAATGAAAAGGGAAACTTACGACACGGTCATCGTTGTGGCCAGGTCGACCAAATGCTAAAATGTAGCCGGATTCGATGGCAATTCGACGAGACTCGACTGAAGCGTGCAGCATAGCTGGGATAGGTGCCGTGCTGTAAATGTAATCATCCGGGCGGCGATCCTCCAAAACTCTCTCCTCAGCCCTAAGTCCCTGTTGCATTTGGCGGGTTATAGCAGTGTCATCGACGTGTACGAAGCGCTGCTTAGGTATGGCTTCCTTCCAAATCATCTCCCTGAGTTCCAATGGGAAGTTTGGGAAGACCGTAAACACCTTTTCGGGTGTAATCGCGAGTTTTGCGATAGCTGCATCGATCAGCGCCGTCGAAGTGGATGCCATCGTGAGCGATGCAGATTGACAGAGTTGAGAATTTTGAGGGGAAGATGGTAGGTTGACGAAGTAGTCCTGTTGCCATCATAGAAATTATTGTTTTGGCGTTGAGTGGAATTCTCGCTTATTTTCACAACATCCCCTATTCACTTCACGATTGCACTGCAAAATAGAATTCCAGGAACATCATTTCTACCAAAACTAAGCTTAATCTTAATACAAAAGCCACTCTACCCTCTCAGAGTCCCAGATCAGCCCTTTCTTCATACTCTAGCTTCGATTCACAGCCCCTTTACAGTCACAGTCTATTGCCAACGTTGCTCCTTGAGTCAACAAGCACTGATATCTACCATCTTTCGCATGAAACTTGAAATGTTTTGCTCGTTTTCCCCCGTTTTCTCAAAGTTAAGAAAGTCTCACAAGTTCTGAGAGATCGAAAAGATGCAGCGATGTCATTGAGAGACCTCATTTCCGCGATTGCTGATCCTTCCAGTATTGTTCTCTGTTGTGTAACAAAGATTGAGATGCGCTCTCAGGCACCACGATCCCAATCCTCAATTTGGGAGCTGAACCCATGTTGAGATGGATGTTTAACTCGAAGTCCCTTACCGCTATTTGAAACCTATCTCTTGGGGGCCATGTGGGGTTGACACTCTCGACCAATACCTGCCGGGTGCTTCCGAAGCCCATGTAATATTGACTGCTTTCAGAAACATCGCCATCCAAAAAAGTCCATGGCTCCCTAATTCTAGTCCACCCTCTAGTGAGCCTATCAACACGCCAGGTTGTCCATAGTTGCTTCATGGAAGTCGGGAAGTGTCGCAGCAGGAATCCGTAATGTTGATACCGAGGGCCCTTGAACTTCTGCTTTCGAGCACTAGACAATCTGGGAAACTTCGTAAACTCGAGAAGTGGTTGTCCCCCGTGCTCCAGACAAATGAGCAGCTCCTCCAATTTTGGAAATGTCTCAACAGCCCATTCCATCTCCGTGCAAAAAGTTATTGCTACATTTTTGACCTTAGCTATATCTGTCGCATTGAACAGGTGTTTGTCGATTGTGGGAAGTCCTTCTTTGTAAGGAAGGTATAGAATGTCTTTGTCGAAGTTGAACCATATCCCAGCAACACCGTATGAGCGCCTCGATTTCCTTCCGAATGCCAAACACCATCCAGCTGCCATTGTGATCCGTCTCGACTCAGTGCAGGCGTGCAACACGGCGGGGATTAAAGCGGTGCTGTGCATAGGGAATAAAGGTTCTGCACCGTCTGCGTTTTTGATATAGACCACTCGCGGCTCGGGGAGTGCTTCCTTCCAAATCATGATTTGAAGCTCGGGAAGGAGCTTCGGAAAGAGGGTAAATGTGTGTTTTAGAGGCGGGTCGTTGTTCGTTAGGTCGAATACCATAGTCTAGTGCAGTTTCTGAGACTGTGCCTGATGGTCTAGTTGATGGCCAGGAAGGGTCAGGAAGATGTGATGACGGAGGACGTTGCTGTGGTGGAAGACTGGATATGTAAAGGATACGGAGCATAATGGGAAAGGAAACGTGCGGACTACAAAAATAGAACCTTTTCTGAGGGCAATTGACCTTGCATTGGTGACTTTGAGGTAATGCGTGAATTGTGACAAAGCCATCAAAATGTTCCATATTTTCTGGCAGTTTATGGGAGCCTTGACTTGCCCTCTCTTGATCAGTGAATTTCACAGGAGCTTCTTCTGTTAATTACCACGAAGTCCTAATAGAAGTACATGAACCTTAAAGAAGTTTGTTGAGTCTAGCTTACACCCCGCGGCCATCTCTTCTGATTTCCCTTCGCCGGCTCATGATCTCCCGCGAACCTCTCCCAATAACTTGCCCTCGAGGCCAAAATAGAAGCCACTCGATTCTCGGGCACCACGACTCCAATCCTCACAGCAGGCGGTGGACGCATGTATTATCCTAAGCGCTGAATATGCTCCTGTGCCTCCAAGTTAAATATCTGAAAATGATTTCTTAGAAAGAGACCGCAATCTGATTCTAGTTCAGGTCGAAGATCGGGCATACGAATCGTACGCCGAGGTCCCTGCCAGTAATCACCCATTTCCGAGACATCACCATCCAAAAATACCCAATTGTCCCTTACTTGTTGCTTTGGCTCCCATTCATTAGTAGCAGGTGACTTGAGGGCTTCCCTCATTTTTCTTGGTGCGTCCCTAAGCTTGTCTCGCAGAACTCGATACCAGGGACCGCTGTATGTCCGGTTGAGTGCCCATAATTTCCAGGGTCGTTGAAATTCCAGCCACGGCTCCTTGTCATGGTGCAAACAAAGGAACAATTCCTCAATGTTGGCGAACTCTGTGACGGTCCATTCAACAGCATATTCGTTTGTGATGGCGATGCTCTTAATCTTAGCTAAATCGGTTTTATTGATCGCAGAAGTATCAATCAACGAATGTTCAAGAGAATCTCGTGGGAGGTACAAGATATCTTTGTCGAAATTGAACCATATTCTTCCGTCGCTTTCGCCTTCATTCTGACTTGCAAATACCAAACTCCAGCCTGTGGCTATAGTGACTCGTCTGGATTCACGGCAAGCGTGTAAGACTGAAGGAATCAACGCTGGGCCGCGTAAGTACCAGTTTCGAAACATGGGGCGCTTTTGCCAAATATGGACAACTCGTCGATCAGGGAGTGCATGTTCCCAGATCATTGTTTGGAGTTCAGGGGCGAGCGTAGGAAAAAGGTGGAATGTTCGATCCGCGTGAGGAGGCGGATTTGTCTTTTCGGAAGCCATGGCTTGGTACAACCCGTGAGATGAGAAGTGGACGATGTTGTGGTGGAGGAGGATGGCGGACTTGGATGTAGGAGCTAGGAGCGCGGAAGAGATTGAGAAGCCCGATATAAGTAGTTTTCTGCCAGGAATTCATACATTTTTGCAGGCTTTTAGGTAATTTGTGAATTGCGAACACCAAAAAACTTGTTGAATAGCCACCTTGCTTAGCTTAAACACTCTGTCCCCATTTGCCCTTTATGTTTACTTGATAGCTTAACAATATAACCTCTATAATTCGTCAAGTTTTATGAGACATTGTGTTGAATTCAATCTACGGCTTCTACATTCATTGCCACAAGAATTACCCACAAGAGTTGAGACAATAGATAAGGCACGATCTTCCCCCTGTTTATCCGACTCACAAAAGTATTCCTGAAAATCAACCCTTGGAAGGGCGGCTGCTATGTCAAGATGTGCAAGAGTTCAAGCAACCGCCCCTATCAAGGGGCCTGAGGGAGCGAATATAAGCAGCCGAAGCAACAATGACTGCCATAACTAAATTTCCAACTTTGGACTAAATTACATGTAGCCAAATCTTTTGCTGGGGAAAGACCGCGACTACAAGTGTCCTAACACAGCCATTTCCAACTGTGACAGCGACACTCAATCTTGTGCCATCATCGCTACGCTTGTCTTATAATCACTTGTCCCACCACTCGGATCCTTATCAGCAGCTTTGCAGTTACTGTACTGCTTACCGATTCCATGCGCGCCGTCAATTCTCATGAAACTTTGGCCCTTCGCCTGCAGCATATTCTTCGCGGCATCAGGATACCAGCCGTTGATGAAGTCTCCATGAAAGCAATATCCATCCCCAATCTAGACGCGACATCAATCTTCTTGAATCATACAGAAGGGTTAGGATTAAAAATATTTACCTCTCCACAAGCCAACTTGAACGGCGGGACCCCAGTCCACCCTTGCGGAATCGCTTTGCGTGTATTATACCGAACCGAGAAACGCAACGACACCATGCGCTTCATTCCAGCAGGACATTTTCCTCCATGAGCAGCAGCATACGTATGATTCGTGAGATGGTCCGGATCTACACAATCTGGGAACCGGAGAATAGCTTGCATGTGTGCGCTGCAAGTCACTCTTGGAAATGCAGCTCGAGGTCTGCTATCTCTGTCTTCGGGACCGGCATCGCACCACCAGGTAATAGCGGTAATTTTCTCATCGATGTCGGACTGGCTTTTCGCGGATGCGTTGCCGGCTACCGCGTAGAAATTCGGCGGGAATGGGATCTCCGCTTTATCGACGTTCTCGTAGTAGGTCTTGAATGTTGCGGGGTATATTTCGGTGTAGTTGTCGCCGTTTACGTAGTAGAGGGTAGGTGCCCCTGAAAGAGCATGTTAATTCCAAATTCGTTTGGGTCGGAAATGAAGGTCCAGAATGAAGCCTTTGAGGTGACTTACAGTAAATCGAGAGATCGTTGGGATTTTCTCCTGAAGGACATCCTTGCTGCAATTGCTCAGTAGTAGGCAAGTCCTTGGTAATGGCATCTGAGCCATAAAAGGAATGCATATGGGATTTGTATTTCCCTGGAAAGACAATGGGGTCCATGTTCTTGCGCATGAACGGTTTGTGCTCAATATCCGTAAGTGCAGCAGCGGTCCCTGACCAGAGGATGACTTCTATTGCGCGCATTTTGATCTTGTAGAAAAATGACTCTCGTTCTTTAACTCAGTTCATAGATTGGTATTGTATTTGTATTTGGTCACAGCAACGGGGGAGATTGGAAAGAAAGAGGTGAATAAAACTAGCAAGACCTACAACGTCGGTATATGCGTATCTAGTAGCCCGAGAATTGCCGTGTTTAATCTCTACTGAATGCAGAATGAGGGATGCGGGGCTTATTGATTTAATATACGGCACTTCCAAAAGTACGGATAATTGGTGGTGGGGCCATTGCTCGTTCTGGCTATTAAAGATCTGTTCGAAATTTCTTGAATATTATTGGCTCAAACTCAGAACCTTTAAATATTTCCACAATATCGGTGGATGCGGTCGATATCTCACTCAATTTCTTTTATTTCTGGATTCGCATGGCCAGGGATCCGAATACCTCGAGAATTTGGCGCTTCTCGTGATAAACCCTGCCACACCTCGGGTTGACCGCATGTTTAAAATGTAGAAATAAATACTGGCTAATTCGATGAACTCAACAAAGGTAGCCTTAGGTTAGATAAGATTTTAAATGGAGTTTGGAGATCTCGAAAATTCATCGACAATCATCTACTTAAAATAGATTATCATCAACGGAGAATTGTCACAATTACTGCAGCTTATCTAGGCAAGGAAAGATTGATGCAATGCCAATATATACACGTTACATTTTGGAAATAGTAGACGATTCATCGAAATATACCATCTAAGCTTTACAGACAACCTCCGACCACAACATTTCTGGAGTCACATCTCAACAGTGCATATATTCACACCGTGGAAATGTGAGACAAGCATACTTGAAGCCATCAAACATCTTTTTGAGGCGGAAAATCCTCAGATCTTATTCTCCGGTTAATGTGGTTTACCGTCTTTGAATTTGGCATCAGGTCTAGCAAAACGAGAGCCAACATCACAAGCACCAGTTGTATTACTCTTTCGGCTGAGCGAGAACAGATTATAGCTATTGCTTTCAGCCCGCCCAATAGAGCTTGTTGCCACAAGACTACCCAAAATACCCCATTAATTAGCAACTCAGAAACAGTGGGACATTCGCAGTACCAATAGAATGGAGGCTCTACCAAGTTGATCTCAAGGAAATCATCGCTTTCGTCACGCAGTGTAAATATTTCTTGTCTTTGTTCGCTTGAATGATCTTCAGCATCTATTTTCACCATCTTGTTCAATTTTACCCAAGAATTGAGACATTTTACATGTCCAATAGGTCCACCAACTCCGTTTGATTTTCTAGGAGGGCCGGGGGACAATGTCCTAAATTAAGCGAGATTGGAATAGGGGGCGGGGTAAGTACTGGCGAGGGTCGAAGGCTGTTGAAATAGGTTTCGACGAGCGAAAAAGAGAGGGGCATACATTGGGCCCCGAGATTAAAGAGCTGGAAAGTCTTATTTCAGAATGGAGATTGAGAGTAGGAGAGATTTGGGACGGTTTATGACATCTATGGGCATTCGTTACTCTTCTGCGTTAATGTTCGACTCTTGGGCATTCAATTGCTCTGTAATCCGGGAGAGAATATATCTGGTCGTTTATTGAGCAACCTCAAAGACGAGATGCCTACTAAAGACTTCTCATATGAAAGCAAATAAGGAGCTTCTTTCCTACTGTACCAGATGCCCTAAGGAGAGGGACAGAAATAACAACGGTCTCCCTTGGCTGTAATCCGCGTCCTTCCTTCGCATCAATGTTTCAATCTACCTCTCCCCCCTACTCGATGTTCTTCTCCCAGTACTCATCTCTCTGCTTCAACACCAATGGAACATCATTCTCTGCCACAATGATTCCAATCCTCACCTTGACCGGTGCTCTGCAAGGTCGGCGGTCCTTGAAATGGTGCCAGATGTTATTCTCGATTGTCTGCTCAATCGCCTTAAAAAGACCATTCCAGAAAGACCTGAAGGAAAGCTTGTGTGCTTCAATATCAGCCTCTGTATGTCGCCAAGGTCCATTGTAGCCGAGACCAGAGTAGTCAACGGCGTCAGCATTGTCCGCAGCCAAGAAAGTCCAGCAATTGATAACTTTTGTCTGAGTGGCTTCCGTCTTAACAAAGAGTGCCAATTTTTTTTTTTATCGAAATAAGCAAGTTCTGGCCCTTGAGAATCAAGCGTTGATACCAGGCGGGTGGACCTGGTGGACTTGGCGGCGACGGCGGCATCGGCGTATACAAGTGGTTCGACCCAACGAGCACTTCGTCGATATTCGGCAAGGTATATAGCAACCCATCATCAAGCGCGAACTCAGCTCTCAGCGGAAGTATCAATTTTCGATACAAGGCATGAGGATTTGGCGGCGGCGGCTTATACAAATGCTCTGACACCAAGAACAGCTCTTCGACATTCGGGAATATATATAGTGACCGATTGGGCATTAAATTAGCTCTTAATGCCAGTTTCTTGAATTTGTGCAACTGGGCGTTCGTAAAATCGGCCGACGGTCGAGAGCACCAGACTTGCTCCGTGGAAGATGATGGAAAGTAGAGTACGTCCTTGTCAAAGTTAAACCACACTCTTCCCTTTCGTCCTCCAAGGGGTCCCCCCGGACCGAAGAAAGCGGGATCCTCGCCAGCCAATTCCCCTCCTGAACCAAATATTTCTTCTCCTAGACCGAACAACACTCCTCCAGGACCAAATAATTCAGGGCCCCGACTGCTCAATATAACCCCAGGCCCAAACGCCGTTCTGTAAACCTTGGGACTCCGCTTCGAAACTCGCCACGTCATATCTACTCCTTCATATTCATCAATCCCCAGCGTCTTTAGTATCCCAGCCGCGATATAGTCCGGTGTATCGGGCGCTCGACCACCTTCGCAGCCCTCGCAATGCTCGCACTCATATGACTCAGTCCCAAACTGTAAACTCCATCCAGTTGCAATGGTGATCTTTCTCGACTCACTGCAAGCGTGCAGTGTTCCAGGTATAGGCGTAGAGCTGAAGAGGTATCCCTCTGGTGAATCTTCGCGACACTGGACGTGGACAAATCGACCTTCGGGGAGGGCTTGCTTCCATATCATTGTTTGAAGCTCGGGGGCGAGATTTGGAAAGAAGTTAAAGGCTTGCGCTGGCGAATCAGGCAATGGAGAAGCCATTGATGCGGTGGAGGTGAAAATTTCCCCTCAGAGGTCTGGATGTCGTGGAAGTTGATGGGGAGATATCGCGGGTCTTGAGGATTTTTATCTTCTTTATGAGAGGGCGCCAGATGAACAAAGCTAAGTTACTAGCCACTATTCGTGCATACCGTAATTTAATGGGCAGGAGATTAAGCTATCAGGATGACCCTCTGCCCCTATTCACTTCCAAAAATTCAACTTCGATAACATTTGCCGTCTTGGATTCCTCACAGTAAGTGAGCCATTTCTCACGGCCTATTAAGTTCTTTGATGCCATGTCACCCATCCTGTCAGAGTTGCTGCTCGTAGTAACACTCTTGCGGGCGGGCCTCACGAAGATTATAGTAGCTCGCATTACAACTGGTGAAAGTCCAATACCTAAAAATGCATACCACGCTAGGTAAAGCAGTGGATATTGTTAACTTTACATAATGGTAATCTTGAAGGAACATAGTGAATAAGGCCTGACCTGAAATACAACCTTTACAATTTTCTTCTTGAACTTCGTGATTAAAGCCTGAATGCTTACACACTATCATCTATGCTCCGACTTCATATAAGAGCCCGTTTTTCATGTCATTTCACCGTCAATCTGAGGTTGTTTGTCGGGCGTTCTTGTACCAAAAGAAGAACAGTATTCAATATACAGGAAATCACGTACGCGCGAGACTTCAACACACAAGACGATATGGGGTATTATGTCACAGGTATCCGATGTTTCTTTTGGCAAGCTATGCCATGGTAGAAAAGACGTATGACTAGGTAAGCTAATCTCAGACAAGCAACTAACTAGCAAAGAAGGACACCTCGACGGTATTGAAATAAGGAATATGAGTGACAAGATAGTGCCTCTCCCCCTCATGTTTCCCAATAATTCCTAGAGTGGCACTACAACCACCCTGATATTTATCCCCGCGCTCGCGAGTAAGCGCTCCATGCCTTCCACGCCATCCAACCCCCAAATGAAAGTGCCCCAACTACTGTTGGCAGGCGGTATGGCCTTTGCTCAGGCTGTGCATCCGGAATTTCTGGCATTGTGAAATGATAATTGTAACTCGTCGTAGGATGAGATTCCCCGTCGGAATCTGTAACCAAAGGGTCGCCTGAGTCGTCGTCATCATACTTTTCAGGCATTGAGTCAAAGTCATTGTCCCAAGCTTCCCGATTTACAGCCTGCGTATACGTTGGTGGAGAGAATTGTTGTCTGATGAGTTGATCTAAATTGTCAAACTTGATATCTAGCGCAGTGATCCTCTCTTTCACAGTGACAATTTCTGTCTGATTCTGGAGAGTCACATCTAGGATCAAGGTCCTAAGCTTTTGATTAGCCATCTAGATGCTCGATATTTTGCTGAGAAGACTTACTGCAGCTGCATTGTTACTTCCCTGTCAACACTTCTCAGCGTACCAAACAAACAAGTCAACTCGGCCGTAATCTTCTCCAACTTTTTCCCGAAGGCGACACGAAACTTCTTTTGGTATCGCTGGCTTTTCTCTTCATTTCCAGTAAACATGTTGGTTTTTGCCCACATGCTGAACTCGACTGTCTTCGTCCTCACTTTCTGAAGAGTGCGTGCTGCTGCATGTAATTCTCTGCCGCTGATCTTGCCTGAGAGCACGTCTATCGCCGACTTGATGAGGTATGCGTACCTCTCGCACCGCTCTACTTCATCGAGGAGGTCGGAGTAAATCGCCTCGGCATTGGCCCACTTTCTGCAGGCTTCGTCGATGTACTTTGCGAGACCTTTGAGGGTTTCAAAAATCGCGAGCGCAATTTCCGCCTCGGCGCTCATTGTGATTTCTGCTGGATGTTGCTTCCTTAGAGGAGTCGTGAGATTTTTTTCACAGTATTCGAATTTTTAATCAAGAGGTGGTGGTAGTCTTTGGGGCCGAGTGCAAGATCACTGGAGGATATCAGCTCATCTTTATGGAAACAGTTGCGCTTCAAGGCTGATTGATGCTCAACTGATCTCCCTTTGGCGTTTTCCGGAGACGCATTGCCGGGTCTGTTTCAGAGCAAAATCACGCAACTTTTTCTATTTTACTAACATTTATTTGCTAATAATCGTTATCTAATGCCTCGTATGATAACTCGTGGCTGTGTGACATCACGCCAGGATCACATCTAGCTGAAGCCACTAAAAGCCACAAATACTGAATCTGTCTCACCTGGACAGTGTTCCCAAGGACAAGTGAGCCTATTTCAGCTTTTACATACCAAGGGCCATGGGGAATAGCAGCTCAGTAGTTGTTAGTTAAGAGCCCAAACATGTCTTACTCCTGTAATTCATCTCCCATATGATTGCCCCGAACCTCGTCCTTCTTTTGCGCCAATGCTTGAGCCTTACTCTCCGGTACCAGTACCCCAATTCTCAATCTCGGGAGAGTTCTCGAAGCTTCTTCAATATCCGTGTTCTTCCGCTCAATCATGCTATTCATCTTCTCAAACACCTCGTTTGAAAAAATCCTTCCTTCGCAGCAGGGAGTAAAGAAGTCACCCAACACAGGCCTCTCAAACCCTCGATTCTCCTCCACATCAGCATCCAAAAACATCCATCATTGTCTTGAGTTTTCACTTCCACTGTCAGCCACCCTCTCGTATCTCAATTTCGAATCGTCCCTTCGCTGTCTTCGTTTCCATTGGCTATGAATGCCTTCATTTTTTCATACCAAGAGGACGACGGCGGCCGCCAAGTATAATACGTGGGCGAGTAAGGAAGCGGAGCCCACCATCGGGCTTCACTCAAGCGCGGAGCAGGGTCAAGGGTAATAAATATCTCTTCCAGCTCTGCCCCACATAATTATCCAATTTTAGCACTACCCTTTGAATCCCCCGTATGAAAAACCCCCGATCCAGATTTCCATACCCGAGCACACGCCTGAAAACATGCGGCAAGTAGATCACGTCCTTTTCGAAGTTGAACCATGTCGTTAGTGGATCTAGGCGGTTTTTTTGTCGCCAAGGAACGCTCGTTCCCATCCGTTGTCCATCAGGACTTTTCGGATACGTGCCTAGCTACTTGTAGTTCGACCTCTGTCGGAATTAATCGATTATTCAACGTTTGTTTTCTCATTTCGGCGCCCGGGTTTCATATACCATGATGAAATAAGTGTGTGATAATAAATTGGGATAAGCGTGTGTTAGCGTTGGGCAAATCATGTTCTATGATTGCATCATATTCTTGCCTAGTGGGGATAGGTACAAATTTGGCGCGCTACCTAAACAATGACGGCGTATTTTAGTTTTGGCACACATTTCGCAGAAATTCCTGAGAAGCCGCTTCCCCTTCAGTTATTGTCCATCTTCTAAATACAACAGAAAATCCCACATTAATTTATAGGATCTTACACCAATCTAATCTGACAGCAGGTACAAATATTTATGACCTCTAACAACTATTTGCATGCTGACGGTTTAACAGAATGGAATCAGTATCACTCTTATCAAACTGTACCGCGGATTACGAGCAAGGTGATTTCAATCCTTTCGTGGGCTACGTCAAGGAAGATGGATCTATCAACATTCGAAATGCTATTCTGAAACCCGCGCTGCTCTTCACCTATATTTGCGGCATCTGCTATCTTATTGGAGGTATCTATAGGCTCGTAAGATATATCTTCTTCTGCAAACAGCAAATATTTCTCAAAGAGCTACTTCAATTACCGAAAGACGAACTTGGAGAAGCACTTTTGGACATGGGCTTTTGGTTCTTCCCCACCCCTGAGAACCCCGAGAGCTTTATGGAGATCCAGGACAAGGAGACAATTGAACGGGTACTGGCTCATTTTGAGAAGAAGTTGCCAATCCTCACGGGCCAGGTTGTGAAGGATACTTATACGACAACCGAAAAGAAGATTATGGAGTCCATCCGAAAGAGAGAGAAGATCACGCAGAAGTACTACAAAAATTATACCTTCTACTATTTTCTTGGTACAATGCTGGGACTTGGCCCGTATTGGAAAGTGGAACATGGCTGTGTTGAATGGGGTCCAAAGCCGGCAGATTTGGAGGACCGTATTCTGCAATGGAGAAAAGAGACAGAAGAAGAAGAAGCGCAATCCATGGAAGTATAGTTATTCGTAATCATTGTCTCTTGGCAGGTAATATACAATACTCTTGCAGCATCCCAAACATGGCTTTCCACTCAACAGCTGGTACTCGTAGGATGATGATTGGAATATGTTCTCAAGAACAAGGCAGGACCCGAGGCGAGTCTCTTTGTATGATTACCTGTGTTATAACTTCAGTCTCATTTATCTTCGAACTTATTAAGGTGACGTTAGACAAGGTCCGGGTGTCCTTTTGCTGGGGAGCTGCACTGCGCCAAGGAATTGCCCCGCCCCCTATTCCACAATCTCGGTTCGGTAAAACGCTCAGGGGCACATACGGATACTTAAAAATGTATTCTTCACAATGACTTTCCCCCTTCGATGACAGTCTGTCTGGGCCTAGCGGTATCTGACGAACATCTAGATTGAGCAAATGACGCAAGTAAAACTGCTGCCTTGAATTCCTCATGGATTTTCTTCTACCAGCAGACTCCCTTAGGCTCAACGGCTCAACGCTAGCATTATTATTGTATCAGCTCTGATATAGTAGCTTGGATGTTCCATGTTCTGGTCCAGCTCGTTCCAAGGTCCTCAGTTGCAGAGTTCGCTCGCTAGTCACGTGTAGCTCGATCGAGGACTTCAAGCTGAAGACATATTCCCTCTTATTATCCACGAGGCCTGTGTGGCTTCATTCATCTAGCATATGGTGGTGTTGAGAGATTTACGAACGGACTGAATTATTCAGAATATCTTGGGAGCGTTCCGAGTACGTCAAAGTTTTCAAGTGTTCGCTCACAGTAATATTTGGAGAAGCACAACGGTTAGATGGGTCTCCCTTGCTCGTTCAGCCTTTTGTCCCAATTTATTTCCTATGAAAATAGTTGGCATAATATCAGATGACTCTTCATTCCCAACTGTGTCTCAGGATATCTATTTCCCAAAATTCTGTGTCAAAATTGAAAATTGCTTCAAGTATAAGCAAATATGAACTCGGACATTATGAATGTAATTACAAGTCTATACATCTTTCAAATTCTGGATTACTTTGATGTGCAAGACTGCAGTAGAGAACATCTTTTGCGTTACGTTTAAATTTAGATTGAAGGCAAGCAATGGTCACCGCCCTCACAGTCACATCGCGGTCTGGTCCGATAATGCCTCCGAAAAGTGAATCCCACGAAATCGCGATATGAGGGCAAAACAACGACGACTGTTGAGATTTCCTTCCTCGCCTGACTGCGATACTACAAATTGCAATTCCAAAACGACAAAACCGTCTTTCAAACCCACGATGGAAAATCAAACCATATCCGACCCGGGCGTTTTCGGCTTTCAGCATGCAGCCAGCATTTATCTCTTTGCGCTTGGCCTGGCTGGAATGGCCGTCGGCCCTATACTTGTGTTAGCCAATGGGGCGAGAATTGTTGAAGTTGTTGGTAACTTCGTGTCCTCGGTCTGCACGGCTTTGGGAGAGCGTCGATGGGAATTCCGTTGGTTTCGGGAGGATGTGAGGAAATTCTTGTGGAAGAAGATTTGCAGACTAGTCTGGAAACATCACAAGGTCTATGCTTTTCAGACGGTTGACATGGTTCTGGGTTGGATTTTTGGCGGCTTGCTTCACACCTGCAAAGGATGGTCCCTGGCATTTCAAATTCTTTCGACAATCTCTTGGGTTCTCAGCACACTTTGCCTCCTTTGTCCAGTCATTAATCGCTGGAACCATCGCCTTTACAATTGGAAATGGCTTCAGGTTATGGTGAGCTCTCGAGGCCTCCCTGGAGCAAAGAAATGGTTTTCTGGGGTTTTCTGGGTATGTGGAACTTCATCGGCAATTAACTCCTGGACCAAATTCAACCCAGAGATGAGTACCTTGGGCTGGGTCGCCTTTATTGAAGGCATCATTGGTGTCCTGGCTGCTGCTGTCTGTTTGCTGAAGAGTTGCTTGGATCGGCGCACTGCTGGGGGTGTATCTCCGACGGGTGGCTTAAGAGCTCATGGAGAACGGCTCGAGATGGATAATTTAGATAGGAGCGGTCGTCCTGTCAGAGCACACAATGAATAAGGAGACCTAAGGGATCAAGGAGCCATCATTGCAAAGTCACGGTATCACGCATAGAGAAATGGAAATTGCTTTATCTGTCCTCAACACCAACTCTATATAAATCCCTGACAATGCAACATCGCAGGTATAGGACACGTGCTATAGAAATAATCATGATATCCAGGGGCTCGAAACCTGAGATTCGGCGTACGCTGAATTGTTTGATCAGGCGTAGTAGTATGCTGCAAATGAACAAAACGGCGATCGGGGAGAGCTTCCTTCCTGTCCGCATTCAGTAATAGTTGCGCGCCGCCCCATACAAAAAATCCGCAGTTCAAGATATGATCAATGGGGAACTTGACCCTACCAAATCATTTCTCGCAATTCCTCTGGTAGTAGCGGAAAGAGATGGAATCCTTGCGTTGCCGCTGGCGCTGGCACATGGTCATTTTTAGATAATTTCATTTTCATAGTGTATTCAGGTTGAGATGTGCGGGCGTGGGTTGAAAAGCGTCAAAGGGCGGGGGCGGGCTCCCTTTAAAGTTCGCCCGACATTCATCCGGTGGCGCAGTACGTCCTGGAGTTTCGGCGCAAGGCAGAACGATGGCTGGAAAGAGACTCGCTCGTGATGACCAAGGAAGAAGAACTCGCAACCTACGATGATCGAAAGCTCAGTCCTACCTACGTAAGAGGCTTTTGGGTCGCACAAGGCAGCGGGTAATAAATGCGCGGCGAAGGTGAAGAGTAATGCCTAAAAAGCTTGGATTGCCTTGTCAGTGTAATCAGGAGACGGCACTGAATATTGCGGATTTTGAATGGTCTAGTCAGTGTGGCACATTCAGAGTTAGAGCACCTTTGAATGTCAAGCTTGAATGAGACGGGAGAATCCGATCCAGCGATCGGATTCTCTTAAATTGAATAAAGGGAGCAAGATATTCCGATCCATGGATCCAAATGTCCAAAGATATAGGGAGGAAAAGTGTACTAAACTGAGAGGTTTACATAACATAAGTACATGAACGAGCAAGTATATTTCACAAGACATCTGCTTCAATTTAGAAAGATTCATGCCGCAGAGCTGTATAAAGGCGCAATGGAAAATGTCGAGCACTGAGATGAACTACATCAACAACTCATCCTCACGGCAAAGTCACAGCATCAAGAAACGAATATTGCTTCATCGTCTTTCATTGATAGCGAAAGCCATCCACGCGTATCTCCGCGTGCGTCATCTCTCCATCACCTCATGGTCTTGAGTAGGAGCTTTCAAGCGTCCATACTCATAAAATACTATTTATCTCAATATCTCGGGGTAGTTGCAGAGCTGAGATCAGGAGCTTTCAAGCTACCATGTCTCGATCCAGAAAATTCGTGCCATGTCGCAAAACAAAAAACGCCTGTGATGTGAATGTGCCGGGGGTGGTTGACAAACAAAGAAAATACATGACGGTGAATCTTTCGCTAATCGTTGGTCACATTCGGGAAGTGGAAAGCGGTTTCTCTTTCGCATGGGGAATGGTGTATCGTGTTGGAGGTATGCGGGGCTGGTCGTGTATGGTTGGGGAGGTGCTGAAGCCGCGAGAAGATGCCCATCAATCTGGATTAGAATGGTGTATGTGGTGCAGATGTAAAAGGAAGGGCCAAAAGTAGGCAGAGGACAAGTTGATATGTGTTTCCTGATCACATATCCATAGAGTCGCCGCCATTGGTGCTGGCAAAGTTGAAGCCACCCGAGGTAGCAGCAGGGTTGTTGGCGCCAAAGCCAAAGCTGTTCTGATCGCCGGTAATAGTTTGTTGGGCGTCGTCGGTCGCCTCTTCCTCATCCGAGAAGTACTTCTCGATCATGTTGTACGCCTTCATGTAGATCTCCTCGTTGGCGTTGGTCTGGCAATCATGGATCTTCTCCATGCCTTGGCATTCCTCGATGAAGAGCGCATATCTGTTGATGCTCTCCGTACCTTCACCAGCGGCATCCTTGTCCATTTCTCCCACCTTCAAGATGTTCTCCAGGCCATCAAGAGCAACCTGGATAATCTTATTATCTGGGCAACCCAGAAGATCACACAGGGGTTTGATGCATCCTTGGTTGACCAAATATCTAATCTGCTCGGGCTTTTGAAGTCCGCCAGAAGTAGCATTCGAGATTGCCCAGCAAGCCTCCTTTCGGGTCTTCAGATCGCCGTTCGACAAAAGATGGATCAATGGTGGGATGATGTTGGCATCGATCACAGCTTGGATCTGTGTCGAGTTACCAGCAGTAATGTTTGAGATGGTCCAGCACGCCTCCTTTCGGATACCGTCCTTTCCAGAGCTCAAGAGGGAGAGGAGAGCAGGAAGAGCGCCGCAGTTGATGATGACTTGGGTTTGGACATCGTCGCCCGTAACAATATTGCCGACGGAGCGAAGCGCAGGGGTCTGGACCGAGGTAGACGCGTGCATGAGAAGTTCTACGAGGCGGCGAGGGATGCCAGCTTCGATGACAGCCTGGATCTTATCATTGGCGCCATCGGAAAGATATGAAATAGCCCAGCACGCATCAATCAAGACTTCATCATCCAAAGAGTAAACAAGCTTTGCCAAAACTGGCAGGGCGGGCAAGATCTGCTGAATATGTAAGCTTTGATTTTAGAAAGATGAATGGTGAATTTCTTACGGTGTTCCAATCTGGCTGCGGGGTCTTGCCACGGCAGAAATTGCTAAGAGTCCAGGTCGCATTGCGGAGCATGCTCAGCTTGCGGCTATCACCCAACAGGTTCAAGAGGGGCTTGAGAGCACCACAGCTCAAAACGTAGTCCCGGCATGTTGGACTATCGCCAGCAATGTTTCCCAAAGCCCAAACAGCTTGCTCTCTCACATCAGGCTCGTGGCTAGCCAAAAGTTCAACGAAGATTGGTACTGCACCAGCCTCAATAACTACTTGTGTTTGTTGCGCCGAGCCGGAAGCAATGTTGGTGAGAGCCCAGGCAGCTTCGAATTGCACGAGCGTGTGAGGTGATCGGAGGAAATGAACGAAACGACTGACGACGCCAGTCTTGATAACCTCCTCAATCGGTGGATTTCGCTCCTTTGATAAAAGCTTTCGGAATTTCGTGGTTGCTTGAATCTGAAGGTCGATCTGCTCCGAAAAGACACCCTGCACCATTTGCGGGAGGTCCTCGTTTAACTAACGCGATAAGAAAAAAAAGTTAGCAGTCGCATCTTAAAAGTGATCAATTCGTGCCACATGCGGGGCAATGCTCGTGCTCCTCAGCTGTTCCTTGACAGTGGAGCTGTTAACGGCGGTCAACTCGCACAAGCGAAAAACCACTTCGCTAGGCTGTACCCCACCAGGCAGTGTAAACATGAGGAGCATGCGATGCGACGGGAGGCGTCGGAGAGTTTGATAAAGAAGGCCCAGCAAGCGCAATGCCTCTACCTGGAGCGCGAGCGGTGAATGAAATGCGGGATCTGCTTACCTGGCTCTCGGTGGGTGCGGTATCGTCGTCGCTGTCTGGCTCTGCGCCGAGAGAGGCTCCAGGTCGAGCGCCATCAGCACCAGTGATACCTCGTCTCTTTGCTAGGTTCTCTTCTCGCTTTGCCTTCCGGATCTCTACTTGCTGTTCCTCGCGGCGACGGCGCAACTCCTCAGGCTTGAAGGTGTTCTTCGCCTTGAACTGGGTTCGACGATGTTCTGGGATGTAGCGCTCAGCCATGTTTGCGGTGGGAGTGAATGCGCGTGTGGTGATGCTGCTGGTGTGTATTGAAGGCTGATCAATTCAAGGTGATCAGATCCTGCTCGTGCTCGTAGTGTTGAGAAGTTGAGGTGGAGGTGGGGGGAAGTGGAGAGTTCAGGAGAATCTGCGTCGAAGTAGAAATGCTGCAAGAAGCTCTCAAAGGGCAACAGCCGCTTTCAGAGCCGGTCACGTTACCTAAGCGACCCTCTATCGTCCTAGCCACTTTGGGAATAGTCAGTCGCGTCTTCCCTTTCTCTCCAGACGCGTTTGCTGAAATGCATATCAGAAGTGATTGCTGCGACAGAACAAGAAGACTTTATAGCTTCTTTTGATCTGTTCAATTGTATCGACTGTCGTTTTCACAGCTGAGTGTGTCTACAATATGAGAATCCAAGCACAGAAGTGACAGATGCACCGCTCCGTCCGTTCCGGGATTCAAAACAAAGCAAAAGTCAACATCCTCCTCCAAGATGCATAGCACCCAAGACTCTCTGCCGGCATCTTCGGATTCAGAACCTCCACTGCCTCCTAAGTTCTGGACTATTGACCAACTCTGGGACCAAAAAAAATTGACCAATGAAGAGATTCAGTCCAAAAGAAAGTTCGTCAGCGTAATAGGATTTGTAGAGGATTATCAAGAAGCTATAAAAACCTCTGTCGGTATGTTTCTTCGATCCACATAAATTGATTTCAATTAACCCCTACAGATTGGAAATGCTCGTTTAAGATAAAGGATCACTCCATCCCAATGGAGGTCCGTGGAATGGTGGTCTCGGTGTTTACGCCCCAACAGAGGCACATACCTGTGTACAAGAACGGCGACATAGTTGTCATTCGAGAGGCAAAGGTTGTTTGAAGCCCTAATGACCCCTTCCCCCTCCATCTGACATATTTTTAGGTTCAAATGTTGAACGGCGCAGTCTCGCTTCTTACAAATTTCTCCACCCAGTTTCACGTTCTGTCTGCAGATTCAATACAGAGTGACTTGGCTAGTGCTCGGGCGATTACTTGGACCTCATGGCCCCCATCTAATAAAAAGCCTACTCTTCCAAATGCATCCGAGACCGCCTACGTTATATGGGCAAACAGGCATAAATTAGAGATTGGTCTCCCGTCAGACTCCCAGTTTGAAGAGAAGAGAAACAGATCCACGAACATTAGACAAGAAAAATTCAGCCTTCTGGAAGATGTACAAGATGGCCATTGGTACAACATTTTGGGAGAAATTGTACAGATCCCAAACGTTTCATACGGGAATCGACTGACGGTTTATCTCTCTGATTACACCCCCAATACCCACTTCTACAATCAAGCGGAACCCTCCAACGAGCCTGAGGAAGATGAATATGGCTACAGCAGAACTAATCCCCGCCACAAAGCATCCACTTGGCCGGGCCCCTATGGGAAGATGTCCATTCAGTTGACTCTCTGGGATGACCAAGCTGATTTTGTGCGAGGGAAAGAGGGCAAATGGGTGTTGATGAGGAATGTGCAGATCAAATCGAGCGGAGGCCTCTTGGAGGGTGTTCTACGCAATGATCCTGGCAAGAGCGAGGGTACATTGCTAATAGATGTGATGGAGAAGTCGGGAGAGCCGGATCCAAGATATAAAGAAGCATTGCGTCGCAAGCTGGAGCACACAAGGAGGTTCCAGGAACGAGCGAATGCACTGAAGGATGAGACCTCGAGCTCTGGTAACAAACAGAAGTCAGACGAAGAAAACAAGAAGCCCAATAGCAAGCAGCGAAGGAAAGAAAAACGAGCTGCAGTCATGCAAAAGCCGAACCTCAACGAAAACAGTAAGTGACTACCTTCACGACAAGAGACCACCTAATAGTTGTTATAGTTCGATGCAGCTACCCGGACGAGCCGACGGTATCCCTTTCCCGGATTCTCAAACCGCGGATTCTCAATCATGAGGGGGAAGATCGAGTCGCCCCGTTTACAGTATGCAAATACAGAGCAGATGTTCGAGTTGTGGATTACTTCCCCCACAAACTGGAAGACTTTGCCGTTGGGTATCGCTCCTCTGAATATGAAATGCTCTCAGACTACAGCGGGAATGAGGATAGCGACCCAGAAGAAGACCGTCGAATTTGGGGACAGGGGAAAGGATTCTCGAAAGACACTTGGGAATGGAGATTCGCCTTGCAAGTCGAGGATGCTAGCACAAAGGATTCGAAAGACCGACTTTGGCTGATCGTCGATAATTACTCTGCACAGCTTTTGTTAGGATTGAATGATGACGCTACCAGGTAAGTAAATTTACTGCCTCGGGGCCACTTCTGACCATCCACAGCCTACGAGGGAATAAGACACTTTTGAATGATCTAAGAGAGCAACTCTTCAAGTTGTGGGGTGATCTTGAGGAACAGAAATCGGCAAAGCTGCTCGCTGAAGAAAGCTTCCCACCTTCAACATACGACTCGATAGCTTCATCGCCACCACCTACTCGCAAAGCTGGAGAGCAACCCGATGCCGACGACAGCGATGTCGAGATGGACAATTCTGAAAACGGCCAAAAGCAAAGCGCCACATTTGAAAATGCCATGCAGGAGCAAGATGCAATCCTCTATCAGAAAGCATGTGCGCAGGAGGAGGTCAAGGTTCCAGCGAGGAACAAACCCTTCACGTGCTGCATCAGGCAGTATGGGATCAAAGTCAAGGAAAATGACCCCCTGAAGGCCGATGCTCTCAATGGTGAGAGATGGCAGAGGATGTTTGGATTGTTTGGTACACAGATTATGTGATGGTAGGATCTTTTCGGCGTTAGGATATGGCTTCAGAAAGATACCCAGTCAACGTCTGTTGAGCAAATAGATTGAAATACGTATTATTGAAGTATCTCGTCCTGAGCGCACTCGAATTGGAGAGCCACCTTGGATGGGATCGACTGTCACATTGGCATCTTAGGTCATTGTGAGATCCGGTCCATAGTACTTCTTGAATTTCGTAAGTCATTTGCTGCAATCCCTGCTATTTATTCCGTGGGAAGTGACGAGCAGCAGTACTCGCCACAACGTCTCCGGAAGTCGCCCCCACTCATCGTCGCATTTTTATGTCGTTGCTCAACCTCCAACCTGACTTTAGCAACCCTCCAACTGAAAGGATCCTCAATCATTTTCATTCAATTCCTCTTTCGACCTACAATCTACACCCCACACATCTCCCTAACCGTCTCCTCAAACCCCTTCGCCTTCACCCCCCTCCTCCCCAACAACTCCCCCAACGTCCCATCCGCAATCTCACACTCGCCCCTCTCCAGTGCCTCATAACTACTACTCCACCACT
>Ga0247778_1000464_pt1 | contig 51723 bp, 44 predicted proteins | sample UWRJL049202B5_FD_179939 | JGI IMG/M metagenome (GOLD analysis project Ga0247778, IMG submission 179939) | Plant litter microbial communities from Arlington Agricultural Research Station in Wisconsin, United States - UWRJ-L049-202B-5 | ecosystem: Environmental > Terrestrial > Plant litter >... | reverse complement strand
AAGAGTATATTCTGAGAAGTATGATGCATTCTGTCTACAGAGAAGACTGGCCTTAAGGGCTGGGCTGACTAAGCTCTACGTAATCATGGCAGGCACACCCTGGCATAGCCTAACACCCAGGATTGTAAGGCAGCTTTGGCTCGTACCCGTAGCATACCTTGAACGGTCGCTTTTGGGTCACTTGATGGATGGAACTATCGTAAGTGTATTCAGCGAACGAGAGTTTTCCAAGCTAATCACGCTTCCTCAAGTCGCAGTAGGCTCTGAGGTAGTGTTCCAGTGACTGGTTTTGGCGTTTAGTCTGCCCATCTATCTGAGGATAAAACGCAGTGCTCAATCTCTACTTAACAAACAAATGAAAGCAGAGAGCAGACCAAAATTTGCTACTAAATATTGTTCCCCTATCGGAGACTGTCCCACCAGGGGTACAGAAAATATCAAGGACCTCTTTCCAAGGGTCCACGCCAGTTCCGGTGAGTCTATGGTCTTGCGGCATGCAATGTACCGGGCCATCTTCGGGCATCGGTCCACAACAACGAGCGGACAACAGATCCTAACCCTGCGATATCGTCACCATAAGCGCCTACGATAATATACGTAGTACATCCGGCCGAATCCTTCGATGTCTTTATGTCATCTGAGTAGCTCTAAGATATTCGATTTTATATTTAGTTCATAAAGAGATTTTGCTAGAGATTAGGAAATAGTTCTTACTAGTTTTATCGTATTAAGATACAAGTATAGTTTTTTTTGTTCTTGGTTGGCAATCTTTTTTTATTTTTTTCCGTTAATAATTTCTGACTTAATATTGGAGTTTTTGCCACGGGATCGTGGGAAGAATTCTTCCGTTGATTCCTTTTTAGGTATTAAGGATATTGTAATAATTTGTATAAAGTAATAGATAGGAGGTAATTAATAAAACGAAATTTGTAGAGAGATTTAGGAAATCGATCAACAATAAGAATTTGAAGAAGAGAGGTATTCAGATCAAGACAAATACGGAGCAATAAAAAATTTATAGAAGGAAAAAAAGTACTCTCCTTACGAATATTTATGTTGATCCAACTTACATTATAGATAAAGTACTGAATATATTTTTACCTAAATAATGGTCAGGAAAAGGAAACTGAGGTCGGGTAAAGGTGAATCTCTTTCATTAAGAAACTAATAGGGATTTAGCTTACTTCTGACCAAAGTCCCTAATTTTTAGAATTGCCTACCTTATCTTGAATTAGGGTTTGGTCAGCCTAAGCCTAAAGAAGGATTAGGCTAGGCTGAGGCTGGGAAGTTGAGAATACTGCGGAACTGAGGAGGGTAGGCATGCCGGAGCAGAGCCTGAGCAGAGCTTGATCATCCTAAGCACGCCTGAGTCAGTTTGTGCATTATAATATGGGGCCCATTTGGCCTCTTACGTAACCGGCTATAATTTCCTTAATGAATTTCGCCCGATAATCCGTTTCTGCTCCCTTACAGGGGTTTTTGCTAGAGCAATTTTCCTTCTTATCAAAGAACAAAATAAAAGCAATAGATTTTCGTCTAGAACAGACTAATGGACCATAGTCAAAAAGCTTACATATCATATGGACGAATGAGATTCTCTAAAAGATTTTTTTGAAAGTTGAGGTAATAGTAAAAACTAACTGAGATACTAGACTACCTAGTGTAATTAGTCGAGAGTGCAAGGCTTTAAAATCGTGAAATAGTAGAGTTAAGATGCAGTAGAAAGGAATTGGGAAGTCAGCGTGTAGGTAATAAGCGAGGCCGCGAGGCTGTAAAAGCTAACAGCAAAGAGTAAGGACGTGAAAGTAAGGCTAACAGTGAAGAGCAAGGCTGTGAAGAGTGAAGCCAGACGGAGCATGTCCCCCCCCCCGACGAGAGTTCTTTTCTTACGGCAGACAATGCCGTTCTCATGGAGGAGTCAAGCCAATGCTTGGTGGTAGGATCATATTTATTTTGGGAAAATAAGTAAGTCAGAGGGTTGTGCTACTTCTTCGCAACCATATCCCCGGCGAGGATCTCGTGAGGATCTCTCTGGGCTTTCTCAGTGCCAAGCGTAAGGGCGTAGCAGGAACGACTGCAGGGGCGTGGCTTCAGGCAGCGGAGGTAACAGAAGTAATGCTCATTTGATGATCTATTACTCGATCACAAAAGCAAGGCTAGAAATTCAATACCTTAGGCTTTATAAACTCGGAATGCTGTGTTTAAAAGAATAAAACCTCTCAAATTCAATCCAAGGCTAGTTCTGGACTAATTTTGCACATATAATTTTTGCCATGTAGCATCACCAACGTGATTTTGAAGATTGTACCTAAGGCGTACTTATTTTGTTCGATTGTTGTACAACTACTAGCTCCGCCCCTCGAGTTCCATTGAACGCGCAGTTACCAAAACTGTTGTGTCTTGTGGTTGGTAAAATAATGCTCCGTCCCCCGGTGGAATGTCTTTTGCAAACACCCTTATCGAGGTTTTATAGAAATATTTATACGAGATTCTTAACTAGGACACTTCATGCTAAAATCCTTGAATGCCTGAAACACGAAAAACCTCTGCGTCGTAGTGGAGACCCCGAATGAAATACGTATGAATTCCTGTGCGGCTTCTCACTTGAAGCCCGGCGTCCCGGACATCGTGCTAGGTCGCCAACCACCACATCACATCATATCTCTGTTCCTACCTGGGCAGATCTTCGGGCAACGTTTTGACCACCTATATGCTGAGTGCAGCTCTAAACTAAGCCTTAAATGGCATGCTGACAAATCACCGTCGTACACTGTAGACCTTACCTGACAGGTGTTAGCCGAACAATTATTATCATGCGGCTGGCTGAATATCTTGCTAAGATAATAGTATATGGAAAATCGAATCTCAATTTCGAAGTCCGTCTGCAGTTCTGCTAATAAAATGGAATCAAGGCCAAAAGAAGAATCGGATAAGGAGCCCCAGGGCGTGGAAGAAAAATCAAACCCTCAGGCTCCTGACTACAGCTCTACACCATTCACTCGTAACAAAAGCTCCGAAGAGGTGGTTAGTATCGCAACTAAGGCTAGTAAATTCTCGGCCCCAGCAGCAGGATCAAATGAGGATTCCGACGAGGAATATGATCCAGCAGATGATGTGTCTTATCTTAGAAGGCTTTTTAAGCGGCCTCCGCCGCCTTCGCCCAAGCCTCGTTTCAACTTCGATGTCGACCCGTACGGTGCCAGAGCTACTACCAAATCCGATCCGATCGATAGAGTAGAATATATTGAATCAGGACCAAGAATTAGAGTATCGTTTCTTCTATATAATCTTCTAGACCAACATCTCAAGAGCCCAAGGAAAAGGAGAGGTCCTTACATATCTGTTTCAATTCTTGATCCTGTAATAATAGTTGAGCGCTATTACAAAAAGTATTACATCGCGGCAAAATTTAATATTGAAATGACGATATTAGGATATAATCAATACGAAAGGTTCGATAATTTTATAAAAAGCATGCTTAGAATGAAATTGATCGAATTGTAACGATGACCATGAATGGTTCTTTTAAGACATTTGTCTCCAATACAAAAACGAAGAGCTAGAATCTTTTGTCATAAAACCCGAATCGGATCCGGCAGCTGCCTTCACAGTCACCCAGAGTTCCAACAGTACTGTTTCAGGACAAATTGGCATATCCAAATCTGGAATATCAGCAGCGAATGTTTCGTTAGGGATATCGCGCTCGAATAAATTAACGGTGGAATACAAGGTCAATATATGGATATTGAACACGTATCGAACCGTTGATGGTAAAAATAATCCTGCCAGAGATCTCATTTAATATTGATAATTTGAATGTGTTCAAGAATTTAGCCATAGGACGTCAGACCGAAAGGTAAAATGGAATATTTTAAGAAAAAGATTCGCCTAATACGGCAATAAATGGACAAAACAACAATAAGTCTACCTGCGTGGTATTAATAGTTTTGGGCCAGGATATATAACAACACAGAAATTTTGGCTCTAGATATAAAGCATATTATCAAACGATATATTGTTGTTAAACGCGTCGTAGCTGTTAAGAAACTGACCCCTAAAAAATGAGCACAGAAGATATAGGTAGTGGAGAACTAGTGTTGTTATCGGAAAATCCTGGTGTAACAAAGGAGAATAGAGAAATGAACATGGCGACCAAGCAATTACCTGATGGCGTCCATCGGATTAATTTATATCGTTCGAACCGCTTGGCCCATACTTTTTTTTTAACTTCATTATACAGGTCAAAAAACTTGTTCCCTTTATATTTTTGCAAAAAAAAAGGCACTGATATATCTCAAGGTCCGAGTAAGAAGGTGATATGGCCGCATGTATAGACTATTCCTCCTAAGTAGTAACAGGGTCAAAGGCAGTATTCTAACTCCAGCTTATTATCAAGACTTCCGTATCGAGGTACCGGCAGATTCCATTGGAAAGATTCCAATAGACGACACCGATGATATTACAACCTTGCTTGACGATATAAAAAACAAGGTGAGCAATTAGAGGCGAGATGAGAGACGCTATGTTTATAAAAGTAGTACGACGGGAGATGGGATAAGCTTGCGGGGAAAGAACTTATAGATATTCACTAGTCCCAAAGGATGCAAATCTCTGAACAAGTTGCCCACAGAGAGGCTGAACGAGACATGGATGAGCAGAGATTGATAGATGAGAAGTTGGAGAAAATGCAACGAGTTAAACAATCTAGGGAGCAATACTGCCAGATCGTTAGGTGATAGTCTTATAGTATTTCTTCAATTATGCACCTAATGCTTACGCCCAGGATGTATCTTCAGCTATCAATAGCACTATTTGTGATCTCAGACCGGCAGGATCACTTGCATTATCACATGATATTTTATTTGTTCGCGGGTCACGTGTTATCGGCCCCTGGGATATTAATCTCATTTTGCTTCCTTGGAACTTATTTGGCTCGTTCTTTCTGTACGTACGTAATATTAGGCTTATCTTATATGCACTAGCAGCCTATATTATGTTTACAAAGGCTCCTAAATGCCCTCCTTAGGGAGACTTGTTATAGGAGCTCTTCAGGCTTCTCAACTTATCTTATCTTAGATCTATTTAACCAGCCAGCAATACAGACTAAGAGGGGGTAGTTCATGGGAAATAAGAGCAAAATGAATTGTTTGTGCAAGTAAAACCATTCATTAAATCTGTGATGTTTGGGTTGGTAGATAGAAGATCTATCAATGTTTGCTGAAGAGTGAGACGCTGACAGTTTCATGAATTTGCGGAGTTTATTTATCTGAGACTCTAGGACGTCGAATAACCTTTCTAGCCGGTGCCGTATTCTAGTCCAGTGACGTGAAAGCCGACCTGCTTTATTGGACTGCTTGGTTAACCTCAACGAGCACTTCACTTTAGAAAACCAAACCACACTTATTAATAAGCATTGCTTGCCGATGGCCTCAACGATGTCGAAGTGTACAATCGTGCGTATCAGATGGTTAATTTGGAACCTTCGGGTTGTGGTGAAAAGCTTCGAGCTCTATGGCTGTGCTGGAATAGCTCTGAGCCTGGAACCCATGCCGTCAATAGTAGCTTTGATGACTCCCATGATGGTTGCGGGATCCATGATTTGAGGATAAAAGGTAGTATCTGTTAGGGAACATGGGAGCAATTCTTGAACAAAAAACTTTGCGTAACTGGTGGTGAGACGAGAAATTGAGGAGAAATAAATATGCCATGACTTGACGTTGCTTCATTAACTTTTTATTGCACGTAGGAATGACTATGGCCCGGACTAGCAGTAAGAGGAGCCCAACAACGTGTGCTGTCGTGCACCGGGTAAGTCCGAATGGGCAACAAGCAAAATATGAAACCATAAATAGAACGCCAATATGATCTTAGGAGTAGTGGATTATTCCCTAAAATAGAGCAGGCAGATCCATCTTTTATTCACTCATTGTCCACAAATCCAATTCAGAAGTATGTTGTAGTAATATGCAGACCCCATCGATTATCTTCATCGTCGTCCCCGTTGTATATGATCAATCCCATAGAGGTGATCACGCAGCCCGCTCATCACCTCTACGAAGGCATTGTCGTGAACTCATCCGAAGCGGGGTGCGTATTCTGCCGGAATAGCAACTGCCGGCTCTTTGAAATGCATTCCTGAAGCATCGTTTATGACGAATAACGCGGGATGGCAAACACTGTAGGACAGAAATCAGCAAATACCAGAGGATCGAAGATGACAACTTACGTTTTACCTGAGGGCATTTTAAACTCCTTTGCCAACTTAAAGAAAAGGTCTTGAGCTTCAGGTAACAGCGGCGGAAGTATACGCGACTTGAAGACTGGTTTTCCCCCGTCCCCGAGCAAAATCAGACTTTACTGCACGTAGTTCTCATCAGGAGTCTGATCTCTCCAGCGATCCTAATCGGTCGTAGGCATGCCTTTAGGCTTTCCAGAGTAATCGAAGCTAAAGCGCCACGGTCGGAGGTCTTTATGGATGAAGAGACCGAGATAAGCAGCGCTGACGAGACATTGGTGGAGCTGTTCCCCACTGGAGTCTGTCAAAGTAACGAACGACTCGAGTAGATTTTTCAATAATGCTATAATCTTCTCATGTGCGTCATTGTTGAGGGGTTCGCGGTGGGATTCGGGTGCTACTACTTCCGTAGGGTCGATACCCGGACACAGATTCTGGCAGATGTAAATTCGTCCCTTTTCCCCAGCCCATTTATTTTAGGCATCTGTGTACTATTGGTCTGCACGTTGTTTTTCTGAGATATTATACAATCCGCCAGTGAATCGAATATGATACGTAACCCGTGTGGGAAGGACGGCAAAGCTTCCACAACTCAGCCAAAGTCGGGGAAACGAGATTAAAGCTGGAGTCTCCATCAAGAGAGATGTTGCCAAGGATAATCCATGAAACTATTTAGATAAGAACGTGCTCGCCCTTATCTTTACCAGGACGAAACTTCGCCAACAAGTCCTGATTGAAATGAATACCAGTGTTTTTGTATTGATACTGCTCGAAGACCGAGGCGATATAGCTTGACGATAGTGCAACCAGGATGTCGCTACTATTATTCTTGCTAGATTCCTTCTATTGCAAGCTCCGAACAAAGAACTCAATAGAGGTTCAAAGAAAATGTACGCGGTTGAGGGTATAGCTTGTTTGGATTTTGGTGACGAGTTGACATTCAGCAGCCTGGTATTGTTCGGGTTGGGGACGCCAATAGTGTTCTGATGGCCCTTGGGCTTTGACTAGAGCTAGGGGGACCTCATCCAGCAGATCTCGTACCTCTTTTTGTGTACTGCGAACAGAATGAGTCTCGTCAGCAGAACAGTGCCTACAATAGCTCCAACCAGACTTCCCGCGAGAATGGGGCCGGAGACTGGCATGGCGGCGAGTTGATGATGGTGATTTGGTATCCTGAGAATGCTGTGCACAGTTAGAAGAATTCTTTTGGGCGAGGTAATCAATATTGTACTCAAGAACTACTCAAAAGTGGAAGGCTTAAACCAAGAGGTGGGTCTGAATTTCAATCCTGGTGCCCAAGATGCGGCTTCCTGCAAGATATTGGCGCAGCACAGGGGAACAAATGTATGTATTGTTGGTACTAGGTAGGAGAGTAGGAGAGGGGGAAGTGAAAGTGGAAGCCTTTTAAAAAGGTCTTCTGGGCTAGTCTACATGTGATTTAGCGTCCAATGTTCTCATCACAAGATGTAATCTTTTGTCGATGATTGGAGGCAGCGAGACTAAGGAAACAAAAGGGTGGTGAACGCCAACAGTCAACGTTATGCTTTTTGCTATGTTGGGGGAAACATTGGGAATGTTAATCAGAGATTGTTGCATTACGCAGCAGCAGCTGTAGCTTCTAAGCTGATACTTGTTCTGTGTTGATGTAACCTAAAGTCAAGTAGTGCGAGGGATAGAGAGTTAGTAGGATGGATATAAACAGCAGGATAAATAAAGATAGTAATATAACCATTTTTGTCAAATTGTAGAACCCGATGCAGCAATGGACAATTCTGGCTATATGTTAATCGTCACATGTTCCAATTTACGGGTTGATCTATTGTAGCATAGTTCTCTTGCAATCAAGATTGCCAGCCGTCTTTTTTATTTCGCACTTGTTGCATCTATGGCTCAAGAAAGAAGTTTTCAATTCGATAATCTCATCAAAACACTATCAGAGGTGAACATATACTTAGATCTTGGTATCACGGGTGCTGATGAGTGGATGCTGGGCAAGCAGCCCGTCCCTCTTGCTGATAGAAAACCATTACCTGGAACCAAATTGACTCCATCAAATTCACAGTTGTTACACACCAGCCAGAAGCGCCCACGCAGATGATTCCAAATAATTAGCCCGGCAAAACAGTGAAATCAAGCACAACTCCCAAATCAACTCGATTCTGGATCATAACACACCCGGAGTAATTCGTTCTAATTCTTCTTTCAAGACAACGATTTCGATTCAATCCAAGTTCGAAGACCCCGAAACGAATCGGACCGACCTAAAACAGCTCGAGTATGCTGAAGTATCTTCAAACCTCAGACTACTTGAAATAAAAAGTGCTTCGTACAGCACATTCTCAAGTATACAGTGTCTGAGATTAGAGAAGCACTGGGAGGTCATGACATTCAACTCAGCATCTAATTCACCGATCCGGGCCATTGGAACGCCGCGCATCAAAGAGCCAACAAGGTAGTTATTGATGGATCTTTTCCGACTCAGAGTTCTTCAGTGAGCTGGAATGAGAACTCCAAAATCTCAATGCCCTATGTCACCTCGACACTCGTTTCCATCTACAGCCTCGCAAATGAGCCTCGCACTTCTTCTAAGCTTGACGATCATCTGCTGTGAAAGTTTCACTAGAAGTGAAATTGCAAACATGAATTGGGTATCAGAATGACACCTGAGCTACAACAGCAAAAAAATTGTACAAAAATAACAATTTTGGGATATCAAGCCAATAATTCCAGCACAAATTACTTAGTTTTTGTACCTCTTTCTTCATCGAGTTTCACTTCTCAGTGCAACAGACCTCCGCAACACGTCTCCTGCAGAACTTCCAAATTTAGGTATGATGAGGATCAGATAATAATACGGCCCCTACTCCGCGACGTGGTCTGTCTTTCACACCCAAGAATGCTCCTCGTTGCGCTGTCTCGTGCACCGCGTTGCTTCTGGCCCGGTCGGGTCCGTACTTCTCTGACAGGTTTGACGTTGTTAAATTTCTTGGATGGTGTTTTAAACTCATGGATTACTATAGAAATAGTAATTCTAATTGGTGAAATAATTCGAGAAGGCTATGCTCGAAATATAGTCTGAAGTAAAGGCCGATGTTGGGCCTGTTTAGACTGTCGGGGCTGTGACGGAATTCATCCTCATGCTTGGGGCTCGAAGGTCTGTGGCTTCTTTCGCATGACGAACCCTCTGGTATTGTATTATCCAAATTGCAGTTGAGTTTCTCGGCGAGAATGTATATGTGAACTTGAGCGTAGCACAATAGTTTGAACTTTCATTACTCGTGAGAAGCAGGCAATAGACAACAGAATTGTTGCTTCAATTACATGCCGCTTTTCGATTTGGAGGATTCTGATGATATCTGTTGCTAGACGTCCTTCAGGAGGTGGTCGCTTACCACGAGCACTGTTTAAAGTACGACAATTGCGCCCTAATCCGAAAGGGACAACATCTCGAATTTTCAAGAACGGTTATAGATGGCAGAACTACCTGAAATAGCATTTAGCCGGAGGATAGAACTCCGCAGAGATACATTCCCAGAATTACGAAGCTCCAGAAAATCCTTGACAGCAAGCTTCGTCCGCAGGCCACTTTTTCGAATGTATGCTTCCTCTCCAGAATACTCGAAGAACTTTAGAACTAACATCCCTCTTCTCTGTGTCGCCTTCATATCTTCTCCGAACTCAATCAATTGTATATCCCTCTTCACTCTCTCTTATGTACCCCATACCTATCAGTCGACCGACTTAATGCTAATTGTGTTTGCAAAGATCATACCATCCGTACAAATCTCCCGGGTAGACATTGTCTCTCGTCGGCATAAACCAGAGCCACTTGCAAAGGCGATTTATGGTTGTATTCAGATTGCATCACCATAGACGGGGCCGCAGGTTGAAATGGACTTTCTGCCTAGTGACAGAACTGGCAGACAGCCCGGCTACTTCAGGAGATTGCGAGAGAAGACTGCGCTTGCTCACGGTCCTTGAGTGTCAGTGACCGTAGAAAAGGTAAGGGGCTCGTTGGTGGTGGGCTCTAAGAATTAAGAGATATGGGTGGGTATCCAGTAGTCTCTTTGTGAGAAATGATTCATATATTTTGGGTGTTGAGTTGGCATTGGAGTCGGTGACCGAAAAAGTGATTGAAGGGAAGCAAAGTTGTTCCAATGACTTTGAACATTGAGAGAAGAGACGCACAATCAAATCTACGAGCTTGTCTAGGAACAGTATGCGATCAATTGCTCCATAGCTTCCTGGCCTCTTACGTCACTTGATGATTTACCAGTTGTATCGTTCGACTCAGAAAGCAAACGCAAACGAGGAAGCCCAGCGAAGCGCAAGCAGCGTGTCACGTGCCTCATTGAAGAAGATATTACTACAATTCACCACCACCAACCCTCCTTCTCGATTTCCAAAATTCAAACACCTTCTATAGACCTCATACATCTTCGGCACTCACTCAACCATTCAAACCCCGAATCCACACTTCGCGATCCCCTCCAACATGACGGACAGAACCACACGAGGATGGCCACCTTCCAGCGACGACGAGCACGAGCCCGACCCACACCTCTCCTCCCACCCTACCTCCCAAACCCCGAAGGCAAAAACAAAAAAGCGGACACTGAGCGGATTCTTCAACGACATGAGCAAGAAGTTAACGTGGGGAAGGAAGAATAAACATGGCGGAACCCTGGCGAGCATAAGAACGATGCAGGAAAACGAGACGATTGATCGAGTAGAGAAGATGTTTGAGCCGTCGAGTTCGCCTGTTACGGAGGAGGGGGTTTTGCATATGCAGAGGGAGAGGGAGAAGAAGAGGGAGGCGGAGAAGGTGGTGGATAGGAAGGGAGATGGGGGTGAGGATGTGAAGACTGAGAGTACGGAGTCGTTGGTCTATGTTAAGAGTCGCGAGAAGGGGAAGGAGAATAAGAATAAGACGGCGTGAGTGGGTGGTTTTTACTATATATGTGTAAGGCGTTGGGAGAGAATAGAAATGTTGTTTAGGTGAATGCTGAAGTTATGGTTTTTAATTCCAATTAACTCAGTAACAGTTTTGACTGCAAGGGGAAGTCGAGAGGGGTGAGGGTGCATAGAAACTGCAGCAGCATGGGATGCATCGTGGCTCATCCGCGTATTCGAATGGCGGGTGTAGTGCAGCCACCGTTCAATTCCTCAACGGCCGTTCAATTCATGTACTTGGGCATTTGAATGGCAGGTGTAGCTGTTCAGTTGAAGAACTCACCCGCCGCTCGATTCCTGGCCCGGTCCTTTGGCGTGAGTCCGTCTCAATCCCTGGCGTGCATCACGGCCCGTCCCGCTCCCGCATGCACGACATCTGAAGCCTGGCACTTGGCGCGATTGAAACCAAGTTTCGCCCCAAGAACATCAACAACATCAAAACAACACCATCATAGATAAATCCCCCACTTCGCCATTGAGTATCTGCACGCACTTGTAATAAAGTCAATTCATATCTCCATCGCAGAAGTTAACCTCTGATTCAAACAACGCCCTCGAAGAAACATTCGAGCTGCAAGGCTGGTGTACAAGAGACAGTCCTCCAAAGAAGCGCAAAAGCATCAGTCCGCCAACCGTGCAACTCGAACAGATCCAGAATCTGCAAGAAGAGCTTTCACATTACTGCCGAGAGATGCAAATCATTGCGGAGTACAAAGATGTGAAACAGGGCTGTCCCAGCATTCGTGAGCAAGTCTACATCGAGATCTACGTAGCCAAAGCTAACTTTCTTAGATTCAAGCAACGCCGTTGAAGAAATGGCGCCGAATCTCCAAAAAAAGCCCAAAAGCATCAGCCCACCAGCCGTCTACATTAAAAACTTCGAGAACTGTGAGCAAGCAGGCGAGCTTGATATCAGAAGCAGAACTGTTGGGCTGGAGGGGCGTGATATGGGAGGCAGACTTCCAGAGCTACAGGGGCCGAGGGGCAGGCGGGCATGATGTTGGAAGCAGGCTCCTCATGGACCGAAAAACGGCATCAATTTTGGATGTGCCATGCCGAGTGGAATATTCAAATTTCGCAGTTGTTTTGTGCCACTCTTTTCTCCACCACGAAGCAGGCCTTTGGAGCTACAAATTGCAAGGGAGCAGGCCAGCCCTACATCGAAAGCAGTCCTCCGGAGCTATTCAGTCCCCCAAGGCAGCGCAAGAGCATCAGCACCGGGCGTGCATATCGAGGAATGAGCAGCTTCCCTCATTCAATCCAAACAGCGCCCACGAAGTCAAGACGACCGTGACCAAGAACATGATCGATCTGTATGCCTTTGCCGAAGAATACAAAGTCTGCACCGATTACAAAAACAAGCTCATTGATATGTTCGTCGATATCATCCAGTACAGTTTTCCTTCTAGATCACACGTTTACCGAAGACTACAAAGTCTGCACCGATCACAGAAACAAACTCATCGACATCGTCCAAGATGGCTTCCCCTCTATCAACTCACGGCACCATCGACACATCATCAACATTCCAAATACAGAGCTCCCCAGTGTTTCTCTTGTCTTCGGGATTATCAACATCATGTCCGGTAACACTTCGAGGCGAGTAGCCCACAAGTAGGAGATGGGATACGCTGGGGGCTTTACTCCACTGTATTGTAGGTGGGAAGTATGCGGAAGGGGAGAAATCTAAAGGTTTGAAAATCCCAAAGCAATTACATGAGGTAAGCAATTCCATGCATAACAGAGATGACTTCTCGTCAAAAGAAAACGTGTTTCTAAATGAGCAACTATTTTCTTTTCTCATTCGGTTTGATTTCCTAACATCTGTCTCCCAATACGCTCATCCTCGGAATTCCGCACTTTCCCTCCAACTTTGATCAGATTATGTTTTGTAAACAAAGTCTATTCCGCCTTCTGGCACCTTCACTTCATGTTTCTCCAGCGCTGCAGGTAGATTTTTATTTTATGTTGTCCTCCTCTCCCATCCCATCCACTCACACGATACACTCAGGGGGCAGACCCGGCATTAAGTAATCAATAACGACAATCTTTCACCGTCACCGCCTGTCTGCATGTCTTGTAGGCCAAATGCTACGGCAACTCTCTAGCGCTCATATCTGTAATCAAAATAGCGGTGTATTATAACATAACGTGGGAAGTATCAGTGAGTAAATACGGCATAACCCACAAAATTGGGAGTGGCTAACGATATTGCATTTAGTGAAAAGATTAGCGGGAGTCAGCGTGAGTCAGTGGAGAGGCTAAGCGCTTGCGCGGAACGAATTTGTGAAGACATCCCCACGAAGGTTCTTGAGACTTGATGTATGTTCATTTCTGGGAAGCTGGAGATCATACTAGTTGCTACCGCAAAACAGAACTGGGACATTGTTAAAAGAGGTTCATGCTGATTATGGGGGACGGCGCAAAGATGTGAGATAGTGTTGAGAGATGCTTCGAGCATTCAAAAGAGAACATCATTGAGCAATGACAACTCACATAATGGTCTGAATAGCTCTAAAGGTGCAACATGACACCGCGATGAGTGAGAATAACGGAGAGGGATAGAAGAAGATGAGGTCAGACGCCGAAACGAAAGACACGACGATGGGTGTAGCAGAGTGAAAGAATATCCGGCATCCACCATGGCCTCTCTGTACCAAATGCCTGCCACGGAGCGCGGAGAGTATCAATAAGGCGTTTTATTGACAAAGGCAACTACAAAAAGAAATGAAGGTATGATATACAATTGAGATTCGAGATAACCCTGGTAACACGGGCCACCCCATTAATCTCCTCGCTTAGTATAATCTTGACCTCTTTGGGTAGAGAATTGATTTTTCCATTCTCGAACATATCACCTAGTATTTCTATAATCTTTGCAACCTCGGCCAGACTTGGGGTCGAATTATTGACCCCAACCAAACCTTGGTTCATGTCGAACATCCTCATGATATTGGGCTTGGTTCTGGACCTCCGCTTTTCTTGACCGAATGAATCCGTATCTACCTCCTTCGCCCATTATGGCAAGACCCTTTTTCATGAGGATGGGGGATCCTGCACACTCGATGATAATATCAGGTCCTTCTCTTAATATCGGTAAGCTCCAAAAACTAAGTTGAGATCTGTATCGTCCGTCAAGCTTACGTCGGAACGCCTCATATAGTGATTGTCTTGCATCCTCTAGAACCTGCAATCACGATTATTTCATTCCCAGTCGCGCCATCTGTTGTTTCAAACACCAGGCCAAGCTCGTTGGAATCCTTCAAGCCTACTTTCTTGACAGTCAAGGCAAGGAAGCTATGGAATACGGAATACCAATTGCGCCTGTCTGCGCCCCGCTCAACACTTCCGGCCTTAGTATATGGATGTCAGTGAGAAAAAGTCTTGGTTATGGCAAGTGACATCAATGCGAGAGGAGAAGCTAAGGAAGTTGACGATACCTAGAATAATGTTTTTCGAGGTAGAATCGTTGCTACTGGAGGAAACAAAACAAAGGTAGTAATTGCCGTCTTTGAACAGAAACATTTAGAAGCTAAAGTGGAGGAGGGAAAGCGAGGGAAGGCGAGAAGTTAGAAGAAGCTAGGGAGTTTTCTTTATCAAGCGTACGAATGCTAATGCTGGGGTAAACAACTCGTACGCGGACATCCTGCATTCTATTCTTCGCTAGCCTCTTTTCCTCAGCTTCAGTCTGTTAAGACGCATTCGGTCTCTAGGTCTGCAGGTAAGATGATCAAGTACTCTGCATATTTGCCATCAGACCGCCACTTAGCTTGTTTCCGGAAGTTCCATAAACTTGGGTCCTATCACACGCGGGGTGGGAGTGGCTCTTTGAGCACGACGCCAATAGGGGCTCGAAATCTGAACGAAAATACAGATGACTAGCCATTGTTATGAAGTTCAGTGGTAGGTACAAACACAATGCCTATGCGTTAGTATACTTCCTTTCAACTAGGGGCGAACCCAGATGAGCTTTTTCTACATTTAGAGCGCCTCATTTTACGAGTAGCGCCGCCCTAGTCTGCGAGATATGCATTATGTTTGTAGTTTGCTGTATTCGTTGGTGCTGAAATTTTGGCATGCGGGGAGGCCAACAGCACCAACGTATGTATGTAATCACGAGTACGGGGCGTCAGGGATGCAGGCTCTCCAACTACTACCAACAAATAGAGCCGAGTTGCTGCAAGGCATCGCTGCACCTTGCAAAAACCACGAAAAGCCTCCTTTTCGATGAAGTACAGTACCCAAGCATCACCTCAAAGCCTGAGAACCCAATAGCCCCGTTGATCAATAGATCCCCGTCAAACCCCAAGTCGTTACAATGGAAGCGCTTGAGCAGCTCGCAGCTCAGGTGAAGGCAGCAGCAGCTACTGCTGATGAAGCTGGTCGCAAAAAGCTTATGAACTCATTGCGAGACCTGCAATACTCTCTCGAAAAACCAGAAGACACGATGCAAAGAGTCATTCATCTCGTATGAAGCCATCCACTCCTTTCTATTAAATTTACCCTCGTCTATGAGCCTCACAAAATTGACTGAAACCCCAGCATCTGGTCCTTGCGACTGTCCGAACCGCTTTGGATTTGAAACTCTTCAATATACTGGTAGATGCCAGGAGCCCCCTTGATCTTGAGACTCTGGCTTCAAAGACTGGCTCGGATCCAATTCTACTAGGTGGGAGTCCCATGTAACTTGATAAGTAGTACTAATAGAGTCAGGGCGTATATTAAGGATGCTATCTTCCCTAGGAGTTATCGAAGAGACTGGAAGAGACGAGTTCAGCGCAAGCGTGATGACGAAGAACCTTTCCATCCCTGAGATCCAAGCCGGAGTCTATCATAAGTATGTACTGTTGAGCCCTAGTTCTTTGTCTGGGTTACTCTAACAAATACATGTTCCAGCTTTGATGTGTTTGGTCCAGTTTATCAAGCTTTTCCCGAGTTTCTCGCCTCGAACGGTTACCAGAATGTGTCCGAGACACACAACACCGTCTTTCAGAAAGCTTGGAACACGAATCTATCAATGTGGGATTGGCTTCACCAGCACCCCCGAGAAACTGCAAATTTCAATCGATTCATGCTAGCACAGCGCTCGGGAACCCCGAATTGTTTCGATTTCTATCCTATGAAGGAACAGTGCAGTGACTGGCCTTCAGATAGTCCTGTCTTCGTCGATGTGGGAGGAGCCTCTGGACAGCAGTGTTTTGAGTTCAAGAAGAGGTTTCCCAACATTAAGGGTCGAGTCATTCTGCAGGACACGCCAGCTGTAATTGCAGATGCAAAAGCTCGAACCCTCGATGAAGGAATTGAGGCGATGATTCACGACTTTTACACCTCTCAAGTCGTCAAAGGTGCAGCGCAGACCCAATTGCATAGGCTCACAGCACTTGCTAACTCTACTCAGGCGCCAAGTTCTATTATCTTCGCGCCATTCTTCATGACCATTCAGGTGATAAGTCTGTTCTCATTTTGAAGAACATAAAGGAAGCTATGAACGAGAGCTCTGTCATTCTATTAGACGAAATGGCATTGCCAAATCAGGATATTGATTGGTTCGCAACACAAACCGACATCACCATGCTGACAGCTTTTGGGTCCATGGAGCGTACGGAAGCACAGTGGCACAACCTGTTGGAAAGTGTCGATCTGAAAGTACAGGGTATCTTCACTTATACATACTCCCACAGACTAAGTATTATTGCGGCTACACTTTGACAAAGGGAAATTTTTGAAGATAGGGACAAGGGGTTTTTATTTTTTCGTATTGGCAAGTCCATTTCGTGTGATCAAAATTTCATTGAAGTAAACGTGAAGGAAACAGCAAGGCCAACGGTTACCCAATAAAGGTTATTTGCATTCAAGAAGGTCTTCCATTTTGATTCCTCTGACCCGCCATGGCTTCATGTTCATGTTCAAGTTCGTTTCCCCCAGATATCTCCATTTTCGCTTTCACCCTCCAACTTTGCTACTCGCCACCCAATCCATCATACTTTTCGAGTCCTTGCATGGATGTTGCGCTCCAGAGCTCGACATTCCCCCGCATACACGTTCTTTCACTTCAATGGCGCCCTCCACGATTGAGTGAAGCAGAAGTGAGAGAATGCTGTGCAAGTGCCGAGCCACTTACACGAACACTGATGTTGCTCAGAAGGTTCTAAGCTTCATCGGCTGGTGTAGATAGTGGACCAATGTATGGGCTATCTCTCATCATGAGTGAGAATCAAGAGCATACTGCCGGATGCGAAGGTGTAGATGCACTAATTTCACAGCGCGTCTCTCGAAATAGTTTAAACGACCATGCGATTTCTGAACTTTGTGTTTCTTTCTGGGGGTGAAGCTATCCTCTTGGTTTGGAGCCTGATGATGCTTTTGGAGGAAGTTTTGTGAACTCAAGGATGGTAACTTAAAGTAGGATCAATGATCTGGCCTCAGATACTCGTGACTAATTTTCAGGAATTGATGGATACTTGTTTGCTGGGGATCTCCCAGGTCTCTCACTTGAGATCACTACACTCCGTGAAGAGGAAATAACGATCCCCCAGCTCAGGCCAAACTCCCCGATGAAGCAGCTGAGTTCATCTTGCTCATACAAGAGCTATTGCAAGCTTTGTTGAAACGTCACAGGACTTTCAGCAAGTGCAAGGCAGTCTCAAGGTCCAAATTAGCTCATGGAGATTGGGACGCTGTTGCAAGTTTCCGACACTAGTCTTCAGATACACAATTTTAGATATCCACCGAGCTCGGAATCCAGAACGCTTATTGTCACGCGGGGATCGATGAGTCTGGATTGATGGCTGTTGGCAGCAGAAGGAAGATAGCGGAGCTTCAAGAGGCAAAACAGTCATATTACGACGATAGAGCTTAGTGCCAGAAGAAGCGGAAGGACAAGTCTTCGTGAAATTCAAATTCAAGAAGTTTCCACTCCCACTAGATTGTCATCTCCGGAACAACAACCCTTCTCATCACCTTGAGTCCCTAGTAGATTATGAAGGGTTCGAGCTGCAACATGAACAAAACTTTGAATCACTGGTGAACAACCCAGAAAGAGCCTGCTATTGTAAATACACAGCAAGTTGTCAATCCAAAGCATGCCTCTGTAGTACGGGAACGAGGAGTGAAGCATTATGAATTCAGACCAACAAGCTGCTCTCTTCGGTCTTCTCTCTCAGGACTCACTTAAGTCAGATTACCAGGAAGAATCTTGCATTTGACCTGGCGAATACATACAAACCCCAATCGTCTTATGAGGGTCAAACACTTGTCTCCCTGCAGTGTTGTGACCGCTTCCCCGCCGAATCGGCCAAGCGTAGAGTTTCAACGTCTCAGCAACAACAATTATTCGTGTAACCATCAACATGAGGTGTTTGGAATGAAACCACTCGGATATCCACAAAAACCACGGGGCCGATGACTTGCAACATGACCATGGCCACAGGTTGCAAAAGAACTTGACCATGACGACCATCTATCCAAGCCATTCAATCTTTATCGGCTGAAACTTCAGCACAGCGGACCGAGAGGTCATACTAATAAGTGCATTGTATCGGATAACGATATAAGGACACACCGATTCGTCTTCTTACTTCGTCTGCAAGTTTGGTGATCGCTCTTAAGTTTGATCAGATTCAAGAAGAACTTGAAGATCTCGAAAAGACTAGTTAAGAACTGGCCGTGGAAGGACGATTGAGTCTACACCCAGAGCCTGGGACTGGTGCTGTTCAGGGCCGAACGACGCTGAGACGAATCATTTTCGATTAGACGCCCACGAGGAGAGCTCCTCTTCTTCCTCTTCTTCTTCTTCTTCTCCCCCGTCTCCTCCTTGCTCCCTGCTCCCCTCCACCCGAGTAGTGAGGTCGGACTGCTACACTTCATGTCCCCACCCTTTCTACTTCTCGGAGGTATGATCTTGATGGCTCGCTGGAGCGGCCGCCAGCTGTAGGCATCGCCACTTCCCGAAAGGGTGATCTTCAAAGCCACCCCGTCTCCGCCAAAGCAATAATTGTCCCACAACTCCTGGGACAATGTTCCGACGGGCCCAGCTGCTAGCCGATCCAACAAGAACCCAGATCTGACACTACGACAAATGGTAATAAGCGCCGGCGTTGGATCCTATCGATCGAGAGCGAGGCCACTTCTCGGAGGGGTGTTGGTCGGGAATGGCTGAAATTTGCCATCTTCGACGTATGGTAGGGATCGCAGGTAATGGAGGAGGAAGAGAGCAGTGAGCTTGCGGATCTGAGAGTAGGGTTTCGTTTCTTTGTAATGCGACGGACGATGCCCGCTTTTGAAGATGAAAGTGATCTTGAAGATTCGCTGGAGTGGTTGTTGGCCAATGGGTGATGAGACGTGTCTCTGCCGACTTCGTTTTTCGGAGAGGTGAGCTCGAAAATTCCATAGAATGACTGTCAACTGAGGTCCCGGTGCAGCGGTGCTGAGATTAGGATATCGCTGTCTTACCTGTGCTCAGCTTGTCGAACAGTGGAGTAATGAGGTCGGACAGCTACGTTCCATATCTCTGCTGGTGACCGCCAAGTTCCACATTCCAGCCAGATCGGTGTCTCAAAGGGGTGATCTTGAAGGTTCGGGCATTGGTGATGGCCGAGGGCTTCCAGTAGCATCAACCCGAGACCCCTGGGAACTTTATCTTAATTATAACAGTGGATTACCAATGTTGAGTGGGTATTGTTAATGAACTAACTTTAGGGGGACTGCTTCCGATATCCCGCTGCTCTGGTTACACATGGTCCTCATAGGTTTCAATATGGACGGCTGGTGGACTAATGCTTCACGCGGTGGTCAAAAACAGCGGTGCCGATCCTGAATGTGCCAGGTCGAGTGGAACATTCATCCTCCGCATCGACTAGTGCCGCAATGTCCGGCAGGAGACTGGAATGGCTGTCAACCGATGTGTCGGTGTTTAAACTTGGAAGACTCTCCTCAGCCCTTGCGCAGCTTTTGATGAGGTCCCCCACCCAAGTGCCGGTGCTTAGACTTGGGAGACGCTGCTCAGCCCCTGGATGGCTTTTGACGTTGATCAAATTCTTCTCGGGATCTACGAGACATTCTCTACCAGCGTCCTGCAGCTCGAAATTTTGAGCTTCTCCTTGAGGTTTTCTTTTGGGCTGAAGGCGTTCTGCAAAACTACTGGAGGTTCAAGAAGCCTTCTCAACAGATTCTCTAGTTTCGATGCTATTTTGATAAGTGGATTATTGGCAGACTTCGAAGCGACTGGATCATTTGTGGCATTTTGAGCAGGCTTTGGTCTACCGTTGGTTTTCACAGGGGTATCCTTGACAAAGTCTTTCTCAGAGACTGGGGATTTGTCAATGGGTTCGTCGTCCATGAGTTCGATAGCAAAATGTTGCAGGATGACTCCCTGGGAATTAACCTCTTCATAGTGGCCATCCTTGGTCTTCTTGTCCACCAACACCCCGAGGCTCGCTCATGTCTAAAGAGATAGGAGTTTCCTTGGCTTGACTCAAATTGACCACCTGCTGTGGCAGGAGTCTTTCCTTGGATTTAACTTGGGGATTGGAAAACGCCGAGCCTGAAGACTCGACGTCGGTTCGGATATAGCTTGTTGACTATTGAGCATGGAATGAGTTCGATAACAATGATTTCCCCAAGGCATCAGTTGCTTGGAAGTCTGGCACCATCATATCGAGACTGCGAGCCTTTCGCCCATGAAGATATGACCATGCAAATTCAATGCCGTTCACTTCCCATTGACCTTTTCCAGCGCCGGCACCTTTAGACTGGCCTCGATCTCCGCCAAAACCGCCCTGAAAAGCCTCTCATGCACAACCAAAAAAAAACCATTCTTTCCCTCACAGTTCTGTCCGTGACTCATGATCCTCTGGAGATGAAGACGAGAATTAATCTGGCTTAACGAGCGTTCCCCACGAAGCATCCAAAAAACAAAGTGGGGCATCAATGGAGGGGTATTGAAGGAGAAACTGATGAGGCTGCAGAGGTAGGAGTTGGCTTTGGTATTGGCGTTCTTGCTGATGCCGAGAAGAAAGAACCAGATGAGTAGAGATATTCATACCAATTGGTCAAAATACGAAGATGGAAAACATGCTACATTCGTTCGGAGTGGTCGTCCAATCTCCATCTGAGGTTTTGATGTCGGGCATGAGTGCTGAACTTCTCGGCGCAAGATAGCCACCTCTGGCGATTACCTAGGAGTTAAGAGATAGTTTGGCTCCCGGAATCTCTCCAATGTTGTCCCATCTATGGCGGGATTTGCTCAGAGAAGTGATACTGACGGAAGGTGAACAATTTTGGCATCCACTGGTGAGTCTCGAACACGTCAAGTCAATTGTAGTATTGCCGCCGGGATTTGGCCAAAAGTGCCTTCAAACGGCAAAAGTCGTACGCGTGGATTGTCTCCACGAATCCCGGTGCCTGAAAGCCATGATCATCCAATACCCTTTGAGACCAGCGATCTTGATGGAGTGGACCAAAACCGTTCAGCAGGAACCACAACCTTGAGAATAGAGGAGTATCACCTGGTCCAGCTGAAAGAATAGTCTTCATCCCAAACCACTCTCCAAACACGAAAATATCCTTAGATTATCGGAAAGGATTGATGCGGCAGATAGTGCGGTGCATAACTCTATTGGAAGCACAGCCGCTCAAAGACAAAATGTCCAATGCCGCAGTTCTTGGGCCTTCTGTAGAAGCATTAGGAGGGCACGAGCACTTGATGCAGTAAGGATCCACGAGCGAGGCGTCACTGGAGACGAAATCCGCAGCGTCGGAAAGGTTATTGTTTTTGTATAAACCCCCAACGAAATGGAGGAAGATGCTGATATTTCCGTAACCACAAGACAATTTATACAGATGAGCAAACCATATCAAGACCAATGCCCCAGTTGTAGAAATCCTCGCATATCCCCGAACATCGCCCTTGCAATGATTTCCAAGTCTCTCTCGCGACAAGAACAGAGCTCTATCACATCTGCAACATTTATACAAAATCCGAACGCATGGAGCCGTGCCTTGTAGGTATCGAATGTGGGGAATCCTCATCTCTGGTATATGGATAAGTCTCCTTGACAATTAGCCTAGGCGCAAAAACGAAGTGAAGTTCTCACTTACAATCTGCTACGTCTTCGTATGCTTTAGTATGTCCCGAAGCATTTTTGTGGTTTCGAATTGCACCATATAGCGCGAAATGGTGTGGCCATATTCTGTGCGACTGATACGTTCAGCATTGGCGACAAGTTCATACTCCAGGATGTTCTATTGCCTGTAGAACCGAGCTTTCGTCTCGAAAGGAGCATGTACAGAGCAATAGATAGTTGACAGCAGCCCATGTTGCGATTGTGCTCCACCTCCAAAATCGAGATTGCAATCGGTGTGAAGATTCCCCTGGGTCGAGAAGCAGCGCGTCTTGTCTGGATACCCAGCTCGTCATCTCCACTGGAGTTGGACATAGGCCATCATCAGTATTGTTTTGGCCCGGACGCTATCCACCATGTGTCCAGCGAATGGAGACATAGCAGAACAGAGAATTGAGCTCTCAAATCCAAGCTTCCAAGTCTGAGTGTCTATGGCCTGGCGAATGGCGAATGGCGATTGGCGATTGATTAACGAAAGGTTGCCTCGTTCTAACTCCACTTCCTGCTCCCAATGTGAAAGAATTCTTGCCTCCGGTTCTAATGTATTGGACGCTGAGACATGAGCTACCTGTCGAGCTGATGATGAATTATTTGGCTTTTCGACGGCCGGTCCTCTTCACGACATAGATCAACTGGAGACCTGGAATATCGGCTGCGATGCTAGCAGTAATCTTTTGGTTCGATGGTTTGGTAGTCATCGATCAGAGGAGTCTTCGAGTCCTTGGTGCTCAGATCCGTCGCGTTTCCTGGCGGTTCCTCCGCCCTTTGATCAGTCCTTGGGCTGTTTCTGATTGGTCTCCGGAATATGCTTGCCTTCTGCCCAGGAACAGTGCCTCGAGCGATAGGAGTAATCGCTGGTAACTTTGGCCTTTCGTTGTGACCACGAGGGATCCTTGTTCCAAGGGCAAGGAGACTTTGCGGTTGAGGTTCCCTTCCGATTGCTTTCTTGGCATGTCTACTGCAATGGTTGAAGTCTCCTTCGTCTTCTTTGATTCGAGATAGGACGTCCCTGCTGTTGGATATGGTTCGATCTCGATTGCTTAGGCAAGAGTATGTCGTGTGAGCTAGCCCCAGAGCTAGAGTTGGTTTCCGTGTCCCTATCCCATCACGCGTATTCTAACCAGCGCTAGGTCCCGCGAACTACACGACCATTGTGTCCTTTGTATCCGTGCTAATTTGTATGAAGAGGCGCCGTCCAAATTCCCCCTCGAACATTCGTTCCGTATCGCAAGAATCGAGGTGGATAATGTCTGCTGAAAGTGTATGTCAGTGTCGACTCTTGGGCATGATGGGGAAGAGCTGGACTCTCACCATTCGTTTACCTTCGAGTTTGGTAGGTGCTGCCGAGATGCTTAGAGGCGGAGAAGGGTTTGGCTGGTTTGGATAACGCGGAGGACGAGGAGGGTAGGTTGCCGTTGGCGGCTTTGAGGGCAGGGGAAGATGGTAAACAATGCGAAGCACCGCGGTGAGGAGAAAAGATCTGCCGAATTGGACTCGTCGATGACTGCGGTGTAGGGAGACGATTGAAAGTTTATCGGGGAGGAAGAGGCAAGAAGTTGAATACTGTGGAAAGGATGCGAGGTGGGCGAAAGCAGTGGCTGCTGGACGAGCAAGTCGCCGAAACGGTAGCGCAGAGGAAATCGGAGTCGGTAGTACCTAAGGAAGTGCAGGTGCAGGTGCAATCTTGTGACCGAGAAATTGAAGTGATCGGAGGTGTGATGGAGATTGATGAAGATTTGAGACGAAAGTTTCGAAAGTTGGCGAGATCGCGATCGGGAGGCTGGGAGGCTGGGAGTGCGGGATTGGCACTGGTTAGCAGCCCCATTTCTTGTGTAACATCACTCATCAAGCTTCTTATCTCATGCCTCATGCTCAAGAACCGCAATGAGCCAATGTACTCCGTAATGCGCCCTCGTCCGTGACCAATCTTATCTCATCGGAACTCCAACAAATAGGCTTTCTGAGTCTCATAATCTTCCGGGCTTCATTCCCATGCATTCAACAGCATTCCCTTATCCAGGTCGTTCGAAGCAGGAATAAGGCGAATCTGCGCGGGTACATCAGGGGGAGTTTTCTGCTTCGCAGCTTCCAGCAGACCGCCGTTGCCGACGAGGTTTCGATTGGCCTACCTAGGTATTCATGCAGCCCAAATTTCGCGAAATGAAGCAAATTCCAACTCGGGATATCCGGCGAATTGATGGCTTCCAGCGAACCGCTGAGACTGCCGAGAACGCGCAGACCGAGTTTACTGCTGAGAGCGCACAAACCGAGTAAAGCGTGATGGCCGATCAGAGCGCATAGACCGCGAAGATCGCCGTTTATGCGGCCCAATTGTGCGAAGTGCAGCAAAATCCAAGTCGGGATAGCCGGGATTTGGTGGCTTGTTGGGGGGCGCCGGTGTCACACTGCTACTTGGAAGAATGCCGTGACGCCTATGAGATAGAACCATCGAGTTCAAAAAAGAGAACCAACTCTGAATCCTGAGCTTTCGGTGGTGAAAGTTTTGACTCGACCAGCTGTGCTGATGTGCAGTCAGAATCGTACAGCAGCGCTCCCGTCTTTCACGCAGACAGACAGTTGAGATATATAGTTAGATCACACATATATACTGAAATTTGGTTTGCCGGTCACAGAGTTTTAGGAGATGCATTTCTCACTGGAAGTATTATTGTATCCAGGAATCAATTTTGGGTGATGTAGGAATCCGCAACGTTGGGTTTCTCAAAGAAACGCCACCATGCCGAGCCCTGTAGAAGTCGTGTTTATTCAAGATCAAATACCGTGAGTGCGTCCTCTCCTATAATGGCATCTCCCAGCTAATTGCAATATTTTTTGTATGTCTCAATAAAGACTCTTCTTCTTGCCGAATGTTGGCATGGGAAAAGACGCGACATATCGCAATATTTTGAATGATGGTATCGATGAATCGAGGGTGCGTACGTGTTTTAACCTACCGAAGTTTCCTACATTTTTTTGTGGCTATAGTTTGAATCTCGCCCTTCAACATCTTCAATGTCTTTAATGCTCATGGACAATTAGAGAGAATGAAGTGCGAGGAATGGAATAGCGCGTATCAGGGTGATTATGGTCTGCAGAAAGAACATTCTAAAACACTAAGAAATCTATGTAGTCAATTCACCAACATGAAAGGATCCTACCTCCAGCGGGGGCACAAACGATCAGGTTTTGCAACAAGTTATTTGTGCAATAGGTTGGTGTGCAACAAATTATTATATTACCTCATCACCTCCCAACGAACACGGTGGACGCAAAGAAATACTCATTTCTAGCTTAGCAATTTCAACCCGCCAAACCCCATACCCTTCATCTCCTTCTGCACGTACTCTACCACGCGCCTGAAAGTTACCTCCCTTCCATCACAAGCGCCACTCTCAAGATGCTGTGCTAGCCCACTCACAGTCGAGAATTGCTTGACAGCCTTCTTCTTGCCCCCTTCGCTAGTTAAGGCACGCGGGCAATGAAATGATATCTCATCGGGTACTGGTAAGGGCGCGGACTTTGATATCTGAGCGTGGATGCTTGATGATAGATGTTGCTGAAGTGCATCAGGCTTGAATGTGCGAGTACGCGACGGCGGGCAGAGGGGGCATGTTTGATAGCTACTCCTAGTGCGAGGCCGGAGGGTAAGCATGGAGGGGAAGTTCGCACTAGTTGAGACAGTGGATGTGGGTGTGAGGATCGCGGAGGGTGGATAGGAGTCGAGGAATTCGGTCGAGGTTGGGGTGAGTATCGGACTCCGAGTCTGCGATGTCGAAGTCGCAGACGGATTGTCCTCTAGCAGCCACTGGGCTGTGACGCCTCCTGAGGTTATGATCTGTCTTGTATCTCTCGCTGCAATAGCTGCATTCAGTTTCGTCTTCGTCATCCCTGACCTACATGTCCCAGCCTCCAAATGGTGCAACTGCGCCGACGGGCAATTAAACTGCTTCTTGCACTTCGCGTCGGCTACACATTTGATATTGCTCAGCGGTTTATGTCGCACCGACGTCAGATGCTGTTCTAGCGCACCCCCATTCTTGAAAGCCCTTTTGCATTTCTTACACTTCGTTCCCTGCTTGCCCTCCTCTTGTTCCTTTTGTTTCTTCTTCTTCTTCTTCTTCTTCTTCTTCTCCTTGTTTACCCCCTTCCCCGGTCTGTGGACCTTGCTACAACGAAGATGATCTGCGAGTGCCCCTTCATTTTTGAAATCGCGCTCGCAGTCGCAGCACCGGAATTGTGTCGCGGGAGATGGCGTCATCGCTGGGATAGGGGAGTGCGACTGCATGTGTAGTACGTGGAGCAGTCTCGTAGGAGAGAGGATGCCGCAGTTGTAGCAGTAGGCATGCAGGCTATCTCGCTGGTGGGCTTCGAGGGATGGTTTCTGTGCGAAGCGCCGACTGCATTCGGGACAGGGGTATTTGTCGCTGGGGGATAGGCGGGCTTTGAGGAGAGCTTCGTGGCTGTCAGAGGGATCGCAGCGGGGGCAAGGGCAGTGCTTGGTGGATTTTTGGTGTTGGATCAGAGAGGGCATGGTAGCAGTAGATGCGATATAAAAATAGTAGTCACAATGAAGTAAAGAAAGGTTGCTAGATTCAATTGGGGAGGAAGCCGATGAAAGATAGAAAGAGATTGACTAATTGCTATATAAGACGGGCATGGCAGGATTGCGGGGTAAATAACGTGTATATATATTATTCGCGGAGTTTCTGTTTCAAGCAACAGGGCGTGACAGAACTCTGTGCGCACGGGCTACATACACCAAAAAAACAATCGATCCAGAAATCAATAAATATTTAAATTATTATACCTAAGACCAATATGAGGTACGAATAATGGCCCTGTGCGCAGCCAACAAAATCCGCCGTCTTCTTCTAACGGGAAGAAATGCCCACTTCTGGCTTTTCCACTTCCCGAATCTTTTCTCAAATTGTTTTGCGCTCTACCTACAGTAGAACAACGATCTTCTTCGGTTTTTGGCCCTAGCATCCAAAGGGACTCCTCTTGCACACGAATTCCAAGATGACTTTATCGATGACGGAGGACAGAACTGCACCAGAATATGTGTTCATTACACATATCCATTGCTGACGCTCCTCGATAGTATGACCGTGCTTCGCACTGTCCTAGCTATTAAGATTGTGCCTAGGTTGTAAAATAATTGTAGGGGTACGTTTTCGTCGGGTTCCGAGCCTCAATCGGCTTTCGGCCGGCTTCGGCTCTCGCCCGACTCGGACGCGGCATTTAGATTTACAGTATATGAGAGCTAGATGGGAATAGCTTCATACAGGTCCCGGCAACCAATAAGAGGGCTTGAATTTAAATGCTTACGCCAAGAGCTGAGCCAAGATTTTAGCGTTTTTAGTGTCTTAAATTCTGCTGCAGGTCCACCAGGTCCTTTTCTCTCTTCCGTCAATCCTCTCAAAAAGACCATCATCCAACAAGTTGTCTTAATGGCATAAGTCAACCAAAGCAGCGGCTTATACGTCCGCCCCGTCCACCGCGCGCGAATTATACCAATAATGGAAGCTCTACCTACAGCATTGGTGCTCTGTTGGTCTGCGAGCACTCTCCGAGTCAAGTGCCCCTTCTGCCTCAGTTCCCATGGGCATGGGGTCGGAGAACTCCCAAGAGACATGCAGAGCTGTACTGCTGATTGCTACCGTATATCTAGTGGCCGATCCTACCGAGTCCTGTACCCCGACGAGGATCTCGGCTTCACTGTCCCTTTTGGCTGGGAGTTGGATACAGAAGAAAGCTTGATCTACACTGAGACGCGTGGGTTGGAGCCCGAGTCAGGATGCTGGACCTAAGTGGCCGCACCGGGAAGTACCCCATCTTCCGGACCAGTAGACAGGAGACAGCACACCAAAGAGACCTTCGATGTACATGCAGTGAGCTGCATTATCTTTACCCAATCATACTAGAGGCGGCAATGTCACTTCTAGACGTTGGGAACTCTCTTTTTAGTTGGGGCTTGGCAGCGGCTCCAATCGTCCTTGTGCAGATGGATGGACAGAAGGCAAGTGCCAAAGCTGCAGTACCAGCAGAAAACAAGTCACACAACATGTGCCAGACAGCAGAATCCGCCGCTCGCTTCAAATACTTCACCGCTTTTACAAACCCAGGCTTGTATTTCCTCGACTGCTTTACTTTATCCTTCATTGCCCCAGCCTCGCTCTTTTGCTGCCTTTTGCTCTCTGTCGTCTTTGCATATGCTCAGTCAAGTCTGAATTTGCCATCCAAGATTTCGAAATGGTCCTCAAACCGTTCCATACGAATGCCCTTGAAGGTTTGTGTTCTAAAGATCAGTTAGATCTACTGGACTCTGTCGACTGTCTCCGTTCGCAAGGCATCAGTCACTACGTTTCGTTGCCACAGATCATCGTCTGCGGGGACCAGTCGTCAGGGAAGAGCTCCGTGCTGGAAGCAATCTCCGGTGTATCGTTTCCAATCAAGAGCAACCTATGCACTCGGTTTCCGATAGAATTGGTCCTCCGCAAGACGTCGCACATCGGCGTAACCGTGTCAATCGTGCCGCATCACTCTCGCAGCGAGTCCGAGCAGCCCGCCCTCGGTAGCTTTCACGAGACGCTTGATGGCTTCGATGGGCTCTCAGCTTTGATTGAGAACGCAAAAGCAGCTATGGCAATCCCAACGGACGGCAGGGCTTTCTCAGGGCATGGCAGGGCTTTCTCGAAAGACCTCCTCCGCGTTGAGGTCTCGGGTCCCGATCGGCCGCACTTGACCATCGTGGACCTGCCTGGACTCATCCACTCCGAAACCAAGCAGCAGTCTGCTTCCGATATCGAGCTGGTACAAGATGTCGTTCAAGCCTACATGAAGGAGCCCCGGAGTATTATTCTCGCGGTCGTCTCGGCCAAGAACGACTATGCGAACCAGATCGTGTTGAAGCTCGCCCGCGCCGCTGATAAGAGGGGCAATCGAACCCTAGGCGTCATTACGAAGCCGGATACCTTGGTTGCCGATTCTGAGAGCGAGGCCATGTACGTCTCCCTCGCGAGAAACCAGGACGTGGAATTTCGCCTCGGATGGCACGTTCTGAAGAATATGGACTCTGAAACGGGAGCATTTTCGTTGGCCGATCGCGATGCCCAGGAAGAGAAGTTCTTCTCCCACGGAATATGGGGGGACCTATCTCGCTCGCTCCTGGGCGTTGACAAGCTCCGGAAGAGGCTGAGCAAAGTCCTGCTCGGACAGATCGCTGCCGAACTACCTAGCCTGGTGGATGAGATCGAGATCAAATCCAAAGCCTGCCGCAGTCGGCTCGATAAGCTTGGAGAACCTCGAGCGACCTTGGAGGAACAGCGACTCTATCTGCTTCATATCAGTCAATCGTTCCACTCTCTGATCAAAGCGGCCGTGGATGGCACCTACAACGATCCATTCTTTGAGGACGCCGAGTCCGATCTCGGCTACCAGAAGCGCATACGGGCCGTGGTACAGAACCTCAACCAAGACTTCGCAGAGCGCATTGCCAGACGAGGACACCGCCGTGAGGTTGTTGACTCTCCAAACAAGACGGCTGTTGCCAGAGGGGTGACTGCGACGACCAGAGAAGAATTTATTGATCACATACAGTACCTAATGCGGAGGGTCAAGGGACGAGAGTTGCCGGGGAGTTTCAATCCCATGATCGTGGCAGATTTGTTCCGGGAGCAAGCATCTCCCTGGGAAGCGCTCACCCGGGGCCATATTGAAAAGGTTTGGAAGGCTGTTAAGGAGTTCCTCCGTCTCACAACCACCTACGTCGCTGATGCTGCAACCTGCAAAGCACTCTTCCAAAGGATCTTCGAGCCTGCGTTGAACCAGCTGTTAGGAACCCTAGACGCAAAGAGCACCGAGCTGCTCGCGCCGCATCAGAAAAGTCATCCCATCACATATAACCATTATTTCACCGAAGCTCTCCAGCAGGTCCGGAACGAACGAAGCAAGGATGAGTGCACAAGGATCCTCAAGGTCTTCTTCAGTGCCGCCTCCCTTGATTCCGTTTATCTCAACGGGCACAAGGATCTCCGCCCGCTCGTGGCAGCTCTTGGGCAACGCTCGGAACCCGACATGAACCGCTTTGCGTGCTCCGAAGCTTTGGATTGCATGGAGGCTTACTACAAGGTCGCCTACTCCTCTTCTTCACATCCTCTCCTACCTCCTATAGACCCCTAGTTAACTTGATTGCCCGCTTGAACAGGTCGCCCTGAAGCGTTTTGTCGACGATATCGCAATCGAGGTAATCGAAACCAAGCTCATCTCCCCACTTCATGATATCTTTTCCCCTATCTCTGTCACTTCTATGCCCGCCGACCTCGTTGCCAGCATCGCTGGTGAATCTGAGGAGACTCGCATCCTGCGCGAACAATTGACCAGACAACTGGACGTTCTCATCAAGGGCTCTGAAACCTGCAAACGCTTCATCGGCGTCAGAGGACTTGGTGAGAGATCCATTAAGCATGTCCCTTTCTGAAATACTTTACTTACATGCTGGACAGGTGCGGATGGCCGCGCCATTCAAGGAAGCGACTGGTTCAAATCTGCAGGCCACGATTCTAGCGACTACGATGAGGGGTCTGGGGAGGGGTCTGATAAGGGGTCCGAGGACAGACCCAGAAGTCTATGTAGTCCTGACGTCTTGGACAAAGAGATTGCAAATGATATAGACGATTCAAATGTCTCTGAGATCCCCGTACCAGCATTTGAGGAAGAGTTTTCGTTCTCGTCTTCGAAGAAGAAATCTAAGAAGTCAAAACTTGCTAAGAAACCGGCTGTATTTGAAGAAACATGGTCTTAGTTCAAGCGTTGATCAGTCGACGATGTGTGTGGGGAAGCAATGGAAAGTAATAGCTTAATACATATGGAATATCTCTTGTACGAGTGCTGATCTTCAATCATGCTAGTTATTGTTTGGGACTTGGAAGTTCTGTTGAGGGCAGCTTGTCACTCATCTCACGTTGACCTAGCCCTACGAAGGCAGCATCCAAAGCCAATTCTCAAAATCAACTCCACTCAGCCCTGGTGCCTCTGCAGAGAGTCCTTCAGCTACCCGCTTCATCCTCATCGTGACCGGGTTGTCATTCCTTTCAATCAGACCTCGTACGTCATACTTTCTTTAGGCGAAAATCCGAGCCCTTGATTCATCTCCGCTCTCGATGGCAATTTCGTATACATCTTTGTATGCCTGAGAAATACTCTTATCCCAGATATCCTCTTGTTCAAATATACCAAACATCTTACTCTGCTTTTAGAAAGTTGAGGCACTGAATACACACAAAATCAACAGCTTGGGAGGAGGAGTATCTGGAGCGATGCGGTGTCGTAATATTTTGAATGATAATGTCGATGAGTCGAGGGTGCGTATATATTTCAACCTACCGAAATTTCTTATATATTCTGAGGTTATATTTCGAATCTCGCCCTTCAATATCTTCAATATCTTTACCGCTAATATATATTTAAAGGGGATGATGTGTGATGAATTGACTTGCCTGCATCAGGGTAATTATGATCTTCAGTTTTCTGCAGACTCCACAGAGCTACAGCTTCCTAGAATTTCTCCGCTCTCCGTGTTACCTTTCTTCTCAAGTGTTCTACTTGTCATTTTGATATTATTTTTTTGTTAGGGGATAGTTCGGTTTAGTGGCAGCTTTGTCTCTATCTGTGTATCACCATATAGGGCACTATCTATATCATTCTTCGTTTCACTGTTAGAAATCCTTTCCTTATGATAAGAATCCTATTCCTTCCAGGTGTCTTTATAATGTCTCCTTCTACTTTACCTACTCCTTCGGATTCTCTGTCTTCCGACTTGCGAGCTAACCCGCCCCTAGATAGAAATGGCCAGGGTAGGGACGACTTGGGTGCAAGGGTGGAAGAACAACACGCAAAAGTTCGAGCTGCACTTCAGCTTGCAGCCGAGTATCGTAGGCGGGCTTATCAGGTCCGGATCCAGGAACGGGCTCCAGAGGCAGAGTCTAGGAGACAAGTATTACGCCAACGGCTTCTTACGGCGGTGGGCACGGAAAATGGACTTGTATTTGCCCGTCAACAAGAGGAGCGCCGGCTATTGAGGATGAGAGAAAGGGAGGCTCGTGATCGAGCCTCCGATCCATCATTGCCGTGCCTGCTTAGGACCGAGGGGGAAAATAAGAAATGAAAGAGGGACGCAGGTTTAAGAGAGCGGGGTACTGCGGAGATGTTGTTGTGGCTAGAAAGGTTTGAATATATTTGAAAGAGAAACGGGACGATGTATGACAACATGATAAAAAAGAATTGAAGAGAAGATCCTTCGATATATAAGCCATCCGAAGATAGATGAGGAGGAAGTGCATTCTCTCGCTTTTTGATGCTTTAGAATGGTATATATACAGTATTTGATGAATGTGTGGATACTTTACCGATGAAGATGGCTGTCGACCCCTTAAACAGACGTAGATGGCTTGTCTAGCAGAAATATGGATCAATACGCCTACCATACTGCCGGAGAATCATAATTTCTCGGAGCTAGTGGGTATATCGGAACCCCTTGCGCATGACCGTACGGAGGTCTCATAGGTTGCAGATTGTGCATGCTTGGTGGTGCCATTTCACGGACTGGTTCGGTGCGCCTTCTTTCTCTGGCGGGCTCGAGTCTCGCTCGAAGAGCCGGCTCATTCGCTATATAGTAGTCATTCCTCCGCGACCTTCCAGTATCTCTGCGTCTTGGCCTTGCAGGCTCGATTTGTCCTCCGCCGACTTCACAGTAATTATATACAAATGTGCTCGGTATCCCTAAACAAAGCGTGCTGCAGGTTTTACTCTCGCTCACCTGCGTTACCCTTAGGTTGCCGAGAGTAGTTTCAAAACAAAATATTTGCAGGTGTTCACGGAGCCAGTATATAAAAAATCGCGTATAAATAAACTAAATTGATCCAGAGGTGGAAGTTTTCTTTTTCAAACTTCAAACTCTGTCGACGACTGCCGAAAGTGATTTGTGGCCATGCTGATGGCCCATGTCCCCTGGTTCTTGCATAGCGAAGGTGAAGCTACTACGAGCATTAAAAATAGTTTACGCAAAAGCGATTCCGAGTCAGCAACAACTTCGCTGGTGATGAAGAGAGATACTCGCGCAAAATTACGTAAAGTCAATGATCAGACCAAACGAGTATCTTACTAGAATATATAAAGGAAGTTCCAGGACTTCCAAGAAACGTTCCCAGCATGCGGCCGAAGACCAAAAAGTGAGCATTTGGCTGTCAAGTGGTAGAGGTGACATCAATCTTACGAAGAATACTATATTCAAGACATACTACAACTGGATGTGTGTAAGGTAAACAAGTTCACCAAAGATATTATTTTCTATCGCAAATCATAAGTGATCCCTGAATACTGTATCAAAAGCTATTGTCGAAATTGCTCGCGTTGGACGGCACCAGGTCTGCTCGAAATATTCAGCCCAAAGAAAATCAGAAGGATAATAATAAATAAAAATACAACAACAAAATCATCGCAATTGCTTTTCATCGTGAAATCAGAGTGCGAAAACAAGTAGTTCATTTGGGCGGGGTAACAATTTTTAGGAAGATAATCACTAAAAATACAAAATGTCTCCAAGAGAACAAGTATTCTAACAGTCTTAGGGCCCATCATCACCTTTGGAACGCCAGAAGCCTCAATTCTCGCGACTCCTTGCCAAATTCTTCCTACCATTCCCGCCTTTCCGGCACCTCAATCCACAACTTATTATTCGCCGACTAAAACAAGGCGATCGGATTGGTCGCATTCGCAGGTAGAGACTGGATAACGTCCCAGTGCTCTTCGATACAGGTCCCGTTGTAGCGCCAGATGTCGGTAAAAGCGATAGGCGGCTGATCGGGAAATTGGACCTTATAATGCAGAGCGCCGATGGGACTATCGAACATAACATGAAGAACGGTGAAAGTTGCGTTATCGAGGACGTGGCCCAGTGTAGCAATGCTGTTGTTGAGTCCGCTGAGCTCATAGGGGTTGTGCTGGATATAGTCGGGGCTCATGAAGTCTTTCAGCGACTGGACACGCATGCCGTCTTCGAAGTAAAACTCGTTGACCATCTCGTAGAAGGCGGAGCGCTGGAACTCGGCGGAGGCTGGCCTTGCGGGGCAGAATGGCCTTTGCTGTGTGACACCGAGGACGGGATCTGTGACGGGGAGCACTGCTTCCACGGCTGGAGCGCAGGCTGCGAGAGCGATGACGAGAGTTTGGATTAGATTGTACATGGTGTATGACTTTCAATGCAAAGAATGATAATGGGAGTAGATGATCGTAACCAGTGCTGATGCTACAGCTACTTATACATACTCCAATCCCAGCCGTGAGGGATTGCTGATCCGCAAATCAATCATCCCATCCTTGTCGTATTGGTGGGAATCGTAAATACCGTAAGCAAAGAAATGAGGTTGAAGAAAGTTGTTTGTGAAAAAAGAAAATTTCATCCTATCGGTAGGCGACGGTAGCAAGTTGGATGTCGCGGTAGCAAAGTTGACCTCCGATATCCGAAAACGCTAAGGTTGCCCCAAGGGGAAATTAAAACTTAGTCAGCCCCCAGCTGTATCCATACCCGAGTTGATTGGCTACCGGGACCAAGATAATCAATCAGAACAAATCCGCCTCAAGGGTACCTGGTTCCCGCGAAAAACTAACCCCATTTGCATCCGAACGCAGTTTGCTAATTTCATTGCGAATGCACTGCTAATGACATGGTTCAAAGAACTAGTCGAGGCACAGCTCGACCGGATTATGGTCGCTCGTCCGACTGCAATTGTAACATCAAACAAATAGTTCGCATCAAAGTGAGTATAAAGCGCCTTTGGTATCAAGATCAATCTCCTGGAATATGCCCCTGAACTATCACCAACGACGGAATACGATGCAAGATGACAAGAATCAGGATAATCGAAGAGAGATTACAGTCATGCTTTCATCACTGAACTTCTGAAAGGGATTTGCAAAACAATGCATCATCGCATCTGCGGGCCTCGCACACATGTCCAAGCTTCAGGTTTGGAATTTCATTCTCCAGTTTTTGGGATCCTAATCCTTTTTGAAAGTCTCAGAAGCTTTGGATGGTTCCAAAAAAGTAGAAACAGAACGTAACGTAGGAGAAATTCACAGTACAAACATCAGAAGAAAAGCACAGCTTGAGACCTAGCCCAACCATTCGTTGGCAACTGGTCCCGCAACACATTCCGATTTCTCTTGTTTTGAACACTCGTGGGCACATGTTAGTCATACTGTCAGGAGCGCCGGGACTGGCTTCAAGTTGTTGACCGCCTTTCTTTACGCGTTAGGCGCTCTTGCGTGGTGGACTTGCACCATACAGACCACTCTCCATATTCTGATACTTTGCCCAGCTTCCCTAACTGTGGGTGTGGTGGAACGGTGAGACCCGCTCATCGATCTCGCTGGTGAGTCTTGTCCTTGATCCCTGGAGATAGCCTAGTAGATGTTCTGCGATATTGCTGTCTTTTCGACTACTTCTGCTGCTACAGCAGTCCTATACGAACGCTGGGACAGTTCATTGCGCTCATCAGTGCTTTCTGTTGGTCGAAAATCGCAACGACTCTTTGCTCCAAGTAGAAAAAAGTCCTTCGGGTCAACGTTAGTTTGTTACTTCGAAATTGGAGGCGAGCAGTTCCCCTTCAAGGGGCCATGCGGTGATACGCACTCTTGCTTAATACTGTTTCGGTATGGCAGTGGTCTCGCAGGTGCCATTGGTGGTTGGAACCGCACCAGTAGTTACGGCCTCGTCTGTTTCCAACTTCTTGTCAATGATATCAGTATCCAAAGCGGCCGGAGCTGGCTCCTCAGTAGAAGCTTACGCCTTTGTCATATCAACATTCTCGACTAATGGGCCAGCGGTGGTAGTCTCTTCTTGAGCAGCGTCCAATAAACCGTCTAGACAGCCTGCAGTGAGGATCAGCACAGATGGAAGATGGGCATAGATGGGTGACCTTGCAGCTTGAAACCCACATCTTCACCCGCCGTGAAAGCTTCAAAGTGTCTGCAGAAGTCCCGGTTGTTGTCATTCTCGCACCCAGTCTCCTCTTCCTCTACAGCGAGAGGAAATTGAAACCCCTCCTTTGATTTAGAGGTGGCATCTTTTTACGATTCTCCATCAGTTCGATCATTTTGGGGCGTGGCTCCAGCAGACTCCGGAACCTTATCTTCTGCGTTATCTCGTGCACCGTGTTGCTTCTGGCTTCGTCGGATTGGTTCCATCCGGATGGTTGATCTTGGCGTGAAAGGAATGAAGAAGGTTTCCGGCCTTCGGTGTTGACGGTTGTATCGTCAAGAATGAAGCTAAAGGGGGCTAAAGGGGGAAGATGAGTTGCTAAATGGATCTGGCTATAGAATAGTTAGTCCATTTTGCTAGGTACGAGGGTAACTGAACCACACATACTTCAAACACAGTCCTATTCAAACTCACCAGTAACGAACTATGCGATAAAACACGTCTTTATGTGCCAAATCAAGTATTCCAAACAGTGTTCGACTTTGTAGCCGTTTCCAAATCAAGCAACTCGATGCCTAGAGAGACTTCTTGAGCTTTTAAATAATCCCTGAAATCATCTCTGAGTTGTGTTCCATCATCTAAGGAGAGCCTATAAGTCGCGAGGAACCATTCCCATGGCAAAACCCCCCGTTATTGGGGACTGATCTTTGAAACGGCTTGGGCATGGTTTTGAAAAGCTTCAACCCCTTAAGCTGCGTTATGTCAGTCTCCAAGCTTCGCATGTACACGCAGAGCAAAATACCAGGAACTCCAAGTCAAACATCACTCACATCTCTCCAGCGACAATCCGAGACAATTGAGCTTTCTCAAACATGTTGAAATTGTCGCTCAAAGCCAAGATTAGGACAGGGATATCAGATGGTCGGCGTGTTTGAGCAGGAGCATCGACGCCAATAACCGCTGATATGAGACGGAGGTAAGCCAAAGTATCGATTCTGGAAGTCAAATCTAGATCTTCATGGACTGGAGCAAGATTTGCCCGGATTACAGCGCGGCACGTGTAGACCTACAGCCGTTTGGCGTTTTCCTCCTCCTCCTTCTCCTCTAGGCTTTTCATCATTTTGTTCTTCTCCTCTGCCCGCTTTTGGGCGGCGCCGTCGATAGTCTCGGCGCCGTTCTCCTTGTACTCCTTAACAGAAGGTCCATCTTGTACTCTTCTTCTGCGAGTCGGTATCCCTCAGTGCTGAAGGAGTTTTGGAATGTCGTGGTGGGTGTTATGATGGAAGACATCCCGGTTGAGGCGCAAAGCCCGAGAGGTTTGGTGAGATGACTTGTGGGAGTTGAGCTACAGTAGGTTGAAGTTGATATACGAAGGCTCCTAAATAACAAAGTTAGCACTAGCAACTGGGAGTGACTGACACAGCTTGGAGCCCATGCAGGCTCCCAGGAACGAGAGAATACCGACCTCGAATACGAATAAATTATCGAGAGCATCGACAAAACCATGTTATTTTCTGCCACGGTGACGGGGAAAGTTTGGAGATGCGAATAGCTGGGATGAAGGCAGAATGAACACGCCATTGACCCGCAGGCTCGAAGGGTCTTCAGCTTAAAACACTCATGGTCCTCGTCACCTTCGAATTTCCTCGTTACCTTAACTCAAAAGATTTACAGACACAAAAATCTCCCAGTTCAATCACCTTCTCTCATCCTTCATAGTCAAAGATCGGTGTGAACGATGCCCCGTACATCGACCTACCTAGGTAGTTCCCACAATGCAATGCCCAGTTCCAAGCACTTCACAATTACAGCGCTTGTCAACGCATTGAAATTGCTCCAGGAAAGATTCATAAACACAAGAAAAGTCTAGAGAGGGCCAAGATATATTTGTGGGTCTGTAGGAGATCTGCAATGTACCCAGGTAGGTTTCATAAGCTACCTACCTAGGCACTTTACTCCCCACCGAACGAGGCGAAACCTTCAATTATACAGCAGTCTTTGTAGCACGAAATCCTAGGCTTATGGATTTTATCCTCGATATTATAATCCTGTTTGGTGGCTCACTGGCAAGAGAGAGTTGCTGAAGATGGTTATACGTGTGTACCTACCTAGGTATTCTGGCACCCAGGCAGATTCGGTACTCGAAGATCAGCCGAACAAGAGTACCCTCCTGCGCAACGTTTGTATCAGCCTAGGTAAAAGATCTCATTCCGTCTTCTTAATCCTTGCGGAACATGTGCCTCTCACTGTTTCTCGCTGGTTGAGCGCGAGGTCCTCACGGTGCCTCTTCCCGACATCCGTTTCCCCTTGCTCTTGCCTTATGTTCGCCTGGGAACTGCATTGTCCGAACTCACCAAGGAAAGAGCATAATGAATCTCATGATCCAAGTTGCATTCGGAGTCTAGAACTTGGTGCTAGTGATATTTGACAGCCTAATTACAACTATGAATCACCAAGAAAAAAAGAACAATGCATAAGATGAAGAGCCTCGACTCTGCCGGCAGACTGTAGAAAGGTGTTATCGAGAACGCTAAGATATGCAAATTCAAACGGCTCCTGAATCAACCCTTCCCAACTCCTTGAATCGCTTGCTCGGATCTCTCTCGAGTGCTGCCACATGACCGCGCTCCCTTCCAAGCAAGCGGGGCATTCCGGAACTCGCGACTTGAGCCATTTGCAAGATTTCCACCGGTTCAGACTGCCTAGCATCTGTAGGACTTCTTTTGTGTGTTGGCTTTGGAGAAGGGGGTTGTGTCAAGGAGCTTTCAAGAATTTTGGGGTCTTGCGGACTTTTTTTATGCACTGGCTTTGGAGAAGGGTTCCGAGTAGATGAGCTCTCGGGTAGTTTCGTGTTTTGCGTAACGTTTCTTGAATTACGTGGTGCACCCTGGTAAGATTAGCTGGTGAAAGTACAACAGAACCATCAAATATCCACTCACCGTTTCTCCAAACATAGCCATAACCTCTAGTTGCGCACCACTTCCTTGTGTGTTGGTTGCTTTCGCCGACTTGGACCCTAGTTCGGATCTCGGTGGGGGCTCTGGTAGGTGGATGGAGACCCTGGCTTCTTCAGTAAGGAGTTTTCGCACATTTGGAGATAATTACCTATGAAACTTTGTCTTCATCGACCTCGTCCCAACAACAACGTAGTCCCGAGCTGCTAATCTCGGGTTCGGTTCCCTGGATATGAATTCCTTAACTGTGTAGTCGCTGGGGCATCTATGATTGACGTCCATATTCGTGATGATCCGTCTACTGGCTACAATCAAAGTCAGCTGCTTTCTGGCTGCCTCTAGATGGATAGACCTACAGGGTAGTTTCTCCTTATATTTGAGGAGAGTTGCCAACTCGTACTCTACATTGTCCAGGAGGTTTTTCGCATCCAGTCTAGCATCTCGTACTGTCAACGGAACATCCGCTTCGCCCTTTCCACTGCCAATATGGGTTACCTCGTCTTCATAGGTAAAGGTCATCGCGTAAGACTCAATGGGGTTGGCATCAGATACAGGATCAGTATCGCCTTCATGGAAACAAAGCTCCAATTTCGACAAGTATTTCTTTTCTAGAGCCTCCTTCACTCCACTTTCCTACTTCTATGTTAGTTTGCTTCCGATGTAGTTGCAGTCAAAACATACCAGCCAGTCAAGCACTTGATCCGCCGCTGCATGTTGGCCACGGGTGAGAACCCTAAAGTTGTACAAATCGGGTGTGCGGTCCCAGTCCAGGGGTTCACCTCGATTAGATTTGTTCGATTCAGAAGCTGATATAAAATTATCATATGTGAGAGTGGTAGGATCTGCAGGATCTATCGTGGTATTGCTTTTCCATGTGTAATCGCGTCCTAATGCGTTGCTGTTTGAATAAATGAGTCCCAAGACCGGAGAGAAAGATTCCAGAAACCAACCGGCGGTAGAAGATGTGACTGATCTAGAAAACAGTTAATCGAGCCTGCTCGCCAATATTATTGGGGGGAAGCTTACGTTTGTGGTGATGATGATTCTCATTAGATTAAAGCTGAGTTTTTGGTCGATGTTTCAGCTGGGGATGTAACGAGGTGCCTTGAGACGTCGAATAATTCGCAGGAGGGCGACGAGTTTGACTGATTCCAACTGTCCCGGAAAGCACGGGCGCACGGAAAGGTCGATTAGACAGGTTCATGGTAACCTATTTTCGATACCGAGACAACGCGTAAGTTTGAGTCTTGTGCATTCTGCCCGAATGTTCTGGGGCAGGGGAAGCAAGCAGTATCAACAGAAGAGGTTCGAGATCCCGAGGCACTCCAATGACGGGGAAAAAGTCGACCTCTTCGATGTTGTGGCTGGAGGGAAGATTTTGTCAAATCATTGAAAGAGAGAGAGAGGAGTTGGAAGATGAAAGAAGATTGAGGTATTCACAAGGAAAGGGGAGCATGTCTGCCTGTGTTGGGAATGGGAAAGAACTACCCAGGGAGGTTCGCTTTCGGGAGAAACAGGTTCGAGGCAAAGGCAAATCTTCATTCACTCACATGGAGCTCGACTTCATGCACAACACGACATAACACGAGCACCAAACCTTTTTCTGCACAACTCCTCGTCTTCGCTCTGCTGTTTACTCACTCTTTTCATCAACATCTTGTGTTCGTTCCTTCACCCGACACGGCTGCGTCTTCTTCTGCTCATCACAACGCCCAACCGCTAGCATCGACTTGGAAAATCACCACTCTGCTTCGACCGCACCCTATACCATGTCCCCTTCACTCGAAAAACTACCCGCAGAGATTATTAGCTTGGTTCTCGACCACCTGGACAATCGATCGCGGAAGGAACTGCGCAGTTGTTCAAGGACTTTGGACCACCGAATGGGTGATGACGCCCTGCGTCATGTCCCTCTACTTCTAGACGATGTTGCGATTCAAGAGTGTGTCAACGTATTACCTAAGTAAAAGAAAGGTTTACCGTTCTAACGCTAACATTCTGCGCCAGGTTCCTGTGTCATCCCCGTCTACTACAAGCTGCGACTACAATTCGCGTCGTTGCATACGACCGTGGTTACCTCTCTTCGGATTTCAAATTGTGGCTTTCGGCGGTAAACGCCCGATACATCGACACAAACGTCGTTGTATGTTATTGAGACAAATCTACAACCCACCCGATCAGTCCTTTGTTAGCGCTAGAAGAGGACCACAACGGATCTTTGGCTCGGGCCGCTGGGAAACTAGGCGTGACGCTGGGAGCCATACACGGAGCTTATGTAGACCATGCCATCCGAATGGAGGAAGCCCTGAAATGGCGGGATAGCGATGGACCCATAAAATTCATGGCAGCTGCTTTCGAAGCTTGCTCAATGAAACGTCGCGGCACCATCTTCACATTCGGGGCCTTCAATAATGATTGCCAATTGTTCAACTTGTATACGAATGTGCGATCCGATCCTGTTTAGGTGGCGGGAGTCATGTTGGCCACATCGAAACAGCTGCCTCATGGAGTGGTCGAGATTATCAGTGATGGTAGTGGGGGCAACTGGCTCGCGGTCCTTGGAATCTCGAAGGCGGTTCATGTCCTTCATACTGTATATGAGTACACCGCAGTATCAGCGGGGACTGTTCAGCAATAGGGCCCTTGACGATATGTCTGCTTTTCGCTGGTAAGATTTTGCGGGATGTTAGGGATGGGATTAGTCCTGGCATTGCCATCTGCAAGGAGTATGTCTTATTTTTCGAGAATTTTCTGAGGTGAGAAGTTCAGCTGGAATCAACTTATCTCTGTTTCAGTTTATTCAACCAACCATAGAGTCAAACGATACCATATGAGATTGCCTACTTCCCAACGCTCGCATCAATTGAGGCACATGGGAATCGAATCAATGCCTATTTCAGTTCACTGTTGTACCATTTCGCCATCCTGCTAATGCAGGAAAGAGAAGGGTCCGTTGTGCTGTCAGTATGACTAGCTCGATGCGGTTTAAGCCATCACCAAAGGCTGCCACGAAGCGCGCGAGTTAAGATGTGGTGAAGGTGTGCGCTTCTAGACGGCCATGGGCGGAGGAGTTTCTGTACTTGGTTAGGGAGGAGGACTTTGACAGTGGTTTCGTCTCTGAATGTTTTTCTTTGCGAATCTGCACATTCCAAATACTTCCATCGTTTACGCATTAGAGGCGAGACAACGACATCTGACCAAGCCACCAACGTCATTCACCCCTTTCTCACACATGCTTGCACTTTCAGAATCGGCAAATGACTCTAACACAATACTCAGAGGATTTCATTTTGACTCCGGGAGAAGAGAGAAGCGTTATTGCTAGGAGGGTTTCTTTTCGTTTCCCATTTGGATTTTTTCTTATAGTATTGCGAAAACATACGTCTTAGCAGGAACGCCATTCGTTTTCTCTGTCTATCACGGGAAGTTTCGTATGTTCTGACATCTCGGCCTCTCTAGGACCCGATAGCATCTATCTATGTAAGGCGTTTCGATTGTCCTCCGTCCCCAGGAAAACAACTCGCCGGATTTCCCGGCTCTGGTTGTGTGAGGAAATCCTGAGTTGGGCAAGTCATAGCTAAATTTCTTCATTCACAAAGTTTCTGGGCTGATGATTATTTGTGCCTCCACGATTGTATTAGACCTGGAGCCACAACGCAAGTCGATGGGAAGCGACCTTCTCGGTCAAAGTTCACTAGGTCCTTGGCAGTAAGACACCATTTAACGATTCCGAAGTATTTCAATGTCAACTTACAAACATGGAAAGAACCCACGCCAAGAGTTGTCACGAACTTGAATGCTGTCATGTTTACATCTCTCGGTATCTCGCCGAGAGCTGCAATATCCATCTGACTGGAATGGATGGGCGATATGGAGCTCCAAATATCATATACACGCCACAATTCCCGGTGTTTCAGATTGCAGACAAACTTTCCTTTCACATCAGCTATCATAAGGTGTTTGGGTTGTAGTGGTGTGGTTCTTGAGTATTCCCGGAGTGCCTTTCACATCCTGGGACTGGTAGCATCTAAGCTGTACTGTGTCAGTGAGGCGGGAAGCGAGGACGAGGAGGACGAGGAGGAAGAAGAATGTTTGCAAATTGATGCAGAAGCTGGAACAACAGTTCAGTTGCTGTACCGCGAATGCGGACAGGCTCTCTGGTCACAGCCCGAGCATCAGTACAACAGTAACAAGCAACAGCGACACTTCGGCCTTCGACCTCTCGGCCAGCGCCAGCGAAATCCTCAACTAGCTCAGAAAATCTGCATTTCATTACCGCATAAGATAACACGGCAAGTAGATACGCTGGCAAGTCTCTAGATACTAGCCCTGTCGAGATAGTCAAGGCTTCTGATGCAAGTCCCCTGAGTGGAAGAAATGTACCTTCCAACTGTACAGCGGCATGCCAGCAGAGTCTGTGAGAGCTTTATGCCATAAAGGCATCGTCGTATATGGCAATGTTGAAGTCATAGTTGGAGACATTCCTTGGACTAAGCCCCAAATGCCGGACATGAGGCAAGCAACGACACCTTCAGAGGGAAGTGTCGATTAGGACCCCATGACTTAGGGTGCGTATTGGCACTGGTATCACCATTTGCAATGCGGTCTCAAATGAATGGATCCAGTATAGTTCTTCAAGGAACGAGGATGCTCTCCAAAATCTCGTCCAGCCGAGATCACATTTGCGGCGGCATCTCGGGACCGCAGTAAGCCTTCCCCCCTACCCTGTACAGTTCTCTCTCCAAGTGTCTCGCGTTGTTAATTCGCTGATAATCTAGCAATTTTCTTCATCTTGCTTGGCAAAAAACTCATGCCAGCTTCAGAAAGCCATGGCAGCATCACCAACTGGTTTTGAATGCCCTCGCGCCGACTTATGAAGCTCTCACCTCCTACGAATGAAGAGGCAATCGCCGGACAAGCTCTCGCATCTCGTTCAACTCAACATACACAAATGATGCCTGTCCAGTGGTCTCCTGTTGGTCACCCCAGCCTCGGCCGTCCTCAATCTTCGGTCGCCGGCAAGACAATCAAAGGCTCACAACAAAATTTTTCTGCTGCCCGAGGCAAAAGCGCGAAAAGGCTCGGAAATGGGGGAGTGAAAGACATACGTTAGTGAAGTATCAGCTTTGCTCAATTATAATAAGCGAACCCCTGAACAGAAGCACAGGTTGACGAAATCCATGCCTTAAAGCTCCCCTAAGATACTCCAACCTCTTGTCTCCGATTGGAAAACTGATCTTCATACGTGCCTCAGGAAGATCCTCACTGTGTTACATCTATTGTACCATAAAACAGCTAAAATAATACTCTACTGTGAGCCAATCCATGTCTGTTTATTAGGATCTCAACTGACATTTTCAAGCTTCACAGACTTGCCACGGCGCCATGGATCTTCGAATCCCCCTTATCCCGAAAGACCTCGACTTCGCTCAAAATAATCTGAGTACCAAACCATTTTCATTCAACAAAAAGACGGAGCCCCTTTCTTTGGAGCAAAGGGGCTGGTTGTCCCAGAAATATTCGGCGATTCAATCTACCAATCTTACAACAATATCGAGTCTTAAGTCGATTGGTCCACGAGGAGGGGCAGCATTCTGAGCATGAGCCCGGCTATGGTTCTGGGGGTGTCTTGCAGGCACAACAACGCCATGGGAGAGCTTACGACGAGTTTTCTATATGTGCAGGTGCGCTACCTCGCTGGAGGATGGGAGGCCGGTGGATTCGCTTGAAACGACGATCAAGGCTTCAGCGCTGATGCAGGTGATTTGAAGGATGCATAGATCATGATAGGCTATCAGGTGGAGTTTACACATGAAAGTCACTGTTCCATATTCCCTGTCGCGATCAGGCAAATCTTTCGAAGCATTTAAGGTGGAGGTGTCCCAAGCTAACCTCGTTAGCTACCCATCATTTTCTACTGCATCGTTGCTCAGGTTTTATCTTATGATAGAAAGCATACGAAGCATAAGCGGATATCTTTTTTGTGCCTTCTATTCTAAGATCTGCACGGAGACCATTGACAAAGTACTGGCTGGGAAAACGAATGGCAGGCCGACAGATGTGCCGGAAACTTCTCTGCGAAAGCCGTTGCAAGTTCCACTTCCACCTCTTAAACCCCATCTACTTCCCTTCTGGCTGCCGTTGGGGACTTTTCTTATCAACATCTTGACCTCATCGAATCTGAATCTCCGAACCAAAAAATGTGGATAAGCCTAGGCAATATTTCTGCATCGAAGCGATGTAGCGGAATTTCGACAAGAGCCACACCCGATGATGGCAACCGTGACCAAAAACTCTGTAATTTCACAAGCAGCAGTCTCTCAATATCTCTCCAATCTCTGGCGATTGGGGCCTGATGTTTCGCTCCAATTTAGTGGATGTTGGAGCGGAGGCTGGGATAATTCAGACTCGAGCCACCGATCTCCTTAGTTCAAATTACAAAACCAAGTTCAGACAGAAGATCGAGAAGATCCCCCAACTGCTTCAGAACTGCTGCCCTCATTCAGATCTTTAGTTTTCTAACGCAAATCTTCTCGGAAGCCCCTAACAATGGCTAATTTCTTCCAGATATGTACCGCAATGATGGACCTAGTCCATTGTCCTGGTTCCAAGTGACGGAATGAGAAACAACAGACAATTATCATACGCCAATCCTTACATGAAGAAAATCTGTTTCTGTTCAGAAAGATGAACAAAATTGCTTTATTGGCAATATTAGATAAATTAAAATAAACAAAAATAAATCGAAAATAAAAACAATAATAAATAGATTAATATCGAAAATAATTTATTTTGGTTTTTCAGTTATAATTATTATTAATTAAAATTAAAAAAAATTAATCAAAGGTTTTTCGAAGTTAATTCTAGGTTTTTTATTAATTATAATTATATTTTCTAATTTTAATAAATGTACAAATTTTATTTTATTATATATAAATATATATATTAATTTCTTAATTATTTATTTAATTCTTTTTTATCACAAAAGTTATACTCAAATATATATAATATTAATTTTATATAATTTCTAAAATTCAAATAAAAAATAATATAAATCCTAAAAATTTAATATTTAATATTTCCCACGAATATATTATTATTTATATAAAATTAGATATAATTCTTTTAATAAAAGAATTATTTTAAAAAATAAAAATATAATATCTAATATTTTTTTTTACATCGGCAGAAGTGTTTCGCCCTAATGAGCCACTAATACTACCAATGGACCCTTAATAGCCCTAATAGCCTTAAGGAGAGTATATTTAATATTTTGGGGGCAATAGAACAAATATCTAATATATAAAACATCAATAATTTTTTATTTTTTTTAAATAAATATTATATATTTATTTATCTTAAACCTTATTTAAATTAAATACAATATAAAACGGAAATATATCTATATTTATTATTGCCGCTATTGTCGCCGCTATTATTCTTAAATAAGATTATATTTATTGCTGTATTATACAATTATGCAATTATATCGCCTGCGCGCTAATATAAAAAGTGGGTCCAGGATAAATTTTCGGCCAATCGCAAAAATCTATAATAATAATATTTTTTTGTAATTTTTTAATAAATTTAGATCTTTATTAAAATCTTAAAATAGTTTATATATACAATCGAAATAATAAATATTACCGAGATAGCAGTTAAAAGTGGTTATTGTTACATGTAAATAGGAAAGGGATCCACTCTACTAATAGATTATTAATATTATTAATAAACTACCAATAGTAGCTAATTGGTGGCAGAAGTGACACCGCCTAGTGGTCTGTGCGCTGGTAGGAAAATATTCTACCGATGTAATAAAATATTATTTATATAAAACTAAGCAATATTGATATTATAATAAAATTATATTAATATATTTAATAAATATAATAAAACTTATATAGATATAAAATTATATCAAGGGAAAATTTATATTAAGACTCCGCCTTCCTAAGAAGTAGAAAATTTCATATAAATAAAGCAAGATAAAATAAAGTAGAGTTATTTTAATAATAAAATTATTTTAAAAAAAAATACAATTATTAATATACCTATTAATTATCATGAGATTTATATAATTGCAAGACTAAGTCAAAAAAAAGTTTATATTTAAGTTTAACAAAAAAGCTATATAATCTATATAAAATAGAATTATTTTGATAATAAATTATATAAATAAAAACATTTCGGAGTTAATATGGTTTTTAAATATATAAAATTTATATATAAACAAAGTTACATCAAAAAACCATGATATAATTTCAATTTATTCTATATAATTAGAAAATTTATACAAAACAAAACTAATATTATAACTAATATACTTTATCTAATAACAAAATTGCAATAAAAGAAGGATTTATATTAAAATTTCTTTTTATATATTAAAAAATCCCAAAATATATTAAAACAAAATTATATTGATATATTGATAAAATGTTTAGTAGGTCGCCATCTATAACGACGGCAACAATAACCCAACAACGACCCAGCGACTATAGTAACAATAGAAACATTGTTTTCGATACTCTAACATTAAGAATACTAGCGACTAGTCGCGTTATGTGACCATTTTTTAATTTTTAATTTATTAAGTCTCTTAAATATTAGTAATAGTATTATTATTATTACTATTATTATTATAATATATTAATATATATATATATAATAAAAGCGGGGCCTAGGACTAAATTTTACTTAAAACGGCCAAATTTAATATTATTTAATTTTTTTGTGGGGCTTTCATAAAATAGGAGCTTTACCGAGATTTATAAAAAAGTCGTACATTTTTAGATGCCTAATATATAAAGCATCAGTTTTGGGTGCTTAATATACAAGATATTAATTTTTAATATTTTATTAAAAAAATTATAACATTTTTAATTTCGGAGCTAGTATAAAAATAAAAATATATTTGAATTGCCCTAAAATGGAGCAATATTATTGGTTAAAAATTATAATTTTTTTTTTCTAGCGACGCCAGCGATACTAGCGACAGGCAGTGAATTTAGCGACGCCAGAATATTTTACCAATGTAACAAAATTATATTAATTAAAGGGATTTAGAAATATAATAATTAATATAATTTTTAGATATTTTAAAATTGATACAAAAAGAATAATATTATTAAAAAAAAGGGCAGTGATAATATTTAGTTTATTTTATTACTCAAAATAATATAAATCGATCTATCAAAATTAGAATTGCTTGGGAAGGGATTGTGATAATACTCAGCTCAATCTTTTAATATAATATAAATTTAATTATTAAAAAAAAATTAGATTTTTATATAATTTAATCTTTAACAAAATAATTTAAAAAGGAAAAAATATAATAAAATATAATATTTTCCAGAGAATAATATTAAAGAAATAATATATAATAATATAAACTCCAATAAATAATTAAATTGAATTAAATTTATATTAAGATTAATCAATCATAGATTTTTTTCGATTTTCGGTAAAATTAAAGAAGGCTAAAATAATATATATTAATAATATTATATAAAAAATAAATTTTAATTTAATAATCCAATTATAATTAACAATAAAATAGTAGTTTAAAATAGAATATATATCAAATTTATATGCAATATTTTATTACAAAAAAAAATTTATTATATATATTTAAGTTTAAAATTAAAAAATATATTGATTATTTTTAAAAAAAAATTATTTTGCCTATAAATTAAATAATTTAATAGATATATATTTTTAAAAAAAATTTAAAATTGGGAATTTATATATAGAATTATTTTATTTAATCTCTAAAAAATTATTAGATAATAATTGTAAACAACAAAATTGAGATATATATTAATAATTATATAAATTATTTAATTTCTTACTAAAAATCCTTTATTTTGAGATTATATATTTCTTCTATTTATATTTTTATTTTATAATAATTATTATCGAGAGTAGACTTATCCAACTTTCGTCTCCCTTTTTAACCCTATTATTCAATTATAATCATACTTTTAGTTTACTCAAATTAGTAGATTTTTTTGTGTAAATAATATTCATATTCAAAAAATATTCTAATTTTGTTTACTAATTTAGTTTCGTAATAATTATAAATATTTTGTTTTTTTTAAATTATAAAATAATATAAATAGAAAAATTATAATAAAAATTAAAAATATATAAAAAAGATTTTATAAATATATTTTTTATTAATAATAATAAAAAAATAAATAATAATCGTTTATTTTTGGAGGAATTTTTCCGTCGATTTTTAAATATTTTAATAAAAGTTTCAAAAATTATATATATTTTTTTATAAATAATAATTATTTATTAATATAATTAGAACATATATTAAATAAACAAAAATATAATTAAATGAATATAAGGACAATAATCTAAATAAATATATTAAATATTTTATATTTTATATTAAGAAACGGATTATTAATTATATATAAATCGATTAATAATTTTTGATAAAACCAGAAATATATTTAATGTCGTGACAGTAGGATCATGCGCCGTTGTGCACGTGCCTAACTGCACTTGAGGTGGACGCTAGACCCGATTAGGAAGCGAGCAGCTATTAGAGCCTCCCTTCAATCCTTAATACTAGCTCATTATCTATAATTGCATTCTTTACCCAAATATTAATATTATATCCTTTTCTATTTTTATAATTTTAATATTGATCAATAATTAATTTTATAATTGATTATAAAATAATTAAATTGTTATAAAAAAAAAATTTAATTAATTAGATTTTAAATTTATTAAATCAAATTTATATTATAAAAAAATATATATATATATTGAAATCTAAATTTTTAAATCGTAATATAATTGTAAATAATTTTTTAAAAAAATAAACTATAAGTTTTTAAAAAATATTTATTATATTAAATAATAAAAATAATTTTTTATATTAAAGTTTTTTTTAAAAATAAAATAATTTGATTCAAAAAAAACCTAGATTTTCCTAAATATAATAATAACTATGATTTATATTTTTATAATCTCTAAAATATAAAAAATTTATAATTAAATATTTTTTTTATATATCGATAATTATAAAAATTTAACAAATTTAATAAATTTAATAATTTTAATTTAATATTAATAAATATATAAAATTAAATTTTTAATTAGATTTTCTATTAAAATAATATTTTAATTTTTTGATTATTTATTTAAAAATAAATTTAAAATGATTAATAAAATAATATAAAACAAAGATTTTATTTATAATAATCTAATAAAAATAATAATATATCAATTGAATAATTATATATTATATTTTATATATAAAATATATAAAAATAAATTTTATAATTATATATTTTTTGAAATTTATAAGAAATATTTCCACGATTAGAATTTTTAATATTTATTCAAATAAATGTTAAAAAAATTATTTATTAAATTTTAGGAATATTTATAAATAAATAAAATATAAATTATATATAATATAAAATAAATAATATAAATTTTATTTGAAGATATATTTAAAATTAAATAATATTATTTTTAAAATATAAATAAAATAAAAAAATAATTTATAAGTAATAAAAAATTAAAATAAAATTAAAATAAAAATAAAAATAAAAATAAAAATAAAAATAAAAATCGTTCAAAAAAAATAACAAAAATATTTAATTAAATCCTAATCTATTTTTATTTTTATCAAATTATTTTTTGAATTTTAACAACAATCCTTCAAATCTTTGAAATTTTTCTAATAATTTATTTAATTCAGATTTAAATTATAATTGTAAAAAAAATAAAATAAAATAAAAAAATATTTATTTTTTGGGATGGATTCGAAGTAGAAAAAATTAATATTTTTGTTAATTTTATCAAAAATAATTGAAATTTTTTTTAAATTTTATATAAAAAATTTTAAATATAATAATAAATTATTTAATATTTTCAATAATAAATTTAAAATTTTTTACAATTTTTATATATAATATTAATTAATATAAAATAAATATTAAAACATAATTTCTATAATATTAAAAAATAAAATATGAATTTTTTATTATATTAAATTTAATAATAAAAATTATAATTTTTATAAAATAATAAAACAAATCTAAAATAATTTTAAAATAAATAAATAATAATAATTATATTTTTTAAAAATATAAAATTATAATTAAAATATATTGAGATTTTAATTAATAATTTATTAAAGATTTATTTGATTTTAAAAAAAATATAAAAAAATAAAAATATATAAATTAATATTATTTAAATTAATAAACAAATTAAATAATATAATTTTTTAATTAAAATTTATTATTAAAAATAATTTTATAATAAAAATTATTTAAATAATAATATAAATAAAAAATATCGATTAAATATAATAAAAGATTTTATTTAATATTATAATAATATAATAACCATTAATATTTGCAATAATAAAATAATTAATATAATAATAATAATATAAATTATTTATAAAATATATTATATTTATTAAAAATCTAAATATTAGTTAATAAA
>Ga0247778_1000463_pt1 | contig 51735 bp, 66 predicted proteins | sample UWRJL049202B5_FD_179939 | JGI IMG/M metagenome (GOLD analysis project Ga0247778, IMG submission 179939) | Plant litter microbial communities from Arlington Agricultural Research Station in Wisconsin, United States - UWRJ-L049-202B-5 | ecosystem: Environmental > Terrestrial > Plant litter >... | reverse complement strand
CAGCAAACCCAGCAAGGTGCATGCAGAATTTTCTTTCCCTTCCCTACTTCCAAAAAGAACGCCAAACACCACTCCATGTCCCCCTTCCATCTCAAACCCCCTTCACCCCACACTAAAGGCAGGCAAGGAAGAAACTCATTCCCCATCAACAATAACCCACCTCTTATCCGCCTCCCTCTGTCCCACGCGTTTCGCAACGACCTCCAACGTCCCCTTAATAGCCGCCGCCTTGGCATTAGGAAATTGTTTCTTCAGTACCTCTATCAGACCCACTTTACTCAGATTATTACCCTCTACTGCCTCTTTGAACCTCTGCATTTCTTCTGGAGGAAGTAATTTCTTGGGTTTGGTGTCTTTCGAAAGGGCAGTAGCAGGTTGGGGAGGATGAGGGATTGAGGAGGCGGGCGCGAAGAAAGGTTTTATGGGTTTGGAGGAGGCGCCTGAGGAGGAGGTGGGGAGGTTGCTGTTGGAGGCTTTGAGGGTGGTGAGGGGGATGCGGGGTGGGTCCATCGTGGTTGTTACCGGGGGTTGCCAGTAGGCGGTTGAGAAGGGGTCGATGGATTTTAGTTTCTGGTCTGTTGGGTCAATGTTAGCAACCTCGTTCTATCCTCGGATGGAAAACGGGGGAAAGGGTAAAAGGGACACGTACCAACAATAATCTCCATCCGATAAGCCAACATCTTAACATTCGTATTCTTCTTCCTCTCATTCTCCCAACACAGACCACTCGAAACCGGTTCCAAATCCCCTTGCAAGACCATCCGTTTCGAGATATTAGACTCATCATTCTCATCGTCCAAGAATCCCTCCATGTCCTCACCATCCTCTCCATCAGCATCTTCCTCCTCCCCATCACTGTTGCAGTCTTCCGCATCTTCGTCCTCGACCCATTCAGCTTCGCTATCATAGTCGTAATCTGTATTTGGAAGGTCTTTTCGAAGGGGATTGCGTGCTAAGCGGTGGATGCCATTGACGGGTCGGCTGGTGTATGTTCCTCGATATGGCGGTCTAACGTCTTCTCTGAAATGCAGGAATTTCATGGGTACTTGCTTCAGCAGATCACCCATCTTCTTGATCTGGGAGTTTTGTGAGTCGGTTGTCAGGTCGATAGGTCTCGACGCATTTCCTGAGAACTCCGCCATGATTTCCCGAACTGGCATGCAGCGTCTGCCCCTTAGAACATCAGGGCCCTGTAGATGAAACAGTTCAGTAGCATCGTACGCCCTCTGCCTCCCCGGACTCCTATCCCCAAGCAAATAATCATCAATAATCTTCTCAATCGCCCCCGTAGTCTCCTCGTCCCTTTCAAACCGATTTGCCCGCGCAACCTTGACATCGCTATGAATAAAGAACTCCGGGAACATCTTATCGTAAGCCGACTTCTCAACCTTGCTCTTGCTAGGCGTAGCAGCCGGGCTCGCAGCAGCAAGACTAGGATTCGAGCCCATAGGCGCAGGACTGAGCGAGGTCCTGCCACTCCCCCCAGTACTGGCACCCGCAGGCTTCGTAAAGAAACTCCCCAACGTCTTCTGACTTCTCGCCTTCTTCCTCTTTTCCTCCTCCGCCTTAGCCTTCTCCTCATCTCTCCTCTGTTTCTCCTCTTCCTTTTTCTTCCGCCTCTCCTCCTTTGCAGCTTTCTCCGCCTCGGTCGCCAAACGTTTCTCCTCTCTCTCCGCCTCCCTCTTCTTCCGCTCAACCTCCTTCTCGGCGTCTTTCCGTGCCTTCTCCTCAGCTTGTGCCTGTCTATCTGCCTCCCTCTTCGCTTTCTCGGCCGCCTTTTCCGAATCCCTAATCTCCTTTTGAATCCGCCTCATCTCTTTCTCCGCAAAGGTAAGTTTCGCTTTCTTCGCCGGCGGGGCCGCGGTGCCATTCAGGGCCGCGAATGCATCTGTCCCATTACTCGTCAGGGGTGCAGAGCCAGAGTCTGATGTGTATGAGGGTGTCGTGGGACCGAGATCACTAAGGACGGAACTCGAATTGCTGCGTGCAGTGTTGACGGTGGCGGGAGGCATAGGGAGGGAGAATGTAGGCTGTATCGTTTCCGTCTTCGACTCTGCCTCCAGCTTTGCAAGGTATTCAGGCGGAACAGGATACGGTTCTTCGAGACCGAATTGAGTTTCCTCGAAGCTGTCGTGGTCTCTTTTGAGAGAGCGTTGCGAGTCGGTCTCCATCATGCTTCTGAAGACGCGTTTGGCGTCTGGTGAAAGGGGGGTAAGTGAAGGGGGGTTTGGGGGTATGCAGTTCAACAAAGCATTGAATGAGAGAGGTAATCTGTACAGGCTCCAACCTTCAACGGTGTTCTCGAGTCATTGGTGTGGTGGGACTTTTTGTTGTTGAGGCTCAAGATTATAGAAGTGTGGTGGTCGCGACTTGGGACGCGTCTGAGTGGTTTCGTGTTCCTGCGGCAGCCGCGTTCGGATAAGTGCCGCTTTTAGAAAGAGCAACCAACCCACGGGATGTGAGTAGGGGGAGATAATCGCCAGGGTCTAATCTATGAAAATATTAGAATGGGTCCAAGTCACCTTGAATAGATTGATGTCATTTCGCGTCAGTAAATATCCTTTGTCAACTGGAAACATTTCATCAGTCACATCACATCTCATTTACGCTAATTCCTCAGTATTCAACACGTCAATATTCAAGTCTCATTAATCTCCAAATGTGCCTTGGGGCACCGTGTATGCAAATGCCGCTAAAAACGAACGAAGACAGCAGTCTCTGGGACTTGCCCGCCGAACTGAACCAAAACCAGACCCAAAAAATGCATTCAAGCAGCATGGATGCCTCCCAGCAATCCAAGAACCCCGAGTTTCCTATTCCAGAAGCCTTTAAACGCCATCAATGCATACAATCTCCAAACCAAGCCTGACCCGGGTATATCCCCCTCTAATCACTATCCGCGTCCGGGTTCGCAATATACAGTCGTCCAGCGCTCATTGTCATTGTTCGGTCATCCACACTTCCTCTTCTCCTCAGCTCGTCGGGGTTCTTGACACTCTTCTCCCGTGTGACTGTAGATTTCAGCAGACTGTTGCTGGCTAGTCGAGCTGCATCAGCATTGCCCAGTTCTGCCACATTGTCTGCTCGTTCCCCGCTGCTTCCACTGCCCGCACTTCTGGTGCCATCTCCATTTCCGTCCGACATGAAATAATCCTTAGCTTTGGGGTGACCAATTGGAACTGGAGTCTCCCCTGCTTCATCCTCCTGGATCGAATCTCGTCTCTCGCCCGGTGGCGAGTTCCCTGAGCTCCATCTGCCGCCTGTAGAGCTCGCACCGGATTGTCGAGAATATGTGAGACCTCTTCTGCCACTGCCAACACTACTCCTCCCGCTACCAGTTCGGTGGTGATTCATAGCACTATCTCCATCATCATCACTATCTCCTCCCTCCACCTCACTAGCACTCAGACGCATAGGGACTCCTCCTACTCCTCCTACAAGCTCACTAGGAGTATATCCGACGAGCATTGCCTTGCCGCCATGTCTTATCTTCGCAGTGACTCTACTGCTGCCAGCAAGACTGGCAGATCCACTCGTGGAGATTCGGGTCCCGCCGTGTCCCCCACCAATGACTTCCATTGTAGCCTTCATCTTCGCCTGGCGCTTCGCAGCCACTAATCGAGGGTCCTCATGCTGAGCACGATCACACCAGACCGTCGCCTTCTGCTTCCGCATGAGGGCGACATAGCCCGTCGGTTGTAGGTTGCCGGATCTCGAGGATGTCGACCTTCGGAGATCTTGAGATGCTTGTCGCTGAGCCACGGGCCCGTTGCCGCTGCTGGCTGTGGTGGAAAAGGTGTTCGTAGAAGGTGTTCGGCGGGAGGTGTAAGCATGGACCTGCATGTTGCTGGGGTACAGCTGCTGCGGTTGCTGGACGGAGGGGAAGATATTCGAGGACGTCGTTCGCGACCGCGAATGGCCGTAGACGTCTTGTTGAGGAGGCTGGTAGCCTGTGGGCATAGGTTTCCGCCGGGGGATGTCGGCCATCATGTCTGCAGATATAAGAAAGAAATGTGAGATGAGACAGGGAGATTGCGCGTAGTGCGGTCGGTGCAGAGGCAGGCGACGCAAGCAAGTGACCGGATTGAGCTATTTTATTGGTTGCGCAAGAAAATGGGAATGTTGGCTATCGTGAAGCACTAGATCGATTTGTCGTGCTTGCCCAACTTGGTGGTAGCGCTGGAAGGCTAGATACCGTAGCTCGGGTTCCCAGTGACGATTTGGGTGGGACTGTCGTGGGTTTTGGGGTGGTGCAGCTTCGAGGATGGGCGCGGGGACGGTTTATATGTCGAGGTTGCAATTGAGGAGTGGAAACAGACGTGGTGTGATGGTCGGACGGGGGAGGTGAAGGTGGAGAAATATTTGGAGTTCGAGATGAGGTGAGGTGAGGTGAGGCACGTCTGCAAAGTGTCGAGCAGAGCAATATGTATGGATGTCGTGCCGTATTGCCTGCCAGCGGGTAGCGCTGGGCTGCTGAGAGCTACTGAGAAAGTGGGAGCGATTATTCTTCGTGTCCGCTAGAAACTGCGCTGGAAAACCGGAGACCAGTGCTTTTAGTGGCGGTCTAAAGCTAGGCAGGCTTGGAATCATCAGCAATGCACTCCATCAAGGTCGACAGTCGGCCGTTAGAATTAGAAGTGAGTGGAAGAGTACACGAGGACATGGACAGAGAACATGTATAGACAAAGAAGGGAGGAGACGCAGTTGCGTTGGGTACAAAGGATCGCTTCCAGCGACGGAGGAAACTGAGCGGCGAGGCTGATAATATACAAGCACCCACAGGATTCAGGATTAAATAAGGTTATTTCTCAAACTCCAAACTCTGTCAACACTGAAATTGGCAACAAATCAAAATCAAAGTCAAAATTGGTGCCGCTCCCGTCGTCAATAGAGTGAGTGACGATAAGGCTCAAGCAGCAATTTGCTATCATGTAGGAAAGTAATAGATCGCGACGCCAAAAAAGCAAGCGGGTCTCAGTCGCACATTTGAAGCATAGGCAGGGCACTCACTCGGATCTTGGCTTTGCGGAGGCGTCTGTGTTGATTGTTTACTGTACTCCTCACTGCTCGGAACGGAACTTCCTGCAAATTGAGGGCCCCAGCAAGATGCAGCGACAAGCAACACTATCAGATGTTCATGAAGCTTGTGGTGTAGATAACTGGCTGCCGTGTCGCTGATGGCGCTGTACCCCTCTCTGAGTCCTGCACAGTCCCTGCACACTTTCTCTTTGGGAATGGCGACGGCTTCTGCAGTCAGCTTTTACCTCAGCTGGTGCTGGTCTTCGCGTATCTAATTTGCGATATTTATCAAGCCCGACCAAAACGTGGTGCGCGCCTGGTGGTGTTGTGGATGCGGAGCTTGGGCCGGGGCTTTCTGATGCCTCGAAATCGATAAATTTCAGCGCGATGGATGCGATAAGGCACGACGACGCCTTGTCTCAATGTAATGAACCCCAAATCTCGGGATGTGAAGCAAGAGTAATTGGATGCCGGCGGCACTTTCTCTGGTGAGGGGATTTGTTTTCGTTATAAACAATCTACGAAATGCGAAACTTGCTAGCACTTGACGTAAAGTATCGCCAATCCAAGGCCAAAGGGCATACTATATACCGAACCCGATATACTTTTGTACTATTCACCAGCTTTCGACGTCACACTTCACGATTGTGCAACGGTCTGTATCGATCATATCTGGTCCGGACATGATCTGATCTGACACCGGTAGCGATATCGAGCTTCTCGAACCGAACCGGGGAGCTTCCAAGGCTATTCATGATTTATCAAGTTTGTATCCATCCCTATAAAACGTTGTTTATACTGGATCACGGGTTTCGCGACACTCGCCAAATGCAGGCATTCCCGGCGGCTCTTTGACGGTGTAAGGCTACAGTCCGCGCCGCTGACTGGTGGAGCAGATGCGCGCTGACTTGACGTTATTATCCACTCTTGAAACTCCGAGCTCGTGTTTGCGCGCTGATGAACGAGGAATTGCCATCGGGGGATCCGATTGCCATTGAAACTATTCATAATCATTTATAGAAACTGAATAATAAAACATCGCCATCGCCTTCTCAACATTTACTCAGGTTCAAGAAACTACTGCCGTCCACACGCCACGCCCCTGCATTTCCCTCCACCTCCACCTCCTCCTTATCGCCTGCCCCTCACTTTCCTCACTCTCGCCAAAACCTTACCATGCAACAATATCAACAACTCCCCTACACCATAATCCACTTCCCAGTTTCCGCCATACTCGCTACCAAACCTACAATCTCCATGTCCCTTCGCACCATTTCCCATCCTTTTCCCCTTTCCCTCATCCTCACTTCTCCCTCTAGCAAACATCCGAAACTGAAAATCCCTCGTATCGTTCGCTTCATCGTTGATCCAAATTCCCTGAACCCAGACAAACCGAAGATCACGACGTCACTGCATTTTAGCACCTCAGCCTCCTCGTGTTCCACGCGCCAGCGACGGTGCCGGTCTTTTCCCACTCTCCGTATCGATCTGAACTTCACAGCCACGTGTATCGTTACAATTCATTTCAACGGCCTCACCGGCGGCGGCAATTGAAAAATATCTAATGCCAACAAACAAAGATCGATTCGCTCGCGCAATTGGCCCAGCCACAACGGGCCGATATGGAGAGTAGTTTTCTCTACACTTCCCGAATCTGGTCTTTGGGCCCGATAAGCCAGAAGCTAACCTTACTGTAAGCGCCAAGAGCCAAGATAAGATGTGTGGGTGAGTTTTTTTCAATCGCGCGCGCAAGTGCGAGGCCCCGCTCAGGTGAGGGGAATAGATTAGAATGGGAATTTTTTGAGTTCGAGATGCAGAAATGCATTTTGCTTTGCATGCAGGAACTTTAGATCGCGATTGAGGATGAGCTGTTTGCAGTGCATGAACATGTGCATGCACACTCACTCACCTCCATCACTATTGAGCGCGAGCTCATTGCTGAAAACGTATTGTTGTTGAGCAGCGATAGGATTGAGTTCCAGACGCGTACCTAGGTACTTATTGTACAGCAAAGGCGTAAACAATCACTGCATATGCAGGAAGTCGGTGTACGTACCTTCAACACAGGTCCAGAAACGCGGGATCACCAGCGGGATCACCGTATTTTTCAGCTGGGTGATGGCGAGCCGCAACACGTGGCGCTCCAGCGAGACTAGACTTGGGGATGTCTGACCGCGGGCTGTCGCTGGCTGGAACTGGAAGTTATTGATGGGGGTGTTCTGGATTTTTTCTTTTGCTTTTTTTTTTAAGGTTTCTTTTTGAGTTTGTTCTCTTTTGAGTTTCCTGGTTTCCGGAAGGGGAAAGCAAGATTGGGGATGGGGGTACGTGGCGCGGGGTGAAGGGGCGGGTCAGGTGATTGGTCTGGCCCATCTTTAGGGCTGGATTGTGGGTTGAGATGAGATGAGATGAGATTCAGTGATCTCGTGAATGGGCGCAAGTGCCTATTCGCTCATTTCGAAAGACGTTGAAGTAATCTTGCGATTTTCTAAAACTTGTCTGTGGGGAAGTATAAAATCTTCACCTCGATTCCGACCACAAGCCAGCAAAGCATCTGATGACAACAACCTTCGGGGCCTATGGTCGTGGTGTGTGGTCCTTTAAAAGTTTTTTGTGGGCGTTTCGTTATTTTTCTGTTTTTTTGTCCCAGAGTGGGAAGTTCAGCCAAATACTTCCTGGCAACCTATCAAAATGCCACGACGCGAAAGATTTCTCCCACACAAATAAATTATTGCGAATTCTGGAAGCACGCTCTACACTCTACGCTCCACCTTTGCAATACTTTACGACTTTCTGTTACGAGTTTGCCTTTTACTGCTCTCTGAGTCCTTCAGGGAGTGTAAACAATCTTTGCAACCGATACAACCCCTTTCCGTACTTGTCAAAGTCGTCTCTAAAATCCGTTCACTGTCAATATTTTCTCTGTTGTCAAAGAAAGACATTCGTTCAATACTAATCAGAAGATTCATTTTTTTACCACAAACTGCCAATCGCAACGGATCTCACTGATGCATTCTAAATCATGGGAATCTGAAAATCCCAAACTTGCCCGCTTCTCAGGACCCAGTGCAGGCGGCATGGTGAGGTGACAGGCACGGTCTGGCTCAACTTTCCAGCCACAAATCCATTCTTATATCCTTTCAATTCTCACAGTTCTCAATTTCACCTCCCCTCCAAGCCTATATACCAATCCTCATTCACCTCCTCGCCTACTATAAGACGCTTGCTCCATTTGATTCGAAAATCACCATCACATCAGCGCTCTATCGAAACAGCACGATTGTCTGTGCTGTTCTTCTTTCCAGACACAACATCCGAGCATTCTAGAATTACATACTCGCCCACTGTATATGGAACCTCGCGGGCGCTAGCCGGGAAGTTGTGGGTTGTCGTTCATTCGTTCACTGAATACTTAGCTGTCGGAGGGCTCTCTACTGTCAAATTTTCCCCACGTTCGTCTTCTTTGGGATATGAATGCGTTTGTGGTAGGGAAACAACTTGGGGATAGAATACGTCGCTGGTTCTGCGTGCGAGAAATACTGTATCGTGGGCTTTCTTGGGTGCACAGAGAAGACCGCAAATGAAGAGGGTCAAGCATTTGAGTCAGTGGTGTTGATGTGAGCTTGAGCTCTCGAGGTCTGTATTTATACCTCGCATCCCTGACGGGGAAGAGGGGAATATCGGAAAGTGAATCACTCCCTGTCTCGCAGGAAGATGTGTACGGAAATTTGATACAACAGCTCCCCAAGATTCATTCTGTCTTTTTTTCGTTATTTTGGGTGGAATATCGAGCAGTATATAAACACTTCGTCGTCTCATCAAGTTGAAAGTATGCCTCGTACCACATTGAACACCGTCCACCCTATGTTGGAAGAGGAGCAGCTCGGCACGCACTGAGTGATTTACTTTCAACTTCTGATAAGTCTTACCCAAGTGATTAAGACATTTGCAATCCATGGAAAGTAAAAGAAAGCATCTATGAATGAATCTTTCATTCACCTACACAATTGCTGTCGCATTCTCGATACGTTCACTGCCCTAAGGCCTTGATGAATGCCATCCCTCCCATAGGCCCCTCTCCTGCTTCAGTGCCTCATCATCATTCCACCTCTCATCAATTCATTTAATTTTCAAAAGGTTGCGCAAAACCCACACCAGTGATAGATAGTATGATGTTTGCTAATGATGCGATGGCTTCTCACCTTGAACCATGCCTAGAATTTATACCCCCTCCCCCTTAGTCAAGTCCGTTTTGGTACTAGCGTACATGTGCATCTCCTGTACCCAGTTTATAGGGTGTGTGCGAGTATTTGAAGCCTCTGCTTATGGTATTTCATCTTCATCCAAGCAACACGCCTTTGCAAAATTTAGATTCCTAGCGGTGTTCCCGAGTTTGCCCTTCATGGAGTCCTGTTGCTTTGTGGATATCTTGGGGTTGGTTAGAGAAGAGAAGTGGTATGTTTGGAGGTACTGTGAAGAGAGGTATTCACTTTGATGGGAGGGAATGTGTGAATGTTGGTCACATTGGCAGCGAGGTTTTAATTGACTGCAAGTTTCCACGTTCACGTCCCGCCGGAGATTTCTCATTCATACATTCTATTCCCAGCAGGTTTCATTACAAATGGGAAAATACAATACACCCCTCACCCACTTGTCCGTAGTACTTGGGACCGCCTAACTTATCCGTATTTGCAGGTCAGTAATCTTGCCTGCCTTCCCAAGATGCAGCTTCTTGTACTTTTACAACCTCGATATTAGCAGAGGTTTTGTGTCTTGAGGGGTTAAACTCACCTTTTGGTATTCACTTTCGTGTATCTTGACGATTCTCAGCGAGGGGCAGTTCGACCTCTGAGGAAAGGAACTGATAAATATTCACTTGCGGTCTCAATGTTATATAATTCCCAACTCATCTCCCTTTGGCATGACGAAATCGTTCAAGCATGACCAAATATAAGGGCTGGAGCCATGCAACAACTCGATTGAAATCGTCACGCATCTGTTTTTCACGAAACGAATACGCTTCGAAGCTTTGCTCATGGTAATCTCAACTTATTGTGCGTTTTCTCTTGACTGACTGACTGACTGTCAAGTTGAAAATTGCTGTCAAGATACTCACCCAATCCACTTCGTCTCTGGTTGCAGCCAAGTTGAATACTCTTCATTTCGAAATCTTTCGTGTGTTATATTTATAACAGAAAATTATTACCTATACCTAGGCTCAGACAAGCTTCCCATCATCTTTGGAGGCATTTTTTTTGTCGATTACCTTTTGGAGGAGTAGAATGGTCAACAGATTTATATCCACACCTCGATAATCTCAAAGTCACAACTTCAAATTTTCTTGTTTTCCTGCTTTTCAGCCACGTCACCTTCTCCGTGAATTGTAATCATGGTTGTTTTCGTTCGTGCTGCGGCGAATCCAGCGGGTATACCGGCATTCCAATACAGCTTGAGCAACAGGATAGGTACATGAAAATCTCGCTTGCATATCTAGACTGACTTCCTTAAGCTGAAAATGCACCGGGCGTACCAATCTTACCCTTTGAGTAATGGAAGTTGTTCGTAGATTAAACCCTACGAGACTTCCTTATTATGTGAAATTCTGGGAGCCATCGAACTCTACTTAAGCCACGCAGTTCTAGTTACGTCTTTGTTCATTCGTTCAGTGACTGTTTTGCTGTCAAAATATATTTTGTTGTTGGATTTCAACCTCGTTCGCTACTCGTCATGTGTGTCAGTAGCATCTGAAAACATGACCCCAATGAATATCCATAGGGTATATTATTAGATATTTTATGGCCAGTACTATCATGGGTCCTCAAACAAGCACATGAGCTTTTGATCGACTTGGATCTCAATATGGGGAAAAAACGTCTCTAGATATTACGACTCGCCATTTATAGACCGGAAACACTATCGTGTCCTTAAACCATACTAAAGTCTAGTTAATATCCTTTTCTCTGCGAGATCTCTCCAGTGAAGTCTCCTAGGGGTTATGAATATGGATGGCATGAGGCTATTCCTATCTCCATCTACAGTGTAGCTACTTCGGTCATATCTGACAGGACAACTCATCCCAGTCAAGCACTTCCAGATCCGGGAGCAGATCGAGAGGGAATTACGAACTTAAGATGTTCGACTCGGTACTTCTTGGTCGCTACATTTTGGATTGCGTTTGCACATCATTATTTTATATTCTGTACAACAGATTCTTGATTTTCTTCCACAGACCATTTGAAATACTTGGAAATTATATTTGGGTTGCCTTATACAATATTCCAGCACATATTCCTATCTAAATGGCCAAACTAGACCGTCTCGGTTTTGGAATCTTGCGATTGGCAATATCAAACTCCTTTGGAAATCTCCTTTCGCCAATGGACATAAGTTTGCTTTGTAATTGCATGTTAGTACAAATTCAACAAGTCCGTAGCTGCAATGAATCTATAAGATCTTTGGGTTGACAACATACTCCATTCGTTTTTGAATCCACTTCAAATCGCCCTTCACTTCTTTCGCAGTCACCCACCCCTCATCAATCTTAACCCTGGCACTCTCCAAGCGTGTTCGGGATTCCTTCTGAAGCTCCACAAGTTCACGATGTTTGCTATTCAATAACCCTGATCTTGTCATATTGTTAGCATCTCCACGTAAAAGACATTCTTAGAAGATAGATATACGTATGTGCTTGATGTGCCAGAGACTGGTCTAGTCCCACGTGAATTTTGACTCTTTGTAGACTATCCTCTATAAATATCCTAAGATCAATGCCACTACGGCCACTCAGGCCCAAAGGCAGGAAGGGTGTGCAATCATCAGGTGCAGAATAATTTGAACGGCTGTCAGACATGCGTGATAGATCCCAGTTACCGAAAACCACAGAAGGGGCCGAGACGACGGATCTTGAGCTAATGTTGTAGTTTTTTACCATCGTTTGATCTGCTCTGAACCAGCGTTGAACGTTCAGTCTGGGGGAAGCATTGTCGGTGGCAGTAGCACGCTTCACGTCAATCAGGTGGGATGGATATCCAGATGAAGGTCTCAACGGACGTTTGTCTTGAGGTATTCTTTCCATGTGAGACGATAGGATCCTTGTAATTTCGTTATGATTAGGAGAAGGTCCATCGACAAGTTGAAGTTCGGAAAGTTCGCCGTGGGCAATATCCGTGGTGGCTTGTCCTACAGAACCTTTAAAGAGAGGAGAAATATTGACTGAACCTTCAGGAACAGTTGCAAGACTATGCTTCCTGTTCAATTCCGGATAAGTGGCGAGCCATTTCTCAGCCTTATCTCTCGAAGCTTTCAGCCGATCGTTCCTTCTGAGGTGGTAAAGACGCCGGGTAGGCTGAGAAGTCGGCCCAAGTTCCGAAACAAAAATACGAAGATGTCTAAACAGTTTTTGGTCATGGACGGTCTTTCTCCAGAGCTCAGCTTGTGGATTTGAGATGTTCGAGGTGGTTGATGGGGTATTAGTGATCAATGAATTATGTGAAGATTTCTTGGGCTCTGACATGGTGTTTGAAGTCCAGTCCGGGCTGCACAAAGGTCGAGGTACTGGTCTCTTTGAGCTGCTGAATGTTGTCTTACATCTTCGACTAGAGGAAACTTCAGTAATAGTACACAAAACATTTCGTGCGGGAAAGGCTTACCACACGAAACCAAGAGCTGCGCATGTGAAGTCGTTCGAGGGGCAGTTTGGGCGCGGGCATTTCTCAATCTTGCCATACCTCCCAACTACTATCGCCATTGTGATCTCCATGCCTGGCAGCAGCTGATGGTGTTTTTCAAGGGTAATGCTTTCATTGGCATCACGGCTATTGAAAAGTTCGAACATCCCCGAGTGGACTTCCTTGTGGCCTGGACCACTGCGAAATCGACTAGATATAATCGAATGGAGCGTCTGAAAGCAGATTTAAGCGACCAAATTTGAATATGGGGGTTCCTCTTACCTCAACGTCATACTCTGAAGGCACGGGGATGACTCTACCTAGAGCATCTTCAAACTTCACCGGCTCTTGAACCCATGTATAGCGCAGATCCGGAGACCTTGATGCGTTTTGGAGCCCAGATATATATGTTACAATATCTGTATTTGAACTAGAGACTCTCTGCGCTAGATCAAGGAGACTTTTCATGTTCAACGCAACGTCTCTGTCAATAATTAGAGAGGTCTGATGGATTTTAAGGAGCATGGACTTACCCTTGAAGAGATGCAAGGATATTGCTGGAAACTTCAGCGTTCTGCCGAATTTGAACATCTTGTTTCGTCAGGCTTTGTTGCACCGAGTTCGAGGTCACTTCAATATTATTAAGCTTCGCTACCGTAATGTCCCTAAACGAATCATTCCGGACTCTTGATCGGAAGGCAGCATCCCTAAATCCACGTTAGAGCTAACTGACTTCTTTTGGCGGAGCCTCTGCTTTGCCACGGGAGAATTAACTCACAAGCCAAGAGCTGATAAGCTCATATTGAGGCTGCCAACATGAGCCAAAAGATACGCCCTAATTGCTTCGAATTCCCTAGTCATTTTGACCTCCCATTCGATTTCCCCCTGAATGACCCTAGCCTTTTTGCTTGCTTTTTTAAACACGTTGGCTCCCTTACGACCGACCGATGCGTTTCCCTGAGTAATATGACTGGAAGAAGCATTACGGCTATCCAAATTGGAAGCAACCGGTGGGACAAAGCCAAGGGAAGCATCGTATTTCTTGATCTTCGATAGAAATTCCTCTAGTATCGATTGGCAATTCAAGGCGGCCAACTTTATTCCCTCAACCTGGGCCTCTTCGGGTCCAGTTGCTTGTAGTTTCTCGATCCGCTCAAGTCCCAGTTGGAGACCATTCAATTCCAAGATCAGCTCCTGGTAGCTACTTGATGAAGATAAAAAACTAGAGCTGAGGCACGTGATGATGTCTCTGATCAAGCCACCAGCTGCTACGAAGTCGCCGAATGAGAAACCGAACGACATATTCTCGTCTTTGGGGCCTGCTGGAATGGAGGTTCAAGTAGCCGGGAGCCATAGACTAACACTGTCCTCTCAATTGACCAAGACACTATTTTCAACGCGAGCGACGACTCACAGCCGTGGAACAGACGAAATAATTATATTGGTCGGTTTGATTTTGCTCAAATGGTAATTGACTGCAACGGCCTTGCCATTGCCACTTCCTTGGGCGGTGCTTAGATAGGCAGACTGAGTAGGCGCTTGATTTTTAAAGCTCGCAGAATCTGGAGCACGGCTGTGCATCGGTACTGTATGCACTACGCCTCTGAGACGGTTCAAATTTTTCAGGCCCGATTCGATCCGCTGCAGCAACGCTAGTAGGCTGACTACGAGAGTGTCCGCAAATGCAATTATCATAATATTTATATTTATCGCAGTCGCATGTTCGTCAGTCAACCCAGTAGCGAATCTGCAATAAATCAACTTATCCGCCATTAAAGTGGTTGTAGAGAAAAGTGAAGACAGATTAAGTTACCGAAGTCTTTCCGAAAGCGAATGCTAAGAAGATGACAAGTCGGGACCCCACCAAAATCGGTGAGTGTAAAAGCCCCGATGTTACCATCTTTAATAATAACCTGATTAATGCAAGATTAAAACCAGAAATTAAGACTGGGATATAAAATTGTATCCTGTGTCACTACACAAGGGTCTTTAAACTCAAGAATACATTTGACAACAAGAACGCATGTGCCTTGAGCAATAGAAGTTGTTGTAAAATCAAGGAAATTCTTATATTAGCTCGAAGAATGAGAGCTCTTTTCGACACTCAATTCTGGTTTAATCTTGAGGCTTTTGTTCAAGGAGAAGCTTGCTGCCAAACAATATTTTGCAGTCACATCCATTCCTTTTCTGTGATTAAATGCGATAGTCTCTGTGAACCGACCAAAGGCCAACGTCATTTTCCAGAAGTAATGCAAATGCACATTGATATATTGTGGCCAGAACTATCATGGGTTCTCAAGTATATACCCTTCTGATTTCTGTAGTATATGAATATGTTTAAGAACTTCTCCTCGAATATTCTCATACTCTTAAATAGACCATAACTACATCTAACGTTTTGATACTGAATTTTATTTAGTATGGTTCACCAAGGTAACCCACCTTTAGTCCATTCTCACAATTTCGCAAAGTTGATCGGCTTCAAATTACACCTAGTTGCTAAATAAACAGAGTATTCGTCGTACAATGGCTTCGCAATATTACGGTAGCAGTCAGATCGTCATTATTGATTTTCCCCCTATTATGATTATATTATATGATTTATTATTTGAAGTATTTAACAACTATTAAGCACAAAATATATTTGGGCAATGTTGTAATCGAATAGTTTTATTATAATCGAAAATATATAATTTTGATCGTGACTCTGCACCACCTAATTACTTAAAATCCAACTCCCCGCCACAACTTCCCCCAGTTTAACCTCCCTTGCAAACTTCCCCGGATCCCACCTCATCCGCGGCCAAATCCCCACTTTCTTTCCCCCTTTCCCAGCATCTAATCCTTCCGGCTGCTCATACAGCAAAAACACATACCGATGCGGTTTACTCATCGGAGGTGGTTCAGGACCTGCATAGTCCACCAGGAACGGGCTTTCAGTTGTAAGAAGTTTATCGCTGTTGGGGTTGACTCGGAATCCGGGCTGCAGCCAATGGAGAGCGGGGCCGAAGAACAAGGGAGGGTCAACGTCGATGCACAAGATCAAGTATGTCGATGCGGAAGTGAGCAAAGCCGAGGGGAGACGGATTGCAGGTGGTGATTGCGCTTCTGTTTTGGGATGAGGATTAGCGTTGTGGTTTGGATTCCAAGAGAAGATAGGGATTGAGTACCGAGCTTGGGAATGTATTGTCCCGGTGTGACTTTCTGTGTACCGAAGCTCAAGCCCAGAATCTTGTCCTCGTCTTTGCAGTGAGCTAGAGCGGCTTCGATGATTTTCGTATCTGGCATGTTGGATTTTGAATTGGCGGTCGGAATAAGTAAAATATTTGATGGGTTCGTTGATCTGATGGTAAGTACCGTGCAAATACTGACATCTATTTCCAGGAAGTCCAGGGAAGAGAAAATCTGACCGTGGCCTTGTGGATGTTTTTGATATCGGTATCGGTCTGCGAAGATCTCTGCTCCGACGTTACATTGGCACTTGAACCCCCTATTTCTCGCTCGCTTGAAATATCGGTGGATAACCCCGCCTTGTATGGAGTTAACATGAATTATTTCCGGCAATCGGCGCTCATGACGCCCGCTTTCCGACCAGGAAAGGTATTTTGAACATGACCGAGGTTCGAAGATCTGGAGCAAGACTATTCATCTCGCACATTTTGGCTGCCGCATGTATTCATTTTCTGATATCGTCAATGTGTTACTTGTAAAGTTTCCCCAGAGAAATTGAATCCCGAGTTGGATGGTGTCCCAAAGTAGAGGAGGAATAAAGCCCAGCATAAAAGGATCTCTGAAATCAGAAGACTTGCAAATTTGTGTATGGATTAGCGTTCCGCTATATTGCCAACTGAAAATGCGGCATTGGAATTGGTCTTCCTGGTCCCGCGACGCAATACCGTCTTCCTTAGCTCCTGTCTTGGGGGGGGGGGTTCAGAGATAGAACCGTCACAAAATATTCAGCAGGATAGAGACTGCGCAAAATTGTTTTTTTTTTAAGTTGAAGACAAAAACGAGCGTGTGAGTTACAAGACCCCTAACAGAAACTTATGGAGCAGCTAATGTTGAATAGCTGACTCCCCAGCGTAAATCCCCTCCACAGATCATTCTCACCACTAGACTAGTTTCAGACTAGCCAGAACTCAAAGCTCTCAAACCTTAACGCATTTGTAAGAGCTAATCGCATCATTCCATCCCGGCCAATTCCTGAGATCAGCATAATCCCCATTAGTAAAAGCCGGGCCACCCTGAGGACCGGCACAATTGCCATCCCTAATAATAACCCAATCAGTACAAGATTAAAAACAGACACGAAGCCTAGTAGAAACAGTCCAGTGGTGTACATACTGATAGAAATAGCACTTGAAGCCGTCAGTAATGACGCGGAGAGATGAGATGTTGTCGTTCCAGCCAGTAACCACATTGTCTGATCACGGTGTTAGAATTTGAAGGGACTTGAAGGTAGTCCGGCGGGCTTACAGCAGTTGTTGGAGAGAATTCCATCGAAATTTTCGCAGGATTTGAAGTTAATGTCCTTGCATAGTTCTAGGACGAGGCCAGATACTGCCGTACTCATGGCGCCGAAAATGGCTGCTGTCGTTGCAAACTTCATGCTTGCGATTGATGTTGAGGGTCCGGGTGTAGCGCGTGGATTAATGAGGGGGTGCGATGAAGGAGATAGTGAGAAGGAGATGAATATCTGTTGATATAAGTCGGACCTGTCCAAGACTTTTATACTTTCATCCTCCTCCCATCTCCTTTCCAGTACTTTGCGACTTCGGCGTAGACAACACGGATCAGTGCGTTCGGCCGCAGCATCCAAGGGCAATTTTCGTAACTCTCTTTCTTGTTAATGCATCTCCGGGGAGGTGCAAAGAAATGTCTGCACTTCTCATGTACCACTGACATTTGTGCTAGGTTAAACGGCCTAAACTCCGCCTACGTGCGCATGGTACCGTATCTGGGTGTATACATTGGGGCAATTTCGTGGCTAATTTATATGCTGCGCCAAATTAAATTGACAGTGTGGATACCGGCATTTTTGATATTTACCAGAGTTTCAGTCGTCCATCGATATAACATTGTTGAATCGCGTGAACTTGTCCTTTCTTGGTCTCCGGAACCAGAAACTTCTGCTCCCGTCTCCGAGTTTGTCTCGCCGTAAGTATATAAGAAAGCTCCCAATAGTTGAAGAATAGCTATAGCCATATTCGTTTATAAGAACTAATGTAGCATAAAAGACTAAATACAACGCAGAGATACTTGAAGGCCAAAGCCTAGGTACTTGTACTGTAGCCTACGTGAGAATCACGTGCAAGATGCTTACTAAGATATCTCACTTGCGGCGACATCAACAGTTGCAGCCTCGACAACATGCTCTAGAAGATTCGCCGTTGTAACGAATAGCCCCGGAAAGTGCTTGTTGTCGAAACTCTGAGATGGTGGGTCAGTCTATCGGACTCCAGTAAGCCAATGCCTCGAAGATCTAACTCCACTGATCCTTTCCCATGCTCTCATCACAACATTCCGAGGCTCAAGGAGCCAGAAGAGACAAAATGGCGTCGACAGCGCCAACTGCGATAATCGATCTCCCGCCTGAGATTCTTCACTCGGTATTCGACTCTCTTGATGGGGTTGATCTCCACGCCGTTTGTCTTGTCTGCAGAGCTCTACACGGTCTCGCCGAAAGTGCGTTATACGCGAAAATCTATTGGACATGGTCTGAAACCAAAATACCACCAATCTCTCTCCTCTTGCGAAGCATCCTCTCAAGACCCGGACTGGGTGCCCACATCAAAAGTCTCCAGCTCGACGGCAACGATTTTGACAGGCGATTTACGAGGGGCGGAATGCCCCCCACGATTCCTGTCAACGAGACCGTACTGCTGCGACTGACTGCATTCATCGATAAACTCAACTTTCCTTATGGTGATCTTTGGGTTTGTAGACTCCGTACAGGGACCATGGATGCGTATGTTGCTGCCTTACTGGCGCATCTCCCGAATCTTACGACGTTGCACGTCGATACCAATTTTGGCACGGTCAGCCAGATCGTTGGTATACTTCTCCGGTTAGCCCTTTGCAACTCGTCCGTGAAAGTTCTGTTGCCCACTTTCCAACACCTTCAGAAAGTCTCTGTCGAAGCAATAGGACTCCTCAGGCCTCTTTGCCGGGTGGCACCTGGCATGAATGCGACCACAATCCGCAGTCTAAGATACAGAAACACGGAGGATATGCTGCCTTATCTTTATTTGCCATCGATCCAATACCTTTCAGCCTCAATCGCGAATCCTGTCTCATTTGCATGGCCAACAAGCCAGCTGCCCTGTTCTTCCGCCCTGACGTCGCTGCATCTAAAATTCTTCCGAGAAGCCCATATAAAGCATATTCTCCCACACACGACAGCACTTAAAACGCTACACTGGGAATGATATTACCGAGAGGAGTTGGAAGATGAGTTTGTGAAACCGATTATCAATCTCGATTATATTGTGGCAGCGATATTACCTGTCCAAGCCACTTTGTCACGGTTGATTATCTCTGCAACGAATATCAATGATGGGTTCGATATACCCCCTTTGGAAATAAGAGGAACCTTTCAAGGGATTGTGGACTTCCCTGCCTTGGAGCAGTTCGAAGCCCTGCTTCCATTCTTGATGGGAACCTTCTCTTCTTTTGGAACGAGCCCGTTGGTACGTGTTGTTCCGAAGAACATTCGGTCTTTGACTATCAACGACGACCTCTACATGCAAGATGAGAGCATATACGTTGATGGTGATAAGCAGGATGTTGGGCTTCTGAGTGCGCTACGAGAGTGGTTTAAGGACTGGAAATCCTTTACCCCTCATTTCAGGGAACTCTGCCTACGGCTGTATTCCTTCAGTGGAGGCGATGATCCAGATGGCTTGTGGGAACTAAAGACGCGTGATCAGCTTAGGGATGTGTGCGCAGTGGCTGGAATCCAGGTTCGGATTATCAGATGTGACGAGTTTTCTTTCTAACGTTGTTACAGTTACATGAAAACTTCTTTGAGTACCCTGAAAGCCAGATCTTAAATTTACAAGCTAGTAGGCGCCATGACAGATCAGAACAATTCATCTAAAGTTTGGTTCCCTCTTATCCTGCTAAGATGTCTGTTCATCTATGTAGCTGCTGGTATCAAATAGCCTGCGTTGGAAATGCGACCTGGCCACACTGCGCTTGCTTTGAGGCCCAATCAGCAAGCCTCGTCGTGTTCCAACCACTTCGCCATATTCCTTCCCGATCCGCATCTTTCTCATATCCAAGACGGACACTCATCCCAATGTAACAAGTATGATCATGGTGCGAGTACTGGTAGCATTTTTCATCCGCCTCGCAAACATGTGCACAATCCTGGAATGATTCAGCTTCCGAAGATACACCCCCTGTTTTCCCAAACTCTCCAGGATCAGACGCCAGATTATCCCAATTTTCGCGTTCGGAAAGCAGCGAGTTCAGCACCAAATCTTGAAACAACTCAGCATGAGTCCATGGTTCCTAGATGATAGAGATCAGCTTGATTGCCCCTCCGCAGCACCAAAGAGCATCTCTCTCGCTTACCGGTCTATCCATCATGTTTGCTTCAAACTTCGAGAACGCTATCATGTCGGAAGGGGTGAGATGGTGGAATGATAACGCAGGATGGCACCAATATTCTGGCGTCCCAGGCCCGAAAGGCATCGTCGATGGACGTTCTCCACTCATCAGTGGCCAAGCATCCTGTAATATAGTTCCATATTCTTGCAATGCAAGACTTAGCACCAGATCCCCACAACAATTATCTTGCGTCTTGGTATCCCATCGCTCAGCTGCCCCGTTCAAGACAAGCTCTTTCATAATAGCATTGGACAAGACAATCCCTGATCCACCGTGTGCAAACCTAGTACTACCGATTACGACCTCAGAGCCAAAGTAGGATTTTTTCGTCGGATCCATAGTATCCAGCCACATGAGTAGATTTGACCACACGAGGTAGGTATCAGCATCGATCAAAATGTACCAATCCATGTCTGGCTTCAACGCCCAAGTTTTCTCCAACACACGAATGAATTTGTACTTGTCCAGAGACCATGCTGCCAGCTTGTCGGGGTCTGTTGGAGATTTGACGCCTTTAAGGGCCGTGAGATCTTGCCCATCTTGCCAAAGCTCGCGCTGTTTGGTATAGAATTCGAAGTCGACGTTGTTGCTGAGCATTGAGGCGGGCACTGTATCCAAGGCGTCGTAGAGATGGTATTCCCCGACGTCTTGTTCTAAATCCGAGAAGAGGAATACGCTTTCGACGCATCGGAGTGAGGAAGACATCAATGCTGAAATTTTCTCAGCTGCTTCTGAGGCTCCGGTTTTAACAGAAACCACTACTCTCTCGCTGGATTGGGGTATGATGCATGCTTTTGAATTCTTCAATGGCGCGACTTTCGATGCGAGGTCAACGGGTACCTCATCATCTCGGTGCCAAGGCAGGAAATAATACCCCAGAACCAGAAGTATTCCTAATACAGATGTCCGAAGGCCGTACCGGGGTGAGCGCCGTATCATGTCCGAAAATCAAGGACACCCTCCCCACAAAAATTGTACCTTATGGGAATCGAAAAAGAATTCGCAAAATATGGATGAAGACAAACCCACAGAATAAAGAAGCAAGGTCACCATTTTCAAATACGAGTTGGAAATTCCAAAACACCAACGTTCCTTCTGGCGTCAACCAACATCCTGAGTTCTATTTCCCTAACTGCCCAACAAGGGGCTTCGCGTGCCGAACCGAGTTGGTTGCGGACCCGACATGTTGGTACCAACGTCACAAGCCTCTCTGATTGGGTTCAGTGCGGGCCGGACTATTTTTGAGCTCAGTGAGATTTCATTCATGGCTATTTTTCATCCACCTATGCACCTCCAGATACAGGATGTGATCAGCTATTTTGCGCGCGATAGAATTTGACCTTGAAGTTGAACCGCATAGCGGGTACCCCTTCGCATCTTCCATTTAGGAATCATCCACTTTTCCGGACCGGACACCCCCTGACCACGAAAAATCGAAGTGGAAATAAGGAACAAAATTCCCAGTAACTGCGATTCAATGGTGGCAACGCGAGAGGCAGCCACCTGCAATGATACACTAATAAGAATGTGCACCGCAAACCAGATAAGTTCAACCTTCCAATAAAATGTCCTTGTAAATTGAAGACTCGTGCTGCAAACCCATTTCAGGACATCTTTGTGAATGAAACATGAGCCACGATCCTGTGTGAAAATAGAGCCATGCAAAGACCCAAAGCTAAGCTCTTGATAGTCATCCGTCAGGGTATCAAGTTGAGCCTGAATGTGTGCGGGTACTTTATCTCCTTCTATGACCTTCACGCGAGGATTACCACCTATCATTAGAAGTCCTGCTGCTCCAAAAGCCCATGATGTCAACGAACATATCTGCAACACATATGGAGCCCCAGCGCCATAAATGTTGTGGCCCCACAATGCATAGAGAACAGAAGATACGAATCCAACAAGTAGAAAGTCGCAGGCAAACATTTTGAGCGCTAACCGATGGAAAACTGATCCCAGGTCTGGTTTGAGATCGAAGTCGTCTCTTAAGACCTTGCGGATCACACCAAGATCGTCGCTCTTTACCAATGCAGCGGCTACTAGGACAATGCTTAAGAACTGCAGACGAGCTTGCTCTTCCATGCTATATGCATTACCAGTTTCCGGTCTGAGAAGGCTGCACACAAAACCCTGGCCTCCTCTACTTCCGTCTATCAATTTAGTGGGCCTTCGAACAGAAAATTGTCCAGCCTTATGATTGAACCTTTTCCATCCGGAATCGCCGCAACTCTTTTTCTCATGATTCTTGGTAAATGGTGTGATCTTATTGCTGGTTGATGTTCCTGCTTGCGAGATCTTCGGTGCCGACTCCGTGTTGTGCTCCGGGCTTTTCTCAATAACCGTTGGTTCCATCTTCTTTGTGGTTTCAGTTGGATCCAGCGGGGCAGAAGTGTTGTTCGGATTACCCTCCATCGGAGAGATAAAATCAGCGGAATCCCAGACTTCAATCCTGTTTCTCATGCTGCAAGCGAAGTAGCAATGCAACGTAGGCATTTTACAACTGACGCCAAATGATCGAGCCCAAAAGTCGTTTCCCCATTGCACCGCTCGCTGCATGACCTGCCAACCGCCACGGGGCTGGAGCGCAATCAGAAGACAGCCCTTCGGTGATGCATTCCACCACTCAGGATCTGTGCTTGCAAGTCCTGCGTCACTCACTACCATCGCCATGAGATCCACAGATGCTACACTCAACGCGCCGGACCACATCTTGGATCGGTATGCTCCATATGACCTCGAAATGATACTCGGTTTAGCATCTAATCTCCGCTCCCGAAGCCTTTCGAGTAATGACTCTGTTTTGAATGAGTCACTGGCGTTAAACAAAAGTGAGGATGGACTTACTTGGTATTGGCGCCATGAAATTGAAAATGACCTGGGCAGCCACGAGTACAAGTTCTTTTGATGCAGGTTCCAAAGTCACGACGTCGACAGACACATTTCATAGCATTTAACTCTGAATAACTATTTGTAACCTAATATTTCAGCCACGGTCCACGTGCTGGTTCCATAGGACTCTGTGTCATGTAAATATTAAGAAAGAAAATACAGGGGTTGAGGCTCTGCGCCATTCCAGGGACACTGTACATCTCTAATTGGCGGTAGGCGGGTTGTTCAATATACAGTATGAGACCTAGGTTGCAGCAGTCTAGATATGGTGGAGCGGTACCAGCCATGAGTGGCTCGCGTCTGTTTGGTGTGGTTACACAACTGCGGCCCCATTTTCAGCTGGCTCATCTGAGAAAACAGACCACATCCATCTTCGACTCATCCCGAGCAGGAAGTCTCACTCACGGAATTTCCCAAGCCCGCCAAGTCGTTCAGTGTCCCAGAATGGCTCATTTGTTCGAATGCGACTCTCTCAAAATCATTTGCATGTCTGACACACACAACGATGACTGCACCCCTCAAATCCCTGTCGGCGACATCTTCATCCATGCTGGTGATATGACGGATGATGGCACATACGAGGAGCTCTCGCAAGCTTTCAATTGGATCTCAAAATTGCCGCACAAGCTCAAAGTTGTGGTCGCCGGTAAGTGGTCCTCTTTGGAACCCAACATCCACATCTGTCGTGATCATCGTTGCGCGGTATTTGACATCTCCGAAGGAAACCATGATCTCGGGCTCGATAAATCCCATGCAAATTTATCCCAGGCGGCTCTAGATTTGTTCACCTCCGACAAAGCCCAAGCTGCTGGAATTCATCTTATTGATCGAGAGATAAAGATAGTGGCGGAGTACCGAACCAGCTCAGCCAATGAAACCCGCCCGATCCGAGTGTACGGCAATCCCATGCAGCCTGACTTTCTCAATTCTTCGTATGCATTCACGTACAAGCCTTATCCTAACCCATCCGCTGTCGAAGCATGGATAACTGCGCCAAGTGTCTCGGGCGCCTTTGATATCTGGGCAATGCACTCGCCTCCTAGACATCGCCTTGACGCCATCAATGTCCCTGGTTTGACGGGCTGTGTAGAACAGGCAAGAGCGGTTGCCAAAGCGCGGCCGCTACTATGTGTCTTCGGCCACTATCATTATAGCTGGGGCCTCGAAAAGGTGCAATGGCAATCAACATCGGACGACGTCGCTAGTGCGCGGATCTTGTCAGAGGTTGGCCGAGAGAGCATTTTTGACTTCACCGAGACAGGACCTTATGGGGGAGTGACCCGGGGGCAGGAGACTATATTCGTGAATGCTGCTTGGATGACGATGAAGAAGTCAGCAGTGCTACAGAGAAATATGCCATTTGTTGTTATACTTCCCCTTGATAAATAAGCACTTGCTAGCTAGGCGGGAGCACACGGTCCGTAATTGAAGTCAATGGCTGCTGAATGGTTCGATTGAACGAAGATAGAGTCGTAAAATTCAATACCTCATTGCTGCGTTTCTCTGATATAGCAAATGCATAGATAGCTTAGAGCGAGTTTGAAGTTTTTAAGTTGTGTCCCTGCCTTGGCGTATTTCCTCGAAGTTAACGCATGCTTAGGGAAATCAGGTTCCCAAGCAGTCTTCTTTAGTGAATTACAGATTACCTGCTGTATTAGCTCCTCCACAACACCGCAATAAATTAAGAATGGGATTTGGAAATATGCTTACAGCGCTGGCCTATTGTAATTTTAGTGATAATTGGCTAGCAATTCAGGCTTCCTAGCCTAGGGCAATTCGTGAAAACTTGTGCACGGGTAAATAGTCTGTGCACAAGCCCCTGAACTGTCGATACCCCACAGCGCTCTCAATCTAGTAGTCTCAAGTGTCCAAATTTTCTTTGGCCAAGCAAATGGATGAGGATGAGCGATAGAAGTAGACTTTTTAATCATAGTGTCACACTATAATATATCTATCGCTAGATATCTTTCTAAAAACTGTAAGTTTCTCGATGTGTGCTAGAGTTCAGGGTAAAAACACCTCTTTCGCAGGATTCTCGCTTGAGCCCCTTTCGCGGTTGCCGAGGTGCCACTCTTCTAACTTCACATCTATGAAGACTATGACTCAAGGAGCTTTAAAAAATTCTATAGTGTCCAATCACTAGTGAGCAGTTACTTTATGACTTGCTCCTGGATCTACTTCGGGACGCTCATCACATATTTCGCGAGCCAATTGACGGTGCGTTGCGATGGGGTGCCCATATCTATCACCACTGTATCTCTCTTTACCTCCTTTACAAGGTTCCGGCGGTATGTGCTATTGGATCCAGGCAAGCTGCCAGCGTTACATTTTCCCCCTCCCCAGGCGACGCTTGCCGCGGCTTCCCTAATTGGAGTTAGTACTTGCTTTATTTAAACATCGCAGAGGCTCTGATTTCAGATCCAATGGACAGTGTAATTGATAATGACAGCCATTACGTGTCACAATGACCTAGAAGTAACAGAGAACTAATGTACTTACCAGATAGCGGTAACATTGGCCATCATCGCAGGAGTGTAGAACAATCTACAATCGGCAGGTTCGTAGATAAATTGCGAGGGTATCCCGTCTTCGATATCATCGGGCAGAATGTTGTCGCGAACGTTAAGAGAGGTATCTGCCTCGGATCAGCTCCAACGTCAACGTACATCGCAGACATAAGCGCTCACCTGTTGTTCTCTGAACCGGAAGATTATTCGCCAAAGGCTTGAGAAGAGACTTTTGAGCTGCTGTGATATTAAATCCCAGTGCCGCCTTGGCAAGAGATACAATATAGCCGTAGGCATAGTTATTAGTTCCTTTCACTCCACCAACAGCTTGGATGATGGGTGTCGAAGAGTCAGCACTCGGACGTCCACCATATGCAATGGATTTCACGCCGCCTTGTAAACGCATGAACTCGCTGAAAATGGTACATGTTGAAGCACAGTAGCCATCGTAGAGCATAACGATATCTTCGGCTGCAAAGGGCTGCGTAAAGTTTGTTCGTGGTCCATACCCAGTGATGTATTCCCCGACGCCGTAAGTCTTGTTGACTAGCAATGTATTAGTAGCGAAATATTGAGGAGACACAGGTAACTCACTGGTTATGAGAGTGTCATTGAAGTTCCAACGAATGATACTGGTAAAATTATCGCCGTTATACTGATGGGGTGCAAACTTCTCGTCATAGCTGGAGAATGGTTTGTTCTCTATGTTAATATCGTATCTGTAGTTGTTTGGAGTTTCCCACAAATTGATTAAGTCATCGTTATTTGACGTATACGGGTCGAATCCCGGAGGAAAGGCACCAGAAATCACCTGGGAAAGAGCCATGAATTCTGGGGTATCCCTGAATCGGGTATTACCGTCCTGCACAATTTGCGGGAATAATTGTCGGAAAGTATCATAGCCTTGGAAGATCAGACCCCCGCCGTTGGCAGCCAAGTCCACGATCAGTTTGGTTTTCCCGTCTGCTTTCGCAGCGGCTAGAAGTTTCTGTACAACTTGCCGAAATTGAACGGGGATTGTGGGCTCAAAGCTGATCATGGAGAGGACAGCGACATCACTGTTTGGCAGGTAGTATCCAGAGACCTGCTTATCAGCACTGATGAAGAGTGGTGCGGGATACCCCGGTGCAGCAGCGGTTGCTGAAGGCGTGGCAGAAGACGTTGCCGACGTAACGGCGGCAGTCGAAGAGTTTGCGGCTGGAGTACAGAATTTCTTGTAGAAGGAGCTTCCGTCTGTCACACCAGTGAAGTCACCTATAACAGCGGCTTTGTTCCCTACTACAAGATCGGTACCATTCTCGAAAGTGACGGTAGTGTTTGCACCCGGATAAATCCAGGAAAAACGACCGGAACCAGCAAAATACCCTGTAGTCCGTGAGTATTTCAAGTCCGCATTGCGGTATCAAGTTGCAAGCTTACCTTGCCAGCCTGGAGATTCCGCTGCAAAGCCAGGACTAAAGAACATCGAATTGTACAAAGCATCGGGGTCATTTAGAGCACCAAGTTGAGAAAAGTCCTCAATGTATTTCGACGCCGGCTCCACGTTGATTGTGGAGAGTGCCGAAGGAGCAAACTTGGAGGTTTGAGACAAAATAATATCTTGGTAAGAATATATCTTGGGCGATGAGGTTCCATCCAAACTAACAGAGACCAGGGCAAGGGGTCTTCTGAAGCCTATAGCCTTGGATCTGGGCAGAATTAGTGTACATAACCTTCAATAGGACGCCGTTTGCTTACAAAAGGTCGGGCAACAATCGGAAATGACCATCGTGGGCGGAATTAACAACCTTCCAAAGTTGAGATTGGAACTCGTATTCAGTTTCATAGACGCCAGAAGAGATATTTGCAAGAACGGCTGCAAACCCTGCCCTGAGGTCTACTGCGGGCTCAGTATATCCTGCCGGCGGCGCTTTCAAATATTCGATAGTGGTTTGCCACTCGACGAATGGGAGAACAGATTCCACGAATGCTTTGGCTTGTTCCGCATGTAAAGGCACAGAGGTAAGGCAGTCGTAACCCAATTGAGCATCTATAGTTGGAGTAGCTACTTCTGATCAGCAGATTGTTTTTATCCAGCTTAGTTTTGACGTGATTGCATACCCTTCGGAGAAGCTGCGAGGAACGCAGAGGCACTACTTGATACAATTGCACAGGCAGTGGCGGCGTAGTCTCGAGCGGCCACTACTGGCGAGGCCACAGCGCCCATGGCAAGGCCCAAGAATGAAATAGTTCGCAATTGCATCTTGAAGCTCTTCTGTGAACAAATTCGAAAGATTTGCCTCCTGGACTGGCTACAGTCACGACATCAAAGACAGGAAAACCACCCCCCATCTTTATGAGAAGCATCTTTGAAGTTTTTCCGCTGCCGGTGACGATCTGATGCAGCTTAGGAAGCCTGCGGAGGTGCAGGCCAAAAGTTGTGTAAACAGGGGTATTCGACAAGGGTATTTTAGTGGTATTTTTGTTGTTTGCGAGGCTACGGCCAATGAAAGGCACCAGGACAGGAGACCCCTGTTGACACAACTTTTGGCCTGCACCTCCGTACATTTCGACCTGCTGAATTGAGGCTTGGTCCTATCTCTCTGTTCAGGGTTGCACGGCCCGGCAGGGATCTAGTCGTGGACATATGGGGCAGTTGACGCGCATTTACCGCGATGAGCGTAGTGCGTGGTGGACGAACAGAAATGCCGGGGATGGATTTACGCGTCACGAAAATTCCCCATTGTTGACACCTTCGCTTTGCCACATTGTCCAATTTTTCTCAAGACCTTGCGTATTTGTGAACGGAATCGGACCAACATGCCCCTCTATTTCAGTATGCGAGCCAAGCGCAATTGGTAGATGCCGACTTGGCATCTCCTTGGCGAAGTTTAAACATTTCTAGATCTATCACTCTGCCTCGCCCTAATGACAACGGGGTTCCATCAGTGCCACGACCTGTTGCGACTGGCAACTGTACGAAACTACGTGGAAATTACTACGATTTGAGTATCGAAGTTGGTATAAGCGTCAGGCTGTGCGGAGCTTGAACGGCAGCTTGCACGAAGCATCATTGCATACTACTTCCACCATCGGTGACTTCGAAACTGCCACAGGCATTTGCCAATCTCGTAAAGTATAAAGGCCTCAATCTATTACTGCGGGACTTCTATCTTTTCCTAAAATACGACTCGGACCTAAACATGTGCGGTTTTGAACTCTCTGCCTGCCGCATCATCCACCCCCTTAACTTCTCATGGGACACTGCTCTTCCCACTACGCTCTTGCTCCTCAAGCCTTCTCTCATCTTCAGATCTATGATCCCTACTTTTGTATATTGCCATGTCCGAGCCTCCACTTTCTCCTCCTAATATGTTTCCGCTGACGTTATCGTCAACCATGATGGGCATCTTCATATCGAAAACGTGTGTGATAGCCGTGTATTGATGATATCCGAGACGAGCAAGAGGAGCAGCTTTGAGCACGTCAAATAACTACCAACGTTAACTTTGGATGCATTTGAGAAGGAACGACTTTACCCCATCCGGTGTAATATATTCTCCTTTTACATGGATTGCAACAACACGACCAACGACGATATCAGAGTGGCCAACAAGAGAATCTCCCTGGATCCTGATTACAGAGTGTGTTTTGCACTCAAACGTCACTGGTGATTCTGCCACACGGGGTGGCTTGACAACTCGGCTGGGAACCTTAGTCACACCCGCAATAGGGAATTCGTCGTCCCATGACTCCAGAGACGATGCGTTCATGGCATCTCTAGTATCATAGCTGGAACCCATCAGTATTTCAACTCGTAAGCTAATTGGTGTATACGTACGTGGCCATGTTCCACACGAATTCCCCCATCTCTCTTGCGTTGACCACCGAGTCCTTACTGCGGCGCTTGTAAACAGATTGATGGCCGACGAACATAATAGTGGGAGGGTCGAACGAGACGTTGTTGAATTGACTGAATGGCCCCAGATTGTCGATGCCATCTTTGCTGGTAGTGCTAATCCAACCAATTGGACGAGGAATAACGAAGCTTTTGAAAGGGTCATGAGGGAGACCTGACTTCTCGCCTTTTGCGGGTTCGTAGAAGATATCTGGGCGAGACATTGTGATTGGTGACTTTTGTTACCTGAAGCTTTCTTGAAGGTTGATAGAAGTTTGTCCGTTTGTAGCTACGAAGGTGTTTGGATGATTGATTTGATTGACGTCCTGGGACGATAACTATTCTTATAGACCTTGAAAGAAAACCATGCGTCGTTAAAATCACCCTCTAAAACCATAAATGCAATGATTCGAGGCGCTCTGCTGTCCTTACGTGCATAGTGAAATATTTGAGGCGGGTAATATTGTTGGGGCCAAGGTTCTGCATGGACGCTGTTACGCCCGAAAGCAATATTTAGCCGTCGAAGCGTGCTGCGTGACAAAGCCACACCCCTGACATGCAAATAGAGCGTCACCAGTGGATTACTAAACTTGTAAATTCTCTGAACTGCACTTCAACGCAGAAGCAAACAGCAAGAAAATGCCGAAAGTCACATTGTCGAACTGCACGCAGATTAATACTCATTCTAAACAACAGTTCTACAGATCCGACGGAGCCGACGATCTTGAGCTTTCGACCGCGGTTCATCGGGTCGACGAATTCTTTACCTAAGAGTCATTCGAAAAGAGTAAAACATATAAAGCTTAAAGTATGGCATGAACTGGAAATTTATTGGTGTAGCATTCAACTGAACCAGATTTTATACCCATTTTTCGAGAAGCTACAATAAACGTCATGACTGCAGCGGTCTTTAAGCATACTGGCGATTTCGACGCCCACACGAAAGACAATCGTGCTCTCCGTTTTGTCCACAAATACTTCACAGATGTAACGAGCAGCCTCGAACTTGAATATCCTGATAATCAATACTATGCCCCATCCGCCGTCTTTTTCGATACGAAGAATGTCACTTATAACGGCGCCAAGAACATCAAGACATGGATGCTGGAACTCTTTTCTCCATTCGACAAGCTTGGACTAGAGGGGATGAGCTTTCTAGTAGTTGATGAATCGAACTCATCAACGGGAAAGAGTTTGTACACAGTCAATGCCGAAACAATGGTCAGCTATTATGTTAAGGGAGATCCCATACCAATTCTTGTACCACGGCTTTTTGTATTTGAGATCAGGGATGGAGAAGATCGAGAGGGTTGGGATGGACTACAGTTCTTCAACATTAAATTGTACTGGGATACCGCATTGCTTGTTGAGGAGATCAAGAAGAGAAAACTCATGAAATGAGAAAAGGAGACTCTTTCTCTATCGAGTCATACGGATGGCAGTTCGTGGATGAATATGCACTTTCTTTGATTGCCAGGCAACCACTAAATAATACAAAAATCCCAATTCCCCTTGCCTCGTTCGATTTGTTGTCCGACGCTCCATACTTTATTCTGGTCAGAGAATGAAAAGGTCGAATAGCAATGGTGACTTGATTTCTGATGAGGTTAAAAGCAGTCAAATAATACAAAGCCATGTATTACAGCTCCGCAGAGTCCTGTCACCTCAGGAGCTCTCACATGTTTCAACTCTTAAGTTCATTCTCGGCCACAAAGGAAAGGGTGCGGAAGCTGTTGTGTGGGCTCATAACATCCATTTGGGCGATGCAAGAGCCACCAGAATGGGGAGGTGAGCTCAACCTCAGCGACCTCACCTGAGAGGAGTTTGGCAGAGACGTCTTACCTGCGGGTGGTGGTACACTAACTGGAACTGTAGCCCCAGCAGGCGAGCGGTATAGCGGCATTAAAACCATGAAGGTAGCCATGGTTCCGTTATATTTTATGAGGCGGGCATCCAAAGCTTCTTTTTTGACTTAAGAATGGAGCACTGTACCGTGGATGGTCTTTCTACTTTCTTTTGGGGGGCTATAGGCAAGTTAGGGACACAAATTAATGGTTAGATAATGATTATTACATTGCAACGTCTCCTAATCTCGTATCTCATACGAGGTATGGAACTCAGATACAACTGAATCAGATATCTAAACGTCTCATTGTAATCGTGACATTTTCAAGTGACACGCGTGCCCTCAGAATGAACAGCTCCATCATTATCAGTGATCTCCACAGCAATATACTGAAGCCCAAATGAAGTTGGTCCACTTACTACCGAAGTTCCGTCAGGAAGTCTCCTGACGACCCTCCGCATAGTGGGAATGACAATACCGCCAAAATTCTTATAATCAAAGCAATAATGGCTTGCAACGCCCTTAGCAACATCGGTCTCATAATCTATGCGTCTAAGGAGGAATTCCTTGTTATCAAAATAAAACTTTTGGATCTTGGTATGAGTGGGGAAGCCGTCCGGGTGAGTGACCTTGAGAACCCGCCAAACTTCGCCGGATTCCGAATGAGCGTTCAGTTCGCTAACCTCAAATCCTGGGAGCGTGAATATGAATGGTGCTGTGAGATAGTTGTACAGCGCATAGCTGGCAAAGTACAGAAGATGCAACTCATCCCATGGAGTACTTCGTTCATGCCCTTCGAATGCCAATCGTGGATCATAGCGCTCCTGAATTACTGTTCCGTCCGGAGATTCGATAGCATTGTGCTGGGCCTTAAACAACCACCGATTTTGAGGGTTCCCTTCCAGTCCAGTGATAACAGTCGAAGGCTCTCCGTGCGAATTGAGCGTAATTGTAAGCTGGCGTGTACCGGGATATCCTGAAAACGAGACATGAGAATTAGCGGTGAGCTTTCTGATTGATACGGGTGATATTTCATTATCGAGACGTGAATGGCATATCATTCCTGAGCCTGATTGTTAACTCCATGCTTTTGTGAAAAGTCAGCTTGCCTTTGAGCTCCAGAGCAGCGCCGTAAAAGTTCAAGACGACACGTATCTTTTCGACGAGGTTCCAGCGACTCAGTCCTCCATGAGCTTCCAAAACCGCAACCAGAAGCTCCTGGCTTGATATAATCAGTAAAGAACATGCTATAAGAAAAAAAAAGGATACGTACCCATCTTTCGCTGTGGACATGTCCTCCGGTGTTGTGCCTGGTTTTCGATAAGCTGTCAACCCGTAGCCGTTTCTTTGTCAAATGTTTCGTCAATGTAAAATGGCAACTGTAAAATACTGTAACGTAGCCACACCGCGGTTCACAGAAAAAGCATAGTAATCAGAGTGCGTGTTTTAAGTGCAAATGACGGATAATCATTTCGATTTCGAAATCTGTCGAGCTTCCGAGGCCTCAATTCAAGTCTCCGCGTAGCCGAGCCACACTCCAATAATGATTACTATTCGGAGCATCGCACGAAGAAAGCTGGGCTGATCACGGCTCGAGCTGATTTTCATGCAGCTAAATGATGAGTAACTCGGAAGCTGTCTGTCATCTTTTGTCCATGTGTGCAGTGTTCATTGCATACTCCCCTGATATTAAAGCAACAATATCGCTGCATTCGAGTTATTCAGCGATCAACAAAAGAGCAAACCTCCCAGGATCTATTTCACCATTTCATGCTTATATGATCCTCCCCCCAAGACTTTAGGTATCAAGGCGACCCCACCAAAAGTTTCTCGTAAAACCGAGACTATTGCATCAATGTCACTCGACTCAGTACTCATTCTCGGCCCCACAGGCGGATTTGGCCAATTCATTCTTGCAGAATTGATTAAACGCAGAACAGAATTTAAAAGAATCGGAGCTATTGTCGACACTTCACGTGAACGGTCAAAAGCAAAAACAGACGTGTTGAATGCCTTTGCAGCGCAAGGGGTTGAACTTGTCGAGGGCTCACCTACCGACAGAGCGGTCTACGCAGGTAAGAAGCCAGGATTTTTTGTCATTTGAAACCCTCGCAATAGCTATATGGCATCTGCTACGGAGCTAAAATTCCACAGGCTTCGACGTGGTGATCGCCATCCTCGGGAATCATGCCATCAAAAACCAGCCTGCTCAAATCAATGCCGCCATATCAGCGGGGGTACGACACTGGTATCCTTCCGAATTCGGTGCGGACTTGACTATTCCCGAAAATTGGGAAGAGCGTTATTACCGGGACAAAGTCATAACTCGGAATTATCTCAAGAAGAAAGCGGCCGAAGTAAGGGGGTTTGGATATACGTATGTTATCTTTGGTCGGTTAACGGAATGGGCTCCGCTGCCGCATTTTGGCATCTATCCTAAGCAGGGGAAGGCAAATATTGTGGGGACACCAGATATGCTTCAGAGTTTGACGTCAGTTAAGGAGTGAGTTCTTCTCGAACTCTGTTATGTTGAAAATGCTTCAAGTGTTGATGTGTATCTTTTCTACAGTGCTGCGAAATACGTCGTTTCCACTCTTCTAGTCCCGCCTGAGGAATCTGAACGTACGTTTCGATTTGTTGGGGGCAACTACTCTTGGACAACGATATTTGAAACATTGGGCAAGATCCAAGGGAAGAAATACGATGTGAGCTACAAATCAGTTGACGAAGCTAGAGCTACACAGAAGAAGGTAAAGTTCAATTTCTTAGCACTCACTCTAATGATGGCAAGGTGCTGATATCTTCACAGGCTATCGAGACGGGTGACGTAGATCTTGAGCTTGCGTGCTCTCATCAAGTTATTCAGGGAACTGGAAGAACTCTAGTTCCGCTTCCGTACGACAACGATAGATTCCCAGAAATCACTCCAGCTAGCTTGGACGGCACTTTCAGAAGCATGTTCGAGGATAAAGAAATGCGACTTATTCTAGGCGGGAATACATTATTTTCGGAAGTTATTTGAACAAATCAAATTAGCATACAAATATCACACACGAAGCTAGTTTCAAAGAGATGAGTGAAATCTACGATCGACCTTCCGGCTGTTCAAAGCGTAATAGTGAGATCTGGGTTCAAAGTCCTTAATTGCCCCGCGTAAATTGATCACTTCCCCACGTTATATGCACATGCTTATATGCTTTACTTCTCAGCTGCGGCCTCGCATTGGACATTTGTGCTTTCATAATCTGCCCTCTTTCCTCCCTGGTCATATCTTTGAAATCTTTCCCCTTCAAGTGTTCCGGCACCTGATAGTCTTCTCTCATTTCCGCACAACACGAGAATGCACTCGATATATGTACCGTCAATCCTCGCTTCAAACTTCGCGTTCGCACATGCGGTGGAATATACTTCGTGGGCATTTCATGTTGGCTTGTATTTGTGAGCGAAAATATGTTGTTCCATTCTAGATCAAAGCCTGTAGAATCGTGTGTAGAACCGGAGTGAACTTCTTCGTCGATGAAGTCGTACAGGGTACCCATTTTCAGCCCACGACATTTCACCAGCCTTCCTTCTCTCTTACCATCCAGCCCTGGGGTCGAGGTAGTCTTGATGACTTTGATGATCGTGATAGGAGGCTGAGACACAAGCATCTGTCTCCAACTGGCTTCTTTCCGAGAATAGGCATCAATCTTCTCTGGGCTGCTATTCCAATCTGCCTCACTCAGAATTTCCTGGTGCCATTTTGCAACGCCGATATTATCGGCGGCTGCCCGAGTGAAGAAAGCTGGAAAGCTTTCGAGGAGAAGAGGGTTGAGCTTCGCCTCGGAAATATGGTTCTTCGGCCTGGGTTCAAAGAACAGTCTCTTCTGGAAACTGGGCAAGTTGATTACAGTATTCCAGGCCCGACTGACTCGCTGGGCGTTGACCAGAAGGTCACGGAGTGGAAGCTCGAGGAAGATAGCTTCGATAATCTCGTAGATCAACCAAGTTTGATCTGTTGCTGATATATTCGCCATGTCGCTTCAGTTGTGAAAAATCTTCCTCCTTGTAATATGAAATCAACTCAGTAGCTAAGCCTTTATACAAAAGGGATCGTCGTGAGGCTAGGCTGTGAGAGGGGGCTGTGATTAGGCAACCCCGCATCGGGCTAGTGCGGGGCATTTTTCAAGGGGCTGAGCATCAAGTTTGTCAGAGAACCCCTGCGTCTCACCAGAGGTTGGTAGAAATGTGAAATTGTCAGATAGATTCCATCTTCTAAAAGAGTCAAAGAAGCTTACGGAGAGAGTCCAACAAGCCCATTGAGAAATTATCCGATGATAGGAATTCCGCTCACTTGTTTAGGTAATTACTCCCCTTATCAAATTTAGGGTTTAAAATGGCCTACAGTACCCCGCCAAATGTTCGGTTCTTAATTCACAAAAGTCTTGTTCACCAAGCTAGATTGACAAGTGTGATCAATTTCCACTTCTTCCTCTTTGTGGACATGGGTCGTAGCAATGCTGACACTTAAATCTCACTCATAAGAAACACATCTAGTCAAATACCTAGGTTGGTCTAGAGATTGTGAAGAACCGGCAGCAACGCCTCTCGGACTTCCCAATTGAGGTGGCGAGACTGCAAATATCTCTGCCGTTGGTATACGCGGCTTGTGTGTCGATTGTTACTTATAGCTGGGTAATGGAGTACAAGATTAATCTTGCTGGGCCGGTCATCACTCTGTTCGTAACGGGACATACGTTGTCGGGCGCCTTCAGCTCACTGAATACGTTGGTTATTGATTGCAACATTGAGAGTCCTGCTACGGCGGTCGCGGCAAAAAATTGGTTTAGATGTTGGTTTGGGGTAGGAGCTGTTGCTGCAGTCAACCCATTGATTAACAGGATTGGATTTGGGTGGACGGGGACATTTGTGGCGTTTGTTTAGCTGACACTTAGTCCTATACTTTGGGCTGTGTTGAAATGGGGGCGTGGATGGCGGGAAGAGGAGACATTGAAGAAGAAGAAGAAGGAAGAAGACAGGGAAAAATAGGGGATGGGGCATGTCGTTGGAAAGGAGGCGTCGAGTAAAACGGACGGGAAGGGAAGCATGACCAAAACCGAGTACGTGGTCAGTATTGCGCGGCAGGAGGGATATCGATGATTTGGGGTCTTCATTGATGTGGTAAACATGAAGCAATCTCTGGCCATCATTCCTCGTCATAGTACTAAAGATTTCCTTCCCAAGTCACCAGGAATGAGGTTCACTAGAGGCAGGAAGGGACATGTTCCGGGAGCAAAACGCAAGTCATCCCTAAAGCTATACATATGCCAACGTGGTGTTGTGGGAACCTAGAGCAATGTCATTCACGACGGGGGCTTCCATGCTGCTGTCCTGTGGTTCTCACCTCTGAAAGATGCGGAATTATTCTCAAGTAACCAGCGGAAGGAAATCGCCCGCAACCTCATCTGCGGGACTCGCAAAATCAACGAACAGAATTGCAGTCAATTTATCCATTCGGTCAATAATACATTGCTGTCACTCAAAACTCCATATAGTAATTCGCTCAGTATTCAATGCAAAGATCTCAAGTTTCCAAAACTGCCCAATAAAAAAGCGAGGCAGATATATTTCCGGGGCGTCAATCCAGAACGCCACCGACATACTCCGCACTTCTCGTTCCATAACTGCTTGGAGAAGAAGCATTGAGCAAGGGCGAGTATATATACCTGAATTTCGGTTCTGAGAAGTGGGGTCAAAGTTTACCATTCACCTCCCGCCCATGAGACAACTGCTAACTTTGGCCAATTTCAAGCTTCCATGTACGTGTGAATCCAGCCCTCTCCCAAGATCGAAATCAGCTAAAATTGTGTATATAAAGAACAACCTGCCACACGAGACTTGTGTCAAGAACGACAATCTGCAAAATGCACTTTCCACTTCTGTGTCGTTCGTGAGACACGAGACGTAACACCAAGTTTCTGTATCCCCTTTCCTCTAGGGGCAGATGTATGCTCAGAATTGTCAAACTCATTCGCAGTCCGTTGTGATTTGAATAAATTAATGAATGGACAGTTGCTGTTGAGGACTTTGATGCTATCGTGGCTTTCATTCGGTTGGAGGGAAGGGAGTGGAAGAAACTAGTCGCTATGAATGTGGGATGCAAATGGGCATTAGAGGTGATGGCACTTGCCTCACGTAGCAAAAGCAAGAGGAAATGGACCCCAAGGCCTACGCCGTGTGACGTTCATTTTGCAAGTGTACTATTTATAGTAGATGCCTGAACGATGTAATATATACCCGAGGAAGTGCCAACTACGCGGTAGCCAGGAAAAGATGTGAATTCACCACTTGGGAGACAAAGAGCGGCAGGAACGAGAAGACGAAACACGAAACAGAATGAACATTGAGCAGTTCTAGTCATTCCTATTCTTAATGGCTATCAAAACACACATACTCATACACCACCCCCATCCAACCCCCTCTCAATCCCCCATCCTATTAGCCGAAAACCTCTTCAACACCACCTCCTTAACCCTATACCTCCCCAAAACCCCATGCACTCCCAATCTCTCCTCCTCCTCCCCACTAACTGGCGGCGGAATATCCACATAACACAGTATCAACGTCTTCTTAACCTGCGTAATAACCCTATTAATACAATTCAACCAATGCCACGTCCTTCCCTCCTTCCCCCTCACATAATTCTGCAAAAACACATCACTCCCCCAGTAACTATCGCTATAACTCGGCAATATCACCACCCCGAACTCAGCGTGATCGAATACCGGACCACGGTTATAAAGCATCAAATCACAGCTGAATTTGATGCCGGAGCGGGGAACCCAGCCTAGGGACCGGAAATGGTGGTAGACGACGTAGTTTAGCATGAAGGGGTCGTCGGGGCTGAGACTTGGGTTTGAGGTTGGTGGGAAGATGGAGGTGCGGCGGAAGAGGTAGAAGAGGTCGCGGGTTGGAATTGGGGTGTTTGTGGTGGGGTCGAGGACGGTGAGGGCGCCGAGGGCGTAGACGAGGAAGAATGCTTCTTCGAGGGTGAGTTGTGTGTGTTCTTGGTTTTTGATGATGAGGGGTTCTTCGACTGGTGTGGTGAGGACGCCGTGGGAGGGGGAGGGGGGCTCGGATTGGATGAAGGTGTTCTTTTCGACAGTTGGGGAAAAGCGGACGCTTTTTTGGCGTTTGATTTTTGGGGTTAAGGGATTCCCGTTGGGGGTTCCATTTGCGTCGATGGTTTCGTCGGAGTGGCTTGACCCATTGATTATCTCGTCGCCTGTTTGAAGCTTCGAGACGAGGGCCTTTGCCGTGATGACATGTCCATTGAGTTGAGGCGCCTTGGAAGCTGTGCCATTACCATAGATCTTCAGATCAGCGGTTGCACCGTTTTTTCGACTAACAGAGGGAACACTTTTTGTGTTTTCCACGTGAACCTTGACTTCAAACGCCTCCACTGGCAGAGAGGACGTGACTGAATTTGGCAAGGCTAATAGTTCCAATGGACCCACAGGCGATTTGTGAAGACCACGTCGAGCTGCCAAGTCTGAGACTGCACCGCTGCGAGAGATGAGAAGTTCCGTCAAATCTCCGTTGCTGCCTGCTAGGCCTAAATCGAATGAAGAATTGGGAAGGGACAAAAGCTCCAATGGGCCGACTGGAGAAAGAATATATTTGGTTGACTGGACTAGGGAGGGTTTGGCAGAGCCATTCAGAACTACAGTACTACTCTCCTCGAGTATCTCTGTGTTTGAAGAGTTCCCACCAACGCTCTTCCCAAGTCCACCCTGCAGTGAGTCATGCTCTGTTACCTTTGGTGTAGATGACTCGCCATCGTGAGAGTCTCCGGCCCCAAGGCTTGATTCTGCTTCCGCTTCCTCTGAAAGTTTCTGGTCGATGGCCTCTCTTTCCTTTCTTGCTCTCTCCCACTTCACTTGTTGCCGTTCCAGCCGCCGCTTGGCCGTGACTTCTTCACTTGTGGCTTTTGCCTTAGTCCCTCTTCGAGTCTTCTCCCTGGTCATCCAACTTGGTTCACTTCGACTCAAACTGCCCTTACCGTAGAACCCTTGCTCCCACAACCCTCGGATCGACCGGACATCTGTGACGTGGACGGATCGGGTTTCGGGTGAGAACCACCCTTGATACAGTGGATCAAGATGGGAAGGTTCGGGTTTCACCGTTTGACGTAGCCATACATATAGGACATGGAAGAGGGAGAGAGGGTTGTGTGGCACAAGGGTAGGGAGAGGAAAAGTCCGGAGCGGGGCTGGGAGCTCGTACAATTTATTCAATTGTTGGAACTTCGTTGGCCCTCTTGGTTTGGGAGGGCCCTTGACGGCATCTTTAGGTTTGGAAGGCGCAATCGCCTGCTCCACTGAGGGAGTTGAAGGGTCGGTGGTTGTAGTTTGTGCAGTGTCTGCCATGGTGATGAAATGCTACCGTGGAGTCATGTCGATTTTTCTGGATTTCGAGAGCATTAGCAAGGTGCACAAGCAACAAATTCCTCTCTCGTCAAGCAGGTCATTATTCTGTAATGCTCAGATACCGTTGTAGTCTGCCCGAAGGCATTGAGCCAGCATTGAAGAAGACATAAAGTCAGAGTCATTCTCCTAAGCATCGAATGGTGTCATCACCGCAAGCTGGCTGTCGTAGCCTTTCCGTCTGTACCAAGAAACGAAAGAGATGGTGTACTTACAGCTTCCAGATGTCTTCTCGGTGGTGTTGAGAAGAGTTTGCGTGGAAAAACATGCGATGTTGAAAGAAGTTTCTTTTCGCGGCAGCTCGAAAGAATTTACGGCGAGAACTTCCGGTGCGAAGCATGTGACGCGGCCGCTCATTCAGCGGCCCGCAGCTACAGTAGTCTTTGTTTTGGCGAATCGGAAGCCGGACGACAGTCATCAAAATTTGAAATTTGTAGATGTAGAATTTAAATATATTTGCTTCTCTCTTTGTTTATGGCTAAGAGAATATTTGATTTTGACATTCTTATCTAAAGAATAGCAATTTAAAATGAATCTTTATTGTAGTGATCGCCGCTGTTTGCTATCAAAGATTCTGGAGGGATGTATTTCGTAGGTCAGCAAAGCTTCCCAAATGGAAGCAAAACCAACAACCACCAGACTAGAATAACATCGTGCTATTGAGTAGCGGCTTCTCTTGAACTTCACAATGCTGCAAATCTCTTCTACTTAAAGCTGTGGAGCCTTAAATAATGATTTTGACGCTACACGTGATTGGGCCGTGCTTCTAAAATAAAAAAAATCAGCATCTGTTCACGCGTTTTTCGGACAATCGTGTTCCACAAGAACTCGCATTCGCATCCGTATGACAAGCACTTCTTCAATCTCTGTTGCGGCTACTGCACGAGCGGTAGAATCCGCAGAACAGAATGCAATGGAGACGGAGCCGTGGATCCTTGCCATCGCCTTGGCGTGCGGAATCTGGTACTTCTTCATCCTGCTAGTCCAAACAATTGGCTTCACCCAGTTGTATGTACACGAAATGCCAATGTGGAGGATCTGCGAACTGACGTCCACTCTCTTAGATATCGATACTACTCCTCTAAGCCAAGACCTGCCGTTTCGCCGACCCTCAAATTGGAAGACGTCCCGCATATTACAATACTCAGACCAGTGAAGGGCCTCGAGCCCCAACTCTACGAATGCCTTGCTGCTACTTTCCGACAAGAATATCCGCTAGAGAAATTGACCATATACTTTTGTGTGTCCTCACGAGATGATCCAGCGTTCCCTGTTCTACAACGTCTGCTGGCAGACTTCCAAAGCTTCGATGCCAAAATATTCGTGGAGGAGGAAGATCCGAATTTGAGCGGCAATGGAGGAGAGACCAGCAACCTGGGCCCGAACCCTAAGATCCGAAATATGAGTAGGGGATATAGGGAAGCCAAAGGGGACATTATATGGGTTATTGATTGCAATGTATGGGTTGGGAAAGGAGTCGCTGGACGGATGGTGGACAAGCTGTGCGGCTATAAGGCGGGCGGGACCAGAGCTGTTCCATACAAATTCGTGCACCAGCTACCACTTGTTGTGGATAGTGTTGGGGCAAGTGTTGGAGAAGAGGCTCGGGGACTGCTACGGAATCACCATGGAGAAGAGCAGCAAGTTTCCTCCACAAACTCGGCCGCATACGATATCTCCTCCCCCCCGAAAGATGAGTCTAGCTTCAGTACAGTTCTTCGGACCGGCGGAGGACGTCTGGAAGAAATGTTCATGGCCTCCTCTCACGCTAAATTCTACACTGCGATCAACACCGTCTCAATAGCCCCGTGTATTGTTGGAAAGTCGAATATGTTCAGGCGTTCACACCTCGACTACCTGACTTCCGGGGCTTCGCCATATTCGCCTGGGATCGATTTCTTCTCGGAGAATATCTGCGAAGACCATCTAATTGGAGATCTCCTCTGGCGAAAAAAAGTTGAGGAAGAGAAGGCTGGCACAAAATTTTACAAGCACGGATTGGTCTTCGGTGACTTGGCTATCCAACCAATGGCAGGGATGTCAGTACGGGAGTACATTGCAAGAAGAGTTCGATGGCTTCGCGTCCGAAAATGGACAGTCACATTAGCTACCTTCGTAGAGCCTGGGGTTGAGCCCATTCTATGCTCAGCCTACGGAGCCTTTGCATTTACAACCTTGCCATGGTTTCACGAGAAGCTCGGCACACCCCAAACATGGCTCACATTTTTCATCTTTTGGATAGCCAGTGCGCTGACATGGATGGGTGTCGATTCCTTGGTCTACGCCAAACTGCATTCCGGCACTTCCATCGAGCTTGACGAAGACACGCCCTCTTTCGCCAGACCTCCCAAAGGGCATTCAAGACGACCAATAGGCGAATGGATATCCGCCTGGCTCGGCCGTGAGTTCCTGGCTCTTCCAATCTGGTCTTGGGCCTGTCTGGGGGGCACAACCGTAATGTGGAGAGGCAAGAAATTCCGCGTCGGCCTGGACATGCGAGTCATCGAGTTAAGAAACGGGCACAAAGCGGCCACTCCCGACGCAGAGAACGGTCGTTCACGAAGTAAAGATAGAGTTGACTGACTTGATACGAAAATAACCCCTATAGACTAATACCTAATGAATTTCCACCCACTAACGCCATCTTGCGCTGCCCTTTTTGCTCGGAGATATCTTTTCTTACATTTCTGCCTTGAGCGCGCAGCTCTCAGCATGCAATAAATTCTGCAACCCGCCCTTTATCCATCCTACCACCGCGCTTCAAGTCAAAGCCATCGGACACATTCGGATCAAATCACGTTCCTGAATTCTTCCCGTAAGCCTGCCTACATGCATGCAACCCCACCTCCGCCACCCTCCCATTCGCCCTTCCCATCTCAACAAACCTGCCCTTTTCTTTCCGCCTTGTGCGAACTACTTCTCAGCCTTGCCATCAACCCACTCAGCGATCGTCGACCGTTGGGTACTGGTATGTATGTCTTGGGTATGTATGCAGTCATACGTGGCTATGCGGCTGCCCCTTTTTGACCATGACCGGTTTGGCGTGCGTTTATCATTCCCTGATTCGCCAATTAAGGTTTGCGGTGCGGATCGCGTTTCGGGATTTCCGCGCAGGTGTCAGCATTTTGGGATATGGATGGGGTGAGAGATCGGGCCGCAGCACAGGCACGCCGGTGAAGTGGGTGGGCGGACCGTTGATATATTTGGAGGGAGGGTAGCCTTGTCGTGTTGCACTGTTCGCTGAGTCTGAGGATTTGAGATATATTTGTCTTGAAGACAACCTACTGGCAATTGGAACTTTTGAGATAACAGAAAGGAAAGAAAAATGTCGAAGAAAGAATATAAGAGAAAACCGAAGTCGAAATCTTCCTCTACGGTTGGGGAATCCAAGCCCAAGACGCCTAAACCTACAACTCCTGATCCGCAAACGCCTAAACCACCACAGCCATGGTCATCTTGGGAATGGAGCATTGAAGGGAATTTCTATTACCGCGCTAGGAAAAACGACAATGGTAATTTCCCACTTTCCATTTACCATACCTAATATCATCAATCATTTTTTGTACGATCAATTGTTGGCTAACTCCCTTCACCAGATGAATGGGAATACGAAACCTCCCTCCCAACAAAAATCCCCTCCACGCTCCCCTGCTGCAAAGAAACTCCCCGCACATTTCTCAGTTACTACGAACGCCCTAGCTTAGAAATACCCCTCGTCGAAAACGTACTTGTAGTTCCCGCGACGGTTGATGGGAATAAGGAGAAGAGCAAGGGGGAGGCGGTGGGATGCGAGGATGTGAAGGCTGAAGAGAGGAAGAAAGGTAAATCGAAAGGTCTGAAGAAAAAATATGTCGATGCGTGGCGGAATGGCGTTACGTATGATATCGAAGAATTGATTATCGTGGAAGAGGAAATTGAAGGTATGAACCACCTAGTTTTTTTTTAGTTGTAGAGATCTAGCTAATGACAGAGAGAAATAGCCGACAGGCCGAGAGAGAAGAAAAGAAAAGATAAGGATAAACATCATGAGAAGGAGTATGAAAGGAAAGAGTGGCGGCGGAGGCCAGGGAGGGCGAAGTGAGGGAAGGGGGCTCGTGAGAGTGAGCGATTTATACGTTTTTGGATCTGATTGTATCTTTTCCAGTGTGCATTTACCTAACCTTTCTATTCAAATAATGATAATACTTCACCCAAACTCTTCATCATTGGATTTTGCGATTGCAACACTTGTTCAAGTGCGGCTGAAGTGGGGATGAGCCGAGTGAAGGTGATCTGATGGCAATCCATCTGCGTTGTCTGCAATTGTCTCAAATTCATTGGTCGTGAGAGCGTATTCCCGCTTGCGCCTCTTTATTATACGCTGTACAATTTTCAGGTGAATCAAGTGACGACATCGATACGAACACGAGGGCGAAGTCAACAAAGGTTTCACAGATTTCATTTAACGTTCGTACAAAGAGAAGAAAAACTGGATCAAGAGAATCTCTCTGGAACGCGATGACGAGGTTAGTGAGAGTGAGCTGCGAGCGTATACGAGGTTGGGTATATAATGAGCTGGGGCCCGCGTGGCTCGCGGTTCTGCTATCTGAAAGTATCACATCCAATTTTCATACAATCAAACTTCACCATGCAGTTATCAATCCTCACAGCCTTCCTCATCGCCACCCTTGCAGTTGCATTACCCATCCTCCAGCCCCGTGAGACCTACCACGGCATCTCCATCGGCGTCGTCGTCTCACCCGGCATGGACCCCTCCAAAGTCATCGAGCCCGCTCCAGTCGAGATCAACAAACTCACGCCATGTCATGGCAATGTCGATGAGGGCTGTTCGGTTTCTCAACTTATCGTCCAGAAGGGGACTGCGAGTAATGTGGATGAAGATGCTGTTGAGTGTCGTGGATACAAGGATTTTGAGGGTGTGGTGCCGGGGAGCGCGCCGTTTAGTGTAGGGAAGACGGCGGATGTGAGTACGAATCTGGCGACGATTTCGAGTATTTTGTGTTATATTGTTGAAGTTTGAAGGTCGTGAACTATGGGACGTGTTTTTCAGTTGAGAGATGGTAATGAAAGCGGTGTTTGTATGGACTGTCACCTAGGCGTTCTGCGGTGCTTTTCTTGGCGGGGCTTCGGTGTCAACATTTTAATCATAATAAAATAGAGGGTACAATATTTTAATAAATAATATCAATATATGCACATTGCGAGTAAATCTTCAAAAGTTCCCAGTTCAACCGAAGACACCAGTCCACGCTGGGTTGTGGGTATTTGTCGGATCAAAAATGTAGCAGTATCCTACAACGCCTACCGCAATGGTATTGAGGAAGAAAGTCAGTGCAAGGCATGCCATATGATCGATCCTCAGCCGCCTCGTGGACCCATTATACTCCGCGAACAATACCAACAGAATCCCTCCCAGCTTAACAAACTGCATACAACACCATTGCACAAGTGAAAGAAAAGAGATTAAAACAATAGTAGACATAAGAAATACAACTACCGAGGAGCCTAAGAGGAAATCAGGGACCACAAAAGACAACCCGAAAGCAAAAGAGTTCGTAGCGCTGGTGACGAGCATGAGATGGCAGCTGAAAATAAGAGCAAGCAACGTAGCTGAGTTTTTGACAGCTCGTGGAAAGAAGGTAGCAAGACCCAATATTGAAATAAAGGATATTTATATTAAGAGAAAAATTAAAATTTTAATATTTTTAATATTTTAAATCTTGTTTCAAATAGTTCTCTCTTTCTGGTCTTCTCCTCAAAAAGACCATTATCCAACAAGTTATATTAATGGCATAATGAAAGTCTCAGCTCTACTCGCTGGACAGGAAATGCCTATATGTAACTTACCCCGTGACATGAGTTGGTACATGACTTTAGAACTTTCACATTACTAAGAAGGAGAGATTCAGCTCCGACATTTTGGGCGACAATTGCAAAAATTTGGAGTTAAATAGTTAATATTCTAGGATTTTCGCTTTATGTTGACGTATATAGAAAGATTTTTGCATCAAGCAATGGTGAAAATATGCAAAAATACCGGTGCCTCCGAGAGCGCAAGGTTTGGCATGACTGTGGCAGATGCCGTTAGGCAGCAGTCACGCGGTACCGTTAAACCACCTCATCTTCGGTGATCCTCGGCCTCACCAGCAATGTGGTCAGTCGTGTTCCTGCTCTTTCTAGTTCGGGCTATTATTTTATCATCGCGATATGATCCGGCGGCCAAAAGCCTTCAACTACACACGACTGTGATAAAAGCGAAGGCAACGAAGGCACCAGCGCAGGAGCGCCCAAACAGCAAATCTGACCTAAAATCGCAGCCTTGTGCCTTCGGAGCCTCATACATGAGCTACGGCTATGGATCCCTTTTCACTTGCAGTGGGCATCGCAAGCCTTGCAGGCCTGGCTGCAACCACAGTAAAATGTGCCAACAGATATATTCTGTCAGTGAAGAACAGAAAAGATTCAATTGCAATTCTGGTTACGGAGCTAGAAGCCTTGCAGGCAAACCTTGCAAGTCTGGATGCGTTTCTCAAAAGCATATTAACTGAGGACCTCTCATTTGAACCAACATCGGTTCTCCGATCATGCACTACTGCTTGCGAGATCAGTCTCAAAGCCTTGTGCAAGAAGCTAGGTCAAGTCGGCGATAGTAAGACAAGTCGCTTGTTGTGGCCACTTAGTGAGAAGGAGCATCAGAAAACCGTGCAAGACTTACGAAACCTTGCGCATTGGATGCACTTTGCATTATCAATTGACGGATGTTCGTTGCTATCACGGACTTCCAATGATGTTTTGAAGGTTCTGGAGGGACAATTTGAGAATTATAGAGCATTGCAAACCCTGGAAGACACCACTTCCCAGCTGAAGGACGATGTCAAATATCAAAATCAGGCGCTGCAGGATGACCGCAATGAGAAAAGAAGAGAGCTTGTTCTCAGCTGGATCTCGAAGACTGATCACGACCAGAAACATACTTCTGTACGCCAACCACGGGCAACGGGCACGGGTGGTTGGTTGTTAGAGCATTCCGAGTTTCTGAAATGGCAAGATGGGTCCTCTGGGTCAAATGTTCTTTGGTGCCATGGGATTCAAGGATCTGGCAAATCGGTCTTGACGTATGTATGAAGTAACTTGACAACAGAACAAAATTAACGGCAATTAGGTCAAAGGTCATTGACCAACTCAAGAACTCAGGCCCTATCCCCAGGCCACCTGTTGCCTTCTTTTATTTCGATTATCAAGATGAAGACCAGCAGACACCTACTACAGTACTATCAAGCCTCTTGAAACAAATTGTGGGCACGATGTCGAATTTTCCAAAATCCATATCTGATGCATACGAGAAATATCATAATTCAGGGGCTTGCTTATCGTTGGACGGAATTGAGGAGTTGATGCTTGATACCCTTAAAAGTATGGACCAGGCGATTATCATTATAGATGCTCTGGATGAGTGTGAGAAGTTAAGACATAGAGGAACCTTCTTGCTACTTCTTCAGCGCTTAAAGGATATCTCAAACGTTCGACTCTTCGTCACAAGCCGGCAGAATTTCCAGGATATCACTGAGGCTTTAAACGCCTATCCTCAGATTATAATCAGTGCTCACGATTCCGATTTGGAGTATTACATGCGTCAGGAAATGCTGCTTGCCGGTGTTGAGGATATTGTTGATGACGTCCCTACCATCGAAATAATTGAGAAAGTCATTAATAAGGCACAGGGAATGTGAGTAGGGACTGAATATCTTTACAACTAGATCTTGAATGAGAGCCAAGGAGCTCACAAATAATAAGCCTAGCCTATGCTGACGACTATAGGTTCTTGCTTGCTGTCCTCCACTTTCGAACCGTTCTGAAAGAGCCCACAGCTGGAGCCATGGAGGATGCGCTGACATCTTTATCTTCAAGCCTCGATTCAGCCTTTGAAGCAGCCATTCTACGCATCCAAAGACTTCCAGAGAGCCGAAGTCGACTCGGTTTCAGCACTCTTATGTGGATATGTCATGCGAAAAAAGCAATGCAGGTAGAAGAACTCAGTGACGCATTGTCGATTAAACCAGGCCAAAAAACGGTAAGCCCGAAACATCGCCCTTCGCGAGGCATAATCCTTGAATGCTGTCAAGGCCTTGTGGCAATCGACCAGAAGACTTCTCGGGTTCATTTTGCCCATTACTCAATTCAGGAATATCTGGTGCTCCACAGCAATGAGCTTTTTCCCGATGCCGAGGTCAATATTGCCACGATATGTCTGACATATTTACTTTTCGAAGACCTAAAGAAGGGTCCTTGCATTCATTCATCCGACCTCCCCCTTCGTATCGAGTCTTATCCCTTCTCGTCCTACGCCTCGGAATTCTGGGGATCGCATTTGCAAAATTTCGATTCTAACGAAAGAATGAAGCACATTGCTCTCGCTTTCCTTGATTGCCAAAATGCAATTGCATCCGCAAACCAGATATCGAAGTTCAACAAACGCTATAAGAAGAGATATTGGAAAGCGAAAGAGTGCATGAGTACCACGGCTCTGCACATCTGCAGCCACTTTGGTCTAGACAACACCCTTCTTGATCTCCTTGATCAAGGGAATCTGCCTATCAACACTACTACAAAAATGGGAACAACGCCTATCATCGGGGCAGCTTCTAGAGGCCACGTATCCACCGTCAGGATGCTACTACAAAAAGGCGCTGATCCATACCTGAAAAACCGGTACGGTAACGCTTTGCACTGCGCCGCCGAAAGCGGATCTTCCCGTACCATCAGAGAACTTATAAGCCACGGCATGAATCCAAACGCCTGCGAGCAGCATTGCCGAATTCCCTTGAGCTGTACATTAGATAATGACCGCGCCTCTGCATTTGAGACTCTCATCGAACTGGGAGCAGACATCAGTGCCATCGACGTGTGCAGCGAGATTGAGCTATCGATCCTGCACCAAGTGGCTTTCAAGAACTGTCTCAACATCATGGACATAGTATTAAAGCACCGATGGGGAGACCTGGAAAGCAAATGCGAGCAAGGTCGCACGGCCCTACATTATGCTGCCAAGTACCGCAATCTTCTGATGGTACGGAAACTTGTTGAAGCTGGTGCGGATATCGAGGCAAAAGATAACCGAGGATATACACCGCTAGATTTCATGGGCGATAAGTACGATCTTGACAAAGTCCAGTGCTGCGCAGAAAATGTCCTGGGCAGCGAATAGGGTGACTACGAGGGTGGAGGACCGGGCGTATTGTCTGCTCGGCCTCTTCAACGTCAATATGCCCCTCTTGTACGGCGAGAAGGACAAGCTTTCACACGGCTGCAAGGACACATAGTCAACGAGACTAATGATCAGACAATCTTCTGTTGGTCAGATGTCGCCATTACAATAAGCGGCGGCAAGTCCAATAGTCTGCACTACTATATGAACAGCGTGAGTAACTTGTTGGCTCCATCCCCCGTTCTGTTTAAGGACTGCGCCAAGATCAGGCAAATCTCTGATTCCAACACCAGTGACGAGTTCAGCATGACCAAACAGGGCTTGAGAATTACTGGCCCCCTCTACTCCTTGGAAAAAAGGGACAAATTCGTTGGAACTAGAGATCACTTGATCTTTTTGCGATGCTACGACAAAGATGCCCCGAATCATCGCCTCGCAATCATGCTCAGACATCTTGGAGACGAAAGTTTTGCGCGCAAAAACCGAACTCTATGTCGTATTCCAGGCACCCTGTGGAACGGGACGGACAGCAGATTGATTTCCATCCGGAAGAAGAAAGCCACTCCTTCCTCTCGCAAAATCCTCCAAATCGGCAAATTGCTCGTCTTCCGTATTCACACCATTTCTCGTAATGAGCAGTTACAAATTACCAAATGTTGGCCTCCTGATCAATGGCTCATGGAAGGGAGCACGCTCAATGCTCCTTCGTTTCTAGACACAGATATCTCTATCAACAATTGGAGCTGGCATGCTGTTCTGTTACTGCAGGCGAGGACAAAATCCTACGCCAAGTTGAGGGGAAGAAAGGCGCATGCTCTTGACTGCACGCTTACTTTAGGATATGATGGAATACATGATCGCTGCTGGAGCAATCTAAGACCTGGATCAGAGAATCTAGAAGTGATCTGGGAGTCTGGCGTTGATACCAATGTTCAAAGCGCAACTTACAAACTCTCGAATTCGAAGTTTGACTGGACGATCAGGGTTGACTTGGCCAGCTGGGGCATCCCTAATCAAAAGCCCGCCAATGGCAGTTCAGAAGATGAGACAGGTTGGAATATATTCCCAGAAAATTCGTTTATTATCCCAGTGGAAATCAACATCTCGAAAGCCCATTCCAGAACCCGCAACAAGGCGACCACTGGATCATTCTCTGTCTCAAGAGGTTCATCGAGGCCATCACAAACTGTCGCGAACTCAATCATTTGCTACACTAGTTAATAGTGTATCCTAGAGAGAACACCATACTTATATTTTGGTGAAGATTCGATCCATAGACCCGAGATACCGCCTCGGGACCCCGTCCAACCCCCTGAATAGGGGCCAAGGTCACATGCTCATTTCTTGATCACGTGTGGGAGAAAGCCACAATCAGATGTACGAGCGGGTGGATAAAGCAGTTCATCACTAAACCTGGTTGACTCGCCTACCAGGCCCTACCTTGATTCAGCGAGTTCCGGCTACCACAATCGCGGAACCCCATCCCGCAACCATGATCCACCATCAGCTTACTCCGCATCTTACTACATACTTTTCCATAACCCCACAAGTCTCGAACTTTGTTATTAACGATTCTCAAATCATTGGTTGTCATGGAATCTTGGTTTCTTTGTTCACTAACTCGTTTTCGGCTTGCGTCGGCATACACCTAGTCACAAGCTAAAGGCCATGACAATGACCTCCTTGTTTGTTAGAGGCAGGATCAGAAAACGGCATTTAAGATATTTTAGATGTCCCTTCTTTATCATTCTGCTGGTACGACGTCAGAATTTCCGCTGTTGAAAAGTGGAATGTTGAGCAATTAAAACTTCATCCCTGCAATATCCTGGTTGCACTGGATACTCACCCAGCATGTTCTCATTAAATCTCGGCAGCGGGGTATCAGCACTCATGCTGCCAATTTTCACGTGGGTAGCTGTATCGTGCACAGCATATGTAAGGCTTCAAGCCCATTTTTGAGACTCAAAACTAACAGGTATAGCTTTTCGTCCTCACAATCTATCGGCTGTACTTCCACCCCCTTTCTTCTTATCCTGGTCCGTTCCTGGCCAAAATAACAGACTGGTACTCTGTCTATCACGCCTGGAAAGGAGACCGTCATCTTGAATTCTGGCGCTGCCATGAGACTTACGGTATTCCTTCTGAATCACTCTCTTCCTTGCCGCCACTAACAATATGCAGGCCCCATCGTCCGCTTCGGACCAAACAGTCTTTCTTTCAATTCCAACACAGCACTGAAAACGATTTACGGACATCGAGCTAACGTCCAAAAGTCCAAATTCTACTCCGTCTTTCCTCCGACCAAAGATACTTTCAACACCCACAGCAGCATCGACAAGCCCTCCCACGCCCGTAAGCGAAGAGTGCTCAGCCATGCCTTCTCAGATGGAGCCATCAAAAGCATGGAAAAGTACATACTAGCCAACGTTCGAACATTCTGCTCCCGACTCGGCGAAACATTCACAGCCATCACCGAAAAGAACGGCGAGAAGAGCTGGAATGCCCCGCAAAATATGGCAGATTGGTGTAACTACCTGACCTTCGACGTAATGGGCGATCTCTGTTTCGGGAAAGCCTTTGAAATGCTCGAGCACGATTCAAACAGACATGTAATCGACCTGATAGGAAATGCAGCACATATGCATCTAA
>Ga0247778_1000462_pt1 | contig 51742 bp, 50 predicted proteins | sample UWRJL049202B5_FD_179939 | JGI IMG/M metagenome (GOLD analysis project Ga0247778, IMG submission 179939) | Plant litter microbial communities from Arlington Agricultural Research Station in Wisconsin, United States - UWRJ-L049-202B-5 | ecosystem: Environmental > Terrestrial > Plant litter >... | reverse complement strand
ATTTTGGTGGTTGAGGGGGGGTTTTGGCCGAGTGTTTGAATGAGGGGGTTTGATTGGGGGAAGATGGTGGGGTGGGGAGGGGTATATAGGGGGTTTTGGATGCAGATTTTTTGGCAGCATCCAAATTCAATGGGTTCGGCCCCAAATGATGGCGTTGGGCGATCTGGGGGTGGAGAGGATGGGGCGTAATGAGCTTAAATGTTGAGCAGTTTCATTGCTCGTTAGGAGTGAGTTGGAAAATCTTGTGGAATATGGCCGGAGGAATGAATGAACGAATGAAAAATTGTGAACGCATTTGCTGTCACTTTGATGATTCAGTCAGTGGGGTAGAATAGAATAGTAAGATTTGTCAGTCAAGAGATCCGGAAGAATTGCCTTAGATGAATCATCGTCAAGCAACTGCGGCTTGAAACGACGTCCTCCCTTACTACTGACACACATCCACTTGCTCCCGTGTTGTTCTAATCGCTTGCCCAACATCTCAGATCATGCGTAGTAATTTATACTTCTTGAAGACTGCAACTGTTAGAAAGGAAGTGAATTTGAGCGGCGAATCAGTACTAACAAGACTAAACCAAGGGTTTAGATAGGTGTATTTAAAGTCCTCAACTTCTCTGTATCCCCACCGAGTATTGTCATTCTCAGAAGTCTAAGGTTATGGGTAATCGGAGGTAAAGAGCAATAATAACCTAGTGTGAAGCCGCTGTTTGAAGCTGGACTTGGCATCTTGCCTTTGTATGGAAATATTTTCAGGGCGTAGACCCGGATCAATGACCGTGAATTTAAATTGACAACAGCTTGGATTCCGACAGCAAAGTCAAAGTCGGTCAATACCACATACACGTTAGATTTTTCAAACCCTAAGCAGGAAACAATCTTCAGTTACGCGCTCCGTATTGCAGATCTGCTTGGTGCTTGGCTCCTCTATTTGTTTCTGCGAGCAGGTTCATTTTCTGGTCACTCCGGTCCGATTTTGTCTTTGATCCTCTTCAAAAAGTCCAAATGAGCGCTTTTATACTTTTCAGGAGAGAGGTGTCAGCGCGTAAAAGATAATAATGCTGAAAACACAGTAGGGTGATTCAGGGTTGAGCGAAAGGATAAAATAGAAGCGGGAAACACCTCAACAAAGGACAACCGGGTTCAGAGATACTTCCCTTCAACTACAGGAGCAAGTATGGATAGGGAAGGGGGAGATATCAGGGATAGAAGACGTTCGGTTCTCTGCTACTTGAAAGTGACATTGCCTCTAAGATAGAAAGGGGCAACTGTTCACTTGAGATGAAGGGAGTGGTCGTGATCTGACTACAATGATTGTTTGACAGCAATGATTTTCTCCGAGGAATGGAATAATTAGGATGGTAATGGTACAGTTCTGACAGAGGAATGTCACTTGGAGGGGCTTTGAGGTAGAAAGGGGTTCGCTTAAATTGAATAGGGGGTGGGGTTGAGAGGAAATGTTGTGGTTTGAACGTGAACCATCAATGAGGGCTTGCTGCTGTGAGGATACGGCGCTCTGATATTTTTAATGGAATAATACCTGGTGATATGGAGATCTAAGTTCTGCAAGTCCTGATCATTCTCGTCAAAAGCAACCCTTCTGTCACCTCAGGATGAACTCTTCGACACTCGGCTCCTCCTCAACAAACTCCCCATACATAATCCCATGAACATAAGCATCCCCAACAAATCCATACGTATCATCACCATTCCCTCTCAGCACATAAGGAAATTTCCCACCTCTCAAAATGACCAGCACATCCCCAACCTTGGCATGATCAGGAACAAGCCCAACATACCCCTTACTAGAGAGAAACGGCCTGCGAAATGCCTGATCCTTCATATCAGTAATATAAGTCATCGCTTGTAAATTGTGCGTCGTAGCAGTTTCAACTAAATCCAAGTTGATCGGGCTGAAATGCTCCCTTAGATGCAGCGCGCTAGCATATCGCTTGGAACTCTCAACCGTAACCCGCTGTGTGCCGCCTCTTCCGAATTGCTCGGTATTCGTTTCTTGGTCTGCGATTGGTATGCGGATATGAGCGCCGTATCTGTCGGATTGAGTGGTGTAAATATCGACTCCGGTTTTCGTGAACTTAGAATTCGATTTGCTGCATAGATCCCGGATGTTGTTTAGGTATGAGCCAAGATCCTGCCAGTAGTTTTCTGAGATTGTGGGTTGGTCTGTCCAGCCGGGAATGAGTTCTTCGATAATGTCGATGGAATAGCCGTTGAGGGCGATGGAATGTGAATGAGTATCTATCTCTTTTTCTGAATTTGCGAATGTATGGCGCCCGGAGGCAGAAAATATTGTGTCCCTTGGAAGACCTCCACATGGCTTTATGATTTTGTCCCGCCAATCCGGCACCCAGGAAGGAAGTCCGGATCGCCTAGCTTTATTCTGAGAGAAAGACAAAAGGTCAACGTATCCACCTGAGATCATAGCTCGCGCTGCCTGGATGTATATAATGTTGACCGACGTGGTCTTTCTGTAATTGGGGATAATCCCAAGCTCTGCCGTATCGCTTGCTATTCCTAGAAGTGCATAAATTCGATCTCTATCCAGTGAAGGACTCACTTCAAGGCCGATGAAACTCGAAGCAAGTAAGTCCATGAGAGTCATGCCCCCGAAATGCGGAAGTGTCTCGGAGTCTTGGTATCGCCGTCTTTTGCCCATGAGAGTCGAAGCAAATGTAACATTCCAGTCCCGAAGCTTGACCATATAGGACGAACTATTTGTATCGTCTCTCGTTGAGTCGCCATGTGCTATAGAACTGTGAAACTTGCCCCGGAGATGCCGTGCGAGATACCGATGCAAAAGAATCGTGTAGAGAAACGTGACGTAGAAATGCACAACTTCGACTCCCACATTTCCGCATTGTAACAAGATTATGGGGGACACGACAAACTCTTGTTGAATCCACATTCGTTGCCAGTAGCTCCGCTGTAAAATCTCTTGCAAAGCGTCCAAAAATCCGAAGGTTGCAGGAAGGTCTTGAACAGCGTCTTGTAATAATGGGCCCAGCTTTTGGTCCACCTCAGTTTGCAGACCAACAAAATCATTGTTGCCGCCTTTGTTCGCTATGTATTTAATCATTAATTTCAGCGCTCCTTTTCCGCATAATTCAGTTCCAAGATCGCGGCATTTGGTCATGGCCGTGTCGCTCGTTTCGCTCCCTGGACCCAGCCAGGAAATTGTATTCTTTGCCTTTGAATAGATTTCTCGCATCATCTGTACCTGGGTACCTTTTTCGACGTCGTCGTTCTGATTAATCGAAAGGGCGTCGGCCCAAATGATCAAGTCCTCATTGTCCTTTCGAATGGTCGCAAGCACATCCGTAAGGTTTCTCGTAATTTGTACGTCTTCGCCATCCACACAGATCGTGCCCTTGTTTTTTTCATCTCCCCATGTATATGACAAAGTTTGATACTCGGGTTCATCGGCGTGAACGGCATGGAAAGTGGTGCATTGAAGCGGTGCATCTTCAGGATGCGCTCGTGTCGAGGATAATCGTGACTTGAGATTGAGAAGACGAAACTCTTTTTGAGCGACGTTGAGAGGCCTGTAAAAACTCATTATCACGGCTTGATTAAGTGAAAATATTTTGGTGGATCAATTTTCGAGCCCGGCGAATTTTATCGTTGTCTGGAGATCTGATAAAAAGGAATATAAGATTGGCAGCACTAATGCACCAGTGACATTCTCGTAACCTAGACACGGCATGGATTTTCAACAGGCGGGAACTAGCAAATGTTGTGAAACACGAGAAGAAGGTCTAGCACTGACCTTTATGGAGAAACAGTGAGGATGAAACTCGTTTTTGTCGCATAACTATAACTGACATTTGTCCATGGCATGTCAACGATTGTTGGAGGTGCTTCGGGCATCAAGCTCATTGAACGCCGGGATAACAAGAAAAGAAGAAGAAGAATAGAAATTCCCCGCAAATTCGGCTTTCGCGTAGCTTTTGTATACAATTAATCACCGAGCGGATTTAAAATATGAGAGCGAGCGCCGTGGCCGCCTCGAAGGAAGGCCTATCGGCTTTTAATTCTTTGCCAAGACCAGCCACTCCGGCCCCGTGCAGGCTCGCCAGCACAGCGATAACGTTCATCTGAATTTTGGGCAAACCATTGGCATGTATTAATGATGCGGCAAGTTTTGGGTATCGTGACTGGAGATATTCTGGTAGGTAATAAAGTTTCCAATTTGTTCCCGCGTTTTGCAAGCATATATTCGCGGTGGGAGGTGTGGGGTATTTTTGGAAGCCGGGACGGCGTCACGTAAACCATATTAATTGAGAGGGCTGGAGGATCAATCCGAGAAATTCGCTCGCTCCTCGGGAGAGAAAGCGAACAGTTGAGCCTGTTCACATGGGGCTTTTTAGGTCATAAAAAGGGGTTCGCTTAAGTGAAAGGGGGTTGATTGCGGGGAAACACGCGAGGCCCGACAATTCGTCCTCAATGACCCTGCCTTTAACACAAAATCACGGAGTTAAAAGTCTTAATACACACCTCAGCCCATGAGATTCCACCGGTGAAATACTAGGTACATTCATTCACTGAGCCACGGTTTGAGGGGAGTATACCAAAGACTTGGCGGTATCTGAACAGAAACATTTAACACAATGTAATGGGAAGAGTATTTGATATTCTCCATCAAATCTCACCATGAGCCCTGATTTTAGCAAATTTCTGGGACCTAATTCGAGATGCACATTTCCATATGCACAATGAAAGCACATCAGACCTAGCTTTCTCGGCGTCTCGTTTCTACTGGAGACATTGTCTCCACGTCCTTGGGTGGATTCTGTTAATGTCCAGCAGCTCCCGTTCCCCAGATTTCAGCCCCGGCGGCCAACTGGAGATCCTCGCGCGATAAATCTGCCGCCTCGTGTGGGCGGTTGCCTGTGGTTCCGTCTATATGACCAGGCTTGAAACAAACATCGGTTTGTTTCCACCATTCCGGATCATTCTGGTGCTTCTGATTAACCACCAACGCTAAAGGCTTGCTCTCCATGATTCCTTCTTTCTTTTGGGCTCCCAGAAGCAACGAGAACGCCTTCCGCTGAGTGGGATAATGCCGACATCCCCCAATAACAAGACTGAGAGGCAAGATAATGCCCGTTTCCATACATTCTCGGTTTTCATTGGCTCTCTGTTTGCCCTCGAAGTCCATGATATCTTTTATTAGATGGAAAATCTCCTGAAAATAATTTAGATACCGGTCCAAGCCGTTTGGAGCCATCATTACACCCAATTGATGAAGCCAGTAATAGAGAGCAGTGGCTCGCAGACCCGCCATGCGGTAATAGTCATTACCGCCTGTGGCTTAAACCTGGCTCCATAGTGGTTTAGACGCTGTAAACCACTGCTCATCTAGAGCTGTTATACCTCTTGCCCGTTCAGGAAAGCCGTCCCATTCATCACCTTCTGGAACTCTAGCCCAGAATTTAGCACGTGGTGACCTTGTGATCGAATACGGACGTCAACTTACTTCCAACGGCCACCAGTGGTGCCAAATTATGTCAATGATTCCTTGCCCGAGTCAAACTTGAAGCGACCCTGGATGTATAATTCCTGGGCTGAATTCAATTCTAGTGCGGTTCGAGCTTCTTCAATGGTCCTGAAGCTTTTGTGTATTGGGTCACGATTGATGACCTCGTTATAAAGTCTGTGAGAGGAAACTCCTGTTGCTTCCAGCGCATGATATTCCAAAGTTTTATATGTCTCGATCAAAGCATCCTCCACTTCACCTCCTGCATGCTGTCCATCATGTAGGTATTTCTCGAGGAGCTTGGACCCCTTCATCAGCTGACGAAAGGCAAGATCATGCCGCCTGGGTTGTTTCTCAAAAGAGTAAATGGGGATACATGCAACCAGCGCAGTTCACACGTTTTGCACTTCTCGCATTCTGACGAGTGCTTGCTGATACTTTCTCAGAGCATACTCATAAATCGCTATCTGATCTTGCATTTGATCATCGGATTCAGTCTGCGATTTACTGAGCGCGCCAAGTGCAACATAGGCGCTGCGGGGGGCAGAATCGTTCCAACATGCTTGCGGCAGAAGGTGTGTAAGCACCCCCTTGCAACTGGACCAGATATTAGCTTCACTTTCGATTCTGAAAATCAACCAGAAAGAGTAAATGGTTGAAGACAAAGTCAAACCCAGGATAAGACTCGGCAAATCGAGATCCGGCATGAGCAAGATTCAGCCCATACTTGGTTCACTTACTTGAACGGTCCTGTCAAAGCAGTACGCGGTGCAAATGTGGTAGCAAAAGCATGAAAGTACCATTGCTCCGAATCACTCTCAAAAACTCTAATGGAAGGCTCTGCACGGATCATTGGCCTAATATTTCTGAGCGTTGCGACCTTATTAGTCGTATTTCTGTTAGGATATTCGCAGGATACACCGAAATCAATGCGGCGTTTGCAATTTGGTTTTCGCTCATCGCACTTTGCTTTCCTCTTCCTTGTATATGTCAATCTATTATATTTATCGTTTCCTTGAGATCGACTACTCACTTGCAAGTACAACAGCCATTTCGACTATGTTTCACTCCCCAGATCCTCTCTCGCTTGGGCGGTTTCTTAGGTTGCGGTTCTGTCATCGTATCGCCATGTAACATAAAATTAATAGCTGAATATGGGGGTGTTGAGGCGCAATGATAATATACATGCTTAATTTAACTCTAGGCTAGGGAAAGCCCTTCACGGTTGTGGCTTAGTTTGACACTTGGCTCTTTCAGCCCTGAGCCCGAACTAGTTTACGTACTGCCCATACTCGTAGAAGGATCAAGCTTCGCCCAGTCGCTATTCCCGATTATGTGTTTGAAAGATTAACTACATCTGAGCTACTGCTGCTCGCGTTTAGGACAACCGCTACCGTTCAACTTCGCGATTCTAAGTCCACACTTCAAGTTGGACCTCAACCGTGGGATTTAACTTTGAAGATCATAAAAGATTTAGTGTAGTTCTGCGGGGAACTCCGCATATATCTTCAGAATCAGACTAACTTTGGCAGATGGACCGGGGACTATTTAACCATCGATCCAATCAGACCCGAAGTTAATTGGGCAGATTTGATTCTATTCGATTGGAGGGGCCCGGAAATTGCCATTAGCGTCACCGTACAAGAGTGATTTTACATAAACCTCATCAAACTCGTATGGAGCACCAATCAGAGTCTTCGGCCGCCCCGGATTTCGTGTATGCTACCCACGAATTGCAGCTGAAGACATTGAAGAATTTATGGTTGTAATTTTGGATCCGCTGGAGAAGCTGAAGTCTTGTACGGATAATGGATTTCCAGCAAAAGGAACTTCTATAGAAACCTTCTAGTGTTAGCTAGGCTAGGGTATGAATAACCCAACGCAATAGCTGAAAATCAAGGCAGAGATTGGCTTACAGGATATGCCAAGAGCAGCCGTCCGTCGTCAAGTGCTTACTGGCCACGTGCGTTTAGATGTAGTCGTCTGTCATTACAACACTAGCTGAACTGCACCTCGAAGATTGTGTCATGGTATCTCGAACCACTGACATGCGAAAACTCCAACGCTGAATGGCTTGATGTTCACTTGTGGACCGATTTTGCCAAGAAAGGGCTCGCTTAGAATTAAAGGGGGCGGGGTAGGGAGAATATTAGATTCCCTCGATAGCATCGGTATTTAGAGTCCCACGAGAGCGCCATCCCGCCGTCACTGCAAATGACGATACCAATGAATTTCATATGTTTCGGCTGAAATATATACAAAGGTAGGAGAGCAGGAAATACGATTTGACCTGAAATCATGAAGAAGCTCATTTGCATATACTAATCGCGCTACTAAAGCCAGGTAGTGATAAAAGACGGTGGCGTACCCAGCTATGATTTAGACATGCTAGCCACCTTGAGATCCGCGACGCAGAATGTCTACTAGCTGCAGGTATGCTCGAAGCTCTACTAGCCTTTCTTACATATCAGATTTGCGAGTAAAGAAATATTGCAGGATGAGTGGGATGTGAAATGTCCCAGCCGCCATTGCAGATTTCGCCTCTTATCAAGAATGTCTCGCCGAATGAAAGCAACTACAAAATTGACAGCAATAAATTGAAAAGTTGTAGCCCGAATCCCTATTCCTCGAGAAAATAGCATCCTTGCCAACCAGATTGAAAAAGTCGTGGTCGGCAATCTGGCATAAATTGGGCACTAAACCCTGCTCCGAGAGCTTTCCAGATTTCTCCAACGCGCTCATGGGCGCAATCGTATCTTTCGAGCATGTTTCTAAAGAAATCTTCTGATTTGGGCTTAGTCTATCTTTCAGGGGAAACAGAAACACTTTGTGATGCTGTGACCATTGCTGCTCAAAGCAAATCGTGATAGTCGAAAGGACTGTTTAAACATGAACTTCTGAAAACAGGCCTGGGTGAATAGCATCGAATTCACTGTAACAGCAATCCTTGCTGTGCGTAGCTCTTAGAATCTATTCAAGAATGAGGTTGTCCCACTCAGTCACACTATAAAAAGGGGTTTCAGGTGCTTTACTGCCAACGTAATGAATCCAAATCCAGGAGATGAAGCCATGCGCATGGAACTCCTCGAGTGCTGCTGCTCCTAGTCCCGAGCCTCTGCGTGCTTTGACCCCAAGACACGCCCGCAATAAGAAGTGCAACAACAGACGCTTGCCTGGCATAGAAGGAAACATTCACTGTGTATTGTGACTGACCGCTGAAAATGATTGACAGCCATATTGAAATTCGTAGCAACTGAACAAACATGAATGGATGAATGGCACTTTGAACCTAAAGAGACTTGAATGACAGGATACTTTAAAGAATTGCTCTCGCTGGAGGGCGGATCACTGCAGAAGATGTACCATCCTGGAGCTCACTGTAGCTTTTTTATCTCTGCTCTTGAAAACTGAAGCATTTGTGAAAGAATAAATAGATCTACGTGAGTGACAACAAGGTTTCTTGTGACTCATTAAGACATATGTTTTCAACTCAAGTCTATAGGCATGCCGGAGAAGTTAGGTGGTCAAGAAGCAAGCCTTGCTCGCACCATTACAGTACTCACTAGAGTTGGCAGAGGCCAGTGCCTGATGTAAATGATGGAGTAAATGAGGAGAGGAAATTTCTCCCGGATTTCTTGAATTTGCTTCCATTTATTCGTACACATCACCACCGCTTATTCGTGTCGGCATTGGAGTCATCACCCCTCCTCTCCTTCTCAATACGAGCATCAAACTCCTTCTGTGCCTCTTCCTTCGCATAATTCCTCTCCTCATCCGTTTTAGAGTATGCATAGCTCTCTCCGATAGTAGAACCCTGCCTTTGCTCCCTTTGTGTTTGCTCTTGCTGCTTAGCCCAATCACTCGCCCCTGATCCTTGCGTTTTCCGTACATTATCCCAACCACCGGTACTTCCGCCGTCTATTGGTGTTGGCTTCTCGCCCCGTCGTAAACGTTCCCAAGCTGACTGTTGTAGCGCTCCCTGTCGTGGCCGCGCCTGTGTATCGGGGACCGTCCCCTGTTGTGCAGGCGTTGGCGAAGAATCACCAAATACCTCGAATGGCTGACTCTGCGGTTCCGATTCGCGTGCCTGAGCTGGCTCGGGTCTCGATTGAGGAGGAGGCGCCCATTGAGGCTCTTCTTTTGGTATATCCGGATAACCACCCATACCGCCGGTCGGACTAGGATCATCTTGCTGCTGCTGCGGAATCTGTCGCCCGGGGCGTCTCTGCTGCCCTTGCCCCGGTACTGGTAAACTGCCCCTCGTTTGCGCAGCTTGTTTCTTGAGTGCATCAATATAAGGCTTTAACCTCTTGTCCGAGAACTCTCCCACGCCTGCCACACTCATAGCATAGCTTCCGAAGAACATCTGCGAAAAGACGTTTCCTGCCAACGTGTACACGGATGCTCTGAGAATATGCCAAGCGTATACAGCTCTATTGCCCCTCAGTATCGCAACACTAGCGTGCGGAAAGATCTCCTTATTGAAAGTCTCCATATTTGGCTGGTAGAATGCAAATCGAAATGTATCTCTCGTATTATAAGCCCTCCATAATCCTCCTCCTATCCCTATCGGCGGTCCATACGACACAAGAGAAATTTGTTTCGCAGTCCAGTAAGCAAAGGCGTTGAGTTCGTCATTCGTAAGGTTGCGGTTGAGGACCTTCGCGGCATTGGCACTTTTAGACTGCATGACTTTGCTCATCATCTTTTCGTTATAGCCAAACAGCGGGCCAAAGATGGGCATCGGCTTGGGCAGGCCTTCCATAGATACGAGAACTTTACGGGCGTTGCCAGAGCCAGAATAGGTATCGTCGTCGGAGGGAGGAGGGTCTTCGGCCCAGGCGTCGTTTTCGAGAACCATTGTGAGGGTTTACGCTCAAAATGAGCTTCAATTCGAGATCGTCAGGTCGTAGGCATAAGCTGCATCAATCGCACAATTGAGGTTGTCGATAATTGAGGGGTTTGAGAGCTCCAGAAGCTCCCCGAAGCTGTCGCAGGGCCAAGTGGTGACGTCCTGGAGGCATTGGTGGTCTGAGGGTGCGGATCTCTAGGCGAGGCGCTCAGGCCTTTTGGTGACCTGAGGCGTGCCTTCGGATCTTCAGGGGGAGAAACTCTACTCTCTCCTCGGCCTTCTTTGAATCTCCATTTATTTTCACTTTCATTTTCATTTCCCTCTACATACTCAACTACACTATTCGTTTCTTCCTTCCTTGCTCTCGTTTTCATGCAAATGGCGTTTCTGTATATTCGGAAAGTTCCAAGGTCATGCGAGTCATAAGTGATCAGATCACAAGCCCGAATGTCTCACGATACGAAGTACGATGGACACATCGGGACGATTGTCTGCCGATAACCTCCATATCTCTGCCATATTGGCGTGGGCATTATGCGGGTATTGGGTACCATTGTGCTGGGTGAAGCTACTCTCCTCAGCCATGTGAAAACCGAGCTCCCATTCTCCCATTTGCTTTACGCTCTGCTACAGTTCAAATCCTCATTTGATTTGCTGTTGCAATTTTCAGCTTACTCCATGCCGTGCAATCGCGGGCAATAGTCCGAGTGGACCGCCCAGATATCTTTCCCTCGATTGTCGAATTATCGAGATGAGGTACCTTGAAATAAATACCGTTGGGCACCTATCGAGGAAGAGCCCAATGTGGCTTGCAGCACCCCATTTTATCTCCCCATCTACATCACCATGATTGGATCGTGTAGCATCCTAGCCGTGGGGTTGCATATGCAACAACAGCCTGTCTCCAAATTTCAGAAGCTCGAAGCTTGCTGAAGGCGAAGCTTGAAACAAGCTCCCAGATCCTCTTTCTTGTTGGTGGTGTGCGGGAAACTCCTCAATTGCTGCCACGTAGCTCGCCTTCTTACTGGCTGCATGTAGCTGACCCTTTCCTGTTATGTCCCCGTAGCACATGCTACACCAGCGTGACAGCCTTTGACAATTTGTGGCGTTAGCTATGAGCTTGGGCAATTACTTGCTTGTTTTTGGGCCGCCATGAATATTAAGCAGCTCGATATAAATCCGTAAGATTCAATGGGCCTCGTATTACGCCAACGACCCCGCAATTGAATTATTAAGAGTTCAAATTTTCAGCTTTTATCACACTTTTCCTCCAAGCTTTAGACATAACAGCTTTTTCGATGTCCAGCATTCTCAGTTTCGGCATGCCGTCGTCGAAGAAAGAAAAGCACTACGCTAATAGTCGAGCCCGAAGACATTCGGGCGACGTCATTATTTCCCAGAGCAGCAAGAAATCCAAGAAAGAGAAAGAAAAGGAGAAAGACGCAGATACTGAATCTATTTCCTCCTCAACACCCTCATCCGCAGATACCGTCGTGGTACCACCTCCCGAGCCGAAGAAATGCCCTCTTCGATTCATGTTGGCTGGAATGTTTGAAGCTGAGGCGGAAGGCCAGCCAAAGAAATCAGGCTGTCCTCTGCGAAGAGTCCAGCTCTGGCATACCATCCCCCTTTGCCTTCTGGCAGCAGTCAATCTGATTCTTGTCATCATTGCACTTCTCGGGTTAGCTGGGTATCGGATTGCAATGCCGGTGGCAGCGGGAGTACAAGCATTCATCGTCCAGCTCAAAGACAACAACCGAGCTTCTACCCCAATCGCTAAGAGTCTTATCGACATGGATGATGCATCGACAGTAGTAGAGGAGAAACAATGAAGTGGATATCATTCGACAATTGGCCCTCCTCGCATTGCGTTCGTTTACAGCTTTCCGCGGTTCTCAAAACGTTTCGGCAGATCAACATATCTACGAAGAAATTCAGCAACATTCTTAGCTGGGAAATCATATGTGCTTGAGCAGCTCACACCTCGATCCAGGTGGTCATAGAGGAGGAAGTGCACTGCGAAGATATTCGGCAACTCGAATCGATCCTGGAACGATCAGTCCACAGTTCAAAAGTAGAAGTTACGACTCACGATTTGCTTCCCATTGTACTCCGTTGCGAGCAAGCCTTTCACTTTCTCGACACTCAAAAGGCTTCGCATCCAGTCATACTCATCCGAATGCCTAATCTGAAATCCGACATTTGAGCTCGAGCCCTTATCCCCAGAGCGAGCCTGGATTCGAAGTCAGCGCCGCCTTATACGTTTGGAAGGGTTTTAATACATGGACGATCCACCCCAACGGCCCTCGGACGGTTTCACCAAAATCTCTAGCCACCACGCCAGAGACATCTTGATTTGGCTGCCCTCTCGAGTATGTCTTGGTAGCACTTGGACGGGCAATTTCGAGGCTCTTTCCATCCTGCAAATGCACCACTTATTTTAAGTATTTTCGCGATAAAAGCGTCACGACATACTTCTGAACCGGCTTAGGCATTCCTTGTCTGAAATCTAGATGGAACGTCGCGCCCGGAAACGCGGACGTAATCAGGTCGATGATCAGGCGAAAGAATCTGTCGGATACGATATCCTTTTCGTTTCTCGCCTGCGCAAAAATGGGAAAATGCACCGTCGTAGAGTTTTGATCTGTTGGATCGTCGGGACAGCTTCCATTCAGTGCGAACTTCAGGACATGGAACCGGTTTGTGTCTCCCAACGCATGCCGGACTTTATCTCTGGTATCCTCACATTCTCCTGAATATCCAGTCCCACCAAAACCAAAAGGACTTCGGCATGATATCCACCTCTGACTGTGATGGCTACTTTGGTAGTCGGAGGCGGAGGCGAGCTCTTCACTCCCTTGACAGAGACACGATTTGTACTTATCTGCATAAACTCAATCTCATTTAAGATAGCCTTAACATCCGAATTAAAATATCACGGTCCCTGATCTCAGAAAGCAACTACGCTTTGCAAGTCTCCGTACTCACTTCTCCACCCGTATTCTTCTGCTTCGTGATAACCACTTGTTACTATTGTTACTCCAGACCCGACTTCATAATTTAAAACATAATTCCAATATATTTCAATTCTTGTTTCCATAATTTTGGTCTATTATTTTACTTTCATTCTTCTCGTAGAATAGTTCATGAATTTTATCAAAATAGTGTTTCGGCAACGCCAAAAAAGAAAAATGTAGAATCTTTTCTATTGAATTTATAATTATTCTAATAAATAACTTGGTAACTCAACGGATCCATAATTTAATCAATCAAAAATTCAATTAGCTAGAACAATGCGTTGGATAACCCTGACAATATTACGATCCGAAAGCAAAAAACCATCACAGACCCAGTCGGCAGTTGCGTCTGGCTGATCCAAGTTGCCTGACATGACCGGCCGGCTAATTGCCCGAGCGTCGAATTGAGGAAGCGGTAATAAAATAGGGAGATATTTGAGTATTCGAACAATAGATTGAACTTGCAAATAACATATAACTAGAAATGGCAAGTGATCATAACGTGAATCAGAATTGTGAATAAGCGAGAACTCCTTAAAATTCGTGGGCTAGGGGCTTTAAGTAAACAATCGCTCCTACCCCTAGAACAACCAAAAGTAGATATCTGATATTTCCCACTAGAACGAAAGCAAAAGATGAACAAAAACATGCAAATGCAAAAGTAAAATGAGCAGCAAGGAACCAGACTGGAAAACTGCTTTTCAATAAGTGAGACCACCTTTCCCCCGCGAATTTGCTGGCGACGACAGCTTCTGCACCTCCGTGATCTAAGCTCCCACTTTTATGTAAACATTGGGCCTTGAAACTGTAACAAAAGTCCAATATGCACAGGGAAGAAACTATTACTTCGTACCTCGCGCAGGCCAAACAATTCGGGGGCGCTCACAGCGAAGCTTGAGGAGCATCGCGACTTCCCCATTTGTGAATTTTGACCTCCAAAAACTTAGAGACACGCCTGCCCCAACATTTAGACATCGACCATGATATCATTAATAACAATGGCAGTCACGGTAGGGCAGGTCGCCCACCCAAAAAATGGCTTTCCTGCTGTCCCCTCCCTCCATTCGTCCTTCACCATCCACACTTTCCAACGTACAATGAACCCCCGACTCGCAGCGTTCCCTCTTGCAATTGGCTCAGGTCTGGGGACTTCAAATTGAAGTCGCAATCATCATAGCACAATAAGGTACGACATATTCTTTCCTCGGACTTCAGTCTCACATACTACCCACTGGGCTTTCAATCCCTTTGCGGTTCCCAACAAGTCCAATATCAAAACCCCACGACTATTCCGAGCACTGCTGCAGCTCCCGCGGCAGAAGTGGACGCCGGCATGCTGGGGGACAAACAAGTACAAGACGTCAGCTTCGGCTGACGCACTTCTGTAGAAAACATCAAGACGCAACCTCCCCACAGAGCTCAGGATATCATCATAGCACGATAAGGTACGACACCCCTTTCTTCGGACTTCATCTCACGAAAATCTACCCACTGGGTTTTCAATCCCTTTGCGGTTCCCAATAAGTCCAATATCAAAAACCCCACGACTATTCCGAGCACTGCTGCAGCTCCCGCGGCAGCAATGGACGCCGGCATGCGGGGGGACAAACAAGTACAAGACGTCAGCTTAGGCTGACGCACTTTTGTAGAAACAGCAAGACACAACCTCCCCACAGAGCTCAGGATATCATCATAGCTCTTCGGAAATCACTGCGATTGAACGACCATTATCAATCACGGAGCGAGACTTCCCTGGCTGTTTGACAATCCAACGTCTTTTTTTTTTGAAAGCAAACATAAATCAGGAACTTGACGCAGATGGACAACACTTTGCGTTCTTCAGCAACTTTGCTCCAGAAGCGAGGACCACACTTGCGTCTCAGGCCCTGATTGGAAACAACCACTGCTGTTGCCACTAAGTTGATTCAACTCTGCTTCTCTCCAAACCGAATCAAGATTCCTGACTCTTCCGATCTTCACAGTGTCTGATTTCACTCCATGCTTTCGATTTGGTATTGTCGTCAACATCTTTGCAGAGCAGAAGGGGGCGAGGAGCGAGTGCGCCCGTTTCGAACGCAATTTCGAAGTCAAACCTTCGTCCCCTTCCCTCCTGCTTTGTGATACCAACCGGCGAGATACTGTCGCCTTTATGTGTCGTTTGCGGCTCATCATTGCGTTACTTGAATTCCATGAGAACTTCCGACCTGTGGTACGTCTTCTCCACCGATAACATTCAATCGTACTGATCCTCCTCTCTTCATATAGTCCCACCGCTCAGCTTTTAGTCGTAGATCACTTTAATAGGTTGACGAAATGTTCTGGTCTGTAAAGCATTGAGTAGACTCTTGATTGTCCAAGGTAGGTGGTGCCATTTCTTTAACCGGGACGAACAAAGGTGACAGCGTGGTGGCTATGGAGACGATCCCTCTGGTTATGGGTTCAACTCCCTGAGGCCGGGTTTTCAGCGGGGCGGGATTTGACCTTCTGTACCCCACTCAGTCGTTCCATCTACTCAGCGGACGCGCTGACCCCTGCTTGCCTCTTCAGTATCCCCATCTTCCAAGATTCAAATGCCTGCCGGCATCCTCTACCACCCTGCGACCGACCGGTCCTTTCCTTGTCGGCTGCTTCCCCAAACCAGCTGGTTCGTCATTGCAGCTTCGTCTATTGTTGGCTAATCAAGCCTGATACAAGATTCGAGGTCTTGTGGGAGAGCTTTGGTAGATAGATAGAGACCAGAGTACAGCAGTGTCAATGAATATTCGCACCAGCCTCTAGGAGTGATTCGTGAGTTCATCATCCAAGACTTTTCGTTGTGTCATCCCCTGCCGAGCACCACGTCTTGCTGCGCGGTGAGCCATCATATTGCCCTCAACCCCTGAGTGTCCTGGGACATATCGTAGTTCAACCTCAATCCCCAGGTCCTTCAAGCTCTTAGCTGCCAGTAATCCTGGTCCAATAAGCGTCTCCCCATTTGGAATCCGTCTCCGTAACTTGACTAAAGTCATTTTAAACTGATCAAACAATCTCAAGGCTTCAAGATTATCCGAGTAGATAACGACGCTCCTCGGTACTTGTTCGCCTCTCTGATCACGACAATGATCCAAGGCAACTTCAAGGGCTTTGGCAACAGCATAGGCTTCGAGGATACCGGTTGGAGCCCATTTTCGAATTCGCCAGGAACACTGAGTCCAAGTCTCCCTTGAGGAACAGCAAGCGATTCCAATTCCACAGGTTGTATCAAAGCCGGAAGCATCAGTCTAGTAAATTGATCGTCCCACCGAGGCGCCTGAATCTTCTGCTGCTACTGTGAGAGCGGTGTTTCTAGGTGTTATGATATTGATGGGTGCCCGTGAAGTAGATGTTTTTGAGATCGTGTCTGATTTTGGTTCGCAGGGATTGCTCTTTGGGCGCCGGTAGCATTTTGTGTGATTTGATATGTTTTTATGCGGCCGCAGCTGATAACTCGACACCCGAATAAAAGTGGCAGCCTCGACAAGCGCGGGCGATTTCTTGAGCTCGTATGAAGTCTTGCTGTCGTTCGTCGGCTCTTCGAGCCTTTCGGGCGATTTGAGATGGGCGGGTCATGGCTGTAGCTAGATTTGTGGGGAAGTGTTTCGAGACTCGGAACGAAATATGTAGAGCAAACGATGAAATTGAATATTCATGAAATGGTCTGATTTTTCATATAAATGGTGGTGTTTCGGCTAAGTTCTTGCTAGGCGTTGGTGTACCAAGTCGGAGAGACTCATGGTCAGTCCAGAATCCAAGTACGGGCCGGACCGACAAGTGTTTGGAACTGTAGAAGTCCTTTCACCTTTCCTTAGAGACTAGCTCAGCAAGCGGATAGCATAATGAGTAGAATATCCCGCACGAGTTGAAGGACCTTGAGAGCGATGGCTTTACGAAGCCTTGAAGGTCCTGAAATTAATGGTGAGCGCTCGCTAAAGCAAAAGAACTTTTAGCGATGTAGTATGCTGAGCTACCCCGCCATGCCCAATGCGGGGTAGATTTTCAAAGAGAGAAGGGACAGAATAAGCCTACACTAGCTTAACATTATCATGTGAATGGGTTTTTGCTTTCTCGGGCGTTTTCTGGCACATTGATTAGTAATTTCCAGAGGCATTCACGGCCCCAACGTCGTGAAATATCCTCTCTGGTCCTTTTATTTTAGTCACGTGCAGCTCAGCTAATCACTCTTGATGCGTAAATGAAGTATCAATTTGTATTTACTCATCTATGTTGGATAGGCGTAAATACTTCTCTAAGAAATTTGCTACCAGCATCAAAAGCGCAGAACCTGACCCAAGCCGAATCCGAACCAAAAAGACGGAAGAAAATGTCGTTGCCAACGTCGAAATTTAACCTCTTTGATGCCACAAAACCTTTTCCATGCAACCAAACACCACAGCACCTCGAGTAGAACCGGTATGCTCCATTGTTCCCTCATGCATACGCCCAATCCAAGCGAATCTAAATCTTCGGAACTTCGCTGCAGAAAACGGTGTTTTTAGGAATGCTTTGGGAATCTGGCTTAATAACCGTAGAAAACTTGTCTGTATCCGCTCCATAGCAATCATCATGACGGTTTGCGACCGGAGTGTCGCTAAATTTATCTACCTCGTACTCGATGTGGAAGACTGGCTTGCCCTGAGGCCCGGTAGTAATGAAAGGCGAGAACGTGTCACATTCTGTGAACTGGACGCATTGTTCGTTGACAACCCAATCCAGAAATGATTTGGTGTCTCCAACGATGGCACCGGAATTCTTGAGACCAATGCCCATGTTTTGTGCTGAGTTATGTGCATAGTCTGCTAATGTGTTGAGGAATTTGATTGAGTCACTGGATTGGAGTGGGGTGCTGAAGCCGCCGCCATTATCATTGTTGTAGCCGTCCACTGTATAGACTGTCAGCACAGAAAATAATAAATACTTCAACGATACGCACCATTGTCAGGATCCAGCCCATCGCAACCCTTGCTCTTCGCTAAATCAATCCGCCTTTTCATAATGGCGACAATTCGCTCTGATCTAATGTCAAGCCATCGCTCGTCTTTAAAGCCTTCCTTTTCCAGACTTGCCCCTAGTTCAGCTGGAACCTGAGAAATCTCATCCGAATCTGGGCGATTAGGCTCGTAGGTTCCTGCGGAAACTATCTTAATCATAAGTACATGCTCTTCTATCACGTACCAGATTGCGGGAGGGAACAAGACCAAGACGAGAAAGTAAAAGAATGCGGAAGTGACAAAGGGGAGACGTACAGTAGCAGATGACTTTCTTTCCATTCTTATGGAGAGTATCGATAGTCTCTTTCGGGGTAGTATAGAGGTCGATATCGTAGACGTTTATACCAGCCAAGTTCAGGTCCCCAATATCTTTTTCAAGGACGATCTGCCAAGGTTCTCCTGCTGGTGGGGAGTACCAGGAATTTGCTCTAGGGGCTACAGCGGCTGAAGAGGATTGTATGAGCCCTAGAGCCAGCAGAGAAATGCCGAGGAAAGAAGCCATAACGACTGACAGAATTTGAGTGATTCAGTGGAAACAGAAGGTTCTAGGGCGCGGATAAATTGTTTGAAAGAAACGTATGAGAAAGAAGTGAGTGTGTGAAATGGTTGTGCAGCGAAGAAACGAACACAAGTAACGCAGGACAACTTGCTTCTTATGCTTGAAAAAGAACGCCTCTGCCTTGGTTGCTCTCATAAGCCATAGCATATACAAGTGAAGATGACTTGGAGCACAAATCCGGCAACCGATGAAGTGATGACAGAGTGCGGCACAAGCTCCCGAGGGCTGTGAGCCATGCCGATACTTCGTACATTCCTTCACCCGAGATTACCGGAGTGACGGTGGTGAAGGAGATCAAGCCGTTCGTCTTCAGAGTACTCTCTCGCCAATTGCAAGCCCCGATTGCTTCCATGCTTTCGCAAGGTACTCTTCACAGTTCATTTCATGAATGACCGTGCCATACCTCTGGGATCATGTGGGATCAGTGACTTACAAATTAAGGTATGTCGTTTCGTTTCAATAACCCAACCGTCTGATCTACAGCAAATTGGCAAATTAAGCGTGAGCCGCAATGCACAGAAGGCATGTTCTAGAAGGATTGACCGTGGATCAATGCACTGGCAGTGCTAGGTTTCGATCCTCTGGTCTGAAACCAGTGACTCGGGACTTTCGCTTTCGGGAAAGGGCGATGTGCCACCCATGTCAGAATCGTAAGCCAACTGCTTAAATTTCCGACTTCGGTAAACCGTTCCGAGCTCGGGTCGTCGTGATCTGGTAGAAGCTCCATTTCACATGGTCTCCTTACACGTACGATGAACTTAGGGCAACTTACTTCTACTTCGTATCATTCCAAGCTAGGGGAATCAGATGACAGAAGCTCGTTCCTTCATCCAATCTGTATATCATATCAGCCTCACATACTAAAAGTGTGTAAGAGGCGAGTGCGGCGTATGGCTATAAAACTCTAATTATATATTCCATCCAGACCAGTGACCACGAAGTAATGCAAATCGAGATCCACAAACGAGAATGGGACTGTCTGATTAAAAGACGCATCACCTGCCTAGCGAAGTTATTTCCTTGACGGGTATCTGGAGCGTGGTGTGCACGTGGTACGATGCGGCCGACACCTGTTTCCAGCAGGGAGATGAATGGGAGACTTGACTGTTTCAAGACAGGATACATGCAGGTCTAACAATGACAAGCCTATTTCATGCGGCATGCAACTGGAACTCCTACTGCATGAACTTCGAACTTCGACAACTACTTTCTCCGGGGCTTTCACTCTTTTCTCGGGAATCCTTTTCAACCAATCTGTCCACTGTTACCACTGAGAAATACCACTTGGATGGCCGCAAATCTAAAGGCAGAAATACCACATCAGCTCGTTCGGGTGAAAATCAAGGCAACAAAACTTACGCTGAAGTAGCTGCGAATATTTCTACTCGTTTGGCGCCAGTGAAAAGTGCTAGGGACAAAGCAAAAAGCGCTGTAAAGCATACGACGATGCCCAGACGGGCCGCCATACTTGAGACCAGGTAGAGAATCACGATAGATGAAATCGGGAAAAGACAGGCTAGGACAGTTCCTATCACCTGGAAAATACGCATCAAGTGTGTGTCTTTATAGAGTGTAATTTCTGTTGTTGGCAGTGGAGTCTAGGACTGTGTTAACCCTGGGAGTAATGAGAGGCGGCGGATCTTACAGTGAATCGATGTCCAATCAGCAAGTGAAATTTTGGGACGACGGTTTTTGTGAACCATTTTGAAAACGTGTCCACAGGCTCACGCCGTTTCAAGGCGATGAAGTCGCCATCATATGTTGGGCTCCAGGCATGTCGGTCGATACCTCTCAGGGGGTAGTTTCCCTCCGTGGAGCGGGTAAGCCAATCGCGAAAAAAGTTGAGGTCGTAGGTATCGGGACCGGGTTGGGCGCATATGAAAGCTTGTTTATAAATCTCATCATCTGGGGATAGGGATCCTTGAATCAGTATATTTCTTTGACGTTAAGACATGGGATTCAGTCGTTGATGAGGTGTTTGCTTACTATACGCGGACAATTTTGTTCTGATTTCTAACAAAGTATCCCATTGTTCCTTTTTACCATGACAATCAAGTTGAGTCAAGGACCACCAATCTCGAGATCTATACGCTCGACCTGAGCTCTTCTCGTCGGTCTCTGAGATTTGATGGTATTTATCTTCCAGATGCATCAGCTCCGCTTGCATGTGGAGTAAATTCAGCATGTTCAAATTTCCAAATCTTCGCACTATAGCTAGTTCATTGTGTTGACTCATTAAGTACGAGATTTGAGGGTATCCCCCCATTACAGACGCCATATGCTTTCTGGGTAGAGAGTAGTGGCGTTTTCAGATGAAGTGAGAGGCTCAAAGTCTTCGAGGAAGTCGAGGTAGTGAACTCTTCCAAGACTATGCACTGCCACCGAGGCACAAAAGAAGGCAAAAGCAAGCCTAGCCAGAACATCCATCCGGGCGTATCAAGTTGCGTCGTTAAATTTTGGGTGTGGGTGTACGCTGGCTTCAGCCTCACTTTCGGAATCTCAAGTGCGACGTGGCAGACAGTATGCGGGGTATGTCGAATGTGCATCCATGATTCCTTGCTCGATAGCGCCCGACGAGGCTGGGACAGATCTGAAGGCCCGAGATCACGCACTCGATCCAAATTTTGGATGCACGACATTTGATGCTTGTGCTGCGGCTAGGCAGACAGTCTCCTGCCAGAATCGAGATGTCGTATAGCAAGAACTCTTCCATTGGTTCATACCGTTTCAACCGAACCATTATTTAACACTGGCGGTGAGAAACATATAAGGTTCAGAGATCCGCACTTCTTTGACAACCGTAGCCATCTAATTTTGATAGCTGTTCTGGCTGCAGCTGAGTCCAATCCTAATATTTGACTTCGTCACCATGTCTCACCAGCCACCGGAGCCAACTAAGGAGTTTCTTGAAAGGGCAGAAGCTGACAGGCAAAGATTTCTGGGAGTATCATATATCCTCGGCGGCTACACTATGAGTCCCGGACATCGTACAATGCAGGAGCAATCTAACCCTTGGCAACATGCAACCCCTCAGACAAACGGGCCATACCCACCAGCTCAGGTCCCGCAGTCGCAAGTATGTCATAACCCCACGTTAGAGTAGCAAAGGAAGAGGGAAAAAGCTGACGGGGACTTGGAGCTCACGAACAAACTTCTGGTTGAGGCGAAAATCCGATTATGCTCGCCCAAGAATAAGCAATGGCTCGAGGGGATCTCGAAACTTGACACCGGAGCCGATGACAATTGGATATCTCCATCTATAGCAACGCAGCTTGATGCTGAGATTGTAACGGGCCCACCTGTCACCTACAGGGCTTTCATGGGCGAAGTAGTCGTCTCGACCCAAGTCGTGAGAATGGTAACTTGGTCTACAGTTGGCATCGAGTCTAGTTTCAAAACAGACTTCCGCCTTGCTGGCCCTAATTCACCATTCGAAGTATTGTTGGGGAGAGAATCGGTCGAAAAAATTTACCAGCACAAGGATGCCCTCGTTTTGGCTAGGGTAGCGGAGACGCAAGGTGAGCCCCAAAAATGGACTTACAGAAGGCACACTCCGTACTAAGGATTGAAAGGCTGACAGAACTTTTTCGATAATTAAGAGCAGAAAGAGGCTAGAGAGGCCATGGAAAAGAAGGTCGAGGCAGAAGCAAGAGATTTGGAGATGGAACGTAAAACAGCGACAAAGTCAAGAAATGAAGGCAGCTCCATGCCTCAGCAAAGAGACAGCCCAAGAACAGGCGAAAGTCTGAAGGAGGGTTCGAAGTAACAATTTGCTGAGACTCATAGAATTTGAGGGACGTCTACAGATTTGTAAACTAGGATACGTTGACAGTTCTATGAGACAATTTCGCAAGCTTTAGGAGAAAAGTCTGTCTGCTGACACGTGATTACGCGTGAATTAGCTACTGTATCGTGTTAAGATGCCACAGCTAGGCGGTGCTCCCTGAAATGGAGTACTCTAAGATTAAATCTTTTGCAGATAAGTATCTTTGTTCTGAGCGGAATGAATGCTGCAAAGGATCGAGCTTCATACAACTGAACCTGCATCACCAACGTAGTCAGCTTACGAGGAGAACAAGGCTTTAATTGAAAACGACCAAAAAGGAAGGGCACCGAGAAAATTCTGGGGTGATGATTAGCTTTTGAGCTTGAGCGTGCGAAACTGCGCGTAAGCCTCCGCGCTGCCAGGGGGTAGTATGTAACCTGCCCCCGCGCCAAACTTTTTAGGCGGCCTGGTGGACAACCAAAGGTGGAGTAAGGGATACGGAGTAGTTTGCAGTTCATCGCATCTCCTAAGATTTAAAAAACTGTTCCTATGCTGCTGCACTCCTTCTCGTACTGCTATATGGTATGTAGAGACATTCTCCAACTCATGCAGCATTTCGTTTCTCGTAATGGGAACTGTCGGCACCAGTGATGGAAAACAACGCGTATTGCGGCATCCTGCCAGATGGCGCTTCTTATCAACGATCATTCCCCTCCACTACTCGAGTATTGTCTGCGGCAGCCCGCATCACGACAACGAGTCGCATCTCCACCACGTCTATCGTCGCCATCAAACTTCATATCATCATCTCTGGTGACGTCCTATGTTTCCTTTCTAATATCAACTTGGCTGTGCGAAAAGAATCAACTGCCGTTGATATACATACAATCATCCCCTTCCGAAGACAAACCACGTACCCTATTGGACCATACGTTTAAACTCCTTCAAAATGCAGTCGATGCGACAATGGACACGCCTGACAGTGAGTACTTATTGACAAGACTTCGTGGGCTTGCAAACAATCTGCGACAGCCAGGGACGACCAAATGGGACTTCAAATGGGACTCCCTGAAAGATTATCTGATTCGGACGCCAAAGTTCAAATTCAACGAAGGTTACCTGGATGACAATCGCACCCAAATCACCGAACAATGCTTGCAGTGCCTTGCGGATTCATTGACGGCCGTGACGACTTTCGCACCTGCTATTCAGCAGACTGCCACCGCCGTGGCGCAAGGAACGGACATGTCGTCTCTCTTGTCAGAAAATCAACCCAATCGACTCGTTCCCAACAAGAAAGCTCAGGTGGATGATGGTTTTATTCGAATACCTAATAAATTGGATCCTTGTGGGGCAAGATTCTCCTATTCAAACAAGGACTACTCAAGAATCAGTCGCGACTTCGTCGACCGAGAAGGGCTCTTGCCTCTAGTGGGAGAAAACAAGACGATCATTCTTGTCTTTTGGCTCCATGATTTGAGACCCAAAAAGAGCTACAAGATCGAATTCAAGGTACAGAAGCAAGCGCAGTTCGACGTATCACTTGGCAAGAACTGGAACCAGGAGAAATGCAATCTAGAGGAAGAAAGCGCGAGCCAAAATTTGTCTACTTTGACAATCCGGCGGACGTCCCCAGGTGGGTTCACCTTTCCAAATCCTCCACATTCACATTCTTGACTGACATTCCAATAGTTCCTACAACTCATGTCCCAACGATGACGACCAAATTGAATGAAAACGAGGTCAACGCTGCACTAGTACTCGCCAATGGCGCCATACAAAGACACTTGAACTCGAGTCACCTTCCAAATCCCTCTGTCACACCTTTTGTACCTATCACATCTATGGGCTTGCAACATGAAGCGCCTGCAGAAGCAGAAATTGAAGACAGGTCGCATCTCGCGCGCAGGAATCTTCCTTCGACTAGTTTGACCAAGTCAGTTTCTGCAGAAGATAGCGGAGGCCGTGGCCTGGACGAGGTGCCCTCTTTGACTGAAGACGGTGGCGACAATAACTCAGATAGTTCCCCGTCGGAGACTTGCAGCGGTCATCGAGTGTATGCCGGAATCTTCGGCCAGAGAAAGAGTTTGGAAGAACAGCATTACGATAATCCGTACGCTAATCCCTGGATCGATGAATAGCTGTGCCATTTCTTGTGTAGAATTTGTCTTGTCTGTTTGTTCTTACATACCTAGGAGTACGGTTGGCGCCCACTTCTTGCGCGTTGTTTTTTGGTTCTGGCGTTTTGTTTCGTGTGTTTGTCATTTTGGGAACTGTATATGATGAAGGAAGTGCTCCGAAATCGTTTGCTGCTAATGTTGTTATTTTTGCTGGATGGCCTAAAAATTTATGGCGTTTCTTGGTTGGGCCTCGGGAATATATTTGGTTCTGGATGGTGGCATGGTGTTTAGAACAAGCTGACTCAAAGTCTGGAAAATGGCAATGCTTGGAAACCAGGCACGGGGTTGATTTTATCTCAGAAGACAGATACCCGCAGGCTAAACCTCTGTATATGTAGAGCGAGGCATGTTCAATACAGATAAATACTTGTACAACGTGATCACTGGCCCAGGGGTCTGCCGGCCCTCCTGGGCCTATCACGAAAACCCACATGTGTAACTACCCGTTCCACACTCAAAAGGATACAAGCATTGTTTCTGTGCGTGAAAGCAATAACACCGCCGGTGCTTGCTTCTGAAGCATATTCAACGACTCTCATTGGCCTGTCAGTCTTCAAAAGCCAATCATTGTCGTCACCAACACGAGGCTTTCTTTTCCTTCTCTATCCGATAGATTGAAAAGCAGTGCGGCCAATAACAGCGATGCTTTTTCTGCCTCACAATTTGTCTGGCCAGTACATGCAATACGTGTTTCGGTGGTTCCTTGGAGTCGGAAAAAGTGCACGTCGTCAGTTTACTCTATCTCCACCCCTCATCCGACATTTTTCTCGAATTCGGCCTCGTGCATACATGCACGTCCCCCAAATCCCTGCTCACTCCCGCCACAACAAATTCCAGCTTATCACACAAGTCCTGTGAACTTTTAGTTCCTTTTTGTGAAGGAAATAATGAAAACGAAATTCCAGGCAGCAAGGTTACCCCCCGCACTTTGACCTGGAGATTGAATGCGTTTGTCTCACGTGTTCGCTTCATCTTCGAAGGAAATTTTGACAGTGGAATATTTGCTGATCACTAGAGACGAATCTTCCATACCCAGCCCCTATTTGCTCCTGTCGTAATTGTGAGGCGTATTTGGACGAGTGTGGAGGATTTGCGCCGAGATATGACGATCGAGGCTGCGAAGAGAGAGGTTCAGCCGCGGAAGTGGAATGGAGAGGAGAGACAAGGGCTTGCTGAGTGGACAATTACGACAAAGAAGAGAAGATAAGCGTCGGTGGGCTATTTGGTTGTCTTTCTCCCTGGTCAATGATGCTTTCTTTTCTTTTATTAATTCTCCAATGGTAATTCAAACATCTGCGGCCTACTTCGTCCTCTTCACAACAAACGCACCCCTTTCAATAGTATTAACAAGAATGAACCCTGACTTGAAATAAGCATAACTCGACCAACTGCCCACGAAATTAATGACACCGCCACCAGAAGCCTCATCATCCTCAGGATAGATATCAAAGAAAGCAACTTCCTTAACCCCGGAGCCCGTAGGATCACTTGGGATAGAAGACAAGTCAAGAATTCTCAATCCAGCACCGTAGTTAGATTGATAACTGAGACCATCGATAACGTATTGATTGTGGTCAATGCCCTTGACGGAAGTCTTGTAGTAGCCAGTTTGCTTCGGGGATTCGAGGGTCTTGATGTCCCAGATGTACGTCACTGGATAGCCGTCTGCGGCAGGGCCAACTTTGTCGTATTCATCGTATTCGTCATCGAGGATGAGGTATTCTTGGTTGTTGACGTCGAGGACCCAGCCTTGGTGCGTGTAGGCAGCTCCTTCGTAGGAGGTACGGGAGATGATGCTTGTATTTGTCTTGTCTGTCACGTCGTAGCTGCGATTCCAATTAGTGATGAGCAGTAAGTTGGCTGCGTGGGACTTACATGGTGAGAGTATCCTCGTTGTATCCGTAGCAAATATCGCGACCTGCATATTTGGTGTCTGGGCCGCGGTAAACAAGGCACTGAGCGTCGTGAACGTAGCCATCTTGGGAAGCACAGCCAGGTGAGGTTGGGTTTGATGGATCGGTAAGGTCAACGAATATGAGGCCCTATCAAGAGATAAGGTTAGCTCCTGTTTGCTCAATGTTATTTTCATAGAAGGTAGAAATGCATACTGCTAGACAGGTAGAATTTCTAGGTTGAGCACCAACAGCAGCAAAATAATTTTTCTCCGTGTTGACAACGACATTGTGGGTTCGGCCAATTGGGAGTCCGTTGAAGTAGCCAGTCAGGTCAGCCCTTGCATCAAACGTCTTTGGGCTGGCTGGGTCGAGATCAAGAAGCTGGATCCAAAATTAGCAGTAGTAACCAAGAAAACTTCGGCCAATATCTTACCTTAGTCATGTCAAAAATCTGAATGCCATGGCCAACAGCCTCGCTACCGATGACCATATACTGTTTATAGCCTCGAATTTCGCGCCAGATGGCGGGAACCGAAGAGTGAGGAAGACGGCCCAAATAGCTTAGTTTCCCCTCAGAAGTGATCTCGACGAAAGCGGCGCCGTCTGATTGTGCGACTGCTACGAACTCGCGGCCATCATCAGACGTCCAGCCCCAGGAAGATGAACCCTCCCCAGTACTTCCAAGGTCCGCATGGCTACGGAAGTGGTAAAGGTCAATCTAAAAGTGTTAGTCTATCGAGATATCCGTCGGCTAGAGACACATACGTTGCTGCATCTGAAAGTATTATTGGCATCACCTGGAATAGCCGTTGCCAAGCCATCCACGCAAGGTGTATAGTCCAGGTTGGGATATCGAGCAGATTCCATCAATCCTGCGGCTCTTTGTCTGTCCCATGATGCCTAATTTGGTGTTAATTGATGGAACCTACCAACACAGGGGCGCGGAAACCGACCATTTTCATACTCATGATTGTCTCGTGAACGAGCCCGGAAGCATATTTCACTCGTGAAATTTCTTCATTCGGAGGCATTTCCTTCCCAAAGACTAAGGGAAGGAGCGCCATACTGGTGACGATAAAATGAGTGGAAACCATCTTGGACAAAGACTCAGCGACAAATCCAAGTCAATATTCGACGGACTAAAGATGCTGACCCAAAGTGAAGTGGAAGCTTGTGGCACATGCCACTTTATATATATTTTGACTACTCAGTCTACTCTGGGATATCATTAATCGTAGCCTTATCTGCACGCCATTGCCCCTACCAGGTCGAATTCCGTGGGATATGCAGATCGATTTGACAAAGAGACTTCTTGATTGGAGGCCAACATTTTTGCCCCCTCATAGAACCAAAGACTTTTCGGTGCATCACTGGAAGGGAAGGAAACAAGCCGCTTGGCATACACCATGCCGATCTGTGGCTTGAATATGCCGGGGAACCATGGAGACGCTCGGCTGAGGTACCAGCATTAGCCCAATGACAGTTCCGGAAGGTCGGGCGATTGGATCCCGTATTGGCATTTGTAGGGCCCTTTGGGGCTGGTGGTCTTGGGCTCGTCTCGTGAGCTTGGGTACAAAGTAAATGGGGTAGTACTAGAATGAAGGTGGAAGGAGACGTTTCTCTTGGCGACCACCATCGTCTTGGACTCACCATCGTGAGGACATGGCGCAATGATTTCCTCAATCAAGAAGAATGGGGCTTGTAAATTGCAATGTAATATTGCGATTCGTCATCTGAATGAGGGCGATAACGATGATAACATATGCGGAGGTAGAAATACCTTGTACACCATCCCCAGTCGTCCGCCCGGAATCATCAAATGGCAAGAGTTGGAGAAAGTGCCAAGCTTCTTATATCCAGATTTGCCAGATGGAGAAGCTCACACTGATCCCGAGGCCTTCTGCCAAGTCCTGTCGGCATTGCTAACTTCACACCGATAGGCTTTTGTGCTTGGATGTGCAGCGCCCAGGCCGCGACGTCGAGCGATGAATTTGTCCCGCAGAGATTCCGTGGCTCCTCCATGCGAGTTCAAGTGACAAATATCGGACTGTTGGGGATGAGGATGATGAGGACGTTGTTTACGAGCGGAATGAAAGTTGGAAATATGCGCTCGGACCCCTATGGACTCGAGATGGAATAGCTCGATTTACCCCTCCCCCTATCTTTACTCCAGCCTTCTTTTCACGACTTCAAAACATAATTTGCGACCTTTATGCTTCTAGGCATCTAAATATTCTTAGACTCTGTGTTGCAGGAAATGGTGAGTGTCATGCGAGCCTAAAATCGTATTCTTTCCCGTGTTTCCCATTTTGCCACGATGACTTGGACCAAATCTGGGACGCAGCCCACGCTGGAGCGATTATGAATTTTCGAATTCTCAACTCCAACGTTAGATCTGGTTCACTTGAGTAAGTGTAGAAGTCTTTGTTTAGTTCGCATAGATTCATTATCTCTCTTCCTGTACGAGTATACACGGAAGTAATATCCAGCTACCTTTTAATTCCTCGCTGAGATTGAGACATTATGAAGCTTCGCATCAACTCACGAACATCAGACAACAGATATAGCAGCATGGCCCAGTTCTGGTATTCATTGATATTACTAGGGCGCCATTCCTGGCTATTTTTTACACTGACCAAAGCACTCTAAGTTACATACAAAAACCCAAAACCCCAAACCTTCACCATATACAAAATGAATCCATCTCTTAGTTTCCACCCTTGGCCTTCTTGGCCGCGATCTGAGCCTCAGTGTGATGAGGCTCGCGCTCCTCAATCTCAACGTCCCGAGCACCTGCCTTGGCCTTTTTGGCAGCAATCTGAGCTTCGGTGTGGTGGGGTTCTCTGGCCTCGACTTCGACGTCACGGGCGCCCTTAGCTTTCTTAGCTGCGATTTGGGCCTCTGTATGATGGGGTTCTCTGGCTTCAACCTCAACATCGCGGGCGTTGGCCTTAGCTTTCTTCGCAGCAATCTGGGCTTCTGTGTGGTGGGGCTCACGCTCCTCAATCTCGACGTCACGAGCACCAGCTTTGGCTTTCTTAGCAGCGATTTGGGCCTCTGTGTGATGTGGCTCGCGGGTTTCGACCTCGACGTCGCGTGCGCCAGCTTTGGCTTTCTTCGCAGCGATTTGGGCCTCTGTGTGATGTGGCTCGCGGGTTTCGACCTCGACGTCGCGTGCGCCAGCTTTGGCTTTCTTCGCAGCGATTTGAGCTTCGGTGTGGTGAGGTTCACGTGTTTCCACGTCACGAGCACCAGCCTTAGCCTTCTTTGCTGCGATCTGAGCTTCAGTGTGATGGGGCTCTCTAGTCTCCAGGTCGTCGACATCGCGAGCTCCTGCTTTAGCTTTCTTAGCAGCGATTTGAGCTTCGGTGTGATGTGGCTCCCGAGTTTCGAGGTCGTCAACATCACGAGCGCCGGCCTTGGCCTTGCCATTCTTCGCTGCGATCTGAGCCTCTGTGTGATGAGGTTCACGAGTCTCGAGGTCCTCGACGTCACGAGCGCCAGCCTTTCCCTTTTTGGCTGCTATTTGTGCCTCTGTGTGGTGTGCCTCACGCTTGACTATGTCAAAATAAGCTTCTGCTGCATAAATGTAACACAAACAGGACAAGCTTTACGGGGGCTGTCCTTTTGGGGAACGTACCATCGCGAGTACCGGCTTTAGCCTTCTTGGCTGCGATTTGAGCCTCCGTATGGTGAGGATCCCGCTCCTCAATCTCGACATCGCGGGCTGCAGCCTTACCACCCTTAGCTTTCTTGGCAGCAATCTGGGCCTCTGTATGGTGGCGTGTCTCGAGATCGCGAGCGGGGAGGAGCTCGGCAGCGCGGGCGACGAAAGAAGCAACATTGGCATTACCACCCTGAACTAGTTAGACGGTGTGCACCAGTGCAACGTGGGAATCTGCTTACGACATATCTTCTCTCCAGATCAGCTGGGGAAGCGCCGTTAAGACCAAGAACGAGCGGACTGGCCAACAAGGCAAGTGCCATGAGCTGGGTAAGGGATGTAGAATGCATGGTGAAGGTGAAAGTAATGACTGGCCGGCAGCTGAATAATGCAAAGTACAGGCAAAGAGCGAATAGAAGTTAGACTCGAACCAGGAGTGGTAAGTTAGAATGCAAAGATTGTGTGGAGAAGAGAGTTTTGTGGCGTGAGCAGGAATGCGTCCTTTATACAGGCCTTTGCGCGTGGAACCTCTTGGCCCAAAAAGAAGTAGTCTGGTCTCATCCCAAAAAGCATTGTAGCCGCTGGTCAATTCCCACACACTCCGTTAGGCAGATCAAAGTCATGGTTCCGCACCGCTACGGTCCCATACTTGCTTCATCCCAGATTGGAGAGGCATGACAGTGAAATCTACCAGAAACTGGAAAGTATAGCCTTGACAGGTCAACACAGGTTGTGGACCCCGGGCTACTAACTCGATTGTGTTGAAAGGGCGGGCCTGTGGCCAAAGAACGGATTATATGAGACAGGAACGGATTGATTATCTCTACAACGAAACAACGCTATGGATGAATGATCGATAAGATTAGACAAGATTGTAGAGGAACGAGGGAGGCTCAAGAGGGCCAAGGATGTTTAACCGAGAGACCGGGGGAAGAAGCGCCTCACAGAACTGTTTCTGATTCAGAATACAAACCTTGCCGACCATCACTAATGATTGCTTTAATGCCTCAATCGGTCACTCATCACTCGTCACCCAAAGACTCTTTGATTCTCCTGTCGTAAACTCTGGAGAGCTGCAGCTCAGAGGACGTTGTCATTTCTGACAGCGAACTTTCGCGACACCAGTACAGCCAACTTCGCGCCCATCAACAGGAAAATCCTAGCACCAACAACGACGGCGTCCAGGATTAAAGCTTGACATATGCGATCGGTGGATCGTTTCAAGGACTTTAGACGAGAGCAGCTGCAGCCGATATCAACAGCACCCGTTATGGGTTCTCGATGGGATGGTCCGACATGTCTCGAAGGTCGTAACGCGCTTCTCAAGGCCGAGACGTTTGATCGTCGTTTGAGCATGCAAGCGGGCTCGACCTGCCATCAGAACTCGCAGAGACGGCAGGTTTAGACAGAAATGGCTGACATCAAGCATTCGCGATATCGGTAGGGCATGTCGTGACGGAGAAATGTTCATCTGTTTGGTTGAGGTGGTGAAGATCGGACAAGTCAGTATTGGCATCGGCTGAACCCGGTCGGTTACATGGTCGGGTGGTTAACACGTGACCATCTGAGTATATTATGTTCGGATCGAGGTTTGGATTCAGGAATTGAAGGCTTTCAGGTTCAGAAAGTGAACTGAATTATTGATTCATGCCTGGCCAACCCTCGTGGCGCTTACGAATTCCCAATTTTCGTGGAAAGATGGAGGAATGACTGGTCACACCTGCCCTGAGAGTTACCGAAGCATGCAACCTCACGATGGACAACTCATCGGCGAAACGAACTTTATAGGCTTCATCTCCCGTTGGTGACACACCAAGCAAACGAGAAAGCTCATTGTCGTCACTCGCCCTAACGCCGACACAACATCATACCGCATACCCCGCGCCTTAATCGCTACCCCACCTCCCACTTCCGGGTTATATCCGACTTTCGAGAACCCTTAAAGACTTCAACACATCATCGCTGCTATGCCTGCCATCCCTGCCGCAAATTTGCACGCGAAATTACCCAAGATAAACAATAACAGTTCACCAAAATGACTTCCAAACTCCCTTTCGAAGTGAGTTTCGAAAGCCGATCCCCAGCCCTCTAACCGAGCATGCAAGGCTGACAACTACCAAATAAAGCTCAAAAACCCCGATCTGTTCAAAGACAAATCGTATGTCAATGGCGACTGGGTTGAAGCAAAATCTGGCAAGAGATTCGATGTCGTCGGTATGATCTACGTTGTTGTAGCCCATTCGTCGGAAACTGAGATAAATTAGATCCGGGAAATGGAAAGGTTTGGGCTTCGGCACCTGACAACACCGCGGAGGATGTCGATGTTGCGGTAGAGGCGGCTCATAAGGCATTCCTGAGCTACCGAAAGGTCAATCCTCGTACTCGTGCCCAATGTCTTCTGAAGTGGGATGCTCTGATCCGCGAGAATAGAGATGATATCGCAAGCATCGTCACCTATGAGACCGGGAAACCGCTCTTTGAGTCCCAAGGCGAGCTTGACTATGCTTTGGGCTTTACATGGTGGTTTGCTGGTGAGGCAGAGAGAGTCTTCGGGACCATCCAAACTCCGGCTGCTCCTGGGCGAAGAGTTTTCACGGTAAAGCAACCTATTGGTGTTGCTGCTGCGCTAGTCCCGTGGAACTTCCCAATCGCGTAAGTCTTGTGAGCAAAGGAGAATTGTTTGTGACTGACAAGCGTAGAATGATCCTGAGAAAAGCTGGTGCTGCTTTGGCTGCTGGTTGCTCGATGATTGTGAAGCCTTCTCCAGAGACTCCACTTTCCGTATTGGCCTTGGCAAATTTGGCTACGCAAGCTGGATTTCCCAAGGGCGTGTTTAGCGTTCTAACAACAAGCTTGGAGAACACACCACCATTGAGTGAAGCCCTTTGCCGACATCCCCTCGTAAAGAAGGTCACATTTACTGGTTCCGTAAGTGCCTGCCAAACAATTATACAAATAATGTACTCACGAGATTTCAGACCAGAGTCGGGAAGTTGGTTGCCAAGCATTGTTCAGATGGCTTGAAGAAGGTTACACTCGAATTGGGGGGCAACTGTCCATTCCTGATCTTTGACGATGCGGATCTTAATCAAGCAGCCGATGGTAATTTCCCATTCGTCCACTGGCTTTAACAATTGCTGATTTCAAACAAGCACTTATGGCACTCAAGTGGCGACACGCGGGTCAAGCGTGTATCACCGCGAATCGAGTTTATGTGCAAGCTGGAGTCTACGATAAATTCGCAGAAATTCTCAAAGAGAAGACATCCAAGCTGGTGGTCGGTCACGGCGCTGAAAAGGGAACAACCATGGGACCAGTCACTACACCTCGAAGTCTCGATAAAGCTCTCAACCAAGTCAATGATGCGAAGAAACATGGCGGAAAAGTTGTACTTGGTGGAGGGAAAGTGACGGGCAAGAGTGGTTATTTCTTCGAGCCCACGATCATCTTGGGTGCGAAGAAGGAGATGTTAATTACTGAGGAGGAAACATTTGCTCCAGTACTTGCCTTGTACTCATTTGACTCTGAAGAAGAAGTTGTTACAGCTGCAAACAACACAAGCGTACGTATTATTAGGCCCCATTTGCATCCGGACCGAATGTTGATTCAAGGAAACAGATGGGCTTAGCTTCCTACTTTTTCACCAAGAACGTGGACCGAACCTGGAGACTGCTCGAGAATCTCGAAGCAGGCATGATCGGAATGAACACCGGTATGACCAATCATTTTCTAAAACCACTTTTGCGGTCAGTTCTAACAGAAGTAGGCAACTCATCGGCGGCTGAGTCTCCGTTCGGAGGAATCAAAGAATCCGGCTACGGCAAAGAGTCTGGTAAAGACGTAGCCGTCAACGAGTATCTCATCACGAAGACTGGTACCTTAACACTTGATGGCCACTTCTAAGTGGGCACGAGGAAATACGGAAAATCCCCACTGTATTCGCCCTTTTCGTAGCAATGACTCCTTGGAGATTGCATCACGTGACTTGCCATTTTTCTCTTCGAGGCAGGCTCCATTAGCAGCGAGTCATTCATGTATGAATACAAAAGATTGCTTTCATCAAAAGTACGGCCAATTTGATCTTCTCTCTTCAAGATTCTCGTGATGCTTTCCTATCCAAGTGATCTTTTAAAATATGGGTCCGGCGCGTGGTTTCCCCGCGTCTCCGCTTTTCCATCTACCGCGGCATAAACCCACGCGGTCCGCTTGAGTATTTGAGTCTTGCATGTGCGGTGTTTCAATGTCTGAGTCTAATGGTATTAAAGGTGACGACGCCTTGTATGATCTGATTATTTGACATTTGAATCCTTCCTTACATGTTCTGAAAAATTCTTCGTTGAAGCAGCTCTGAAGCACAGCATAATAATGGCACCTCGAAAGTTTTCTCCACTCAAGGTACGTACTATTTTTATTTACAGAGATTTAAATATGTCCAGGCATTGGAGGTGGGATCGACGGTCCAACGATCATTCAATCATCAACGAAGCATTACCATCTCCATATTTATCACCAGTTTAATGGTGTCGTTTGCTGATACTCTCCAGGTCCTTACCGCACCCATAAACCTCGCGCTGTTTGACCCGAAAGTCACAGCGCCACTTCTAATTGCACTACTATACTATCCAGATAAGCTGCGATCTATCCTTCCCGTGCGGCTTCAGCAATATGTCTCTTCGCCAGCTCTCATCAAGACCCTTAAAGCATTTCTTGCTCTGAGCGTCGTCAGGGGCCTTAGTAGCAAGATATCGGACCTGGCGTTGAACAACTGAAAGTCCCCAGCGAGACTCATCAAGAGCCAAGAGCTAGTACTGATTACTGGTGGCTCCAGTGGGATTGGAGAGTTGATGGCGAAGGAGTTTGCAGCTAAGGGATTCAAAGTCGTGGTACTGGATTTAAGTCCACCAAAGCAGCCTTTCCGTAAGTCCATTGCTGCTCTGGGGAACTTTCTAACTTTCAAAGCTTCTGGTATCCACTTCTACGAGGCAGACGTGACTTCATCTGCCCAAATATCCAACGCAGCAGAAACCATCCGGAAATCCCTTGGAAACCCGACAGTCTTGATCAACAACGCCGGCATTGGGATAGGACGTACTATCCTTACAGAGCCAGAGGAAGCAATCCGCAAAACTTTTGACGTCAATACTATTGCGCATTTCCTGACTGTCAAGGAGTTCCTTCCAGCAATGGTCGAGAGAAACCACGGTCACGTGGTGACCATTGCCAGCATGTCAAGCTTTGTCGCGCCTGCTCAAATGGTCGACTACGCTTGCACGAAGGCAGCTCTCGTTGCCTTCAACGAGGGCTTGGCATCGGAGCTGAGAGCAAGATATAAGGCGCCGAATGTCAGGACAACGTAAATCTTCTCCTTCTCAGAGTTCGAGGAAATGCCAGCTAACATCTTTGAAGCATTGTCCATCCTCTTTGGATCCGCACGCCACTCATTGAGCCACTCACCCAGCACCCAGATTTCAGGGACCCTGTCCTTGAGCCGGAAGAAGTATCGGGTGCCATCGTGAAGCAAGTTATGTCCGGCAAGAGCGCTCAGCTCATATTGCCGAAGGATCTCAGTATTGCGAGAGGAATCCGCGGATTGCCGACTTGGCTGCAGATTCGTGTGCAGAATCAACAGGCACATACCTTGGATGTTTTTGAAGAGTTGAGGTCTATTTAGTCTTTGTTTACTTAGGCTTGGAATATATTGTAAATAAGTTAGACCAAGTATATATAATTGTTAGTGCGACGCAAATCCTGGATTCTGGCCAAACGACGGCTCGTGATTTGATGGTTTTGTGCACTAATGTCTGGGAAAAAGCTTGCTCGCGAACACCCGGAAGTTATATTTTTGTACAGGGGAGCTTGAAACTTAGTTAATGCTGCAGTCCAAGCCGCGGAAGCCATGCACACACTGGTGCAATACTGTACTTGGCCCCACTTGGAGCATACGGAGGTACAGGTTTCCGCTCACGAAGCCACCCGTGGGGGTGTGCGATACATGGTATGTCAAATACATGAGAACGTGAGAAGTGACCAAAGAGGAAATTTCATGCGTTGGGCTGGAAGGAAACTCTAACTGATCTGGAACTCAGAGTTCCTGAGTTTGGCAAAGGGGATCGACGGGTAAGAGAGTTTGGAAACTGCGTTCAATACTGTATACCTAGCTGTAGATTGATTTTGTCAAGCTTTCCCGTAACCTCTGAACATTCTGCTCTCTTTAGGTTCAATACAACTTGTTACTCGATTTTAAGGTCCCCATAGTTCTACTTGCGGACAACCAGTTCCTACTTCACCGATACCGGGCGATGTGTGTTGAAATTTTTTTTCCTCACAAGTATCATAGTTGCGACTTGCAGGAAGAATAAATTACTGCCCACCTGAAAAGAACCAGTGATAATTGATTCAATTTGGTTGTGCCACCTTGGGTTGAGAAAATCCGCGCCAAGAACGTCACCCCCTCAACGCTCATCGCCAAAAGCGCCATCGCCTGCACCAGTAACTCTCCGATTTTGCATGCATGATGCACCTCGCACAGACCCCCCAAGCTCAACCATTTCTCGGTCTAGCCAATCAAATTTTGATCGGCCCCCTTTCCAAGATTCCGGTTCTAGCCTAGATCAATCAGCCTCAAAGTGGGGTCAACCCTCACTTTGTGACGCATCGCGCGGTTACCGCGCATTTGATATTAACTTATCTTTCCGAAGCCATCAATAATGTTGTCCGAGCACCAGCCCGTCAGACTGAGAGATTTTTGGTTGTCTCTTCGTAAACTGCGCGTTAAGCGTTTTAGACTTGGAACCAATTGAGGGGCGTTGCGACGAGGGTGATGCTAAGCGGGCACACGACTCGAGAGTCTGACAACTTGACTGGCTGGCTGAAGAGGACTCGTGAACCGATTGATGCCGAGTATTTTCCCCAACGAGTCCAGAGCTCTGGACTTTGCAACGACATTGGGTATGTTCTAACCTTATCCCTGATTAGCCAAATGGCCATGTGCACTACCTGCACCTGGAATTGGTGTTCCTTACTGGTCTGCGGGGTAGTTGTATTCACATGGAAAAGCGCAAATTGAGGATAATCTTCGTCAGTGGCGTGGATATCGTTTGATATCAAGCTGCTGTACCTTGCCACTTGAGATCTGGGCTGCAGGGTGAACTCCACATCGCCGTCTATGGCGGTAAAAGCGTTCGCGATGTCCGTTTCAACCGACAAACATGGCCACTCGGAGGCCATTCGGGGGAAGGTTTGTGGAGAGAGTTAGTGCTAATGCCAGGAACATTATTCTATTTGGGGCAAATGGCTTTTAGTGATGGCATTTGAGGAAGAAACTTTTGGATATATGTTTCACTACCCCCCTAACAAGTGGGGGATATTGAGATAAGAAGAGGATGTGTTACATTTGGGTTATGTGGCCATGCATTTCATCTGCAAAATGAAATCTCTGTCTGCGGGGAGACAGAAGGAGTCTTTTTTTGTCTGATGTTAATTCTGTTGTGCCTTTTCGAGCTCAGATATCAACGGCCCAGACAGTTTCCTTGACTATTTCGTTTTCAAGAAATCAAAAGCAGGCGAGAGTTTTGAATATCTTCCCACGTTTTCTGAAGAGGGTCTGTTTCAATAGAAGAAGGAGTGCTGGAATCTCGGAATTCTAGGATTGTACAAGCCTTCGCATCATCCCCACTACTTTGGCCACGAGACAAGTATCTGGGGGTATGGAGCTTCATTCACCCAACTCGAGTGGCACAATCGTCACAAAAGAAATGTCAGCCGACCTCATTCACTCACTACTTTCACCTTCAACACTTTTATCAGGCTCACAGCTTCCCTCGAACACTTCCATATTCAAGTATCAGGGAACACAGCACACGAACTCCTTCACAATGACGACAATTCTCAGTATTCTTTTGGTCTTCATCTGCCTTGCCGTAGTGAGCAGAAATAAGAATGTTCGAGCCAAAGTGGAGCAATGGAGGAAATGGGCAGCGTCAAGCCTGCCAGCGACTTCCTCGCCCGAAGATATCAATGAGCAAAAAAAGGACTCGCAGTACATCCTTCCACCCCTCAAACCGAAGACTTCTTCTCGCGCCACCATGGGTCTGAAGCGACTCGACGCTTCAAATTGGCTCACCATCGACTTCCAACATTACTCCATCGAACACTATGCTCGCCTTCGCCTTCTCGAGTCTGATCATCCAAGCGTGATCCAATGTCTCCCCGGTTCCGAAGCTGCTTGTCATGAAGTGCTTTCTCTTGCCGTCGAATTCCTCACTACTCGCTTTCCGCATCACTTCACCCTTAAAGGCGACGTAATCTACAATCACATCGTCAACGAGAGCTTCTTCGTCGGCCCGGAATGCTCGAACCCCATGGAAGTGGCAGCCAGACTCGCGATGGAAGACTTCAACATCCTCATGAAGAATCCAGAAACCGGAGAATATCACCTCCAAGCATCAGCTACTATATTCCCGGCAGGATGGAAGCTGCAGGAGAGGATCGGAACCACGATGGCGAATCTTCATGGTCCAGTGCCAGGTTGGAAGGAGAAATTGGGAAGCAGTGTGAATCGGTATGTATCCCTCCGTACTCATGTCTTTCTCGCTAACAGTCTTCAAGGTATTTCGACCATCTCTCCCCAAACACGGCAATGGAGCGCCATAATCTCTTCATCCAGACAACGCCTGATCTGTTTACAGATGCCCCGGAAGCATCAAGTCAGATTTCGGCCAAGGTCACACCGGAAGACCTTCAAGTAAGGAGGGAGCGCCAAACCTTCACTCGGCTTGAAAAGACAGGCGCCGTGCTATTCACGGTAAGAACGTATATGCAACCGCTCGCAGAATTGGAGGAAGAAGAGGCGAGGGCTTTTATGCAGCAGGTACGGAGCTGGAGTGATGAGATCAAGGTGTATAAGGGAGGTGATGTCTGGGGAAAGGCTTTTGATGAGTGGTGCGAAAAGCGATGTGAGCAATAATTTACGGAGATAAATGGAAGAAGAGAAAAGTATTGCAATCTGAGGGAAGAGCAAGCACGACAAAAGTGTTTATTAGATCGACTAGCCTCGCGGCACATCAGTCATATAGCCTGAATTTAAAAGTGCTACACTTCTCTGGAATTCTCCCTCTTAGACATTGAAAGCTTTGAAACGCTCATTATTTCTTTCTGCGTGCACCCTTTTTAGGAGACTTGGAGGGACGGGATTTGAGAAGGAACGAGCAGAAAGTCACTTCTTTCTGGAAGGCTCTTAATGAAATGGCGCAGTGAATCTTTATCAATGATCCCAAATAAAATATGGAAAGACAATAAAATACAAAAAGTGTGAACTGCCATTCATTAGAGGCAAAGACGTCGTCGAAAGGAAAAGAAGCCCCTCTATCAACACGTGACTCTCATCGACAAGACTGAGAGCTCTCGCGCGAAGTCTACGATGAAGCTCACCACCATATCTCAGTCATGGCAGACCGTACGCAGAGACGCACAGATGGAGACCGTCACCGCGACTCAAGATCTCGATCCCCGAAACGACACCATTCACACTCTCATCGAACGCGCTCCCCGCATAGCAGACATCATCACAGACCCAAACGCGAACCCGAAGCCTCTTCTCCAAAGCTCCTCCCCTACAACTCGCGACCGTTAACGAAGAGAGACTATGTGCCCTTCAAACCTATGTTTGCATTATATCTAGATATCCAGAAAGGGAAGATCTTGGAGGATTTAGAAGAGAAGGAAGTCCAAGGTCGTTGGAAGAGCTTCATTGGGAAATGGTAAGGATACTTTTGATGAAACTAGGGACATGTCCGTGAAGAGCTGGGCTAACATATGTGAGGAATCGTGGAGAACTTTCTGAGGGGTGGTATGATCCTTCTACGTTGCAAAAGGCTGTAAAGTCTGCTCAAGACGAACCCGAACCGGGGTACGAAGAACGCAGACCGAAGGCATCGAGACCGGCTGGCAGAGAACAGGCCGAGGAAAGAAATACCGCGGACGAGAGCGACAGTGATGATTCAATTGGGCCTACGCTGCCGGGTCAGGAGGGCAGGGGTGGCAGGATGGGACCTAGTATTCCGAATATGCAGGACCTGGAACTCAAGAGAGGTAAGCGTCTTGACTCTGTCTGTATTGTGTGATTTCTAACGCAAGTCCTAGAAATGGAAGCCGAAGATGGTCTGAATCGACGAGACGATATAAGATTCGCCCGCAAAATCGATCGCAAGGAGCAGAAAGAAGCACTTAACGAATTAGTTCCTCGTGCAGAGGCTGGCACACGGGAGCGGCAACTGGAAAAGAAGAAAGAAGTCAATGAGAAGATGAAATCGTTCAGAGAGAAATCTCCTGGTGCTGCTGAAGTTCCTGATACCGAATTGATGGGTGGTGGTGATGGGATTGATAGCTACAAGAAGGAGAAGCAGGAGTTTGAGAGGAAGAAGAATGAGCGGGAGTTGAGAAAGGAGGAGATTCTTAGGGCAAGGATGGCAGAAAGGGAGGAGAGATTACAGGAATACAGGGCGAAAGAAGAAGGGACTATGTCTATGCTGAAGGCTTTGGCTAAGCAGAGGTTTGGGTGATTGAGTGCTAGGCGCCATCGATTCAGGGTCATTTTAGGGTTACGCTTCGGTCAATTGCATAGCGCTGGGAGCGGTGGGTTTTGGATTGATTTATTCGCTACGAGTGAGTCTTCGACGGAGGCAAGGGCTTCCACTTCGAGTGGATGAGCATCTACGGGGCTTGTTATCTTTCAAATATCATTCGATGAGGCTAAGTTAGCTTATCCGCTCCACGAGTACTGTTACACAAATATCGCGAAGGATCGATCCTCCAGCCAGATCAGAAGTCAAAACAAGGCAAGCGGCCTGATTCCTCTCCGCATTACTCTCCAGATCTCGGAAGCCCCGCTGCTTTGTGGCTTGCTTTCCCGTCACCGCTATTTGTTCATTGGCTCTATCATTCTCGTGACTGAAGATCCGCTGGATATTTGCTGTCGGTCCCCTTCAATTATGCTACTTTTATGCTTGTTTCAGCCGCATTCTCTCTTTCCCGGCAAGCCTTACCGTTGATGAGTCTAAATTCAGCCAAGTTGAGATATGCAAATGGACTTTCAGCCACGATAACATTTCAATGACGGTTAACTCGTCCATCATTCGAAAAGATACTCCAGGAATAGCCTAGTGCTACTATACCGTGTTTCAAGTCTCCCTTAACTTCCTCTAATTGGGTACCCATTACGTGGCGTCTGCGGGCTGCCGCATGGAAAGGCATCTCGTGGCAGAGGTCACTCTCTTTTCGCTTTCGCCGTTACTGCAAGGACTCCAGAGCTGAAAGCTTCAAAGCTTGTTTCCGTGTCTGAAATTTCTGGAGTTCTTGGATCCTCATCCTTCCTAAGTACGATGAGCCAAGTATCTTATGCTACCAAGAGTATTTGTTAAGCATATAAAGGTTAGGTTCATCTCGATCATGATCCAAGTTCGAGGTCTACCGGTTGTCTTCAACCGTTACTAGCATCTTACTATCCCCAAGAAAGCTTCCACGAGTGATCTTCGCGCAACGATGAAGGCGTTTAACCTCCTCGCCTTGCCGGCACTAGTTCTCTCCACACCGATGCTTCCCCCTCCAGACAAGTCGCTTCCAGCACCAACCACCTGGCCCGACTGCCAACAAACCCTTTCCTGCACCTACGATGCTATTCAAGGCATATCTCTCGCCGCACGCCTAACCTACATTCAGAACATGCAAAAGAACTTCTTCGCCGCCGAGCTCAAATGCCCCACCCAATGGCGCGCCATCGAAGGTGTAATTGAGTTTTTCCAGTCCAAGAACCTCGGTGCTCCGGGAACATGGGTCAGCTACACCGACGCCGGCATCATCGAAGCTGTGCAGAGAGGTGGCGCTATTGCATTAGGGATAAGTGGGGAGACGGGTGGGAATCCAGGGAGTCAGTTGTGGGCGGACTTTATGACGAAGATGAGCAAGGAACAGTTGAAGGATAGGGCTGTGAGTTGTTACACTGTGAATTACAGGGTCTGAAAGCTGATATATTCGAATATAGGCGCACGACAATGCCTGGTCTCTCGCCGAACAAGCTAGCACGGACTATGGCAAGAATAAAGCCGACATCTTGGTCTCACAAGGCAAGATACCTGCTCCTAGCCAACAGACACTGCGTTGGTTTCAGTTCACGCAGATCTTCCGAGCAATGATGCGGAATCGGAATAAGATTCTGGCCATCGTTAACATGTGTGTCCTCTTCTCCTACTCAAAATGGAGCAATACTAATTCTCGAAAATTAGACTCAACTCCATTCCTGGCGTACCATTTATATCATTGATTGCAGATAAATTCTTTGACTGGTTCACGGATATCACGGAGGTTATCCCTACGCGCTGTGGTGCAGATGCTAGCTGGACGCTGTCTGCGTTGGATATTCCACCGCTGACACCTGAGCAGTGGGCTAACGACGAGGCGGATTTGATTAAGATCTTGCCGTCGTTCGTGATTTGTTATGCGAAGAATATACTGTGATGGATCTACGTTTCTGTAGTATACTCAATCAGCGCGACGCCATCTTCCTCGTTGGCGGCCAAGGTTTTCGCCGCCCCTGAAAACACTTCCTCCTTCGAGACCAGCTCAACTTCTGATGATTCTGTCTCTTTGATGCCCTCATCATCATTCTCAAGTCTTTTGTGGAACCCGAAAGGTGAGCAACTTTCTCAGCGTCAGTTTGATTCCCGGAGAGTCGTTTCCATTTTGGCCACATCAGTTTGCCAAGTCACTTCCACAATGGCAGCCATTTTCATTCCCACCAGAAGTGCATCTCAATTAGATCCGAGAAGCCTTACTCTCGTGTAAATATTTGTCTTAAAAGCAATCCGCAGAGTTCTCGCGCAGTAGATGCCTCCCCTTTGGGGAAATCTTTCGCTCTTTTCTGCCCAATAGCATTAAAGCGATTGCTATCAGTGAGTTTGATAGCCTGAGCTAGTTGCTGAAGCGCACCTGCAGTACTACGTATAGTACCTTAAGTTGACTTACCCCGCCCCCACCCTGTGGAACAGCATCTGATCTGCTAAAAATCACAAATTGGAACCTATCACTCGTAACTTGATTACATCCCCTAGAAAAGAAATGCGCATTTCGCCTCTGTCATGATTCTCCATAAATATTCCGCTGTGAATGGATTCCTCGGGTTGTTTGCTGCATCCGTGCCTGCTCGAGCATCACTTTGTGTCCCTGATGTACCAACATTCTTGTTATCGAGCAGAGATGTTTTAGAACAACCCACTGTGAAGGGCGCCATTCAACAACTGCAGCAGAATTTAACTGCATATTTTGCTTCTGGGAATGCAGACGGTCTATCATTCGTAATCGTAAGTTTGCTCATCCGAGTGTCATAAATATCTAATCAAATTTCCAGACTCATGCCTCAACACCAGGTAGCCTATTCTCGTTCAATCATGGTGTTCAGCAATTGAATGAGAGTTCTGGTCCCAGAATCAACGGCGATACCGCCTTCCGCATTGTCTCAATTTCTAAAAACATAGCTGCAGCTTCAGCTCTAGTTGTCATTAACCAAGGCAGTGCTCAGAATAACGTCCCGCGGTTGACGTTAGACACTCCTCTAATAGATGTCTTGCCTTCATTCAAATTGTCCGAGAAAGACTGGGAAAATGGTGGCAGTGAAATCACTCTTTCCATGTTAGGAACTGAAAGTTCCGGACTCCCGAGAGAGGGATATCAAACCGACTTCAATGAGTTCTCGGGACTTGCTCGAGCGAGTGTCAGTTTAATTGGCGATTTCTGGTCCTCGGCAACCCCTGAATCCGTCGTTCAAAATGTCTTCCAACAAGGCCTCGTTTTTGCGCCCAGCCAACGGGCCAGCTACTCTAATGCCGGATTTAATCTGCTTGGCTACGGAATTGCCAACTATCGAAACCGTCTAAGAAACAGTAGTCTCTCCTGGAGCGAGGTTGCCATCGAAGATGTTCTCAGGCCGTTGAATATGTCTCACTCGTTCTTTGGGCCAATTCCCCACCAGCTCAAAGACAATATCAGCGTGCCAAACACGGTGAACTGGGCAGATCTGATGATTGGCGATGGTTATGATCCTGCTGTGGGAATGTGGAGTTCCACAAATGATCTTGTCAAATACTTGTATAATGTCTGGTTGACACCAACACCTCAGCTTATCACGCTTACCCAGAGACGGACTGTCTTGCAGCCCAGAATAACGTTGCCAGATGGTGTGCAAGAACTCGGATTTGGGTGGGAGATCTCAGTGGTGAAGCAAAATTCAACGTAAGTGTCACACTGCCATTCGCTCCTGATCTTCAGATCTTCGTTTCCCAAACGGCAGGTTTCTCTCAGTTGCAAACTTCTCACCAATCTGTGTACAGATACAAAATATTTGGCAAATCCGGCGACGGAGGAGGGTATCATTCCTACTTATCCATCGTTCCGAACCTCGGATTCGGACTCGTAGTCCTAACAGCGGAAGGCTCTCCGCCCACTTCAAACTACTCCCGACTCATTCCCGAGACAATCGCTGCTTCCGCGTACGAGGCTCTTATCCCTGCTTTCCGGGCTGCGTACTCCGATCTCATGGCAGCTAAATTTGCTGGAAATTACACCTTGCCAGGTGCAGTTGCCACATCTGACTCGCTGAGTAGCAACCATGCATTGGTGGAGGTGGAGGACAACATTCTTTATCTGCGAGATTTGGATTTTGGGAATGTGAGTGCGTTGCTTAGATTGGATATGCTTGGATGGACGCCGGATTCTCACTCATTGTACTATTCCACGCCCAAGGGGGCGGCGCTTGCCCCCAGTGATGTGGGGGAAGGAGCAAACTTTAGAATATTTGCGGAAGCAGCGTTGTGTGATTACATGGACTTTGCTGGGTGAGTGACTCGCAATTCCCTGAGCGCTTTCTGATCATTAACATATTTCAGGTACACAGACGAAAACGGGTGGGGTCTAGATCATGTGCAGTTCTTGGAGCACGGGAATGGGACTGTAGAACTTCAATATCCTCCCCTGAACGCTAGCTTATTTAGGAACTGAAAGCTCGAGAAAATTACGTACATGAAGATGGACTTCTGGAGTTTGTCGCCACATTACTTGATGTTATGTTACATATAAACGTGGGTGAGTATCCGTCTTCTACGACCAAATAATGGATGCTGTACTTCTAAGGGTACCCGCGAGCCCCTCGCGGGCCAATGCGTCGTGATTTACCTCAGCCTATCAGATATTAAAACGTTTTGGTACCACTGCAGAAATTATCTTGAGGGGACCTGGTGGGAGGTCATGTCAGTTTGCCTTCTTGAGTTGTGCGGGGTAGTTCCTGTTCCCATTGTAGGGCCGTTGCGTGTACAGCAATTTCCCCTCAGATCATCAATTCTGTAACACAGCCCTGGTTTATCCTGTACTGATGTAACTTCAAAGAAAACGTCCCTGAAATATGTGTCACAGCAAAAATGAGGGGTTCCAACTTCACTTCTTGTGTGCAAGTTAAATATTTAAAGATGCTTTCAGAATTATCAATTTTTACAATCTATACTTGAACATCCGCCATTCTCTTCAAGACACACTCCAGGACGAGCAAAATTTTTTGTCCACAATGTTCCATACTCGCTTCATCTCTGTTCTCGCCACCATTCTGGTGGTAGGGGTGTGTATTCATTTCCCCATTTAGATGAGCGCTCTCAATAACAGTCCATTAGGCTCAGGGGTTTCTCGACGCTCCAATTCCCGGGTACGGTATTGATCCAATATCTTGGGAAGTCGAGATATCTCCAGGGGGATCAACTGTGGTGCTCAACGGCACGGTTCAACAAGTCTACGCCGAGCTTCTCAAACTCAACCCCCACTACGACGCTGATTTCGAGGCTCTGGGTAGCGGACAAGAAGTCCCAAAAGATCATCTTGCGCGTAACCCACCCGACAGTGTACATTGTGGCGCTGAGGGCACAGGGAGGTTTTCGGCAAGCGTAGGACCGATCAGAGAGGGAATATCGTATCTGAGACGCGTTGGCGGCCAGCCTGTAATGGGGCCAGGACCTGGAAACTGTGGTAGCGTTAGCTGCTCCTATGATTCTGGCATCTATTGGTGCAATGATGTGTGTTCTTTTCTACTCCCCTCCCCTTCAACCACGAGGTCCTCGATGAGAACTAACTGTTGCCTGACATGTAGAACTCGTTCACCAAGACTCTGCCTGGCTTTGGCAACATTGCTGATGGGGCCCAAGAAATTCTCGATCAGTGTTCATGGTTGGGGGACGTTGCTGGCCAGGTCTTCGTTAATCCCCCACATGATTGGGAAGTTAAGGTTGGACATGATTGGTGCTGAACCCGGGGTCCGACAAAGCCTTAGCTCACTCTACTGCAGAGTCACAAAAGCCAACGGGTATTTTTGTCTACAAAAAGCTTCGTCGTTCAGTTCATGTATTAGAGCACATTCCAATTTCACTGAACCATGATCAACTAAATAATTTTATGAGTCAAAGCAAGAAACATATTTCCGGCCGGTTGGGGACTCTATCCTTTCATGCTATTTTTCTCCTCCAATTCATCCCTTTCCTGGTCAGTGATACATCTTCGTATGCTGTTATCATGAATCTTAAACATGAAATATCTAAGCTCACTTATCAAGAGAATAAACATGTCTGTTAAGCCACAGCAGGCTAGGTCGGAGTATGAGAGGGGATGGCCCAACTCCGATTTGCGGCTTGGACTGAATAGCCTATTGAGCACACCCCACCTCGTCGAGTCCAGGCATCTGCTGGGTTGAGTTACAGTTTCAGTACTGGCAAGGAAGATTCCGCGTAAGAATCTGGAAGAACTTTGCTATCACAGACTTTGTGTCCGACTGCTCTGATCATCATGGTTGATGAGTTTAAAAGAAGCACTGACAGCAAGAGGATGTATTTATGAGACCCTTTTCATTCTTGAATATCTCTAACGATTTATGACACAACAAATTGGAAAGATCCAAGGCGATAGACAGCATGGAGATTGAGACTTGACATAGTGGAAGCTCTCATCTTGCTACCTGGGTGGTATCAACTACGACTGGAAGACCTCCTGGAACTCCAAACCTCGGGCGCGCCGGGAGAGTTGCGGCGTACTTCGCAGCTTGATCGGCAGATACGTTCTGGCTTCTCGGAACGAGCCAGAATGAAATGCTCGTACAGCGAGTAGATTGCAGAATCCTTATTCTCTCAAGAAGTAATTCCCACAGATCCTGGTTTCTGACCTGCTCCCCTTTAATGTTCTTCCAGCCATTCGCTTCCCATTCCCTGGACCATTTTGTTGCGCCACTGACGACGTAGGAGGAACAAGTTACAATAACTAGCTTGGCGCTTTCTTTTGGCTGCCAGAACTCCAAGCCAGAGCACAAATCCTCACTCTGTACTTCCTCTTTGCGAAGATATGTGAGGGCCGCTACAACAGCGCGAAGTTCAGCTCGATTGTTCGTGGGAATTTCTGAGCTACCGGTAACACCTCTGTCTTCGAGGCGGAAAAAGTAGGCGCCATTCATGATATATGAGCCCTCAGGGGGCTCCCAATGAACAGGATCGGTGTTACCAGCAATGTGTCGAAAAACAAAGGCACAGCCGGCTCGACCGGCCCTCATGCCGCTACTATAACAAGCCCCATCCGTATAGATCATTAATTCACGATAGTCGCGATGTGCCACAAACAATTTTTCATTTTCGTGTCTAAAAATTTCTCGGGGTGCGAAATATGGGGTTTCGAATATAGAAGGATACTGCTTCGTGTCTGGCGGTGGAGAGGGGCTCGTTGCCACTCGAAGTCTTTTCAGCCTGGCAGCCGGCGGTGGGGAAGTGCTCGATGCGTCTCGAAGTCTCTTCAGCTTCGGTGGTCTGACATACGCCAAAGTATGGGGATCGATATGCTGCGGTAGATCACGACGATCCCAGCCATCCATGCGATTGAACACAGTGGAATCGACCTCAATCATGCTTTTCAAATCTTGGATAATATTAGGTATATTCCAGCCTGGCTCACTATTGACAGGATCGAGCGCGCGTTGAACGTAGTTCCTGAAACCTGGGGTCCATTCCTTGGGATACTTGGCTTCGTGTATGGTAGCCCAGCAAGTGGTCCTGATATGCTCATGGAGTTTGTTGTTAGAGCTGAACACCTGCCGGCAATCAAGACACGTGCTCATGGCTGGTTAAATGCTAACAAATGTTAGACTTAAGTCAAGGAGACACTTTTAACTATTAGGCAACACTCTTCGGGAAGGAAGCAAACTTACGTGCGGTTTCCTGAAGCCCAAAGGAAAAGGGTTATGTTGAGATTCGAACGTATACGTGATGCGGCGTGAGCAATGTGGGAAATTGAATAGGTAACTTGTCTACTTCCCAATGCTCCGTTTCCGCTGGAAGATTTTGGAAGTTCAGCTTGTCGTGCGGCGCAGTGAGAAAGGTAAGCAGTCTGGGTTTCATAGGTAATCACATGACAGCGCGATTTAGCGCGATTTGGACCTACTACTCCTTCCTTTTGCTCTTCTCTGTACAAAGCCAACGTCAAAACAGATATCCTTCTCATTATCCCAAAAGTTTTGGGTCTTCTTGCGCCGCTGCCTGACTTCAAATCAAAATGGCCACTCGACCGGCGCGTATGGTATTCGTCTGCCATAAGAAAATGCTCCAGTATGATGGCCCAAACGGAAACAATGCAAGAAGGCTAATTTCACCTTTCAGTTTCACCCATGATATTCCCAGCATTCTTTTCTGCAAAGAACGCGAGCAGGACCGACGATTCTTCAACACCTTCTGGCCCACGATCAAGCACATCATCAGCCAGCATAATCCCGAAATCCTTCGCGCCTCGAATGGCAACTGCTATGTGTGCGGCTCTGCCACAGTTCAGGCCGTTGCAAGCCCAATGTCCTTGCTCCACCAAGCCTCCGATCCATTCGTCCTTTTCAGCTGCCAACCGGCATGCAACAATCCGGCGTGTGTGATAAGAATACAACAAGAAAACCCGAAATTCACGCCTAATCTGGAGGACCTTGAGGATCCCGCAAGAATAATTCCTTGGGGCGTGGCGATTCGCGACTTCGCTTTTGTGCCGTGTCGAGTTTGTAATTCATCCGAGAACACGTATAAGTGCTCGCCCGGCTGTGATATTGCGTGGTATTGTGGAGAGGAGCATCAGGGATTGGATTGGCCAAATCATAAAGAGAATTGCAAGGGGATTGATCGGTCAGATGAAGTTTAGTCGTGAGGATCGAAGGTTTCTGTTATTCTTGTTCTTAATGTTCCACTTCCATTCAGGTAGTGAGGTAAATGCCATTCACATGTTCTAAAAGAAGCAAATCGTTCGTATTCTCCTGGCGGGACAGAAGAAGCGGTACCAATTCTGAATGTGCCACGCCAAGTGAAACATTCAAAAAGAAAAAGCGCAATGGTTACTGCCGCATTCGTGGTCTATCGCGAGCCGATGCCGCACGATTTCTCATTGCGTCTGTCACGTTCAACCGCGTGGACTGGACGAGCGAGTCGCGACTTCCATTTAAAGGGTCTACACTCGTGTAATATGACACTGCTATCATTTCTTAACCTCACCTAGAAGCTGTTAGAATTTGTAATGTTGTTTTGCTATGACTTTTATACTTAGGGATTGGTCGCGTTCGCGTCATTGCGAATGAAGGATGGCATGATCGAGCTGTGAAAAGCACGCACACATTTTAGGCGTGGGATCTCACCGCCTCGATTCATTGTTTCCTAGCGGTTGTATGTGACAGGAACATTACACGTCAGAGGGGATAAGTCTCTGGCAGTGATTTTGAAGCCGAAGTTGGAATTGAGAAGGGACGGCGTTGAAAATATCTTAGGCGGGAAGGCGTCTGTGGCGTCATCTACAGGGACCAGCGGCTGAGACGGGCGCTAAAACTCCGGGGCCTGCATACCCAAGTAATAAATCTTTCCCCTCATTTCCTCCGAGCTTCTTTCGCATCATTTATAGGAAAATAAGGAAGCTCGACCGCAACGCCGTACAAAGCAAGACTCATCTAACCAGATCAAATATACGCTACAGTTTTTCTCCTGTTCGCATAAATCTTAGTTCGATGAGATCGTGGCTGTCTACCTAGGTACCTGGCGACCCGGCGTAACGGCGGCTAAGCCTCACTTCCAACACTGCGATCAAGTGATCGCAAAAGTCTTTGAGGTCGACAGAGTCCGTGTCAAACTGGGCCATGCTCTGAATTAATTTAATTGAGCCTCTCGCACACTCAACCAAATTCTCAATATGAATGCCCAACTTTGTGCTTTTTGGAAGTTGCAAGCAGCACTTTCCTTTTTAAGAACCTCTGCTATGAACCTTTCCAAGCTTTGCGATTTCTTTTTGGGTGCCTGAGACATACTCCGATTTGCCGTCGTTATAATTCGCAATCAAATTTTTTTGTATACAGTATTCATTAAATTCTCAAGATTCAAGAAGCTAGTTATTTTCCATCGCTTGGCCTTCAGCCTTTGCCAACAGCGGCCTCCAACACCAGGCCTCAAATCCATGACTCAACTATCGTCTCTTCTACCTAGGCCACTGAACATCCGACCTCGTGACTTGCACAAGGTCGGCGCCTATTCCAGTCATTATCATATAAAACATTTTGCCTCCCCTCCGTACTAGGTCTCAACCTTCACCGGGCTTTCTTAAGGCATATTTATAAAATCACGAGTCAAAAGGCAGAGGTCACGACTATGGCGGGTTACCTTTCACAGAGACCGAGTTTTTGAAGGCCAGGAGGTCTGATATAGAGAGGGCACGTGGAGTCATGCGATACAGATGATCGAAGGCTGTGCTTGAAAAGGTTTTGTATAAGTTCTACTGCTGCTCGAAAGCTACACTCAAAAAACAAATCCTACTTCTTAGATAACTATCTAGCTATATCTTCATATCCTGCTTCAATATCAACCACGTATCGAGTCCAACTCTGCTCTAGCATCACTTACTTCTGGAAAAACACTCCAGCCTTAGCATAAACCACCTCCCCTAAACATCCAGCACCACAACTCCACACCACCACCCCCAACCATGTGCGGTAAAACAATCTCAACCCACCCCTGCGGCCACCAAACCATAGAATCAAACTACTGCCGCTCCGCGCGTCTCCGCCACGGCAAACCAGTCTGCCACTACCGCGACACCCCGCTCCTCATCAACACCACCTCCTTCTGTTCGGCATCACATTGCGATTACCGCCGTCTCAAGGGGAAATGGAGATGTCACAAATGCAAAAAGGGACCGAATACTAAAGGGGAGTGTTTGAGGCGCAATAAGGAGGGCAGG
>Ga0247778_1000461_pt1 | contig 51836 bp, 63 predicted proteins | sample UWRJL049202B5_FD_179939 | JGI IMG/M metagenome (GOLD analysis project Ga0247778, IMG submission 179939) | Plant litter microbial communities from Arlington Agricultural Research Station in Wisconsin, United States - UWRJ-L049-202B-5 | ecosystem: Environmental > Terrestrial > Plant litter >... | reverse complement strand
ATCATCAAAGCATCGCACGACCTGGAAGATGGCATCGACAGCTCGGATGTGAGACAAGAAGGAGTTTCCAAGACCAGCACCAGTTGAGGCGCCTCGGGTTAAACCAGCGATATCGTAAATGGTGAGATGGGCTGGGACTCGAGACTTGGGATTGTATTTTTCGCAAAGCCAGTCATATCTCTCATCTGGGACGAGGACTCGAGATTCTTCTGGGTCGATTGTAGCGAAAGGGAAGTTCTGAGAGGTGTTAGACGTGGTAGCAGGACAGCGCACAATTTACTTACGGCGGGGTTTCCTAGGGAGCACTTGGTGATAGCTTGGAACAACGTCGATTTACCAACATTTGCTAGGCCAACCTGGAAAAATTGATCAGTGAGCTGTCGCATGCGAAAGGTGGGCAGAGCAGCATACGATTCCACTCTTCAAGTTATTACCCGGCCTGCCCAGCAGGATCTTCTCCTCCTTGACGGCTTTCTTGGGAGGCATTCTCTTCTTTTTCGCGTAGGAACGTGTTGATGTGTATAAGACCGTGCAGCTAAGCAGGCTCTGATGTGAATTTGCAGTCGCAGTTCTTGCTGCGGACTGTTGAAAAGTGTGGAGGAAAGAAGAGAAGATGCGCGGGGCACGGAGAGGGGACGACGTGGTGATGGTGGGCAGCCTTGTGCGGATGAGAGTGGTTTTGAACCTCCCTCATGCACCAGTTTTATGTGCGGCGAATTGGGAAAACGGAAATCCATGAAGAATGTGTTAGTTCTGTAAAGGGATTAGCTTGATAAAGATACACGTGATCTCAAAGCTCAAGCAAAGAACCCCGATCTACAGGGGCAAGGATAGGCTTGGCCTGGCTGATAATGACTTCAGACGAGGCCGCTGCCCGCGCGTTGTTGACTCAGTTACACATCCTTCCAGGCAGGCAAACCGCCAACCAACACATATTGTATCCCTTTTATTTTGTTTTCAGAAGCTGGAAAAATACCATCACCATCCTTTTACTGCGCGTCCTAGAATATGTCTTCCAAGAAGAGTTCACGAAAACCCTCGGGGGCCACCCACCGCTCGACGTTGTCGCTTCAGAAGGTCGAAGTTCGAATCAACGTCTATGATTTATTACCAGTACGTTGTCACTGGACATCTTCTCGCAATTCTTGGCTGTCTTTGAAAAGCTTCATCCTCAATGGCTTAAAATCCATGCTAATTCTTACTTTCAGCCCGGACGACTTTCCTCCATCCTCTGGACCGTGGGCGCAGGCCTCCTACATTCCGGCGTCGTAATCAATAAGAAAGAATACGCATACGGAGGACACGACAAACGGGGCATGACTGGCGTATACTGGACAAAACCTAGAGCTGAACCGCCTGGGGGGACTTTCAAATGCGAGATTCTGCAAGGCTTCACCGTCTCCCCGCAGGCCGAAATAGATGCTATCATAAAGGAAGCTTCCGAAGCTTTCCAAGGGACATCCTATAACCTCCTTACGAAGAATTGCAATCACTTTACTGCGTATTTGTGTGAGAAGCTTACAGGACGACCCGGGCCGGGGTGGTTGAATCGCGCGGCGAGCATTGGGGTTGCGTTACCTTGTGTGGTGCCGAAAGAGTGGATTGCCCCGCCAGACTTTGATACTGCGGATGGGGCGCTGCTGGACGAAGATGAGCATCACAATTCGCATGAAAGTTCTAGGATGCTGGGGAATACGGATACAAGCCAGAGATGGAGTGTTGACAATGGGTCGCGGAGTTTTGATGAAGAATGGGATTCGGAAGAGGAGAGGGGGAGGGGCGGGAATGGAAAGGGCAAGGGGAAAGCTCCTGTGCGGGATACTTCTGGAAGGGTTGTACCACCTGCGGATAGAGCACCTACGAGCAGACAGAGCCGTGAAGGCCCTCCGTGAGCAGAGATATATTCAGTGTTTCTGGTATACTCTACGGATGGGATGAGGCATTGATCGGGACAGGTTCGGTCTTGGCATTCTGCTTTTCAGCGACATTGAAGGCGTATGGAATAAAAGGTTGTTTTTACAGGCGTTTGGTCAAGGATGATACCAAACCGGACTGTAGTCTATTGTACAGAATATACAATGCTCCCGCAACATACAGTGTACATATTTCCCCATCTAACCCAAACGTCTGGGCTTCTTACTCCTCGTCCCACCAAACTTCAACCTTGTCGCATCCGCTACTTTCACAATCTTCGGCCTCAACTTACTCCCCTCCAGCCCAAGCAACGCCTTCGTAACCGCCTCTCTCCCCGCCCCAAAACCCCTCAACACAACCTCCAACTGCTTAATCTGCGGATTTATCCCCCGATCCTGCATCCTCGTCATAACGTAACTCGCCAACTGAAACGCCGAATCATAATGCTTCCTCGCGCTCTTCCTAAATCCAATATTCCCACACGAGACACTTATAATCGGTGCTCTAGCCGGGCTCGTGAGCGTAATATGCGTATTGTGGCGCGTAGCATTAATGTGAAAATGATGCGGCTCCTCAAACTTCTGCTCAACCGGCCCGCCAGACATGATACCCCCATCGGATGACATGGACGTTTCAAGGAGACCGGAACGCTTTTTGAGGCGTTGAGAAGCATTTGTGTTTATCATGTTATTGAAGACGGATTTGATCTTGTTGTCTGCTTCTTTTCGCCCCGCTTTGGGGTTCAGAGAGGGAGAGGGAGCCACGAAATCATCGGCTGGTGTTGCGTATTGTGTTGGCTTTGCAGCAGCGGCTGGCTTTTGGGAGTCTAGAGGTGTGAAAGGGTCGTTGAGGGCTTGGAGATGCGTGGTTTGGGAGAAGGGTTGTAGGAGTCGTGCTGGCTGGCGACAGGCTGGGGCCAGCTCGGGGAAGAGCCCCAGAGGCGATTGAGCCAGGAGGCGTCGTGATGCTATCCTACTCATGCTGTGCTTGACGTCTATTCCAATTCAAGCTCCTGGAATTATCGCCAGAGAAAGTTGATGCTAAACCCGGAACGCGGAGAAACGAATGTTGCGACCCCTGTCATTTTCTCAGAGAACGATCTCGGCGAAAATAAGTTCAGAACGCCGCCTGCTGCGACCAAAATTTCCTTTCGAATTCCACACCCTTTCTAATAAAACTTTGTTGACCTGCTCTGTTCTGCAACGGCTTGGGTCAATTCTTTGGTCGCTGCTTAATCGATATGAACGGTCTTCGACATCTGGCGACGAGAGCGCCTACAAATGGTCAATTTGCCTCTGTCGTGAGACCTTCATATGGTCGAGCGGCAGTTTACAGACGGTTACTGCAGCAAGCTCAGACTGCAAATTTACACTCCTTTACATCGAATTCTTCAGCTCCGATAACATCCTGGAGCCCCTCTCCTCTAAGATCGAAGTTTCTGCCGGATGAGATACGGACGAGTTTGGGACCAGCGACTTCGGCGCGGAACTTTCATAATGGAACGAGATTAAGACAGGAGAAGGAGGCTAAGCCTGCCAGCGAATCTGCGAAGGAAGAAACGGCAGAGAAGGATTCAGAGAAGAAAGCTTCAGGAGAGGGCGAGAGTGAAGCTGGATCTACTGGCGAAAAGGGCAAGGAAGAGTCTGAGGGCGAGGGCAAGGACCAGAAAGAAGAGAAAGAAGCTCCTCCTCCGCCTCCACCCCACGGAGACAAATCGCCATGGCAAGTCTTCACCGAGACTCTTTCGAGCGAATTCAAAGCTTCTAAGGAATGGAACGAATCGACCAAGGCTTTACAGGGCGAGGTTCAGGCATTTACAGAGAGCGAGTCAGTCAGGAGAGCCAGGCAAGCGTATGAAGCGACTACAGGCAAAGTATCATCGACAGCTGGAACAGTATTGAAGAGCACGGCTGGTGCGGTAGGCAAGGGAGCTGCTTGGACCTGGGAGACACCCGTTGTGAAAGGTGTGCGGACAACGGTAAACGCCACGGCGAATGTGATCGACAAGGCAACACAACCAATAAGAGAAACGGAGGCATACAAGAACGTTAAGAATGTTATCGATGATGGTAGCAGCTCGAGATACGGAGGATGGGTAGAGAAGGAAGAGCGACGGAAGGCGAGGGAATTGCGGGAGCTGGAAGAAGCCAAAGAAGCTGGATTGCATGGCAGGCGGGTTGAGGTCGCAAAGGAAGACCCAGAGTAAGTCATCTACCTAATATTGTTTGTGGGAAGTTAAATGCTAACAAACACAGCGCCGGCACAAACGTAACCCTCCACAAAGACGCTGCCTGGAAAGAATCATGGCGCGACTTTCGCGACTCCAGCAAGCTAATGCAATCCCTCTTCTCCATGAAATCCGCCTACGCCGAATCCGACAACCCCTTCATCTCCACCGCGCGCAGCATCTCCGACCGCTTCGCCGGCTTCTTCTCCGAGAACGAGACAGCAATGGTTATTAAGAAAATCAGAGAAATGGACCCCGCGTTCCAAATGGAGCCCTTCTTGCGGGAAATGCGCGAATACATTTTACCTGAAGTCCTAGACGCCTACGTAAAAGGCGACACCGAAACACTCAAGCTCTGGCTCTCAGCAGCGCAATTTTCAGTCTACGATGCTTTATCAAAGCAAATTACCACCGCAGGCATGAAATCCGACGGCCGCATCCTCGATATCCGGAACGTGGAGGTGATGAATTCTAAGATCCTTGATCCGGGAGATGTACCTGTGTTTATTGTATCTTGCAGAACGCAAGAGGTACATGTGTACCGTAATGCGAAGACAGGGGAGCTGGCGGCGGGGATGGAGGATAAAGTGCAGCAGGTTACGTATGCGATTGGCATGACGCGCGTTGCAGAGGATGTGAATAATCCGGAGACGAGGGGGTGGAGGATGATTGAGTTGATGAAGAGTGGACGGGACTATATTTGAAGTCCTTTCCTGGGTATGTTTGAAGAGGAACAAAAAAACATTTCGTACTCTCCTATTGTTGAGGAAAGAAACGCATCATAGCGAGGCGATGGAGCTTCTGTCTGTATATCACTTGGCGTTGGCGGCGCTACATCGTGTCCTACGAATAGGGGCATTGATTGGGATGCTTTTTCATGTGGGGATTGTTTGGATGTATGGTTAGTCCGAACTTACACGCCACTCAGGGGAGAACTGATGTATGTATAATAATGTCTGTATATTGGAAGTCAAAAGTAAAGTTATCCCCAGACAAGTTGTTCTCTTGGTGTTAACATTTAGTGGGAGTGGCTGCAAGCAGACGTGTAATTGGAAGAGACTGTTTCCTTGTCTTGACTGGAAACAACGGCTTCATCACATCCATTCCTTCCCTTCCCAGAATTATTTCAAACCGGACAAGAGTGAAAGTGCTATCATCTAGCATGTTTTTCATTGTCGAAAAGTGTTCTCGAGTTTACGACTCCGCTGAAGGTACACCAAAACCCACATTTTCTCGGTGAGAGTCCATTGGCCAGCTGCAAGGCAGCCGCAGCCTCATGCTTGCGAACGGCCAATAATTTGCATCGCACATTTCAGATCCTCTCTCTGCGTCCACAATTCAAATCACTCATTCAGTCACGTACTTCAAGTCTGAGTTGACCCAGTCATGACTCTCGATACATCAGACACATTGGCCGTGACGGCAATTGTTGTTGCCTTGATAGCCTTGCTTTCCACCGTCGGGCAGATACTTCAACAGTACATCGGGACGTCTGAAGGATACAGAAGATGTCAATCATCTGTAATGGGTCTTTGGGGCCAATCTACTCGTCGGAAGTTTCACTTCGGCGAAATGCGTTTCGACGTGTTCTTCCAAACCCCTGAGTTTGTCGTAGGTACTGCTTTCCGAGGAGACGGACGCCAAAAGTTTCTTATTGATGGATCAACGAAATCGTTCGAAGAGACACGCACCAGACCAGATATCAAACATAATGTATGGTACCGAGAAATTGACTCCGAGGGCGAGGAAGCTTCATGGGTCCTGCTACTCGATGTTTTACAACACGCCGAAAAGGGCTCACGAGAATGGGACCTGCATCGCTCCAACCAGGCTTTAGAAAAGTTTCCATATCGGCCATTTATTAATTTCCACGTTGGTGTCAGAAAGAAAACACAATCCTGGAAGTTCGTTCCAGCTGGCATTACCAAGCCTTACGGGTTCACAAACATCTCTAATTTAATTCGTATAGTTGCTCACCTTGGAATGCATTGGGTTACTTTCGATCAAGGCGTCGGAAATATCGTGGCAGAAGGCAATGGCTTAGTCCTGACATCGGCTCTGATTCCGGGCCTGGGAATGCTCGTGTTCTTTGCGATGACAGGCTTGTCTACCTTCCAAGACAACATGTTAATACCGAATGAGGAGGCGAGAGACCTGACTTTTGGAACCGCCAGAAGCATCCTCACCGAATATGGTCCCAGTTTTGTGCTGCGCTTCGGGCCTATTCAGGCAGTATTGAGCACCTTAGAAATATTGGGATGTACACATGAAACCATCTCAAGATTTGAACGTGGGCATCAGCACCAGTTCTCCAGTGAGTTATGCCGTATTCAAGATTCCGTCTTTTTTTATTCTCACTGAAATTCCCCAGTTTCCTTTGAGATATTGGGAATGTTAGGAAAGACATTTCGTCTTCGTCAAAGCATGTTCAGGAGAATACCGAACCCAACCCAAGACATATGGCCGCAGGAATATTTGTTTCCACTGGTGTTACTAGACGAATTCCAGAAGAACTTGAACGGTATTCAAGACGAATATATTTTGCTAGATTGTGTGGAATTACAGAAAATCTCACAAGCGAGTCAACGAATACTACACGCAGCCGATCCCTCCATAACAGCCGGTGCCTCCTTAATGTCCATCAACATCAACGTACTCGAAGCAGTTCACGATGCCATCAACATTGCGACCGAAATACTTTCCACTTGGACCGATTCAACAATACTCTTCATGGTTGGCCAGCATGTTACCCATGTGCTCGCCGCCCTCCATGATCCTCTCTCTGAACTAAACACCATGCGAAAGCCAAGAAAAGTTGTCAATCCTTCGAAAGTAGGAAAGCCCAGGAGGCGAATGGTAAAATTATATCTGGAAACCATACTTCCAGAAGTATCCAAAACGTGCAAGAATTCCGCTGCGAAAATAAAGAGAGCGGAGGTTGATGCTGGTGTACCAACATGTCCAGAGAGCGACGGGAATGTGTTATGGTGTATACTACTCTTCAGAATGATCTGTTGGCTTACACTACATGATTTCGACCCCGAAGATGTTCAGATTGTTCCGTATAGTCTCAGACACAGTCAAGTGCCGGTGTACATAGGATGAAAGTCTGACTTGCATGAATAAGAGGGGGTATGAGCAATGAGAGACCACTTGCGTTCTTTACTTCACTTCCTTCGTATCTTTACCAAGGGCTCCATCCCAAATGGCGCTGGTCGTGGCAATTGCTTCTTAATCTCAACATCTCATATATTTACACCTGAATATCTAATTTTGCGAATTCAGCGTATTCAGTTAAGTCCTCTCATGTGATCGGCCTTGCCATTATAAATCAGTTAGATTGCGCGCCTGCTATAGTAAAACCAGATGCAAATATCGCATGCTCTCACAACTCTCATCCCCAATCTAATCCAGTATACGGTAAGCAAACATCATACTTCACTGAAATTTCGTGACACAAGTAGCAACGAAGTGCAACCCTTTTTTCCCCACCCGAGTCACAATTTCCGTTTCAGGGACTTGCCTCTCAGTATCAGCTAAAGCCTTCCTCCAAGCTTGCATCCATCCCAGGGCCAATGCCTGGGTCCGATTCCGGTACTCCAAGGTCAGAGCGGACTTTGATTCTTGAGGTATCGCAGCCTTGCAGCTGATATCGAACTTGAATGTCGTATTTGGGTTGCGTAGGTCGTATAGCGGAAGTAGTTGTGCCAGACCGTGGATCCAAGTAACCGCCTCGGTGTCCCAGTGAAGCTCAATAGTTACCTCGAGCTCACATAGCGAACTGAAGGTGCGGAGATACTTTGCGAATATGCGGATGACAGAACGATTCGTTTCAAAGGGGGTGCCAGGCTTGATTTCGCTGTCGATGGAAGATTCAGATCCTTGACGGTCGCTGGTGAAATCGCACCAAGAGCCTGTTCCATCCCCCCAAGTCTTCCAATAGGCCATATTGATTGTGACTTTGCGGGCGAATCTCTGAACGTGTGGGTGTTTTGGCCAGAAGGCGGGGTATGAGTGCGGAAGGAAGGACGTTACCCGTTCTTGAAACACAAGAAAATAGCCGTTGATGGCTACAGGCTCCAATCTAGAGTACACGAGACTGACAAGTTCATTGTGGGTTTGCTTGTTGGTGAACAGCAATGGGAAAGGCCCAATGCCCCTTATTTGCATGTTGCGGGACACATCGGCAACAATTTCGTGGTGCTCAAAACAACGAGGACATAGCGTAGCATCGTTGACACAGAGCTCGAAAATTCTGGTTCGCAACTCAGGAGGAAGTCGAAGAAGGGTACTTGGTGGATTCGACGACGGTACATTGAGCATCTCAGAATCTGAATCTCTGTTCGACGACAAAAGCTTCTTCAATAGTGGCGTTTCGAGGGCAAGGCCACGCTTTGACCAGCTGACAACATTCCAACATTGTTCGCTCATTTGGACCGATCTTATGCAGAACCAGAGAGACCTCTAGGACTCGAGAACAGGGCTCGAGGAGCAAGGGTCTCGATTTATATATACAATATTGCAGGATTTCCTTGGGCATGAGTCATCCAGAAAATGTGGCCCTACCTTGTCCAATCGCTGTCGAAATGAAGTTGATTAGGCAACAGTGCATTGGCATTGGCAGCCCAGAGAGAAAAGAAGAGATAGACTTGCGTTTTAGAATTAGGATTCGAACAGGCTGAAACAAATAGAAAAATGTGGTTTGATAGGAGACTCGGGCAACGGGAATGCCACTGAGCCAAACACTTTAGGGCATACAATACAGGTTTATGAACATGGGATAGAGCTTCGAAAACTCCACTTAGTCAAGTATGAGCTAGAAAAAGACGGGCGTAGAATCTTTGCATCTTTGGTTTTGACAAGAAGAACAAGAAGCTGAAAATTGATGATCCGTCGACGGTCGACCTCGGGAAGTGGCCGCCTGTAGAACTAAGGCAACTATTTAGAGATCACGTGCGAAGTTGAGAACCTCATTTCTTGCCTCGAAATCCCGAGCGATACTCAAGCCCTCGCAACATCCAATTGACACCACCACGCCCGTCAAGATGCTTTCACAAACTCTCAGAGCTTCGGTATGATGGATCAACAGCTTCTGTAATGATCCAGCTAACGATTGCAGCGCTCCTCGATCGCCCGTCTCGCGAGACAGCAAGCTACCGGCATGGTTGCAAAGCGCACCTTCATCACCCCTACGGCTGTTCGTCAAGGTTCGTCAAGCCCTCTATCGACTCCGAATGCGATCTGCGGAGATATACTTTCCCTGGATCCTGATCCGGGACCCTACGGCCTCGGCTCAATGCTTCCAAAGCCCCTGCTAACATTCCCCTCCCAGCGGACCTCGTCCAAGACCTCTACCTCCGCGAACTGAAATCCTACAAAGCGCCCGCCGTCAAAGCCACCGACGCCGAAGGCAACGTCCAGAAGTTCAGCGCGCCAAAAGCCCCCAAGTCCCCAGAGGAGGCAGACATTGCGAATGAGTTGAAGGCATACGAGGCATCTGCTGTTGAGATCGAGGGACAGGCTGAGGGAGGTGCTGCTGCGAGCCAGGAATTCGATTGGTTTGAGGAGGAGCCTGAGGAAGAGGAGGCTAAGCATTAGAGTGCGATAATGGGGCATTTGGATGACGGGGCGGGGGAGCGGAGGGGGACCTTGTGTGTATAGCATAAATAGAGATGGGAGAATGTACAGTTGGTGATTGCATGGTCCAGCTTGCTTTGTTTGCGCCACCCTTGCTGTATTTTGGGGGCCAATGTTGTATGAACTGCTCTGGACGAGTGCCCGTTCTGCTGTCCAGGATACAGGCGCCATTTTTTTAGTCCGACAACCCTGGTTTGAGACCAAGTAGCGCAATGTCCAGAGATTGAGCTTCGAAGGAGCAGAACCTTTTAAGGTTATTTGAATTTTATTAAATCTTCAATATTCTTTCACAGGGTCAGCGTTGGGATGGTCCAGCTTCTATGGGGCCGCAAGCATGTTCTTACATAGGGAACTGCAACCCCTTCATCAAAAAAGCCCTAGTAAGTACACAAAATCTATCCCATCATTTATAACAATTCCGAAACCTCTCCCCACCCCTCCTAACAAACCTCACAGGACACTTCTGCATCTGCAGAAACGCAATCGTCTCACTCTCAAAGATCAACCTCCTAGCCCTCTCCCTCGCCTTTTCATACACCTTTCTCCTCCCCTCCTTCCCCATTCTCTCAACCTCCTCGTCGCTCGCTCACTCACTAACGTCCAACTCCACACTATGAGTCTTGAAGATCACAGACAGAACGGCCGTGATCTCAATCTGCGCGAATCGCTTCCCGGGGCATGACCGCGCGCCTTCGGAGAAGGGGAGGTAGGAACCTTTGATAGGAACGAAGAGTTTTCTGGGTGTGTTCTCAAATGAGACATTTTCGGATTCTTCATCGCTTTCCGAGGGCGAATCTTCATGTTGAGTATTCGATTTAGGGGTCGAGAACCAGCGCTCGGGCACCCAATCATCGAGATCGTGCTTTTTCTTCGAGATTTTACTGGGACTATGAGGCCAATATCTTGGGTTACGATGCACGCCTGCTGCGCTGAGATGGATGACTGTGGTAAGCGGCACCGTGATGGTCTTTCCTTCCCAGCTTACGGATTGCGGCGTCTCTCGCACGATCTTTGGGATGTCGATGGCAGGAGGCAGGAGGCGGAGCGTCTCAGATTAATGACGGCGCCGACTGTGCTTTGGTAGAGATGTCCAAGTTGACCACGGGCGTGAGCCTACAATGGCATCGATGTCTGATTGGAGCTGGGCTTGGATCGAGAGTTCGATAGCTAGCCAGAGGATTGAGTAGTGGGTTATGCTGCCTGATGTCTCGTGTCCGGCGAAGAGGAGAATCCAGGCGTTGGCGATGATTTCTCGTTTTGTCAGATACAGTCCCTTTGAATCCTCCATGCTCTCTGAGGCTTTGACAAGTGGGCCTGTTGCTGTCAGATGTATGCTCAGTCTTACTTAAGACTCTGTTTGATTTACCCATTAGATCCATTGTACCGTCTACTGCCTTTTCATCCTGTTCGATCTGCTTTACTTTATACTCCGATAACTCCTTGAAATAATCGGAACATTCATAGAACGATTGTACCAAAGATTTGTGGACTTGGAAGGGCGATTTCTCTAGAGGATTGTTAGGATTGTGGCCAAGGGTAATTTCAACTCGGCATAAAGCACCCAGCTTAGTGCCGCTTTTTGGGTTGTCTACGGTGACGAGCGTGGGGGTGCTACTTACCTAGGAACCACACCGGGAAAAGTGCAAACCATATGACGCTATGAACAAGTGTGTTGATCGCGTCCTTGAAAGCCAACCTATGATTGTCCTTCAGCTTCAAGGTGTTGAATCCAGGAACCACTTTGCTACCGAGTTGGTCCTCGTCCTCTCCTTCCCAGATTTGGCTCACGCCAAATCCAGCGGCGCTGATCACACTCAATGCCGTCAACGCTGTATCCGTAGCGGTATCTTTGAGTCTCATGGCATCCATGCCATTACCCTCACCGTTCAACCAAAATTTCAGCATACCGACCCCCTGCCTCAAGCTCTCTCTTCACACTAAGCTATTACTCTTCTCCGAAAAAGCAGGGCCTACAATCTTACGGTGTCTCTTCCAAGTGTCACCTTCCGTCGTCAGAAGACTCTTGCCGAACATGTCAACAATGCCGTAAATTTCAACTGGCTTGACGAAATCATTTCGCCGAGTGGCAATTTGGGAGATGACTTCAGCATTGCAACAGTTCAAATATATTTGAGCAGAGCTGACGATGATGAAGACTTCTCCCAAGCTATCTCGTATTTCCTGAGCGTAGTGCCAGTTTCGGTGTGGTTCAACGAGGCTGTTTGCTTATCAGACAATGTCCAGAGTGTTAGGCTAGGTACTCACCTAGGCCATAGCCATTGTCGGGTGTATGGTATTCTCTTTAGGGGACTGAGAATTAGATCATGAGTTCCCGTCCAGAAGAAACCAGCAATTCCACCTATAGCTGATGGCAAGTGAGTGAGAAGACTTCATCACAAGTGATTGAGATACACACGAGCGACACGGTAAGGAATCCCAGTCTTTCTAACAATGGCGATATTACGGCGTAGAGATACAATACTTCTTGAAATCCGTAGTATTATAAGAATTGCTACAGCGAGAGAAAGGTAAAAGAACATTTTGAAGCAGACATTCCAAGACGAATTATTTGAAAGGAAGAGAAAATTGGAGTAAGCATCTTGATCGAGTGGCACCTACGCTTCTTTAACTGTTCTAGGAATTCCAAGTCAAGCACAGGGTTTCACTCCTCCGCTGTGTTCCGGGCAACCCTTGACGCCTCAAAGCACATTCGTCATGTTCCACGACTGTGACAACGAGCAAAACGCCACAGTGCAGAGATGAGCTTCGAAATAAGCATAAATGCGCGAAAGCTTAGCATGCATGGAGACATGAGGACCGTTGTCTGAGTAAAGTCCCGTGGCTTATACACCCGCAAAGTTCAGCTTGGCGGCCCTTCCGAGAGGCGTCTATGACATGGGTGCTAGCGGCCTGGAGTGACATCGTCGAGGTTTTCGAGAGGTACACGGAATAAAAGGTCCGAGAATCTGGGAACTAGGGACAGCACGATCTTTGGAACGTGTTGTAGATAAGAAGGAGGAGCGAAAGCGGTGACCGGCTCGAGGAAGTAAAGCACGTGACAACGCCCGATTAGGAAAGCCTTTCGTTTTAACGCATGACAGGTCAACAGACTGAAGGTATCTCGAATTCAAATCAACCAACATTTAGTGAACGAAGGGGAATACCGGTGAGACGCGCGAGAAGATCAGGTTCGTACCGCCCCAGGATGACTGTCAAAAATCCGAGGATTTTTGTTTCAAATTTCGTAAGAGGCCGAGCCTCGGCCAGTATCTAATAACAAAGATTGGACGTTCTATCTCAAGTAGAAAAATTCAGAGTGTTTGATTGACTTTAAATACTCAGAATACTTGAATGGAACGTCTGGACTGGCTTCATGATCCTAGTCGGTCCTGCCTAATCCTCATCCCTGGTCACTCAATTTCGACAGGAGACAGCTGATTCTAACAGTCAACGCTTCTTCAAGACTTATCACTGACAGTACGTAGCGCTCCACTTCTTAAGCTGGAGCAGACCTCAAAAGCCTCGGCAAAGTACCCCTTCCAACTTCTCGAAGCCCATAAACGCAGCAGCCAGTCCAGGTCCCGCCTCAAGAGTATCACATTACACTTCAACACTTAAAAAATACGCCCAGTGGCGACCCCTTTTTTAATTTATTTTTTAGCAGAACACAAAAAAGTGTCCAGCATCTCTATAGGGACGAGTGTCCTCGATGAAAATAATGGCATTTTTGAGACGTAGTTGTCATCAAATCATAGTCCAAGTTGAAAGGCTTCTTTTCTGGGAAAGAACATATTGTGTGACTGTTTGTATTTCCGAGCTACATTTGAAACATTACATATGTACATTTTTCTCGTTCATGTCTAGTGTGATGCACGTATCAATACTTCCTTACTTTCAATGTTTTGCCTAGGACGCTCTTATGGGTGGCTTGTGCTGAGGTGAAATTCGGGGATATTGGATATCATTGAAAGGCTTGAGGCGCAACCATGAACATATACGGACGAAATTTCTAGCAGGTGCTTTGCCAATGTTCTCTACGCAGAAATCCGATTGCAGTGGATGAATAATGTTCACCCTCCATTCTTTTGTCTTGTCAGAGGCGTCATCGGCCCCAGCTGAGGGTAGTAAAGAAGGAGTGTCGCTGAACGTGATCGTTGAGATTCTCTCTTGTGGACCGTAAGAGGCGAAAGAGTGGATGGTTAATGTTATATCTTGCTCGAGTTTGAGACTGGCACGAAGTGCGCTATGGAAGGAATTCTCGTCATATGTATTTGGTATTTCTAAGACTCGATATGTAATCCACTGAGACTTGGAAGACGTTTTCAAGGTCGTATTCGAAGATTCCGATGGAGTTTCGTGCCTCGCGTCGACGCGCCGCTTCTTCACTGGTCTCTGGGAAAGCAGTCAGCGGGGTTCAGGAGAAGGAAAGCGGGGTTCCTAGCCTTTGGAGCGTCGTCTTTGCTTGCATTCACCTGGCGACCCGACCTCATATTTTTGGATGCCATCTAATACTCTCCTTGGTACGGGTGTTCGATAACTTGTGGGATGAAGAAGATCTGCTGCCTGCGACCGCAGCCTTGTCCTCAATGATGTGAAGTCGCCTACATGTGCGTTCTATAAATAGATTGGACGTTTGAACCGCTGCTGCCATCTTGAGAACTTTCAAGCTTTGCAAAAAAGGCCAGGAACGAAGGTAAAACCGACTACATACAGCGCTGCCTACCGTGAAAACCAGAAATTCACGAGCACATTCCTAACTTCAGGATAGTCTAAGTCGTATTTCCATTTTGTGCGGTAGGTATAAACATTCTGTAACGGCAACGCTTCCATCATCTCATTCATCACACCTTTTAACGTCTCACTCACTGATTAAACCCCTCCCACCCCACCAATATCCACAAAGGCCTTCTCAATCAAGCAATTTATGTCTTAACATCCGGCTCCGTTCTTCCAATATGCTCCTGGAACTTCAACAACTCAGTAGCAAGCTGGATATCAGGCTTCAAGAACTCCTGCGCATCCTGTCCATATGTGCTAGCCTCAGAGGTATGTTTCTCAATATACAGACGGATCGTAGCGCCGCTCGAGCCGGTACCAGAGAGACGGACGACGATGCGTGAGCCGTCGGAGAATTTGACGTAGAGGCCTTGGTTAGGTGATACGCTGCCGTCGAGGTCGGTGTAGGAGAAATCGCCTGCTGAGGCTACTGTGCGGTCTGATGTTCGTTAGTATGGCTTGATTAGGAAATCAGGGGAAATGTGGGGAAAAGGGGGACTTACCGCCAATCTTGCTACCGACGAAAGATTTATCCGCAATCTTATCATTCAAATCCTTAACCACCTTCGCGGCACCCTCACTGCTGACATTCTCGTAATCATATCTCGTAAAGAAAGTCCGTCCATAAGTGGTCCAGAAATCATGCTGGATCTTCGCAATGCTAGGCGTGACATCTGGGCTCGATTCACCGATACCAGCAATGATGTTGAGCCAGGCCACAACAGCCCACAATCCATCTTTCTCACGGATATGGTTGCTTCCTGTACCGAATGATTCTTCACCGCAGATGGAAAGCTTGTCGGCATCAAACAAAGCGCAGAAGAATTTCCAGCCAGTGGGGACTTCGTAGCAGTTCAGTCCTTGAGCTTTAGCGACGAGATCGACGGCACCCGAGGTTGGCATAGAGCGGGCAAGACCGTAGACACCTTGTTTCTTGAAGTATGGGATAAGTTTTGCGTGGTGGGCGATGATTGCTAGACTGTCTCCTGGCGAAACGAATGCATTAGCACCGTAAATCATGTTGCGATCTCCATCTCCATCAGACGCAGCGCCGAAGTGGATCTTTCCCTTATCAACTGCTTCGACGAGAGAGTGTGCGTAGGTGAGGTTGGGATCTGGGTGTCCGCCGTTGAAATCGGGAGAGGGGATACAGTTTTGGGTGCTGGAGGATGGAAGGCCGAGTTCTTGCTCGAATATTGCTTTTCCGTAGGGGCCTGTGACGCCGTGGAGGGCATCGAAGAGGACTTTGAACTCGGTATGGTTTTGGAAGAATTTCTTGATTAGGGGGAAGTCGAAGATGTCCTTCAGCATTTCGACGTAGTCTGATGTCGAATCGATAATCTCAACCTCCAATGAGCCGTATGTTTTTGTGCCAATCGTGGAGATGTCGACATCTGGGATATCGGCAATCTTGTAGGAAGTCAAGCTCTTAGAGGTAGCAAATATCTTATTCGTAACCGATTCTGGAGCTGGGCCACCATTCGCAAGGTTATATTTGATACCAAAATCATTCTTCGGACCTGCATATCCCCAGTTAGCACGATCCAAAATCTCAATGGGACGAAAACGCACCTCCAGCATTGTGACTAGCAGTCAACAGAATACCGCCAGTAGCTTTGCGTTTTCTGATAACATGAGACGCAGCAGGTGTACTCAGAATACCATTCTGACCGATCAGAAGCTTCTTGACACCATACGCAGCTCCAATCTTAGCGATGAGCTGCACGACCTCTGGGTTCCAGTATCGTCCATCACCGCCAATGACCAGGAAGCTGTCCTTCACGCCTTCTGGAATTGAAAGGAGGATGGAGGTGACGAACGATTCGCTGTAGTTGGGCTGCTGGAAGACGACGACCTTTTTTCGTAGACCGGATCTGTGGGTTGTGGTTTGTTAGTTTGGGGTTGTCGGTGAGCTGTTGAGGGGAAGAAGGTGGGGTGGTTTTTCTTACGTTCCGGGTTTTTGGTCAGTGAAGGGAGTGAGGGAGACTTCTTTGACACTCATTGTTGCTTGTATTTAAGGGATGTTCAATTGGGAATATTTCTTGGGGTATCTCAAAAGAGCGTGGCGGGTTTGGCTGGGGGATTTAAGGAAATTCAAGAAGGCGGTGATCAGTTTGTTCGTTGAGGCCACCAGAGGCGTCATTGCATGGGTTTTGGAGGGGTCGTAGCCAATCAATGCGCTGGCTTTGCCACCCAATATGTGCAGCAGAAGCAAAAAGCGGTTTATCTCGCTTTATTATTCCCATTATATCCTCATCCCAATATTAATCAACGCCTATGCTCTCGGTCGCTGAAAAATTGTCTCCTTGTAATACCGGGCTTCCTCAATGCTCTCTAGAATATCCGCTTTGGCTTCATGCAGCACCTTCTTTTTCGGCACCCCAACAAGAACCTCCAGATTGGACCAGCGCTTCGCAGCTTCCTTCAACGTGCTCACATCCAATATGCGGTAGCTCAAATGGTCAATTACCTTCTTATATGGCCCCTTGCTCAAGAACGCCTTATCTGCATGGACCGAATTGCCGGCGAGAAGCGCTCGTTTTGGCTCGGGCACGAAGCGGGTGATGTAGGAAAGGAGAGAGGTTGAAGCCTGTTCAGCGGTCGTGGTTGAGGAGAGGACTGCAGAGGTGAGACCGCTATCGCCGTGGGTTTTCGTGCACCATTCGCCCTATTTTCGTTGTGGTCAGTCCTGTTCCGAGGAAGAGGCTGGATGTGGAGATTACCATCTTGTCCATCGTCTCTTTGGACTGCTGGATCACGGCCCCCCAGCCTTCTTCGTCCAGCACATCTAAGTTCCCGTTTGTGATTATGCAGAAGATTTCGATGATAACGTCGTTGTCTACATCGAGTCCGGTCATCTGGGGGAGGTCTTAGTGGGCTGGTCATGATGGATTCGGGAGCTTTAGCTGTCGAACCTCGCAGTCAATCCACACGAGCGGATGGCTGCTGCTGAGTGAGTCTGCCATCACTGATACTGGGAGTCTCTGGGCTTGAAGCGTGATATAGTCGCTCAAGTTGAGCGTGTTGCTTGACGGTTCTCATCTGAGCCTCGCGAGACAGCCTCGTATTATCACGGAACACGTGAACCATTATAAGGAGTCCGAAAGTTTTCCTCCAAAGCGCCAAATTGTACATGGACATCTCACTCAAGGCGACTAAGTCATTCTATTTCTTAATTTAATATGGAAGAATGGCGCCTAGTTTAAAACGGAGCGCAATATACTACCATGTGATTGCCTAAATAGGCAGTGTGTAAGTTTTTGTTGCACATCTCAAAAATGGTATTTTGAATGTAGACAAAGATTGTTGTCACGTGATGCGAATCAGTGCTACTCCCGCGATGAGCCAATAAATTGGAACCTTGAGGTACCATCAGCTTGCTTACCAACATGCTGACTGCTGTAACGATGTCTATATTTTCCCGAGCAAATGCGGCTCGGCCAAAGTGCTTAAAGTTTCATTCCGAGTCCCGAGTCCCGACGCACCGTACCATGCGTACAGTATCATTTCTGCTGGGTGGTCCAAAGTACTAGGAGTCCCAATATGCACTTCCAGAAGTGTTCTTTCACTGCAGTGATGGATTAAGTCCGATTATCTCCATCCCGGCTCAAAGTCTCACACCACTGCCTTGCGAGATGGCGTGTATTAGATGGTTAATAAGCAGGCAAAGTGATATAAAAAGTAGAGTTGTGATTGCAAGTCTTCATATCAACACCCCCAGATCTATCTCAAGGAAGAACGATCCGTCGAATTTCATTACTGAACCGCTAGACTGCCAGACAACTAGTCAATATGACCACCCAAACAGCACTTGCCTTGGTCGAAATCGCCAAACCTCTGGCGATCATTCAATTACCAATTTCAGAACCACAAGAAAACCAAATCCTCATCAAACTCACCGTCACAGGCCGTAAGTACCACTATTCAAGAACCAGCTTCATCTACCAACCGTGAAAAGTGAACCCTCTAGACCAAAAACTTCGCGACTTCAACATCCCGATCTTCAACATCGGCGCCCACCTTCCCGCAGTTCTTGCCAACGATGTCGTAGGCACAGTTGTCAAAAATGGCCCTAATGTTTCGAAGTTTCCCATTGGAAGTCATGTTTTCTCCCAAAGCGCAGATTTATTCTCTGGCGGCCTGCAAGAATACGTTCTCATCGACGCCCGCTACACAGCGCTTGTGCCAGAAGGAGTTTCGGATGAAGACGCAGCTGTCTTCCCTATCAACGCGTTCACTTCTGCCGTGAGCTTATTCTCGAGCGCTGGGTTGGGGTTTCCATTCCCAGGAACAGAGGAATCGAAGACGTATGACTACAAGTCCCAGAAGCTGGTCATTATCGGCGGAGGGACGAATACGGGGAAATTCGCTATACAATTCGCCCGCATCGCCCGCGTCGGTACAATCATCACCACGGCTTCGCTTGCTGGCGAGGCAGAGTTGAAGGCATACGGCGCAACGCATGTGATCGATCGCAAGGCGTCAGACATCGAGCAGCAGGTCAGGAGCATCGTGGACGACGAGCTGTTGTATGTGTTTGACACATTCCACAGCGGTGATCACAGCCTAGCCGTGTCCCTACTCTCAAACTCGCGCAAAGGAACTTTCATACACCTTTTGGAGGGAAAACCCAGTGACGCCGTCGCAGCACAGAAAAAGGCCGGGTGGGAAGAGAAGCAGACCATGGGCGCTTCCCCCGCGCATCCGGAATTCGCAGACTTGTTTTGGAAGCAGTTTCCAAAGTGGCTGCAGAGCGGTGCGATCAAACCGCTCAAGTACAACGTCATTGAGGGTTTGGACGCTGAGAAGGTCAATAAGGCCTTGGATGGGTACAAGGACTTGAGCAAGGGACAGAGGTACCACGTGCGGTTCTGAGCGCTTGAAGGGAATGCAACAAATTGACGCGCGGGTTGGTTAAAGTGGGATAAAATTGGAAATTAAGCATGAAATTGCAAGGAAATGATGTTTACGCAGACGCTGGAGTACGAGGGAAGTGGATGTTACAGCATAATACGAAGTAAATGCAATGTCTCTAGCCGGGCGCTTCAAGACGGCGCTTCAAGATTGACCGCGCGCATGACAGAAGACTTGGTGAGTTTTGGAAATTTTGAAGCTCAGCTGAGGGAGATGAAGGTCTTATTTCCTCAACCACACCCCAAACCAGAGATCACACACTGCACTGCCACACTTCAAGAGCTAAGAGCATACGCAACTTCAACCTCAAAAGAGACTCAAAGGGTCACGTGTTTCAGACCTAATAAGGCAGATCACGTGTAGAGCACAAATGGTTCCATTCATGTTCTGAGATGATCAGATCAGATCTGAAGTGAAACGACGGCCGATTAATCGGCCGTATGACGACCGGAGACCTCCGGATTCAATCCGGAGAAGTTGGATCTGCACGTTTGTTGTTTTCCCTTCTCCAGACCGTTCTTTCCTCGGTATCTAGAACCGGTGAGCTTGAGCTTCTCCAAATGCCTCATTCCCAGCCACCTCTTTTCATCCGAACAGCACAAGTGACGAGCTTTGTGCATGATAATGTGGAGACATATACAGTTAAGAATGAGTCAGAGCCTTCTGAAACGGACGATCTTGAAACTTCTGTTGAGTTTGGGTCCAATAACGACGGCCAACACGAAGATGACTCTTTGCAAGTGAGTTCTGTGGACTTTGGCCATGTTGTTGCCATATGCGGCGCGTCGAGATGGCAGCAGGGGTTGAGCTTGTAATGCGTGTAATGGGGAGCCAATAACGTGCATGCAGGACTGGAGAGGAAAACCAATCAGACGAAAAGGGAGCTCTCTCGCCAAACACGAGCTTAACACGTAGCCGCCCGCCAAATTCCCACATCCGCTTCCATCTTTGCTTCCCCCAGCAAGACTGACAGCTGCAGCCGGCGCTTCAATGTCCTTCGAGGTCGGCAGTGCGCGAAATTACGGCGCCAACATGCGCGCATAGACCTGGTCTGTTGCTCGCAAGGTAAGGGATTTTGGTTGTAGTTGGCGGCTCTCAGTTTCATTAGGTCATTCACGTAGCCGCCGGGCCAGACGGACACCCAAAAATACACCCATTGCGGAGCACAGGTGGTGCGAGAGGCGACAGCCGATTGAAGCAACAAAGAGAGAGAAGGTCCGAAGTTGCGCGGGCGCCTGGCAGAGAAGCAGCTCAGCTGGGGCAGAAGCCTCACAACAGGAGCTTTCACGCGACACAGCAGTTGTGGTGTTCGCGATGCCTCGCGGTGCCAGTCAACATAGCACGTCTGTTTTTACCGTGTTTTTTTACACAGCCGACGCGTTGGCGCGCTGCATATTGCCATCGAGCTACTGCTGTATCCCACCTTGCTTTTGCGCTTCTAATTATGACTCAGAGCCGCTGCATATCGGACCTTGTCGTAGTCGTTCGTCGTGCATACGGCTAAGGGCCCGATGCCCGATGTGGAGGGGGGAAGATAGCGGCGCCTGCTGAGGAACGAACCATTTGGCCTACGGGCCTCAACCAAGAAACAGAGTCGGGCTCCCAAACCAGCAAAATGGTGGCAGTAAGATTTTCTCTCCGCGTTTCACATTTATTTAGATTATTACACCCATGATTTGCGTCTTAGTATTGGGCTGTGCATCTCGTCGGGACAGGCGGAGGATAAGTACTCGCAATCGCCTCTGGGATTCTGTTGGTTTTTATCATTCAATACAGATCTCTCTTATCGATCCTCAGTGTCCCATTATTAGACCTCGACAGTTGTCGAGCTTTGCTCTCACGAATCTCTTTGCCTTCTTCCTTTTGTCTCTGCAACTGGAGCTGGCCTCCTTCCATCAATCGCTAATTGATAGTGTCTAATTGACACCCACCCATCACCGTCTTTCACTGCGTAAGTCTCAGAATATTACACTCAATGACCAATAGCTAACATGAAATCAGTCTGGAAGCAGACAAGATGTCTTTCGACTACCAGTTCTCTTTCGGGCCAACAACTCCTCCCGAGTTCAACTATGATGATGCACTGAACGATGTTTCTTTCGCCATGGGCCATGGTCACAGCCGATCAAGCTCCCATGCCTCGATGTACTCTCAAGAATCATCACCTGACTCTGTCAACACTGGACTCACCACTCCAGCCAGATCTCCCATCAGACAGCATGGCCCATTGCTGTTGCCCAAGATCCGCCCACAAGATCAAGAGATTCATTCTCCTCCCAAGCGATTCAAGAAGGCTTCGTCGGTACCATACAAGCCATCTCACACCAGGAGTTATACCAACCCCGAATCTATCTCGTTCGCCCAGCATGACAACATTCCTTCCCACACTCGCTCAATGACTACTTTATGTTCGCCCATTTCTTTCGCTCCAACAGCGGCACCAACCCCAGAACGACGTGCTTCCAGCGCAAGCCTCGATGGCTCTGCACTGGCAAAGTACTCGTTCCCAACCTACCGCCAGATGCCAACATACATTCCTTCAGCGACAAACACTCAAGCAGAGACCTTCATGCCACAGCAGAACTACTATCAAACTCAGACACCACAACGGACCCCGTCGCCTCTTCAAAACAGTCTCATGTTGGATGAGATGACACTCAACCCATTGGATGATGGAAACAACTCATCGCTCATGACCTACCTGACCTCACCCAATCCAGCTCCCGCTTTGGTGCGCCAACTCAACATCCACCTCCGTGACAGCAACACCAAGCACTTCTGGTGGGACATCCGTCAGATCCGTCCTTGGACTGCCTTCAACGTGTCGACAATCAGCTCCATCCCAGGCTTGCACGCACTGCTCAGCATCAACCTACCCACATCAACATTCCCCACCCCACCCCGAACTTCGCTACAGCCAGAAACCGAAGGCGAACTCCACAACATCTACAACTCCTTCTACACCACCAAGCTCAATGCCGCTCTCTCCCTCTCCCTCGGCCAACGCCACCTCATGATGCGCTCCTCCGCCAAAGGCACCGCCGACCCATCCTTCATCTCCAACTACACCGACGACACCTCACAGCTCATCTACGGCCGCGGACTCGGCCGCGTCGTCGGTCTCGTAAAGTCATTCGACCGCTGGAACACCGGCATGCGCGTTGAAGGTAACCACCGCAAAGTCGAATACCTGCGCGGCCTCTCACACCTACACCGTCAAATGCGCGAAAACAACTGCCGCTACGGCTTCATCCTGACCGAGATCGAGCTCGTCGTCGTGCGCAACGGCGCCGAAAACGTCCCGCACTTCGGCTACCTGGAAATCCAAACCATACAGCTCGCAGCGCACGACTCCCAAACTTGCACTTTCGAAGAAGTAGAGGGCAGTTTCGTGGATGCGGGTGAGGAGAATGTGGTGCACAAGCAGCCGAAGATGACGGCGTTGTTGGCGTTGTGGTATTTGCATATGTTGGCTAGGGATGATACGTTACCGGGACAGGTGGGCTGGAAGAGCGAGATTGGTGCGCCGGCTGAGGGGACCAGACGCAAGTGTTTGCCGAAGGATGAGTGGATTCCTGAGCCGCAGTTGGCGGAGAAGAGGGAGGCGAAGAGGGCGAGGGGTTGGGTTTGGCCCGAGGAGAGTGTGGGGAGGAAGGAGTTGGGGAAGAGGGGGGTGAGGTATAGCTGCTAGGGGACGAAAGGGGACTGCTGGTCAGTTTCGGAGGAAAAGTTTTTGGGGAGGTATGAATAATGGGTTTATGGTTTATGGATTATATTAATATAAATGTTTTGAATAAGTTGATTTTCAAATCAATGTGGCTTTTCTTCTGCTTGCTTTACGTTTATGGTTTACGCCTCTTTACCATCAATGTTTTCTTATCCGAATTAGAAAGTCCAACCGAAGCTTCAAAGTTAAAGCTACCTATGCTATCTTGCTTCTAGGCTCCGTTCCGCGTTCTAGCGTTGTGCGCCAGCGGGAGATCTAAGCTACCGGCAGGCGGATCCATCGGAGAAAGTGAACCATGGTAATGGGTGACGCATCCGGTTCCTTACCGGCATCAACTCACGGCAACGTTTTATACGCTGGGAAAATTTGGCGGGTGAGAAATCTAATCCGCTGAGTTGTCTTTTGTTAGTAGTGCAAGGGGTCAAGAATCTGATCAGTTTACCGGGCTTTACGGTAGGGCTACGGGCTAGTGTCTCCGGAGATACTGAACGGTTTCTTTCGTCATGGACTCGTGGTGAGCATATGCACTGATATAGATCATAAGAACTTAAGAAGCATCTGTTCTATCCCGGTCTTTGTGTTTCGTTATTTATTTGTAATCCAAAAAGTCACATCTCATCTCATAGTTCCAACCCTCAATACCCACTCACTCACAATGAACACTTCCTAAGACCCCCTCAACTTCCCCTTCAAAGCTCACCACACCTTCAAAACAATAATAGTCGGCGCCGGAATAGCAGGACTAACCTCAGCAATCGGCCTCAAGCTCGCCGGCCACAACGTGCTAATCCTCGAGCAAGTATCTCAAATTGCCGAAGTAGGCGCCGGGATCCAAATGGCGCCCAACGCAGCCAGGATAATGAGCCGATTCGGGCTGCTAGACAGGATTATGGAGAAAGCGAATGTATTGGAGGAGAATTCGTTGAGGAGGTGGAAGAATGATACGGAGCTTGGTGCTGCGCCTTTGATGCCTTCTGTAAGTATTCTTGTCTGTACCATTAGAAATCTATGACACTAGATTTGAATGGGAACGAGAGAGAAAAACTTTCTGATCAAACTAACGAAAAAAAGATAGGAGAAAAATACTACGCTCCCCTCTCAGTAATCCACCGCGGCGACCTCCAATCCATCCTCCTCCGCGCCGCCAAAGACCTCCACATCCCCATCCGTCTCAAATCCAAAGTAACATCCATCGACCCCCCATTCTCCGCCCGCCTTCAGCTAGAATCAGGCGAATGGGTAACAGGCGACGTCGTAATCTGCGCCGACGACATAAAATCCCCTATTCGGCGCCAAATGGCTGCCGCACACGGCGTTAAAGACCACTCGCGCTCTACAAGTGACGCAGCATACCGAGTTCTCATCCCCAAAGCCGATATGAAAAACGATAAACGCGCGTTGGAGTTGCTGGGGCGTAATGTAGGTATGCGTTGGATGGGACCGGGGGGATATATAATGGCGTATCCGATTAAGAATAACACTGTATACAACATGGTGCTACTAAATCCTGCAAAGCAGAAATCGAAAAAGGGTGAAGGGGAGGAAGAAGAGGAAAGTTGGACCAGTAAAGGTGATAAGCGGGAGATGATGGCGTTTTATAGCGAGTGGAATGATACGGTGCGGGATCTCCTATCCTACGTCCCCGAAGGCGAAGTCATGGAATGGACGCTCAACTCGCACTCCCCTCTGCCTACTTGGATCGAGAATAAATGTGTGCTGATAGGTGACGCGTGTCATCCTATGCTACCATAGGTAGCGCAGGGCGCGGCCCAAGCTATTGAAGATGCGGGCGTGCTTGCCTATGCGCTGAGTTTGGTGGGGGATAAAGGGGAGCTGGATACGGCGTTGAGGGTGTATGAGGCTGTGAGAAAGGAGAGGGGGGAGAAGATTCAGAATAGTGCTAGTGTGACGAGGCGGGCGCTGCATTTGCCGGATGGGGAGGAGCAGAGGAAGAGGGATGCTGCGATTAGAGATGGTGGGAGGTCGGGGGGGGAGGAATCCGGATTTGTGGGCTGATAGGGCGTGGCAGGATTTTATGTGGGGTGAGTTTTCTTTCATTATTCAAAGTGTTATGGTTGTTGGAATTGGAGCTAATGTGTTTTGTAGGAACGGATGTGATGAAGGATACGGTTGGGAATTGGAAAAAGTGGGTCGCGAGAGTTGAGGGCCATCACTTGGAGCATTTGAATGCTACAACGTACTGATGAAGCTAATGTGGATAATTTACTGTACCATGGGTGTAACCTCATAAAGACCACGTGAAGTGCAGAATTATGGATAAAACGCGGAACACCAGACTTGGGAGTAAGTTCGACGACTTCGATGCTAGCAATCTTGTATCACTATGTACTACAAATACAAAATAACCCAGCAAGTATCGCCATTCCAAGCAACGATCTATTTGCTAAGAAAATAATTAGGTATCCCAACTCCAAGATCCATCAAGAAAATACATTGTTTGTCGACATAATTTATATCCGCAATTCATCCTCTCTCTCCTCTGGCCTTTTCAAGGCCCAATACTCCTCTCCTCCACCGAATCCAGCCCATGCGGCCCTTCGCTCCCATACACACCCCTCTGCTCCACACTCTTCCTCCTCAACCTCATCCTCCCCTCAGCCTTCTCTCTAAACCCCTCTCTCAACCCACTGCTCCTAAATTCGCCCACCCCCTGCTCCCTCACAGCGCGCATCCTCTCTTCCTCTTCCTTATCATGCAATCCCTTCGCAATTCCCGAGTTGATAGTCCCACGTATCGCTTCACCTGCTCCATGCAGACCTTTCAGCGTATTGGTGATGCCCTCGCGTCTTCCACCCGTTGGTGTTGCTCCCGTTCCGCCACTAGCAACAGGGCGAGAGAAATTGGGCGTTTTGGGGCGAGCGGGTGAAGTTGGAGAGCCCGGTTCTACGGGTGGTATCTGTTGAGTCGGGGCGTTTGCGTTGGTAGAAGCATATGTATTGGTGTGGGGATTGCTCGATAGAGGTTGCACGTTGGTAGGAGCATGGGTATTGGTATGGGGGTTGCTGGCCAGAGGTTGCACGTTGGTAGAAGGATGAGTGCTGGTATGTGGATTGCTAGCCAGAGGTTGCACGGTGAGGTTCTTTTGTGGTGAGTTCCGTGCTTCTGAACGTGCGGGGAAGGGTGGTGAAGTGGATGCGGTGGTAGGAGAGCCTGAGATTGAGTTCCTCAGCTCAGAGCGAGGAGGGATGGGCCGTCCACCTGTTGTGCTGTTGGTTCTGGGAATTGGGTCGGAAGTATCTGTGATGGCTGGCGGAGGTGGAAGAGGCTCGTAGCTTTGAGGTGCGCTGCCTGCTTGGTATTCAAACGGCGTTGGCTTTCTAGCTGGAGATTGCTTTCGTCCCAGAATTGGGCGAGACGGTTGCTGAGATAGTGTCTGAGATGGAACATGGCTTTGACTTTGGACTTGGGGCTGTGGAGTCGTCGAGGCTGGCGGGTTCGCAGATTGTATATTTGGGTTTATGGTGGTTTCGGATGCTTGCTGAGGAGGATCGGTACTTGGGTTGTATGGGTGAGAAGTGGTAGTAGTTTCGCCATTTGGCCCCACAGTCGTTGTAGCTTTATTTGTGTTAGTTTCTGCTCATATTCATGGTAGGTAGATGACTTACTTGTTGTGGTAGTAGTAGTTGTGGTCACCGTCGTTCCTGGAGGCTGTCCTTGAGCTTGAACCTGCGATGGAGCTGGTGCTGGCTTCGAATTGGTGTTGGAATTGGAATCAGCGGTAGACACGTTGCTGCTGGAATAGTACGTCGAGTCGTGGTACGAGTTATTATGGCTGTGGCTGGGCTGCGGGGTAGTGGCGTTGGTTGGATTGAGGAGATCGGGACGAGCCGCTTTCTCCTTGTGCTTGAAGAGACCCATCTTTCTGGAATAACAATCGTAAAAATTCTGTAGATGATATAGCTTCAAGATGTGACGGGAATTGATTCCATGTAATGTAATGAAATGCAATGAGGGAATATTGGATATTGAACGGGAGGGGAGGAGGTTAGCCATAGGAGAGGTCGCTGTGGCTGGTGCCCCCGAATGATGTAACCGTGCGTAGGCAGGACGGGAATCCTGGCCAAGAACAAGGAAGACATGCGCTAACCCCGACATCGACCATGACGATCGCTCGTTAAAGGTATAGGAGGTGGCGCAGGAAGAAAAGGGGCTTGCAATAGACGAAAACGCACTCACTCGCTTTTTGACTTTGACTTTGAATGTCCAACGCTGTGTAGAACTTTCAAATTCCGCAAAATTCAATGCCGACTCAACGTCCAGCTCAAGCAAGACCAGGGTGACAATTATTCGCTGTTCATTATCTATCGCTGTTGGTATCCTGCTGACTGCGCTTCCCTTTATAAAATCCCACCTTGTTGCCTGCAACGCCTATGAACATAAAACGAGAAGCACCTCTCCTGACCTGTTTATCTGCTCTTTACTATCTGTCAGAATATTGAATTTGTAAGATCAGGAGTCACGTACCTATGCCCATCCCGCCACTCCTAATTGCTCTTGCATCATTCTCCATGCATCGCTGTCTGCCTCAATGCCAGATGTCATGACGATGTCTCTCGTGATTTCGATTTCGCCATTCCACGCAATACTCTCTGAAAATACGTGGTTAAGTACCCGTGGGTCTCGGAGCACCGCATTGGCCTCTTGACTGGGTCCGTCCATTTGACTGGGCAGTGACTGGAGGTGGGATGGTGTGGCTCCGTCAGGCTGTCTTGCCTTTCCAGAATCACCCAATTCACTGGGAAGGGGCAGGGGCCGAGGCTCGAACAGTGTGTCTTCGTCGGGATGGCTTGCGTCTCCAAAATCATTCCTTTCATCTGGTGGATTATCATCTTCGATATCTTGCTGTCTATCTTGTTGGCGTTCCCTCTCGGCTTGGTTACTCTGGTTAATGTCTTCTTGCTGTCCCTCGACATCGCGATCCCCTTCATCCTGCCCATGTTCTCCCTAGAAGGCCGCAAGGTCAGCCTTCCGTAAGAACTATCCGGATGCTGTGAAACATGATGGGGGGCCAACCGTATTTCGATCTGCCTCACTGGCCGAAGATTCGCCGTCGTCGAGTTTGACTGCGCCATGGCCGGATTGTGTTCCCTCGAGTCCCTCAGCAGTTCTGGACGAATTACCGCGGGTGACATTCCTAGGAAATTTGCATAGAACGCAACCCATTGTGAGGAATTGGGGATCGAACGAGAAGAATGTGTCGCAGGATATGGAGGATTTGAGTATCGAGCTGCTTTTTGGCCATGCGGATTAGCAAAATATTCGCAGTGCTGGCAGAAAAGTATCCGTTCTAATGTGGAACAATAGAAGCGACAACAGGCGGCACATAACAATAGGTCAAGGAGCTCTTACCGCCTGCACATTCACCAATACGGTGCGGTTCCTTCAATAGCCACCTTCTTACAGCAGAGGTCACAGTCCGACGGTGTTCTACCAAGTTAGTCGCCTACCTTGAAGATAGGGCAAACTAACTCTAAAGATATATGAGTGCAATCTTTTCCATGCCAAAAAACGACCAGTGCGAGGAGTGGGATCTAATGATGTCTCAGAGCCAGTGGTACATTCAGAGTGCGAATCAGCGAAAAGTGAATACCTGCAACGCGTCGGATGAATATGCGTAGAAGGGAAGGCGCGATTTGGGAACAACATACATCGACTACCTACGTATAAAGAGAGATCCATAGTATACATATAGGCGCTTCAGCCACAAAATGATGAATGGATGGATCGATCTGGTCTTCATCTTTGCAGGACAAGTTTCGCGGATCTAGGAGGACTTCCGTGTCAACTCCCAAGTCACTATTTACAGCCTTAATACCATGCTATCATCCGAAGGGTCTATATACCCACGAAGAATTAACACTTTTGTCCCACTTAAAGTACCCTTAATTGTCTCTTTGCGCCCTCCACAATGCGGATCACCGAGGTCCAAGTGATCTCGCCACCCACCTCGCTGTCGGTCCAAACCCTCGCCGGCACCAGCGTGACAGTGTCAACACAGACCAGGCGACCGATGATCCGCAAATAGAATAAGGTTTGATGGAGGTATAAGTAATGGGCTTCTGTCCTTCTCCCCAACTTTTTCTCCATCTCTCCTACATATCAAAACATTGACTCTCACCAGCCATCATCTTCCTCAACCACCACCACCACACCACCTTTCTTGGCACTGCTCCATCGGAACATGAATGTTCAAGGTATGCTCATCATTTCTATCGCTTCAATTCCCCGAAAAGATAGCGACTTCGTCCTTGTTCCCTTCATGTGCACCTCCTCGTCCCAGGTCGCGTCGCAGCATGGACAACAGCAGCCATGCGCATCTCAATCCCATCCCCTCGCCCTCATTTCCATGGTACTGTGCTTCGGTCGAAGTCTTCGGTCGTTCGCGAGTGCGTCGTGGCCGTTCGTCACATCAAATTGTGCATCCGATTTTGCTGTGAGCTGCAGAGGCGGAGGCGCGTTTGTTTTGATTTCAGAAGAATCATGACCCCATTCTTGCTTTGGCGTGATTTATTGAGTTTGCCCAAGAAGGTTCAAGTTGAATCTGCTCCTTCCCTTTCTGCTTGTTGTGATGTTAACACTCAGGCACCAACCCGCCCCCTTTTTTTCTTCTTCCACGTGCCAGTCAGCTGATTTTCAGCTCTCTAAGACTTCGGCACATCTTTTTCTCTTTGCTTGTCGTCATGAACTTCTTTATTGTCGACTGCAGTCTTCATATTCGTTACCTCTCCACCGGCGCTTCCACAAGTTCAAATTTATCTCGATATCGTTTGAGATTGTGAGTTATTGCCCGCATCTCCATCACATCCATGCTGACTTCTTTTTCAGCTCATCATTGAGCTCAACCACGCCCATTATCAAGTATCCACAGCTCTCGGAAAGCCTGAACGTATTGCATGCCATGGCAATATGCTTTTGCTGGCTCTTCTCCACGTTTAGGTAAGACCTACATTCTCCTTCACCATCCCCCATAACTAGCCTTGCATTCCCCCTGAATGAGAATTATATAGAATATACAAGCACTTCAAGATCGAATCGTCCTCGTCACCTCGTCACGGGTGAATCGCCCTGGTGTCCCTTGTCAGGTATGGTCCAAGCCCCTTCTCTTGTAGTATATTCTTATGCTAACGATCTGTTCGCAGGGCACGCCCAGAGGGCCGCGGGCAACAATCCAAGTGTTCTCGAGGAGAGCATTGCCTCCTTCCTGCTTGGTCTTTTGACTAGGTTCCATGGCTCTAGGGCCTTGGACTCCTACGATCTAGATCTCGCGGGAAGAGAGGCAATGTTCCTTCGAGATCACCAGGAGGGTTGACTGTAGCCTTCTGGGGGCTGTACTGGGGGGATCCGGACACTGACACCTCCGTCTTATTTCTGTTCGGAAGCGTAGAAGATCGGTGAGTTGGATGGGTTCTCGATGGTGTATTTTCATCCCAGCATGTCCCGGTACGGTGATGGGGCTGACGCTGGATCTTGGGAGAAGTTCTGGAGGACGGGAAATGATACTTCGGTTGATCCCATGCTCTGGAGCTTCGAACAGGAGACTGGCGGAAGCCCCATCATCGTGCTGGGAGGTGTTGGAATGAAAATATACCACCGAGACCTCATCCAACTCACCGATCTTCTGCGCTTCTGGGCGGGAATGAGATGTGTAGGCGTTGGTGTCCGGGGACTGGCGGCCTGAGTGATTCATGGGTCCGGGTCTGAGGGTTGAAGCTATCCGGTCGGGACTCGCGCGGGCGGGTCTGGTGACGGGGCGGATGCTGGCTCTTGACTGGGCTCCGAAGCAGGGGAGATGATGCTTCGGCTGATCTCCTGCTGAGGAGCTCCGGTCGGGAGCCTGGTGTCTGCCTCGACTCATCGGGCCTTCGCGTGATGAGTCCTGACCTGGTGGCTCAATCCTCAGACCTGGATGTCATGAACCTCAGGTCTGCGCCAGTCCCTAGTTCGCCCCGGACACCACGGTTAGCTCCGAATGTTTACCAACGGTCTGTAGGTCTTTGCTTCGCGTGCTGCTAAGCAGAAAAGAAGGTATGTGCGTTCAGATCTCAAGTAGAGCTCTGTACTGAAACTTGTCATTCATAGGAAGTTTACTAACAGCAGTGTAGTTCAAGCAACGAGAAGGGGGGACGATGGTGGTTGGTAGATTTCGAGAAGGATCGGATTCATGTATGGTAGAACACTTGTGCTTTCAATCCAATAATCTTCAAACCACTTCCCATCATCATGCAAAATGAGACCTGTAAGAATGGCAGTGCACTTGTCCATGAATCTGGTGATCTCAGAACTTCGATTCGCTAAGTTCACCCCAAAGACTCATCTTTTTCTCCATAGCGGGCTACTGACGCTCGACACCTGACCTTGACCCCGGGCGAACGCATAAAATCCGAAAAGAACACCTACAACCTGCTCGTGAGATTCACTTGAGTCCCAACGGACACCGCCCCGTCGAGCTGATGAATGCGGGGAAGGAACGACATGGTATCGAGACTTGGGCAATGCTACTCCCCATGAAACTCACTCCGCAGACGAGGTATCCTAATTATGTTAGATAATATTGCAAGAGGCTCGAAAGAAGATTACCGCAGAAAGAGGCGTGATGGCGGTCTCGCAGGCTGCTGAAACACCACAGAAGCCCGAAAAAAAGCCTTGGCGTAAGAGTCCTTTGGGGGCTTGGAATACTTCATTTTTTCCTCGAAAGCTCCTGCGGACCTTACCTGCTTGAAAATAAGACGTCGCAATTATCGTTACACGTCCAACAGTGATCTGGCCTCAAGTCCGTAGAAATCATCGACAATCGGGCGCAATCGAATGCCATCGTCACGATGCCACGATACTGAACGCACGCCATAAAGAAGCCCCAATTAATTTGAGTCTGCCATTTCGAGGGGCTGAACAGTATCGCTCTAGAGTTTAGATACGGACCAACGTCCGTTACGAGATCGATAGGACGAAAAATTATTTGGGGGTACAAAAGCCGTTTTTCTCCAATGTTTTAATTGGGCGCCACAATCTTCTTGGTCTCGGGCTCCCCGCGCCGAGACCGTGAATGCTTGTCGACGCCTGCCCGTTTCTCTGGATACTTTAACCGCTTTTGACTGGCGAGAGATAACGCCATAACGCCATCTTGTGGCACATGCTGAATCATCCACTATTAAACTCCAAAGGATCGACTGGTTTTCCTGGAGCTCCAAGAGCTTGGTACTTGGGTATTCTTTTGCCGGAAAATCACAACCTTATTTAAAGTTATTTGGCAATTCTTGGCACGACACGGTACTGTACTGTACCACGTCGGATTTTTTGATATGGCTTCTCAGGCAGATTACTCCCAGGAGAAGAAGCAGGAACCCATCGAAACCTATGCCGTGGGAGATGGGCTTGAGTCGGATACTGATGCGTCTTTGATCGTTGCGCTGGTTGCTGAGGACCATCAGCATGATATCAAGCTTCGAACCATGTCTTGGCAGAAAGCTGCGTGGTTGCTTGCCGGAGATCAGGTTTGTCTTGCTATCATGGCTCAGACCTGGTCGTTGAGCGTTTTGGGATGGGTTCCTGGAATTATTACCATGATTGGAGCTGGGATTCTGTTCTGGGTTACCTCCATGACCATGCACAAGTATATCATGAAGAACCCCCAGATCAAGGATATCTGTAAGTTATCCCGTATCTTGAATTTATGAGATGATATTGATTTTTGACAGGTGACTTTGGGTATTATGTTTTTGGCAAGAACAGACTTGCCTATGAGTTCTCTGGCTTCATGCTGCTGGCCAACAACATCATTCTCATTGGATTTCACGTCCTCACTGGTGCCAAGGTTATCAATACCCTCTCGGACCACTCGCTCTGCACTGTTGTTTTTTCAGTCATCGTGACTTTGATGGGTATTGTGATGTCCATTCCAAGAACATTGAATCATGTGTCCTTCATGTCCATGTTTTCAGGTAATATATCAGCCTCTTTTACTTAATTACGCGGGCTAATCACTGAGATAGCTGCCTGCATGGGAATCGCTATTCTCCTGTTCCTCGTCTTTGCTGGTATCGAGGCCGCTCCTCTTGTTGGCTACAATGGAGACTACCCCACCGATGGCCCCGTCAGAACCTACGCCTTCCCCCTTCCCGGCACTACATGGATCAACTGTATGAATGCAGTCCTCAACATAACTTTCCTCTGGGTGCCTCAAATCCTCTTCCCAACTTTCATCGCCGAAATGGAAAAGCCACAAGATTTCCCCAAATCCCTCGCCGTCTTAACCGGTATCTCCATATTCCTCTTCATCGTTCCCCCGGCCATCGGATTCAGGTATCTTGGTCAATACTCCACTGCACCTGCATTCGGAAGTTTAGGCGTGGTTGCTTATAAGAAGGCATCCTTCGCCTTTGTCATCGTGCCTACCCTCGTGATCGGCGTCATATACGCCAATGTGAGCGCGAAATTCATCTATTTCCGCATCATGGGCAAATCGAGACATGCTCATAGCAACACCGTCATCGGATGGGGTGTGTGGATTGCCGTTATGATTGGTATCTGGATCATCGCCTTCATTTTCTCTGAAGTCGTTCCTAGCATGGGAGACTTCCTCTCTCTTCTTGGCGCAGCATTCGATTCGTTCTTCGGATTCATCTACTTCGCCGTTGCGTATTGGCAGCTTTACAAGAGAAAGTTATTTCATGGGATGGGAAGGTCGCTTATGACCATAATCCATATTTTCGTTATGGCAGTGGGATTATTCTTGCTCGGGCCAGGTCTCTACGCCGCAGTTGAAGCTATTATTGCGGATTACTCGGGCAGCACTCGGCCAGCGTTTAGCTGTGCCAATTTGGCTATTTAGAGAACGGGTACAGATTGAATTTACATATTTAAAACTCTTTTCTACGAATTCTTTCCTCCCTTCCGAGGCCCCATGACATCGGTCACTGTTGGTCAGTGCAATCAGTTCGCGTGACCACAAATACTTGAGTTCTTAAGCAGTAGGAAACCAAGGCTCGTTGGCCCTCACAAATTCTTCCCATGAGGTTGGTGCATCTGTCATCTGCGCTAAGGTCCAATCCAAGTCTTTCTTTCCAGTAGGGCCGAAGTAAGAGTATTTACTGATCAGCCCCCTACTTTCTTTCAGCACTTTGCGCATTTCTTCAGTCAAGTTACTCTTTCCTTGGTTCACATCCGAGATCTGTTCATAAGTGACTTTCTTTCCGGTGACCCTAGTCCATCCTTCGACGAGCTGAAGTGGGGTATAGAAAGCTGTCGCACAGGTGAAACTTTGACCATTGTACTTGTGTGGATCGAAAAGAATCGGCGAGAGAAACTTTCCCGTATCGGTAATGTCAATCGCGGGAATGAGGTCTGTCGGTTCACCCACCAGTGCTAAAACGATACTTCCATCGTCTCGCTGTATTTGTGGGGTTCACATCAGCATTTGCAACCATAACCGATAGTCAAATTTCTAGAAACTCACAACTTTCGGCGGCGTGTAAGCAACATAGTTCTGCATGTAATACCCAGCCATAAAAAAGACGCTCATCACTGGCAGACCACGAATGTATTCCTCCACTTTAGCCTTGCTATCGAAGTGATGAACCGTCGTTAAGGTTCCCCCGCTCATTTTAGTGACATTCGGAAGAGAAGACCAAATCAAAAGCTCAACTCCGGCCGCGACCGAAGCATCAGCGATGGCTTTGCCTTGTGCAATCTCAGTCTCCGCGGACATTGTATCCCAAACTTGAAGTTCAATATTAGTAGTGAAACTAAAAGAGCAACTACACTTACAATTTGTTACTCCAAAGACGACTGAAGAGTCTGCAACGGCCGCGACGAGGGATAGAGGATCATTGAGATCAGCTTGAATCACCTCGACCCCTTTTTCTTTCAGAGCAACAGCGGAAGGCTTAGAGGGTTCGCGAGTTATTCCTCGGAGATGGTAAAGTTGTGAAAGCTTCGGATGATTCAGTACATATTCGATCAAGGAGCCGCCTTGCTGCCCTGTGGAGCCGAAAACGGTGAGGAGCTTGCTCATGATGTGATACAATTCTTTCGAAAGTGAACTGTCGAAGGGATTATTTGGATGCTACGAAATTCGGAAACTGCCGCCTCTTTCCACATCTTTATATACCTGTAATTAAAGCCAGTGGGTAGAAAGTCTTGAAAGTGTATTGCTAATCGGACGCTCCTGCCAAGGCTTTGGCGAAAAGGGGGGGAGCTAGCATGCCTTGAATGGGGTTAGCCCCATGCTGGTTTACGCTCTGGCCTACCAGAGCTCATCTTTTGACAGCGAGCTCCACTCTCGAGTCTCCCTTCCACAACATCTCCTCCGTCATCAACGCATTATGGCCTCAACGCATCTTTGCAATATCCCGAATGCTGGCTGAAGAATCACAAGGATAGACATAGCTTCACGAGGGCGGAGCTCATGAAGCTATCCATAGAACGGAAATGGGTCCAAAAAATGCTGCCAAGCAGTCACGAAAACGAGGCCCGAATACTAAAAAGGGATGTCCTACATGCAAGTGAGCTATGCCGACGATTATCTTGAATCTGGTGACATTGATATTTGTAGGATACGGCGAAAGAGATGTGACGGAACAAAACCCGCGTGCGTCCGATGTACTTCGACCGGTCGCAGATGCGACTTCACCTCCGCGCTGGAAACAGCACATGTTGAGCGAAATGTGTCTCGATCAGTAACAGGGTATGATACTGGTCGCATGGTTCATCATATACAAGCTGCAGATCACTTCGGCATCCATTTTGATCAGCCCCTGCTGCTCCAAGGCCCTCGTTTGCTACATCACCTTGGCGCTCATGAGGTTGACTATTTCGAGTATTTCAGAACAGAGTGTACCGAGGAGTTCTCGGAATTCTTTAACCCTATTTTGTGGAGGTAATTCGTCTTACAAGCTGCCCATAGCGAACCTTTCATCCTTCAGGCTGTCCTGGCAATTGGCGCTCTTCGTCGATCTCAGCTGACACTTCCATGTTCTACATCCAAATGCAACCCAAATATTTTGGAATATTGTATGGGAAAATACACCATTGCTTCCAGAGAGTTGGGGCAGAGAATACAATCCGGTACAGCAGACTGGAAACTTGCAGTTCTCGGAAGCCTAGTGTTCCTTGCAATTGAAGTTTTGCAAGGCCATGAATCTGGTGCTCTGATGCATCTAGGAAATGGGAGGGCAATTTTAAAAGGCCAAACATCTCCTAGCACAAAAGATATCAGTGCTGGGAATTCAAATCATCGCCTGGGTGCTGAGACTGAAGATTTTGTGGCTGCCTTTACGCGCCTGAGCGTGGAGGAGTACCCATTCTTCGATCTAGGCACTGTTGTCCCACCTGCGATGCCTGATCAGCCGATATATTTCGCAGACCTCAAAGACGCAAGACTTTCTCTCAACTCTATCTTAACCGCTATCTACAGTTCCATACGCCGGCATGGGCGAAATTACCTCCAAGTTCTTCCTTTATCTCCACTGCCCCATACCGTTGAGGCAGAAATAGCCAGACTCCGAGAAACTTTGAAGCACTGGCTTCAAGTATTTGAGAATCTTCTATTTCACCAGGATTATGACATAGAAAACCCCATTCCCGCCAGCGTACTGAAAGTACAATACCTCGTCATTTGGATCAAAGTTTCGGCATACTTTCTTTTCGACGAAACCGCTTACGACCAATATCGACCTCTCTTTGAAGAGATTGTCGAGCGGTCTGAAAAGGTCATTGAGGCTGGCATGCGCTCTTCCTCGAAGTTGAAAGGGCCCTGCTTTACATTAGATATAGCGATGGCACAACCCCTCTATTTTGTTGCTCGCAAATGTCGAGAGCCAACACTGAGGAGAAGAGCTATCGGAGTAATGAAGAAAGTTGGACAAGAAGGTATATATACTGGCAGAACTATCGCCAAGATTGCCGAATGGATTGTTGCTACCGAAGAAAAAGTTGACTCAGCAGGGACAAAGGTCAGCGAGCGCCGATTTCATGACGTCGCTTTTGATTTTCATTCGGATACGAGAACGGCATCAGTCTTGGCGACGGGAAGGACTGTAGATGGCATGTGGGAGCAAAAATCTACAGTGTTGGATTTAGTTTGAGAGAGGGGGACTGTATTGAAATGCACAACGTTATTTTGATTGGAAGGCTTGGTGTCGGTAACATGGACCCTTGAAGTCATCCATCTGCCATTTTTCCACGCCCGATTCTCTCATGAGCCCAACAACGCAGACCTCACGACTATTCCCTAAAGTTGTCATTCTGAGTTTCACTCTATAACGGTCACTGGAGGATATCATCAAACCCACGTTCCTCAAACTAATCCTTGCATGTATTCATGGCCCCTTTTGTCTGCCATTATGGAGGCAGCCCAAATCTCCAACACTGACTCTCGGCATCTCAAGACAGGTTGGAAAGAGCCAATGGCTTTCGTCTCAAACTATGAGAGCTACGTTGTATATCCGTTTCGGGCCAAGCACCAGGGGGATCCGAGAAGTTATTGTCCTGCGCCACAACATTGGCTATACTATTTTCCTGAACCCCGCGCCCTTTTTGCAGCGACTGTCTCAGGCTCTGAAGTTCAGCCTCGAGTCCCTTCGTCTTCCGCGTCGTAGCTTCACTATTCTTCTTGAAAAATTTCGCCATGCGGTGAGCCTCGGCAAGGTCATTCGCATGCGCGACTTCGAGCTGCTGTTGTGCTTGTGATTTGTCTTTCATCTCCGCCATGTTCCTCTGAAATGACGCTTGAAGGTTGTTTAGCTCTTGTGTCAGCTGTTGAGTCTTCGTTTCCCCGACTTTAATTTGAGATTGTAGTTGTTGATGTCCGAGATCCCGTCTGTCGATTTCTTCGAGGCACTGTTGGGTTTTGGTTTTCTCGGCGTCGAGTGAGGCTTTGCACTGGCTTAATTCGTCGAGATATTGTTGAGCTCTTGCACTATTGGTGTCAAGTTGTGTTAGTGCGGCGGCATGTGCGTTTTGCAACCCTTGCACTTCTTGCTGAAGGATTTCTGCCCTAGACTGCATCTGAACAACGGGGAGTTAGTAATTGCTTTTTGAGAAATATTTCACTTGGGAAGGAAGAGAGATATGCTTGACTTGAGCCAAATACAGGAAGGACTAAAATGTATCAGGTGAAACTGTGTAGGAGAGGGTAGCCAAAAATGAAAGGCCCTATGTTCACTTACGGTCTCGAACTTAGAATCTTCGTTCATCCGCTGGGTACTGTCCTGGCCATTAATCATATTTTGAAGCTCCTGCAGTTCCACCGCATCTTTCCCACGTTGCATCTGCTCCCGCTCGAGCTGATCTTTCGTAGCTCGAAGCTCAAATTCCCGCTCGCGAAGCACCTGATCCTTCTCTCTCAGGTGTAGATCCCTCTCTCGTATTTCCGTTGTCAGCTTTCCGATCTCTTGTTGTAGTTGTGCAGATTTTTGGGTATCGCTTTGTGCCAGGCGTGCGTCTTGAAGCTCCGCGGATTTTCTGCTCATATCGTGTCGTAGATGCTCCATCTCTGTAGTCTGATTCTCGATGACAGCCCGCTGCTCGGAAATTGTGGCGTTCTTCGCTCGAATTTCGGACTTGGTGTTGACGAGATCCGTCACCATTCTCTCCAGTACATCCGCCTGTCGTGACTGGACTGTCTGCATCTCTGCTTTCAGACGAGAATTCTCTGCTACCAAATTTTCCAATGCCCGCCGTGACCTTAGACCCTTGGCACTAGGCGGGCTACTGAGTGATTGCTGTTTCTCCATCTGATTTGCAGCTTCAACAGCCGGATTCTCGGTCTGGATTCGTGGGGATATGGTGCTACTGCGAGGCACAGCAGTGTTCGATTTAGAGAGAAGCATGGATCCTCCGATATCAAAGCCTGAGCCGTTCGGAAATGACTGATCGCGGCCTCGAGTAGCCATTCTTTGCATTTCAAACTTCTTGGTTCTCTTCTTGACAAAAAGTGCAGGTTGGAAGGCTGCGGGTAGCACACCATTAGCACTTCAGCGCCACTATTATCTCCGTAAATTATTTACAGGCCGCTATCTGCGGGGCTGAGACAAACCGTATCTATTCGTGCCACGAGCTGCAATCTGCAGTCACACAAGCAAGCGCTTAAGCAAGCCACATATTGAAATAGCCTGGTCTCGGGCGTCGGGCTGCAGCCTCGCCAACATGGATGGCAATTTCAGAAGTCGCCGGGAAGTCTGCCTGAATTTCTGATCACGGAATCTTTCATTGGAGAAATTTACTAGAATTCTCATTATAGTTGTGCTGATATCGTCGTTGTGAGAATGTCTTCGCCGATGGGTGAAAATAAGATTCCCGTCACGAACTCTACTACCAAGGTTCAAGATGTTATGAGTGTGTGTCTCTGTACCGAGAAAGATGCTATAAGATTGTTGAGAGTAAGTTCCAATGTGCCCTTGTTGATTGCATTATAGTCTGATTCGTTCAACAGCAGTGCAACGAGAATGTGGAAGAAGCAAAACTTCGCCATGATATCGAAACGTTATATGGGGTCCCAACAGTCCTCGCTGAGACGCAAGTTCATTCAACTCCTCATGACTACGACTTTGATTTCTTGTCAGAGGACAGCTCTGATGACGACTTGACGCTCATTACGCCCTCCCCGAGTGACATCCCTCGAAGTACCGGCCACCCAAAAGCTCCAGTGAAACGCCCACCACCTCCTACAAAGCCTCAGAAGTTGCGAGCTGGGAGCTTGCCAAAAAATGATAACGATGAAACTGACCAGAATGCGACCATTTTCACCTCTCAGCAGCCTGCTCGAAATTCTGTTCATCCTGTCCAAGAAGGGACATCTGTACCAACCCCGGAAGTTATTTCTCATCCAGCTTCCGAGTCAAACGAATGGCCAGAGATGGAGTCAATAGCTACAGACCTTCCTCTTCCAGAACCAGCTCCTACAAAGCCTAGCAATGAAAGCAGTGAAGTAGTCGATGTTCGCAATCTTGATCTTCGAATTTCAACCCAACCTGAACCGTCCATGAATACCTCACCTATTTCCAAGCTCGGCCCACAAGACCTCGACGTTGAAGATTCGGCCCACAACGCAGCTGAGCCCGAAGATCCAATAGTGGAAGATGTTGAGTCGCCAGAATGGAATTTCATTCTTCCAGAGATACCCCCACCGCCAACTTTAACACCCGGAGTGGGTGAAGGTAATGATGGCTTCAGTCTGCGGGATTTGATTGGCGCTATTCAACATGGAATCGACATCCGATTTGTGACAGAATATCTAGCATACTATGACCCCGAATTCATTCGAAGACATCTTTGCGACACGCTAGAAGGATTTCCGTCAATCTTCTTTGCCGTGGGGACAAATAGTGAAGTCTTGATTCGAATGTGGATTGCATTTGGGGCAGATGTTTCAGCGATCCACGAGGCTTCGGGGGTTCCTCTCCTCGCTTTTGCTATCATGAATAGCGAACAACTCGATGACCCTGATACCACGCTGACGGTATCAACACTCCTGAGTCTTGGCGCGGCTCCTCAAGTCATTCCTTCGCCATTCTATACTCCGTTCATCCAAGATCTCCCCGACAACGGCCCTAGCGATGAAAGCTTGAAGGCTGATATTGAAGACGAGGCCAACTCTTGGTGTACTCCTGCTGCGAGAAGAAAGCTTGCCCGAACAGCCAATATCACACAACGCTATTATCTGGAGCGAGCATCCAAGACCAAGAAACCCTCGAGTCGTCATAAGCAAGTTGCCAAGCTGAGAAATGCCGAAGCACTTCTCGGAATCCCGTATTTCTTAATTGGTCAGACAATGGCAGCGAATCGACTGTTTCAAAAACTCCTCAACTACATGATGGTCCCTTCAAAAAGGCCTTTAGTGATGGTCTTTGCAGGGCCCAGTGGTCACGGAAAGACTGAACTTGCGAGGCGTCTGGGGCATTTGATGAGTCTGGACCTCGAAATTGTCGATTGCACCATCTACAATCGAGAGATAGAATTATTTGGGCCGCGAAATCCTTATGTTGGAGCTGAACATGGATCCCCGTTGAACAATTTTTTGACCAAGAATGCGGGGAAGAGGTGCATTGTTTTTCTTGACGAGTTTGAGAAGACTACGACTGATATACATCAAGCTCTGCTGGTCCCATTCGATAATGGTAAGCACCTGCCGTTTATTCTGAGTACTCCTGCTGATGCCAACTCTAGGGGAATATCAGGATCGGCGTGACCTCAAACAAATCGACTGCTCCAAAACGGTCTGGATCCTGGCTACAAATGCGCTGGATCCAACGATTCAAAGCTTCTGTAAACTACACCACAAACCAATCTTTGAAGATGATGATCAAAGTGAGAAGCTTCGGTTGATGAAAGCCCTCTCGAAAGCGATAAAAGAGGACTTCCTTGCTCAGTTTGGTGTAAGTTTCGAATTCTCAAACAAGGTTCTGTTAGGGCCTAGCAGAGGAATAGTGTGCTGATGATTATACCTAGTCTCCGGTCACGGGCAGAATCTCAGACTTCCTACCATTCTTGCCGTTTTCGCCCGGGGAGCAAGCGGTAATCGTGCACAAATTCCTGCTTGAACTAGGCCAAAAGGTTCGCGGACCGGTAAATCTCGTCCCGGGCTTGAAGCAGCAGCTTCTTGGCAACGTAAATTTAAAGATCCGGAAAGACGCGTCCGTATGTCGTATTCTCGCCGAGGCGGAATACCATTCAGACCTTGGTGCTCGCAGCTTGCTTATGGGTGCCAGGAAGGTGGAAGATATTCTCGTCGAAGCCTATCTTGAGGTTGATGACGAAATTCGGGAGAGTGAGAAGATTGTCGATTTTGTAGTCGACGTCAATGGTTCTGAAGTGATTGCAAAAATGGTCAAGCAGAAGGAGCCTTCAGAGATGGATTAGAGATGTGACTTTAAGTTTCTTCCGTAATCTGATGTAGCCATGAGAAGAAATTTATGGATTTATGTCTCTGTCGATGTCCCACTTGCTCTGCTTGTTTAACTACAGAAATGACAATCTGCTACAGTACTGTGGTGTGGGAGCGGATCGGAGGCTGTCTAAATTCGTCTCGATCAAACGTCTTATGTGTTCAAAAAATTACGCCTAGCACGAGCCTCCCGTTGCATTTCTGTAGAGCGACCCCATTCTTGCGGTGGTACTGGCTTCGGTCGTTTGGCCTCCTCACTCTTCTCCAGACGTGTGATCGGGTCATGAAGACATTTCGGACGCATATATTTCCCGCACTCTGAGTACCAATGCTCAATATCATATGTTCTTGGGTCGGTTTCCGGTACAATAAGTGCGGTTCTCACTGCCCGCAGTCCAGAATACTCATTTGGTCCGCAACCACCCAGCTTGTGATTCCAAACTACCCAGTGATCACTGAATCGATGTAAAGAGCCTTTGATTGTCTCCTTCTCGATCAATTCCCACGGCCCAAACATCATAAATGCGCAGTTCTGGATAAATTGTGATAGTGCATATCTGTCAAATTCCTCGGAACATTGCAGTCTCTTCCCTAACAGCCACGTGGTAGCGGCGTTCGACAACCACGGCTCTTGTGGGAGGCCATCGGGATTGTACGCCAGACTTGGAGCAGGATTGCTGGTCCATTGCAAGAATATCTCAAAAATCAAAGGTTCAAAGTCTTCGAGAATTATAGCATCCTCTTTGTACCTTGAGTCAGATGCAAATCTGCACCGGCAAAATTCCGAAGCGCCACAAAGCAGACTCTTGTTGACAATGAAGATCTCCATGTTTTCTGCTGCCCCCACTTGGATTTCGACATCCTCTTCAGACTCAAAGCTCTCTCGCATCTCTTTTGGGCTCGAAATGCTATTCAGAATAAGTAATCAGTTTGGATTGTGCAGATTAACTTACGAGATGACATCTGAGGTGGCATCGGAAGGATTATCTGGTTTGACTGGTCGCATCGAATTTGTGTTTGACTGGGAACATAATTGTGAGAGCGGGATGTTATCGTGAGGCTGGGGGTACTTTTCGGTGGATTTGGAAGTGTGATTGGTTCCTCTGAAGAACTTCAAGAACCCCATGGAGATCAGAAATGCACATTGGCATGGGTCCTCAGAAACATATCTTACCTCTTGAGATCAAAAAAGAAACAATCTCGGCTAGGCGCCCTGTTCAATAAAGATGCTTGTCTTCGCAGGACAGCCTAACCTAAGGCATTCTGCAGCTGTACGAGTGCTCTCCAATCACGGCCAAGACTTTCGGTGTGCGTTTCAGCCAAATGCAAGGAGCCGCCCAGGCTCCCGCAATCAATATTCCATTTGTGGTCAAAATTGTTGGTGGTTGTAATTCACGTCTGAGAATAGATCAAATACGTGTAAATCAAATTAGCTTCGAATATGTCAATAAGTTTGAGGCTGGCAACAACGCACCTCCCATCTCAAAAGTAAGCCCTTCCGAGATATCGATACCCCCAAACAATCCAAGCATGGACAATCATTTCTCGCGACGTCCAGCATTTGGGGAAGTTGCGGCTGTGGGAACTTTGTACGACGCAAGAAATGAGCGCTTCCTCTCCGAGTCACTCTTCGACAGAACACTGCCTCGAGAAAGTGTAATGGAAGCCGATATTCGTAAAACAACTTGCAATGTCGCTTTTAGTGATTCGTACGAAAACGGCTTCAAGTTGATGGGCGTCGGAAATGATTTCGGCGCGAGCATCCTAGCCAGACTTGTCCTGCCGGACGGTGCTGGTAGAATTCTTCACGAGAAGATCGAGGGGCGACACACTTTAGGCGCAGCTATCCATCATCAAATTTTGACAGTCAAGGAGAAGTTAGATCCGGCGAGTCCCGGGGTCAACGAGTGCAGGGCTCCTTCGTCCGCAGACAGTTCTAACGCCACGCATATTGTGATGGAAATCGAATGGGGAGCGCAGAGCACCCTTATGGTACGGTCTCACTCAGAAACGAACAAGAATCGGTTCCAAGCCCAGGTCCAGTCATTTCAAAAGGCTGTGGAAACCTCAAGTCCTATTGTGAAAGGAAGCATCGCTTGGCTAGCAGATGGTGACCCGCAGATTAGTGTCATGGCTTTCAGCGATATATTGGGCGATGCCATTCTCATGAGCGATCCGCAAAAGTTTCAGGAAGCATATGAATTTTTGGATGTGATTCCAGCTCATGTCAAACATGAAAATAATGGCAAAGGAAATCCTGGTACGTACAACTTTCCCAAAAAAAAGTAATCTCGATCCTCCAACTCGTAGGTTGGCCGCAATATCAGAGTAGACATATGCTCACCTCCCTCTTATCTTGACTGGTGAAAGTAGCCACTGATACTATTATGTCCAAAGTTGTCTACACGCTTCTCCCTATGCCGTTACTCAACATGTTCCTTCGAACCGAGACTATGGACACTGTAATCTATGTACAGCCAAGTCAGGACCTACTCGAGTATTTCGTCAAGATACTTGACGAGTTCGACCTTCGTCGCCGAAAATGGAACGACTACGAAGCCTTTGTCGCGACACACGATTGGTGCATTCCGGAGGAACTTATGGGAAGTATTGCTGGTCAGAAGCAAAAGCTCGAAGACGCCAAAAGTGCTCTGCAATCAAAATACGCTCGGGTTCTAGTGAATGTCCGCAAAGGCCATTCCCAGTTGGAGACGCTTCGTGTATTGCTTAGTCAGTTCGCTCGAGGGCCGTCATCACCAGGGGAGATCGCCAAATTTGACGAGGCTCAGCAAGCTAAACTACACTTCATCGACAAGATGGTGGAAAGTGGAGCTACCTACATTGGATACAATGACTTGAATCTCGATTCGGAGATATCAAGGAATAAGAATGGCGAGGTGTATGTCTTGTTCTTCAGTAGCCTTGCGAGAGGTGACCAGCTGTCGTGGGCATCAAATCAGGCTTTGTTGTTGGATCTACTACAGAAGGCTCAGCCAAATTGCTTTATTGCCATATTCGACTGTGATGCGGTTGGAACCAAGCTTGAGAGAGCGCATATCCGACACTTTGAGAACGGGAAAGAGGTTGCAGCGGACTTGGTAGAAGAGCGGCAGTTCCTGGCTGACAAGTGTTTCGCGAGGTACGGCCAGGTTGGGCTGGAGACTGAAGACATATTGAAGCCAGTGAGACGAAGATTCGTCAAAATCGCGTGCCCCGGTCACAACTGTGACCAGAGTGAAATTTGCGAGTGGTTATGCCCGCATTGCATGGCACCTATTGAGTTTGGATATTCCGATCAATTTTTTTACTGCGATTGCGGACGGAATAGCTTCAAGAATTACGACTTCAAGTGCAAGGGCTCAAATCATGGACTAGGGTACGAGAAATATGATTCAACCCTCTTGAATAGTTTACTTCAAAGCCTCGACCAGTCAAACTATCAAAACATTCTGATCCTTGGCGAAACAGGGTGCGTATCTCGGTGCAGAGTACCCTTCATTTCTTTGTGTGCACTAAGGAATATTTCGCGGAGATAGACATCGTGCTAACTATGTGAAACAGGGTTGGAAAATCGACGTTTATCAACGCCTTCGTAAATTATCTGACGTTTGACACACTCGAGGATGCTAAACAACATGATGATCTTACCTGGGTTATACCCAGCTCCTTCTCAACACAAACAATGGATCGCGAGGGTCCTGATGGTGAGATTGTCGAAACAGAGATCAAGGTAGGATCTCGAAGTGACGAGAATGATGGGAGTAAAGGGGCATCTGCAACGCAGCAGACGATCGTGCACGTAAGTCAAGCCCACTGCGCCGACTTCAATCCTTGGCGCTGAGACGAACAATACACGCAGTCAGTCGAAACTGGATCTGCCACAATAAGGCTGATTGACACTCCTGGGATTGGAGATACGCGGGGCATAGCGTATGATCGCAAGAACATGGCCGATATCCTCCAAACACTGAGCAATTACGACGAGTTACATGGTATTCTGATTTTACTCAAGTCGAACAGCGCCCGTTTGACGATCAGCTTTATTTATTGCCTAAAGGAGCTTCTGAAGCACTTGCATCGTTCCGCTTCGAGTAACATGGTTTTTGGCTTCACCAACACACGCATTTCTAATTACACCCCGGGTGATACGTATGGGCCCTTGAAGACCTTGCTCGGCGAGCATCCTGATGTAGGTCTCTCACTTACTACACATACCACCTATTGCTTCGATTCTGAAAGCTTCCGCTACCTCGCTGCTTTCAAAAACGGTGTTTTCTTGGATAACGAAGAGGATTTCCGCCGCAGCTGGCAACATTCCAGGATGGAAGCACTGCGCCTCGTCAAAAACTTCAACTCTAAACCGCCTCATTCTGTAAACAGCACCCTCAGCCTCAATGGAGCCCGGGAGCTGATCTCCGAGCTCACAAAGCCCATGGCTGAGATTTCCCAGACTATTCGCGCCAACATTGCCTTTTGCGCTGACCAGGAGCGAGAATTGGGAAACACCCGGCTTACTGGTAATAATCTGCGCAAGCGTGTTCAGCTTCAAAGAATACAATTGCATCCAAAAACACTCGATAGGCCCAGGACAGTATGCACTGATGCTGCATGTGTTGAATACAAAGACGACGGCAATGGAAATGGCACAGTTGTCACGAACTACGTGACACACTGCCATCCAGTATGCTACCTCTCAGATGTTCGACCAGACAGCATCGCCCACCCGGGACTTCGATCCTGCGCGGCATTTAGCGGCGGCGAGTTGTGCAAAAAGTCTAGCTGTGGACACAGATGGGAACAACATCAACATGTGATGTATGAGTAAGTGACAAATTAGACCGGTCTCTATTACCTCCTATCAAGTTTCATTCTATGCATTTCAATTCTTCCCTAACTTCACTCTCATAATGCCTGAAATATCTTTGAGCAAACCACCTCTAACCCCTACCACTAGACTGGAGGAGAAGATGGCGATGGTCACAGATAGCGAAATCGAAAAACAGCTGAACGCCAACGCCGGCGATGTCATCCTAAGACAGACAGCCATCCAAGAGCTCAAGAAACTAGGCGAAGAATACGGATTAGAGCACAGACAAATTCAGCAAGCGGCGGCTCAGTTCGGCATGTTTCTGAAGCAGAACTCGTTGTCTCCTATCAACGATGCTACTGTTGCATACATCGACTCCCTGATAGCTGCCGAAAAAGACAAGATAGCTGTTGGAGGAAACAGAATCAAGCTTAAGGCTCTCGAGGCCGATCGTGCGGAATATCTCGTAAGTGCCTCGTTCTCTGGGAGTAATGATGCGGAGGTAGCATTCTTATGATGAGAATACGCCGAGCCTTGGGTTTGAGATAACCAACCACAACGCTAATCCAAAAACCTCTAGGAAACGATGAAAATCTTGACAGGCAACATGAACAACAACGCCAACTTCAAGCCACTTGACGAAGCTGGCGTCAGCCGAGTGGTGCAGCAGCTATACTCCCTCAAGCATTTTGGCAAAAACCTTCAAAACGTCAAAATAGTTACCGCAAGGGCGCACCAGGCAACTTACAGAGAGAGGCCCCACAGATTGCCGAGAAACAACAAGAATCTTCTCCAGAATGCTTGGCCTAGAGTGCCATCGCATCAACCCGCAGCTCTGATGCCCGGACAATTTCCTCCGCTACGCTCGTCGAGAAATGTTCTTGCCAGGAATATTGCGCCGTCTTCGGGCTCGTCGAAAGGGAACTTGAGCTTCGGTAAATGGTGGAAGTGAGGACGCAGCGAGGTGGCATAAGGTGATCTCGACGGTACTACTTCTTAGCCATAACTTAGCATCTGAGGCGCTCGAGATATTACGGTATGTGTACGTCGAGCCGCTTGCGCCATGGGTGAATAACTTTGGAATGCCACATTCTTTAAAAACCTCTGAGATACCCCTCGATTTCAAGTCAGCAATTTGGCTACAGCTGCAAGCATGAATATACCGCACAGTACTTATCGTTAGCAAAATATACTCATTTTTTACCTTCCTCACAATTAATATCCGCCTCATCACACTCATCACACCCGATGTCCTACTCAAAACTACATCCTCTCGAATCCCACCATACTACGCATCCCTCCTAACGAGGTAAGTGCCTAGGTCCACCAAGGGCCTGTGCCTCAAAGGTCTGCAGACTGACTATACAACCCTGACCTCAAGAGATGTAGGGATGAGGATATGGTGAAGTGATCTAGTGATCTAATGACTTAAATTCGGGATCACTAAAAATTATGCTTGGGGATTTGCGGGGCGGAAAATCTCGACTTCGACTTCTGGTCTGCGTCGTTCAGTTAAGCGTCATGATACTTGGATTCTGAATTTCCCATAATCTTTGGAATGAACAAGCAACTTGAGTTTGAAGGTCTAATGATGGTCAATACTTGCTATCACTGGAAAGAAAGAGTCCACATGAAAAGGAAATGCGCACTACCCGGGAGGCAAATTTTGGAGAAAATCTCAAGCGAGGAATTCCGAGGGAAGCTGCGAAATCTCAATGGAGGCTCCATCATGGCTTCCTCCCGTCGCAGGTTGAAACGCGCATTCTAAGGCCTCGCCAAGTCTCGAGTAAGGGATTTAGATGCAGAGAGCTTTGCTCACTTGCGCACCGCCATCTCAAATTCTCAGGCACTCTCGAATCGAAGTCGACGCAAAGTTTTGAGGCGGTCAACGATCACCTTGGTAGAACGCTGCTCCAGATGAGTTCAGAGATTGCAGCATGAGAGCTGTATGCGATGAGAGTTACTGAAGGGCCAAAGGCCTGATGTCCAGGATTGGGAGTGTTGTCGTTGTCTACTGCTTTCTAAAGGTCGCGTCAAAGCACAAGTGATGCGCGAAGACGCGACCTGGGCCCACCACTAAAACAAAATAAAGCAAAATTTATATTTTGAAACGGAAATATATTTTCTATTTCTTCGCGAGATTCCTTTCCATATTGCAAGGCGCATTTTTATAAGAGAATTAAAAAACAAATCTAAAAAAATTGATCATGTGACGATCAGGCACATGATCAGGGCGCAAGATTTCACAAACGGACAGGAAAGATGGACCTTAGCGCAGATGACAGATGCACCAACCTCATGGAAAGAATTCGTGAGGGCTAATGGGCCTTATAATTTCTTACTTCTTAAGAAGTATTTGGATCTTCAAGTATCTGTGGCCATGCGAATTTTGTTCTACTACCTGTGAAAGTGAATATGGTCACATGACTCGCCCCCCCTTTTACCAGCCTGTTCAAGGCCTCGTGCACTTCCTGTATTCTAGCTCTTAAAACAGTCAATGTCTGGTATTTTTAAACCAAGGTGGAGGATATGGAGATCAATCAAATATTTCTTAACTTCCGTGACAGCAATTTTTGCATCGTGAAGGAAGCCCTCCTACTTGAGAGCGTACAGAACTGCCAAAGACACTGACGATGCAATCCTTTTCAAGACCTTCTATGTCACCGCTGGTTGTCATCTACTCCAAATATTCAAAAGCAAGTTTACGAAGTGAAAGCGCGCGATAGTGGTCACAAGTAGATATTTTCAGCTGGAATTTAGAAACACAATTTGACATTCTATGAACAAAAATCTATCAACTAACCCTCCCTACTGTACAGAATATTTGCAACATATCCTCCAAAGTTTGAAACTGTCGCAGACCATGGTATCGTTATATACAAATGAAAATAAGAATCATACCGGTCTATGCCCTGAATGAACGAGCCTTAACGGTAGAATTGGTACCGGTAGCCTTTACGACCTTTGGGACAGCCTCCTTCGCACTTGAAGGGGCCTTAGTCAATGGCGCATCCACGCATTCTGAAAAGGCGTCGGTATATCCAATGGAATCGAATTGACCCCGTTGGTTGATATTGAACTTCTGTCCACCCGCAAGGGTTACAGTCACCGTGCTGTTGTAGCCACTAGAGAAGGAGCCCTTCTCAGAGGTAGCTGTACAATGAACAGCACGTCCAGGTGCGATACCTCCAGTTTGCGAATATATAAGAGTGTGGGTGGTGGAATCGGTTAAAGCGCTCGAGGACATATGTGAGTATTCGTAGGACACTCCGGCTTCGACACTCGTGCTCAATTTTGCGACCTCTGGAACTTCGACCTCGGCACTGATCGTGGTTTTGACCGAGGTGCCGAAGGTGTTGGTATTTTGTTGGGTCAATACCTTGGACTGTGTCATGATCTCATTGCCGCCGAATGAATAGGTTTTGTTTGGTCCAGTAGTATCGGAATTCTTGAACCACATATCGTCGAGGTTCATGGCTTGAATTCCCCTATTTTGTATTAGTCAAACCTAGTCATATTGAGGGTTACGTGAAAGTGAAGCTTACTCTTGCTTCTTGTTGACAGTGTTAAGGTCCTCGTCGAATTGAATCGCTGTAATTTCAGCTTGTCCGACAGTGTCGGCCAAGAACATAAATTGTGCCCCGTCGATGAAAGCCCCCGCGCCACCACTTGCACCTAACATTATACCACTGCCGACGTCCACAGGCTTAGGGCTACCGGTATAAGTGCCTGCATAATCGATCTTCTGCCCATTGCTCACTTCCATATGGAAGATTCCGAGGGCGTCAGGTGGGGATACCCAATTGGGCCCAATCGTCATACTTTTTATAGTGTCTCCTACTGCCCAGGTTATGGAATCAGAAGTAGGGAGTACGTTTCCATCATCGTCGGTATTTTTTCCAAAGATGTTGGACTTGGTGGTATCCGAATAAGTGAAACGAAGGCCCTTAACCTGCCATGGGGTAGCCCATAGTTCCAATCCCGTGACCACGACACCTTTGTCCCAGTTTGTCGAGCACCAATTCGTAGGCGCTCCTGATTTGCCGCCCCATGTTTGAGGGGCTAAAATACTGTTGTCTGTGCAGGACGCAGTGTGCCCAGGCCCGACTAAAGACAGCAACGAGGTTGCTCCAAAGATCAGGTTTTGGTTTGAGAAACGCATCTTGAAAGATTGTTCGAGTATTGAGTAGATGTAGCTTGCGTGGAAGAAACGATAATGATTTGATGTTGTGATTGAAGCTCTGGTTGGACCTTTGAGGTGTTGGCTTTGGAGGTGGTAGAGACTGGTTGTGGAATGAAGTGTTGTGAAGTTGATGCAGAACAACAAACTGCAGTCCAAAGTGCAGCTTATATATTTGAGAGGCAACAACTAAAATCCTCAGTGCACTTGCAAAAAATACATTCTTCACGTACTCGAACCATGAAGTACGTTGAATTCTCAAATAAAAGAATCCTACAACAATCCTTTGCCTTCATCGAATTCTTTCCCAAGCCTTGTGCACAGAGCACAGCGTGGAGCCCCAAGTGCTTCCATAGTCAAATTCAGGGTTAAGTTCAGGATTGGCACTGTCAAGCGAAGTCAAAAGCGGGTGAGCCGCTGCTCACGAAAACAGTGAAACCGAACTACGGTGATAGTCAAAGTATAACTCTAAAAGAAGCAGTGCTACTATTAATAGTATTGCTAGTGATTTGCAATGGCGGAAAACAAGTCAAGTCCTCAAATAATTTATGAGTCCTAAAGTCTCCGGCCGAATATAGCAAAATCCTACACGCGACTAAACATCTCCCTTCTCATTCCCAGCCAATCACAGATCTCTCCTCTGACGATATTTCGATCTCTATATTCATTCTACAATTGCATACATGGTGCCATTTGTGGAAAACTACTCTCAGGATTTGGGCGCTATGTCTGTAAGGTACTTTCCATTTGTCA
>Ga0247778_1000460_pt1 | contig 51948 bp, 58 predicted proteins | sample UWRJL049202B5_FD_179939 | JGI IMG/M metagenome (GOLD analysis project Ga0247778, IMG submission 179939) | Plant litter microbial communities from Arlington Agricultural Research Station in Wisconsin, United States - UWRJ-L049-202B-5 | ecosystem: Environmental > Terrestrial > Plant litter >... | reverse complement strand
CCCAGCTAATACATACCCAACCTCTTCCCAATCCCCCTAACCACACACTCCACAAGCACCCTCTCACCCCCCGGCACCGGCCTCAAACAAGTCAACCCCAACGTCCTCGTCACGCCTCCAAAATGCCAAAATCCCTCTTTAGAAAGCGGGGATACGGCGAGCGTGGTGGTCATGTCTATGAGCAGCGCGACGGCGCCGCCGTGCATGTGACCGCGTGCGTTTTGGAAGGAGGGGGAGATGAAGAGGGAGAATGTTGAAGTGGAGGTGGAGGTTTTGGGGGTTGAAGTGGGTGGTGGGATTTGGATGGATTCGACGGTTAGGGCGCGCATGAGGGGGCCGTCGAAGCCCTGGGAGGAGGGTTGTTAGTAGCAAGACTCTGACGAGGATTCTTGTATATAGGCAAGGCGAGGGGATGATTTTCTTGTACCGTGTAATTGGGATCTTTGAATTGGTCAATGAAAGATTGCATTCGGGCTTTCGGATCTGGGTCCTCGATGTCGAAAAAGACGTCGAATTTCGACATGATGAGAAGTTAATTTTCTATGTTTCTATCTCAATATAGAGCCTTCTTTAGTTGTACAAGCGGAATGGTATTCTTGCAATGTAAAGAACGGGCTAAGAAGGCACAACATCGAAGCCGAAGACTAGTTAAAGCCGAGGGTAGTTCTTAGTGTGGAATTCCAGAAGGATTATCTTTAGCTCCGAAGGCATTTCTTTCACTTCACGTATATACTAGGCTACTAAGTCTAAGAAGGTTGAGATTGAAAAGCTCACAGGATTCGTCAAAAGAGTTGACCCTGAGGTTGGGCTTCGCAAGGACTACTGCGGATGGCAACTTCAGACTGAAGATTTTGGCATGCCGACCTTTGTTCCGCTGTGACGCAGTAAGGACAGAAAGTTTCTGAGATATTGAGAGACAAGCCAGTAGGTAGAACACGGCAAATAAGAGAAGGCATTTGGATGGGGCACGGTTGAAACCTCTCTTTGGACTGAGAGGCTCGGCCAATATTGCTTCTGTCGAATCAGCATAAACCAACTAACGTCATCAAAATGAAACATGATAAGTGATTTGAAATGCTTTTGAAGACTCACTATCGAGCGGCCTTCTAAAAAGAGATGATTTAGAAAATGGTCAAGTCTCACGTGAATGATGTCATGTGAAGCTCACGTGTGCTTGAACTTAACCTCCTTGCCGATTTCGAGGAATGCTTTTTGCAACTGGAAGGATTGTGGCACCAGGCCTGATTTGCTGTATTTTGAGACTTTCTGGCTGGATGAGAGAATTGCAGCTGTCGAATGTCAATTTATTGCTTTTGGAAATAAATGGAGCTATCGTGGTTTCTGCCAAGCATGCCAGGGTCTGTCTCAAAGTTGATGGACTTTGCTGAATGAAAGCCATGATCTTCATACGGAACCTGGGAGATCGACCAGATGTATGAAGTATGATATCAATCACAACACAGAAGCCAATGGCAAGACTTGTCACTTTACCCCCGCGTCCCGGCAGGAAAAAGCATTCTGATAGCTGTGATCAGAGGTACTTCGCCGTAAAGACGGTGAAGCTCAGTTGAAATGCCCAGACCTCGAAAATCCAGGGAATTGGAGGTTCTAGACACCAAACGGAAAAGGAAAGGTAAACGTGTTGTGTATGCAAGATTATCGTACAGAACCAACCGCAGGACCCGTGAAAAGTTACCAGCCAGGGCCATTGACATGCGGGGACGGCTCGTTTAGGGTTGTAAGAGCTGTAGCGTTCTGCGGTGTTCTAAAAGCGTGCTAGAACTATATGGATTTTCCCGGAAAATGGTGCGAGTGGCCTATCAAGACGACGGAAGGAGACGCTCTGTAAGCCGGCACTCGGGGGCTTGATTGAGTGTGGACACTTTGGCATGCTGTACACATATCAAGCTCAACCCCTCGACTCAAGCGGTTGCCCAAACACCTTTTGTGCTGACGGGAGTCGGCATGAGGGACCCTCGAATGATGTCGTACCTGTGAGACGTTTTTGCGGGGTCCTTGGTGGTTACTCAACGTCGAGATCTCCTGATGACATGACTTAGGGTTCAAACGAACGGTTGAGGCGTTGCGGTAACAGCAGGCCGGTGCTGTACCAGTGGGTGTCAGTGTCTTTCCTCGTGGTGGCCCTGGTGGGCCAGTTTCAAGGCCGGGAGCCGTGATAGATTATTGTGGCTTCATTTTGGCTCCATGTGAATGCAGTCTTGCTGTAACACTCACTTACCCCACACTCTGCTCCTACACCAAACAGACCACGTCCGCGTAACCGTGCTGCAGTGCCAGGCCCCCCTTGCCTTGGACCACAAAACATGACGCAGAAATAAAGAGAGAATAAAGAGACATCGCTTGCATGTCCAATGATGTTCATATAAAGTGAAGACTGGAGAAGGGGACACTGAGACAATTGCTGGGGCGCATTGGAGAGATGGCAGAGAGATGGCAGAGATACCGGGACAGCCCCACAAAAGCAAAGTGAAAGCAAGGCGCTGACTCGCCCAAGCTTTTGAAAGCGAGTGAGAGAAGCAACAAGGACCGCCAGGACCCCTGTCGCGAACCTTAATTAGTGGTGCACTTCCATTGGCACTTTCCTCACTCCAGTCTTCCCCTTCTTTCCCCCTCCCTCCTCCCTCCCTCTTCTCTCTATTTCTACATATCTCACCCAAACACCCTCTGCACTGCAATTCCTCCATCCAGCATCCTCTGCCATCCCTCACTTCCGCCGCTTCTCGAATCGACTCCCAAACCGCAGATTCATTCCTCGCATTGACCGGGCTGTGCTGCCGTGGAGATACGTAAACGAATAAAGAAGATCTCTAAATAGTCCTGCCACTCCCGCAAGAGCGGGCATTATCCCCGGAGCACAAAGAAACACGACAACGACCCTGTGAATCCCCACGTCACGTCATTATTCAATTATCCCGGAGCTGATGAGAGCAGCTTTGTGGCCTCGATAAGAATCTCTCATCCACCAACTGCAACCTTCCGTCTGCAATAGATTTGCTCAATATCAAACAAAACTCGAGATATCTACCACTCCCAACCCCATCCATCCACCTACCATGTCTAGCAACGACCGCAACAGCCCGCCCATCGAGGGACGACAACGACGCAGCTCTGTGACCCAGCAGACCTTCAATAACATATTCGGTGCCAGATCCAACAGCACTTCTGGTGCCCCGACGGCGCCTTTCCCCGGCCCCATCACTACGGCTGCAGCTCAAGACCAACGCCGCCGCATGTCGATTTCCACACTCGGCCTTTCCGGAACGTCCCCTACACAGACAAATCCATTCCCATTTGGTGCACGACGAGGCAGCGTGTCGACCGCCGGCTCAGATTCAATCGACGAGAACGCCATTGACGACGAAGAAGGCCCCGCCCGCAGCAACCCAACGACCCCCTTCGCCCGCCGCATGTCCTTCGGAGCACAAGCACTACGCCGAGCCCAGCCAAACGGCAGCCCAGGCACAAATGGTAGATCTCCCTCCTACACCACCTCCAAGCCCTCATCCCTCCCCACAATCCCCTCGGGGCCTCGTTCCGGCTCCAACGGTTCCAACGGAGGAGGAGCTAGTCCTCCCCCTCCAGCTCAGAAAGAAGCATATCAGGCAAGCACTGCATCAAAGCCCAGAACACCATCTGACTATCCCGTTTCCGCTCGTCCAGGTGAAGGCGGTGGCTTCAACTGGTCCGAGCAACTTAGATCCCGAGCCGAGAGTTCCGTCTCTCAATCCCAGCGTCCGAACTTCGCCATCTCCAAGCAGACGCACGAGCGCACCAAGAGCGTCAGTGAGATGCCAGCTCCTCCCTCTACGGTCCCGGCTCCGGCCGCTGCGCCTATCCCGAAGCCTGCCCGTAAGCAGCCTGATGCTTTTCAGGAGCGGATTTTGAAAGGGGATTTTTATATGGATTAAGCTGGGGTTTACTTTGTTGTTTACACACACGACGTGCTTGCGACGTAGCAGCACTGCTTTATGGCGTTGATGGAGTCTGATATCACTGTGGAGACGATGTCCCACCAGGCGATACTTTTTTGATGAAATAAGAGGTTATAGGGTGTACGCTGGACGTTTTCATTCTTGTCCTTGTGTTGATGATAACATACTCTTTTGAGGGGGAAGAAAACAGGGCGTTGATTTTTGACGTTGTTGCGTCCGTCCCTCCCAATATCCGGATCGGATGGGAGATTTTATGATTCATGATTTTTCTTTCAGTTGGAGGTGGCAGGATAGGATGAAGGGGAGAGGTACAATTGATGGGAGAGGAGAATAAATTGAAATGAGAGATGAGATGTTAGCTGTAGTACTAGCTAGGTAGCTGAGAATAGGATGGCGATCCGATGATTTTTGGGTCTTGGTTTTGTGCTTCTTGTGCTTTTCTGGTCTCCCCTTCTTAAGAGTTGATACCGGTGAGCGTGAAAGTTAACGAGTCTAATTTTGCACCATGATATCGATGGCTTGTGTGGGGGTCTGGAGATGGTGGCGTGGCGGGTTTGAACTTTGAAGTGGAATGGAGTGTGGGATGAAGTTGATGGGAGGGGGAGAGTAGAGATTTTGATGTTGCGGAAGTGGTATGGTTTTAGGTGAGGGGTGTTTTGATTGGGTCTTATTTTTGATTGGGGCTGGGCGGGTGAGGTTGGTGTTGTATAGGATTAGAGGAAACGAGGTGGAGCTTTTGCAGGCGTTGACTGTACGAGGCGTACTCTTGTGAAGTACGGAAGGTTAGTGGGGCGTATATTTTAGAATTTGTCCTGGATGGTGGAATCATTGCTCTTGATAGGTTGGAGTTGATATAGGGTCTTTGTGGTAGTAGAACTCTTTTCGAGGTGGTTTGGGGGGTTAATGGGGACTTTTGCTGATTGGAAATCTTGGTTAGAAGGTCTCAATTCAAGACGAAGGTTTCATTGTTATCAGCGGGGAATCCGTTACGAAGCCAATAGTTTTGTGTGGTGCTGTTTGATTCTTTTCTGAAGGATGATTTGAATTTCTACAACTACTTATATCCCTCGACGTCTCAACTAGCAGAAGTACTTTGGCAGTTGTGACCCCATAGTTGTATTATGAACCTAGCTCTATTTTACAGATCTTTGATTCTCGTAGAGCTCCGTCTTTCATACCAGGGTACCCGCTGTGTGATGTCACCTAGTGCCTCGGAGATTGCGTTGGGAAGTCGTGATAGTCTTTTCGAGAGTAGGTAGCTTGTGGCGGAGAGATTCTGTGGGTGATCAGTCACACAAGCACCTAGGCTGAATTCCTACGGATAGTACTGACCTCAGATCTGCGCGGTCTCGGATTCTCCGCCCTCTGGAACAAACAAATCTCGGATGCTGAATTGAGTTTCATGGTTTGATCTTTCAGCGTGCAATATCAACACTTCGAGTAGCATCTGGTGTGGAAACCTCTCGGGTTCACTCCCGACCCCTTCAGCAGAAAGTCGATGGTAAACGTCTCGAACGAAGTATCGCCGGAGGGGACTGTTGGATGCTGTATTATTGTAAACGTAGACAAAGCATGATGTTGGACTGAGTCTATTTTTCTCCCGAATTTGGTTTATCCTCCTCAAAACTTCGTTCTGGAGACAAGGCATAATCAGCCTGTCTGCCAGCACCCAGAGTTCAACAAGTGACTTATCCTCAGACTTGGAACTCTCACAATTATCGTCGTCGCCGGCCTGATACTTCCAATCGTCTTCAAGTTGTAGCAGCCGCAGTTTCTCACAGTAAAGCCATTGGACGAGAAGTCTCACTGCTCGCGGGGTGGTGTCTTCGAGCCGATAGATTTGCGTCTGCCCTTCGAGAAAATCCGAGTTGAACGCCGCGTTAAGGACCGGTGAGTGAGAACACGCAACCTGTAGAAGACTCAAGGTTAGCAATGAAAAAACTGATTCTGCGCCAAAAATGCTACAAGAGAAATGCGGTGTGCGGCAGAGTTGACTGAAGAATATGCCAAAAGCCACCAGCAAACTTACCTCTTTGTGCACTGTGAACTTGAACTCCTTGTCATCTTCAACCACGATGAACGTGATGAGAGAGTTTGGTTCTCTGGAGAATGTCAATGGTACGACCGTCAAACCGTTGCAAGGACGACTCACGAGAAGTCTGGAGGGTTTGCTTTGTGCTTCTTTCTTGCTTCTGCATTCTGTAGCAGGTTGCGTTTGGTGCTGCCTTTCGTTGAAGACGTGCTGGTTGCCATGATGATGGGTTGGGACTTTGCAAGAAAGCACCAATTCAAGATGGAAGATGCTTGAGAGAAGTTGGGGTTGTGAGTGAAGGGGATTTGGCCTCAAGAAGGAATTGGAGTCAACATTTGGGTGAATAACAATGGTCAAAATACCATTGAATGACTGCCAGAATATATAGCAGCATTCACCGCCTGCCGGTAATAGACCACTGTAGGGAATTTTGGGGTTTGAGAATTTCTGGTAGTACAGGTGAAGTATAAACTCTCTATTTGACCAAGGGGAAAGTTTTAAATCGAATATTTCATTGTTATAAGCTGGGAATTCATCACGAAGCCAACAATTTGGCGCGGTGATATCACGATTCTTTTCTGAAGGATGATTGAATTTATACAGCTGCTTACATCCTTTCACGTCTCAATCCTATAGTTGTGTTCCGAAACTAGTTCTATTTTACAGGCCTTTCCCGTCCCGCATACCAGGGCGCCCGCGGTGTATTTTTGCTAGGTTTTTTGGATCGTGTATTTTTATGTCTTGATGGTGTCTTCGAGGGCAGATTGCGTAGGTATTGTTGGACCTGCCTGTAGGAAGCGAGTCAGATGAGTCTTCGAAATGTGACATATTCAATTATTTAGTGCTAGGCTCGCAATATGGCCCTTGAAAGAGAGATATGGAATGTGCTTACCTTATTTCGGGTCGCTCTTACTTCTTTCTTCCTCTGGAACCAAGAAACTAGACAACTTGATGTCACCTGCATCCTCTGACTCTTCAGCATGGAGTGTAGCGAGGTCGATGAGTAGGTCACGAGGAATATCTTCGGATGCTTGCTTTATTAGACCACTCGAATATCGTTGGTAAACGTCTTGGACGCAATATTTTCGGAGGAGACTGCCAGAGGGCGTGCTGTGATATGCGTAGCTCAGGCACTGGATTGAGGCCATACACGTTTTTTCTCGAATGGCATCAAATGCTTTTAACGCTTCGTTTTGTAGACGAGGCATGCACAGCTTGTCCGCAAGCACCCACACTTCGACTAATGCCTTATCTTCAGCGATACCTGATACACGACAGGGGTCTAAATCTCCATCAAATTGTTGAAGACGTAGCTTCTCGAAATACAGCCATTGCACGAGGAGTTTGAATGCGCGACTTGTGGTGTCTTCGAGTCGATATGTTTGTGTTTCCCCCTCAATAAAACTGGAGTTGAATGCGGCATTCAAGACTGGAGAATGATAGCAAGCGATCTAGAGATCTCAGAATTAGCATGAACTTCTGACTGAAACGAAGGAAAGACGATAGTGGAGGCAACTGGGATTGGTGCTACATCAATCATACCTCTTTGTGAACGGTAAACTTAATTTCTTCGTTTCCTGGGGCTTCGACGATGATAAATGTGACCAAAGAGTTGGAATCTCTGGAGCTGAATTAGCCCCAAACGCTGAAGATTATCGAGGAAGGGATCGCATACGGGAAATCTGGAGGGTTTGCCTTTTGCTTCTTCCGCGCGCTGTGGACTTCATTCTGTGACAAGGTGTCGACTCTGCTACTCGAAGATGAGGGAATGTTGTCTGCCATGATGGGCTGGCAGTCACAGAGGTATCGGAGTAGATTGGAAGTTGGCAAGTTGTGATGGACTGTTGGAGAATTGAGGACCGGCAAGTGGGCGAAGAAATCGATGTCAAAATTCAATTATTGGGTGAATGGCTCTACTCTAAGTAGTATAGTCACAAAATAGGTAGATAGACTCTAGTTAATGCGTTTCATCCAACAGAAGAATATTCAATTGAAGTTCGCAGTTACGCTCTTTAAACAAGACCTTGCCACAATCTCCTCCATAACATCCAGCAGCTCGGCCAAAATTCTGAAAGTACTGATTTAATTTCAAATGGCTATGGCAACATATATGAACGCTTCTAATTTATACATACCTAAATTCACCTTACACATGTACTTGTCGCTCTCGTCCCTTCTCAAAAAACCAAAGACTTATTCAATGAAGCTTGCTTTCATCCACACGTAGGAACGCGGCTCGCAATTGTCAGAAAAAGCGGCACTAATTATTGCCCATTGAATGTCCCACTCGGTGTGGCACATTCAGAATTAGTACCGCTTTTTTTGTCCACCAGGAGCGCGGCTCTTGACGTCAGAAGCGCCTGCTCCTTCAAGGATAATGACATCTCAGGATGTTTCATGCTACATAGGTATATAAAACCCCATGTTCTGTTTGTTATTGCAGTGTCAACTGCCATTACAAAGCTTTGCCAGCAACCCCTAAGCTCAGCGCTGCCTTAGCTTTCTCGAAACGCTTACGAGACAGACACAGCTGTAGTGGGCAAACCCAACCTGTGTTTAATTATACCTCCCTCTCGCTATACATGCTGACTTCTTTCAAGTACACCATGGCTCATCTCTTCTCCTCAAGAAGAAGCCTCCACACAAGTCCACTCCGTCCAGCACCAGAGACACGCGTCGACATCCTAGCTTCTCACGCAACATAGAATATGCCATCATTCTCGTAAGCGTTTTAACCCTCCCTGAAGACACCCAAACTAACTCTACGTGATCAGAAATCCCAACACAATGGTGACTTTCCTCGTTGGTGATGTGGAAGAGAAATTCCAGATCCACCAAGAAACGGCCTGCCAACAATCCCCTGTCTTTGACAGAGCCTTCAACGGCCCGTTTATTGAAGGACAAACTCAGACCTACAAACCAAGCGACATCTCAAGCAGTGCGTTTAGATTGTTCATGTAATGGGCTTACACTAAGAGATTCCACCTCACTTCACTCTCAAACCCCACGACCCCAGGCCGAGCCCAAAGTGAACAGTTGAACCTAGCAGAGCTCTGGGTCTTCGGAGATAAATACCAGATCCCAAAATTGCAGAATTATGTGGCGGAAATGCTATGCGAGACCTGTATTGTAACGGAGAAAGTACCGCTGGGTATCGTAGGATATGTATGGGAAAATACTTGTGAAGGGAGTGTATTAAGGGGCTTGTTAGTTGATCTGGTTAGTTTTTGGCTAAGAGATGGTGTGAAGAGCTCCATGATAAGCGGTTCGATGGGCGAAGTGCTGTGGAAGGTGGTGATGTTGAGGCAGTAGAGGATGAAACATGCTATGTTGCGTCGGGAGGAGGTTTTGGCTTGGAGCTATTTTGTCGGGATTGTGTAGACTGATTCATTTCTTTAATTCGTGTTCCGGAACAGCAATGTTTTTAAAAGGAGCGAGAATTGGAAAAATGATTGAGGACTTCTTCCCCAAGATAAGAGCGATGGATTTTCAGGGGCAGCTCGCTAATTCCAGCGGGGCTGGAATAGGGGGCGGGGTAGCGTCCTCGCTAAAAATGATGACCTGCTATGAGAAGACCGGACTCTCCACCGGAGAAAAAGCTGTCGGAATAAACTATCACGTGCAATAAAATTAAGTCTATATTAAAATCCGTAAAAAATACAAATTTGCACGAAAAAATTATTATTATTTAATTCAGTATCTATTTGATCGTATATTCTTGTTTATTAGTTTTGTTTTTTATAAAATATTAATAAATATTAAAGTAATAGGAAGGACTTATTCCGACAGCTTTTTCTCCGGTGGAGAGACCGGACCTCCAGGTGGACAAAACAAACGGGCACTAATTCTGAATGTCCCACATCGAATGGGACATTCAAAATGGGTAATAATTAGTGCCGCCTTCTCTGTCCATCGCGAGCGGACCTTGACTTTTCTCAAACTTCCTCACAAATTTTCTAGAACTTTGTGCACGCGTTTAAATCAGCCATCCTTTCCCGAAGCCGACTTTGAATTTGCGTACAGGTACGTAAGGATATTTTTCATTCCTTTGCAACAGCGAAAAGGAGCTATGAGAGATGTCTGCAAATTCACGATGAAAGCTGCGCGTTGTGTAGCGGCGGGTCCAACCTCGTGCTGTTTCTTCGATTTTGAATATTCTAGACTTCTAATATCAGATGCTCTGAGTATTTGTGGATTGTGTTCAACTTTTTCGTCTGTGAATCAGCAATGGCTGGCTCCACGGGGAGGAATCAGCACAGCAGCCCTCATTCTGGAAGAACAAGGGGGGCGAGTCAAATTGATCACAAATTTTTGGAATATTTGAGCTGACCCTGTTTCATTATTCCAGTCTTTATATACATAAATGAGCACCGTGGAACTGAGTCTTCCGCGTATTGGGCTGTTTTGAGGTTGAGCTTGCCAGGCACTAAGGTGACTTGCACTCATTAATTTCCAACAGTCTTTTTTTCATTTCAAGCTGAAGAGTAAGTTGGATAGAAGTTCGACAAGCAGCAACATGGGTAAAACTACGCCGGTATCTCAACGCGAAACTCCATTTAGGCGACCAGCTTACTATGCCTCAAAGACAGCAAAAAGGACATGGAAAGATGCACCAAGTCCTGAGAACCATACCATCAACTTCACGTAAGAAACCAATAATGCGAGCCATCTGGGACCTCGAATTAAATGGTTTGATTCTTTAGGAGCCCCGCCATTTTGGTCACATTCGTTATCGGCGCTGGCGAAGAAGCCACCAAATTTTTAGTTCACAAGGAGGCCGCTTGCAAGCACTCTCCCGTGTTCGCCGCAGCCTTCAACAGCAATTTTGTAGAAGGCCAGACCCACACTTACAAGCTCGAAGACACAACAGTCGAGGTCTTCCGGCTCTTGGTCCAATGGTTGTACGTTGAACGCTTCAACCTGCCGACCTTGACACCTGGCACGGCGGAATTCAAAGATGACGATGGGTTCATGTGTTTGGTAGAGCTCTGGGTCCTCGCAGATAGACTTGGCATACCCGACGCGCTTCACGAAGAGATCTTGGCGGCGTTTTTTGAACTCATGGAGCGCATGCAAGTAATTCCTACCCGATGCCTGCATTATGTGTGGGAAAATACCGCTGCGGATGATGAGCTGCGGGAGTTGTTTTTGGATCTCGTATCTCAAGCCATGTCGCCAGACGGGTTCGAGGAATGCCCGATTCACTTTCCTCAGCAGATGCTTTTGGATCTTGCGAGGTATCAGGCAGGGAAAGGTCGGAAACGAAATTGGTGGCGAGAGCGCTATCCCAAGCGACCTGTTTCTGCTGGTTGAAGAAGTAAATACATTGCTGTAATAAAATGAAATGTGATATGCCTCCCAGGACTCGCTGGTATTGAGCTGGAGGTGAATTTGTTTGCACATAATTTTGAGGAACAGTTAATCTGTATGGCTTGGCAACTGTCTGGGAAATAGCTGAGAGTTCCCAGTGAAGCTTCGGATCATTTCCCTCCATCCATAAGTTATAATAGCTTTGCTGCATCACGTTGAAGCTTTTGCAACTCCGGCGCCTCGAATATCTCACTTTGATTGATACTAGGTTTAAAGCGAAATATTCAATCTGTCAACATTGAAGCAAGGTGAAATATTCACCTCAGCTTTCAAGCTCCAAGAAGAAAATTGGGAAGCGCAGTTCACTGCGGAGTGAGATTTTTGCCGCTAAGATTCCGAGTCTCATCTACGCTTTTCCAGTCACCACTTCGAACTTCTTTACAACTCCACGGCAACTCTTCTCAGACAAGAATCCTCAACGGCCACATTGAAGATTAAGGTACTACCCACACTTTTCGCTCTTCAGTGGATCATTAACTGATCTTATTTTAGCCACGCAGACCGAAGATGCCCTCGGCCAGCCTCTGCTCTAGAGAGCGGCCATCCCTCTCAAACAGCTCAACGCAGTCAGTATCACCCGACGGCGGAAGCACAACCTCGGTAGTCACTAAAGCAAATGATCCTGTAATCCCTTTTTCGTATGTAGAAATGCCCCCCGCGAAGCCATACACCACTTGCTGACAGCTGTCAGAACCCCCGATCAAATGGTCGTCTTCGAAGTGGGACCCACCAAGGAAAAGTTCTTCATCCATAAAGAGATCGCATGCAACGGCTCTCCTGTTTTCGACAAGGCGTTTAATGGTAGTTTCGAGGAAGCAGCAACGCAGGCATATACACTGGAAGATGTCGATGCGAACACCTTCCGTTTCTTCTCGGAGTGGCTTTATTCTCAAAGGCTGTCACTTCTGGACCACAATTTCGACGATAAGGAAAAGGAAGCATGGACTGTATCTGAGAAGAAAACCCACAACAAGCATTGCATGAATCAGGATATCTGGCTAGTGGAATTGTGGATTCTTGGAGACAGATTCCTTGTGAATGGCTTACAGAATGCCGTCATGGATAATATGGTCAAGATCTCTAAGATTTGTGGCCTCATGAGACATTCCTGCTTCGAAATCATCTACTCTGGCACCCCCAAGCACAGTCCCCTACGTAGCTTTGTGGTTCAAAATTGTGTCTGGAAGAGAAAACAGGCCTTCTCGGAAGATCCAAAGTGGTTTCCGGCGGAAATGAGGATGGAAATGCTTGATGTCTTTCAAGAAGCCGCTCCCCAAGCTGTCAAGAATAGGAAGTCAGAAGCAATTGTTGCCGAGGATTTCTTTGTAGCTGATATGTAGGAGCTGTCTCGAGCAGACTATGTGTCTGAAGCAGCCTTGTATGTGGCTCCGAGGATCTGTCATTGAGTGTGGAAGAATGGGCTAGCTGCTTAGCTGCTGTTCCAGAAAGGCAATGAATGACTCGTGTTGTTGAACTTAGAATCAGAATGCCATGCATTTAAAATAATGGCTTGTTCCTGTTGCGTGAGGCTTGCCTCTGAAATTTGGGAAATACCTAGGTATTTTATTCTAAAGCGCCTCTTGATAGCAGGAAATTCCTTCCCATTATCATCAACTTCTTTTTCAAAGACGTAACATATGTTTCTTGTAAATCGCAATTGAATTCCGAAGGACTCCTCCTAAAGATGGCATTCATTCACTTTGGGAAAAAATTCTGTGAAGTCTTTTGCTGAAACCTCGAGGGTCAAGATCGGCTCTCACCTTCACTCTTCAACTTCAAGCCAAGATCGAAAGGAACTATGCAAATATTGTGCCACCGCAACAGCTCATCAACACTGTCATAATGAGTGGGAGCAGTCACGCTACAGGAGGCCAGAGCCACGATAATGATGATGGGAATTTGTCTGACCAGACTGAGCCATTCTCTGGAAAGCCCCATCGAGAGATCCGGAAATCTCCAAGACCATATTACCAACTTTCGCTCGCCGACCTATGTGTCTCGAAAACTCAGAAGAAAAGGAGCGTTGCAAGCTTCTCGTAAGTCCAATCTAGCTTCTCAATATTGTCATTAGATGATCTCGAGCATCCACGTACTGAACGCGATTGAATTAGATCTCCATCCGAAATGGTGACTGTCATCGTTGGTAGCGACACTTCAGAGACCTTTATCCTTCACAAAGAACATGCCGTTCGTTGCTCCCCGGCGTTCGAGAAAGCCTTCAATGGTTCATTCGCAGAAGCTGACAGTGGCACACTCACATTAGAAGAGCAACATCCTGGAGCATTCCGTCATCTTATGCAGTGGATTTATAGGGGGAAATTCAATGACCTCATCACTGCTCAACAAATTCCGCCTGTGAAAAGCTCTGAGGAGAAGACCCCCCTGGCCAAACAATTCGATACGCAGACTACTGAGCTCTTGAACCGTAAGCTTATTCTCTTCTTGATTTGATCTTCAGTAATCGGTGCTACAACAATCGCTTCCGCGGCTCTTGTTCTCTTCACAAAGGTCATACTAACCTACTCTAGTCTGGATCCTGGCAGATTATTTGCAGATTCCTCGAGTACAGAACCAAGTGATCGAGTGTTTGATTCTGACAGGTCCCTTCCCATTTCCTCTCCTGGTATCATTGAGCTCCGACATCTACAAACGCACCGCTCCCGACAGTCGTTTGCGAAAGTTTCTGGCCCGCACCTGCGCCTGGAACCTGAAGCCCTCCGACCTGGATGACGTTAGCAAAGATGTTGAGAAAGACTTCCTCATCGACCTTGTCAGGACATTTCGTGGCTCAACTCCTAGTCATACGATCGTTGATAAGAAGGCTGAGATGGTGGGTAAGCACTTCTATGTTAAGGTTGCGGATAAATTTTGAGTCGGATGACAATGTTTGGCAGCGACTCGGATGTTAAAGCCTGCATTTTGCTAGATTTAGCCTTGATGTACGGGGGCACTTTGTGAGGAATGGCTTGTATCATTGAATGAACTAGGCTGTAAACTTCACTTGAAAATCTACAGATAGCAATACCTATGCCTGTCTCCTACCCCATTGCTTTCACTTAGTTTCGTGACTCATCCCAGCTTACCTTTCAGGCTCTTGAACAATGAGGCACGATTTCAAATCACTCAGTACTCTTCATATTCTTCCTTTCCCATTTTCTCTGCTCGTCCCATACTCTCCATTATCCTAAAGCTTTTGTATATGCAAATAGAGCTACTCCCCCCGCTATCAAGTAAGGCATCGCATGCTTCACCAACTTCACAGTAATCGCAAATTTGGCCAGATTCGTGACCGAACTCCCTTTATTCACAAATGGAAAAGGTTCCTTGGGAGCCTCTTTTCTAAGGAAGCTGCATAGGGGCTCCCAACCATCACTTGGGTGGAATTCCAACAGGTCGTCCGGTGGAACGAGAGACCGAATATATTCAACATGCTTGGGCATATATGCTTCCAAGGCTTCGCGGTCATTACAAGGTATTGGGGCCGTCCAATCTGCAATGCATAGTTTCATGCATTCATAAAACGCTCCCATTCCATCCTGCGATCAAGCATTAGCCTGAGATTTTCGGGGACAGAAGAAACTTCTCTCGATCTGAGGTACTCACAGGTTCGACCCACTTGAGAAAGGGCTAAATCTTCCAATTCAAAATACGGTGTATGGAATTATCTATAGAATCAAGCCATTTATCGGGATCTCGTTGGGTCAAAACCACCTTCGCGTTGGGAAATGCTTCCAAGAGCTCTTTCGAAAAGTTGACACAAGGCATATCGGTTACAGCCTGACTTCCATCGTCAGTTAAATTTCTTCTGAGTTATAGTAATTTAAAAAATTAACACTATATTCTTGGAGGATCTTGTCGAAGTCCTCCGGATAATATGGTTTCCCAATGCCGTTGACCTTGAAGTTGATGGCCTCGAGCCAACAGCACATATGACGGTGTCTATAATTCATCGACGACTCATACATGTGATAGGACTTATAGCCCAACTTGTTGAGAGCAGTGTACATGGCTTAAGTTGTGAGTCAACAGGTTTCTCCGTTGGGGAAAAAAGACGAACTCATGGTTGAGGTGCGCGATAGACCTAGGCACAAGACCTGCATTTCTCTCGGTCGTGGAGATATGACAGCGATCTTGTCAACTTCTCGAGTGAGCGCCATGGTGAAATTTTTTGGAGATCTCCGTGCTGGCGTCCCTCTTCTTTGGGTCAGTCATGTTCTTGTGGGGAGCTACAGAAGTAATCCAACACCAACCACTTCCCAACACCATCCCGGACAAAAACTGCATTCCGCCTCGGTAATTCCGTATGCCGAAGCGGAGCCCAACACTTTGAGCCTTCTTTATTTTTGTTCCCTCAAGGAATAAAATGAGAGATAATTCAGTAGAGTGGATCGTCTAGACTGTCGACTTCGTTGTCTCGAATGGGTAAAGTCTAGGCCTATTGCGCGAGCGTTTGTCTTTCCTTTTATTTCAGCTCTCTCACTCCCGTGAATGCCAGCCTTTCTCAAAAGATGTACGAAATCTAGATCAGAGTGATAGGCCAGACTTCGAGGACTGCACCCGAGAAGGATGTCGCCTTCCGTCCCAGCTTCGTGAGCCTCGCCAGACCTGCATCAAAAAAGCTTGACACGCCATCAACACGGAATATCAGTCCTAAGCGCTTACCATCAGCCTCAAGATTAAACAAGCATTTCAATTGGACTCCGAGTGGTCAATCTGCAAGGGGACACCGCTCCTACATTCGATATCTCTACTGAGCCTTTCCCGATACGGGATGCTGCGGGGGACCAGGCCAGCCTCATCTTCACTGGAACCCCAGATTATGATCTGAAACGAATGTGGATGCTGAGTGTCAGCTGTTATCTTAAGCGGCATTGCAAGTGTGATAGCTGGACCGAATTGACTAACCTGATCAGACTCTAAGAAACAATCCAAGGAAGCACCAAAAATCTGGAGTTTACTTCGAAAATATTTGACTAGACCACTTCTCTACAATCCTGAGCTTCGAGGAATAACGACATTGTAGTTTAAGCTTCTAATTAAGGTAAGTCCCGTTCCAATCTAAGTTTCTTTTTCTCATGCTATCCCGACATTATTTATATCTACAGGGATGGAGCCTCGTCCCACCATAGACACACCCTCCTAGTAGATAAAAAGCGGCACGAATTTTGAATGTCCCACTCGGCGTGGGACATTCGCAATTCAAAACAATTACTGCCGCTTTTTTGGTCTATCGCGAGACACTCAAGGCATACCTGCAGGAACTAGATATCGCGGTGCATATGCGGGAGGCCGCATTCACCCTTCCGGATTGTTGCAGGCTAAGATGTTATTTACAGACAGCCTCGCACCCCCTACAATCCTTCGACCTCTGTTCTGGTGGAAATACTGCATGATAGGATCAATGGTAAGATATGCTAGGGATTACAACCCCTCCGGTGGGTGTACGTTTTTGTCATTAGTCTAACTCCCCAGCCGTCCCCTCGCCATCTCTGTATATAATCCCTTGAAGCCTGCTATTTAGTTTCAATTGTTTTTCTACTATGACCGTCTCCTTTTCTAACTACTAGTATCCGTGGTGTTTACATCAATTATCAACTACAAATCTGCCTTTTGAGCCAGTCAAATCATGGCAGGAGAGCAATCAATGCTGAAGCGTCGAGAGCACCACGTCCCTCTTCCGAAGTGGTTTATGTATCTCCGAGCAACGCAGTTCCTATTCGCCATTATATGCGCTGGTTGTGCCGCTTATGTTACAAAGGAACTCCCGTGGTTCGAGACAAGTGATCTAATGATCTTTACCGTATATAACCCGTATCGATCCTCTTTTTACTTGCTGGTTGCTAACGTGCAATTTAAGGGTTTCGCTTCCGTTGCCTTCGCACTTTACTTCATTCTCGGCACCTTCGTCTTACAGCTTATCTAAAACTTCTGGCTCATCCTCCTCTTCGAAATTATCTCCTCCTCTGGGCCGCTACATTTCTCGCTTTGGGAGTTGAAATTGCAATCGTGACCGAAGCTACGAAAGTCATTGTCAAGGTCGAGAAATTTGTTACTGCAAAGTATGGGAACCATGAGTTCTCTGTGGATATGTTTGAACATACCAAGAAAGCGGGAGATGTGGCATGCGTGCTTGGAGCCTTGAATTTGTAATTTTCTGCTTCCTGGACGGGGTCCCATCAATGCCAAGAGCTGACACTGATTTAGGGTACTATTCTTTGTGACTCTATGCACTTTCAGTGTTCGCCTACGGCGTTTCCATAAATCGGGAGGAAAGGCGTTTGCAAGGCGTAGCAAGAATTCTGGCTCGACGGTGCTTGACGGCGGCGATCCCGAAATGCAGATACAGACAGCGGGGGAGAAACCAATTCAAATGTCTAGCCTTGCTCCGGTAATGCCTCTGGACCACCAGTCTAAGTTCGGGGCGACGTATAGTGAAGTTACTTTGCCGCAGGCCACCGTGCAACATTAAATACGCGGGGAATATGGAGGATCTTCTCTGCCTTTTCTTCATCTTATTTTTTGAAGCTTAGCGAGACGAGATAGCCTTCATTTAACAACTGAAGGAGGTCCGTTAGACTTTCACGTTTAGTCTAGTGTAGAAAGCCGGCATATTTGACATCAGCTAGTTTCATCTGATCTTTTGGTTCACTAAGTGCTAGTCATGTTGTAGTGCACTAAAAAAAAAAGGTGAAGTAATAATTGCACACGTAGGTCTCACGCTATGCAAGTTAATGCTGCCGTGAATTTGAAATTAAAATTTAGCCCTAGCCCCGAAATCACGGCCGAACTGATATCCAAAAACAGGCTTCAACCAGAACCTGTATCGAATTGGCCACAAATATCAGAAATCTGTGACTTGACGGCGAAAATTGTTAAGTGTTGATTGATGATGGCGATGGATCTGAAGCAGCCCGGCGAAGGGCGGCCGACCTTCACGTAAGTATTGATCGGACTAGTGGAGAAGATTCAATTCTGATTTTTCAAAGTAATCCAGAAGCCACTGTCACTTTTTATATCGGCGAAGATGCCAAGGTGTTCGTCGTTCACAAGGAGTTCGCCTGCCATTATTCCCCTGTATTGAGAGCAGCCTTCAACAGTAACTTCATGGAAGGAAAAACGCAGACCTACACACTCAAAGGCACAACGGAGGAACTATTTCGACTCTTTGTGGATTGGCTCTATCGTGGAAAGTTCCATGGAATGATGCATGAAGGAGACGACCCGGTCAATACGTCTGACAAAATAGAGAGGAAAAAGCTTGAGCAAAGGTTGTCTACACTTGCGGAGCTATGGGTTCTTTGTGAAAAGCTTCTCGTTCGGAGTCTGCAGAATTTGGTGATTGACCAGGCTGTGTTACTCACACGAAAGCATTTATTCGGCCCCCGTATTGCGGTGGTAAATTATATCTCTGAAAATGCTCCGCAAGGGAGTGCTCTTTGGCGATTTGTTGTAGACCTACGAGCGTGGTATTTAAGGTGCGGGTCAGACGAAGAAATTCGCAGCAAGGTTATGACGGAATTTGACCGTGGCTTTCAAAGAGATATGTTTCGGGACATAGTCACAGCACTGGCAATCAAGCCTCATTCTACTAAACAGTACCCCCTGAAGGCTTCCGATTACCACGTCAAGGAGGAGCATGTATGACTTTGATGGAGATCACCAGGCGCCAACCTGCGACTGAAGGTGGGAAATCGTAGATTTAACTCGAATAATCCGATTTCAGTATTGCTAATCAAATAATAGCAAAGATTTAATACTGTTGGCGCTCTACAAAAAGAGATTCTAGGAGAGGCTGTGGTTAACTCTGAGGCTAAATGTTTGATTTTTGTTGTGAAGGGTGAATCCTCAAGGGCAAGGTGTTCCTGTAAATAGCTAGCTCTTGATCATTTGTCTTGCATCAATGGAACCTAGCCAGCGTCAGCACCTAACATCTTCTTCTCATTATCGTTGTTCATAAATAGTTTCTGATCGAGACTGAGGCTGTCACCTATAACGGTAACTTTTGATGGTGATCTTGTGAGTTTTCATTAGGGTTATACCCTACTAGTCTAAAATAAATTACAATATTGCAATGATCTAAATTTCGAGCGTTACTCAAATTCGGCAAAAGACTGTCGTCATACAATTAGTGCCGAAAGTGGTTGCAATTAGCTTCAAACCCGGTGAGGAGCCGTCTCTCCACATCTTGTTATAAGCCCTTGTTGCTAGCGTTGTGGTACCCTAAAAGCGGGAGCAATCTGTTATATAAACGGGCTTGACTAGATTGTGCCCACAAAAATCACATTAATATTCATAAGCGCAAAGAAATATACTTTCTTTAATAACTAATCTACATTTTTAACATATTTTCGAAACCTCAAAATCTCAAAAGAAATCGTCCCCGTCAACTCCACAAATAGAAATGGCTTCAAACACGGCAACGACATCCAAAAGGCAGAAATCAGAAACTTGTTCAGAAGACGCCCCAAATTCAGTAAAAAAGCAAAGGAGAAATAGATCCATAGCAGGTTCTCCGACCTCATCTCCACGAACGCAACCACCCAAGAAGCTTATTAGAACGTAATATTTTATATTCTCTTGCTACATAGACCTAAACTGACAATTTGCAGGTGGAGTGAAATGGTCACATTTGAAGTGGACAAAGGGGACCGCTTCAGAAAATTTCTTGTGTATAGGGAGCTGGCATGCTATTATTCTCCCGTATGGAACTCTGCTTTCGCAAATGGCTTTAAAGAGGGGGAATCCCAAACCTACAAACTGGACGACGTATCAGCTTCTGTCTTCGAACTCTTGGTTCAATGGCTCAACACGCAGAAATTCGACGGCTTACTCACCCAGAAAGATGTCCTCGAGGCGAAGAAGGAGCATGATACCTTGCTGAGAAAACGGAAAGGTACAAGCCACAAAAAGCTTAAGCTTGATCTGAAAAAATCACTCGATCCGTCTACAGCAAAACAGCTCAAACGCAACCTTATCGATCTTTGGATCTTGGCTGATAAATTTATAATCCCAAAGCTTCAAAAACTCGCTATTCTTGCTTTGGCGCGAGCCGGATATCGCTACGGGCCAGTCGGTGCTACAGAAATCTTACATGCCTACAAGAATACTCTTACGCGGAGCGAACTTCGTCGCCATCTCGTAACATCTTCCGTAGGGAATTGTGATAAATTGGAAGAGATCCTGAAGGAGCTTAAAGCTGATGCTGATTCTGCTGATGATAAAGCTATCCATTTCGAAGTCTCGATGGATCTTAACGCTGCTCAACAGAGACGTCGGGAGGAATGCAGGATCTACTGCGATGACGGAAGTAGTGAGATGGGATGTGGCTGCGAACATTGTAGGGATGTGAGCTCGGATGACGACGACCTCCCTCCCAGTGTGGTTGACAGCGAGACTGAGAATAGCAGCGAGTCTGAATAAGACGTCAAGCTTCGGCGTTCGGACAGATGTCGAGAACTTGATATCATGGGTCTTGTTGAATATTACGTACCAACCGGGAAAGGTACTCGAGAGATCCGAACCTTTCAGATTTGAATGTGCTACTCGGTCAGGTACATTCTGATTCAGCACCACTTCCTATGTCTACCTGGTCGGGAAGAGGAGCAGACATTGAAGGCTAGAGAGTGGTAGAAATTTCCTTCATCGCGCAACGTTTTCCTGAGATACTGTACCATAGTGTGAAAATATTTGTAATTATCCACATTTAAAATAAACAAACCAGCAGGCGTCAGAAGTCGTTTCAAAATAGTTTCTTGATCAAGTTACAAAGGTCAATACAGTGAAAACAGTCAACAGATGATACAACCAAACTCCACCAGCTCCCATCCCACAATATTTGATATTCCAATTTTTTAACGAAATAGAACGAAGGGAGATTTTCCATCAAGCAAACCCGAGTTACGCTAGATTTCCATCTTTGCTTTTTTCAAAACTTTTTCATGCAAAGTTGCGGAATTCACGACTTCCACGTTCATATCTCAGTTGCTCCATATCTTATGAGACAATGAGATTCAATTCAACTCTTCAATGTTCCACTTCTTGCGAAACATTTCAACCGAATTTCAAAGCTCCATCCTGTTTTCGCATAACACAGTGTTTAACTAAATTGGAGGAGCTTCTTCCTCGCAGCCTATTATCTGATGATTCCATGGCCTACAGATCACGCTCGAGAATAAAATATCAAAATCCATCCTTTCACCAACATCCCGAAAACCTCCCAAAACCTCGAATTCAAAAATAGGAAATCTCCAGAAACCAGCTCGGAAACAGAAAACTCTATCCCTAAAATAGAAACCTATCTACCCGATCTTCTCATAAATCCGCCATTTTCAACCCAGATATGAAAACCAACGAAAAGCTAATCCCACCCTAGTATAACATCGCACATGACTTCCTCCCCATCCTCACGACGAGGGACGAAAATTCATTAGGCTATGCACAAGTAGTTTGCATAACATCATTCCCCCTCTTTCAATTTTGCATTCAAGCGCGATGAACAAAGGTGGTTACCCTCGGAAGTTCATTTCCATTCCTCAACTTTATGGCAAACTTATTGTTAGTATTATGAAGGCCGCTTGTCGAATATTCGGGGTAGCGGTACTAGGCGGTGGACACAAAAAGCAGGATTGAATACTGTACTGCGGATTTCTGGGTGTTCCACACAGCATGGGACATTCAGAATTAACTATCGTGCCGCTTTCGTTTGTCCACTGCTCGGTAAGGACTGTGGAATCTGGAAGTGTTTTTATATTGAGGCGAGATGATTTTTGACTGGTACAAAAATGCTCTGGAGAATGAGATATGAGGGCAAAAGCTCCGCTATCTTTCCACCAGAAAAATGGGAATACGGACAGACTGGAAGGTCTGGGGACCTAGATATATGGCAATCAATATTTGATTTTTCTCCCTTGGTTTATTTCTACGTATTCCGAATATCTTTAGTTTTGATCAGAGTCAATACTGTGGGACTGGTGGGACGTATATCTGCTTGCAGCAATCTGACGAATGGGAAGGAGAAAATAAGAGTCGTTATCTACATAGCGAGCAAGGCCCTCTCGGAGAAGCTGTCAATATTCCAACACACGAATCGTAAGAATTTGTGAAGGGTTGGATTAGGGTTTGGGTGGAGGCGTCGGTGGGCTTTGGAGAAGCGAACTTTGGGTTAGATATTAGTAGAATTTAGAAATTGTTTTAGAGCGTAAAATCATTATGAAGTGCGCTGCCTAGGAGCTTGGGAGATGGTGGAAGTGACGGTGCGGTTAAGGATAGGTACATATCTGAATCTAGTCTTAGATATGTAGAGAAAGTGGCTAGCCGGCGAGGCTGAGGAGAAGCTCGACCTAGGCTTTCCATGGGATCAAATTTGTGACTCTTTCGCTTGTCCAAGAAATTGAAAAAGCCGTTTTTCAGGTGGGAATTAGCTTCGAGCTACTTGCAAGCCCCCGCTAGGGTACCGATAGAAAGAGGGACTCTAAAAGCGCAAGTGCAAACGAGAAATTACGGAACATTAGAAGAAAAGATATCAGATGCAATGCAAAGCGCCAATGTGTCATCTCATCTGGTCTTTATGATTCCGCAAAACTTTGGTATTGGTACAGGGTCATCATCGCACCTTCAACTATTCCTCCATCTTATCTCCCTCAGCTGGCTTATCATCATCCTTCGTCTCGTCCTCATCATCGCCCTCCAAATACTTCTTAGCTAATCTCTCAGCCTCTTCCAAAATATCCTTGGGAACCTCCTGATGTCTGCCCTTCGTTGGTCCGTCCAGATTGCTGATCCAGGTCATCTCCAACTCAAACTCCTTGTCTTTGTTATCGGCATGTGCAACGTAGATGATTCTTGCTGCCTCCTTGACACCTTCCTCGAGACTTAAATTGAGAGCGGCGAGATCCAGCTTCTCTAGCTCGGCTTTGGCGGTTTGTCGTCCCTTTCCGGTGGCTGCACCGTAGTAGCCCCAATACATTCCGCTCGGCTCGATCATGTACAGTCCTGGGCCACCATATTTCTTGCCTTCGACCTGTGGGTAGTTAGCTTTGGTTTCACAAGGGTATAACAATGCCCAAATAGCTATGGAACATCTCCAAGCGTACCTTGCCTCCTGAGCCAATCGATGGCCCGCTTCCTACTTGACCATCCACAGGCAGCTCGAGCTCAGAATCCCAACCTCCTACAATAGCGGTGATGCCGAAAGGTCGTACTGAAGAGTAGAGAGTATATGCTTGGAGGTAGCCGCCCATTCTGCTTGCGAGATCCTTGGTGGTGATGGGGGTTTTGTAGACTGAACGCCAGCTTGCTGCCTCATCGCGTGCTCGAGAAACAAAGTGTCTGCCGTCAGGTACGAGGCCAGATGATACCTGAAGAGTCAGCATCTAATGCGTGATGCCAGGAAAGTCGGGGAGACCTACAACGCCAACATGTCTATCGATTGTTGAAATACGCTTGTTCGCTCCAGCCTTCAACAGCTTGCTTGTGATGACCTTCTCCACTGCCAGCACAACACCATCCTTACACCGGATTCCAATGGAAGTTCCGCCATTCTCTACTGCCTTTACTGCATACTCGACTTGGAAATTTCGGCCGTCGGGGGAGAAGACTGAGTTGGTGAGATCGTAGCCCGTACCTATCGACGTCTGGAACGGTCAGTTTTGAGGAATCTTGTAGAGCTTGGGAAAGCTGCAGTTGGAGATTGAAGCTTACCATGATGTTCTGGAGTTGATGGAGAGGTTCGGAGGTTCAAGTATGGAGGATAGACGGAAATATGAGGTGGTCGATGGAGCTCTGTTGTACCTTGGGCTTTTGAAGCTCCAGGCACGATGCGATGCGCGTTTGGATTTAGCGTGGATGGACGTGTAGAAGCCTGAGGCGTCAAGGCAATCAAGTTTCGACAGAAGGCATACATTGCACACGTGACAACCATTAATCGCTTTCGTCTGAATTCAGTTTAGTTTTCCGCACTCTCCCAACTCGTCCCTTGTCGTCCCAAAGACATGGGAGCCATGCAACCTGCAGATTTGTGGGAAACCCGCGTTTTACGCCGCCATGATGATACTTGTTGAGAGTGAGGAAAATAATCTTCACTTTGCAGATAAAATGCGGTTCTCTCCGCCCTTCATTTCTTTTGAAGAGACGGTGAGAGATCGTAAATGGCTAGAAAAGGAGAAACCAAATGGGTTAGATGTCCCCTCGTGTCTTTCCATCATTGGCAGCGGAGGTCAGGATGAAGGGCTGGTGCAACGCTAAATGGCCAATTTTTGTTTCAAAATAGGTGCCTCCCGTGGGTTGATAGTGGATGATAGTGGATGACCTGCAACATGCTGTGACTTGCTTGGTTGGGCTGTAATCGCTTGTCGGGCTTGGGTGGGCCACCAAATTAATGAGGGGTACGGCGACGACAACGACAACGACGACACTTCCTTCCTTTGATATTTAACCTCCCTCGCCTCTTCCACGACCACAAACCTTTGTTCTCTCTTGTACTCTCTTGAACAAAATACTCGATATTTCCGCTTTAGCTCTTCAGCTATTGCCCAGTGTCAACCTCAATAATACCTTTGTTCCCGTTCATCCAAATATCTCCGGATCCGCGGTTCCCAAACTCCATCGGTCGCCATTGTCCTTCCTCCTAGGATCCCCGGTTTCGTTTCTCGCACTACCTCAAGTCAAGTACATACTCATAGCATAGTGAATATAAAGCAAACAAGCAATTCTTTTGCACTGTTCCAAAGTCTGCACTGCTCCGCTCCGCTCTTCGAGTATTCATACCACTCGTGTACTTTGTACATTCACATAATCTGACTACAGTCATCTCCTTCCCTCAGACACACCTTTCCCTTTCCAGGAATAAATCTACACCCAGACAGGCTGGCGCTTTGCAAAGCTACACTTGATCACCTCCAAGTACTTCGCAGCAAGGTATGCTGCATTCCCTCGACCGGTTCAGCAAGCTAACATTCCACAGGACAGCTTCCTGCCAACGGCGACAATCCTGCCCACGATGGCGACGCAAGAGGATCTCGCGACCCTCTTTTCCCGAAACCTGAACATCCACAATAACACATACGTTGCTCCTCAACCGGAGCCTACACCGGCGGAGGAGCCTTTCACATACTCGATTTCCCAGCACTACCACCACTCGGCTCACGTCGTCACCCAACAACCTTCTCGACCTGCCTCCGAACCCCCGCAGACCGACCAACTCACAACCGAGATCATCCTCTCCAGACATGGCGTAGATGCCAAATCCCTCTTCCCCTCACAGATCGATCTCTTCAAGACCGCAGACCCGAGCCAACAAATGCGGCTGGTCGAACTTTGGCGAATTTGTCCGCCCGACTACGGGGGAAATGCTCTGGCACAAGACATAGGCAACTGGCCCGCAACCTCTTTCCAGCAAGAAGAGGCCATGGCGAAGCTGCGATACGAGCGTCAGATGCTGGAGGAACGGATGTCTCGGGCCGGCGGAGATATGCAGAGCATGGACAGCGATACCATGAGTGACTCGAGTACCAACATGCCCATGACACCTATTCAAGGTGGGGACGGGCGCTGGTCCGGAAACGGCCAGAGTGCGGAGCCATACATGGCATCCGGCTATGAGGCTCTGGCTCAACGTGAGTACGAGGCCTCGGCAGGCCATTCGAAGGACACTTACTCTCACTTCGGCACAGCAGTCGGCGGACCCACATATACACCGGCCACAGATCCGGTCTACAAGAGTGTAGAAGACATTCACAGATTCCCCAACGTTGGGGGTGACTGGCAGTCGCTAGTGCACCAACGACAAATGGCGATGGAGAACCAGTACGGTGCTTTCGAGCAGTTCCAGCTCAACGCTGGAGGAGTAGCAATGAGCGGCGAGGATGAAGAGATGTTGTAGATACCCAATCATGAACATAGTCAGATAGGCAGGCGAGCATATTGCAAGCCGTAGATTTAGTTTTCCTTTGTCACTTGCATGGAGAGTTTGAGTGGAGGATGGAGCACAGTTCCTGTTTTGGCGCAGTGGGATTATATTCGACATACCAGATTGTCAGGCATGGGTTGTTTTTACGCTGGGCTTCTTTGGTGGATTGGAGGGGTCTTTAGGCATCTACTCTCTCTTCTTCATGTCTCCTGTCTCATGTCCGACTTTTCTTCATGTACATTGGTGGCTGTCGTTGAGATCCAGATTTTTGTTGCGTGAGGTACGTACTACAAACATCCCCGACCCCCGATCGAATCCCCCCTCTACAAACCAATATCGAGCTCGAGGTACGTGTTGATATCCACCTCTCTTCCCCTCCCCCCTCGGAATCAGGCTTTAAAGGATGGACGATGGAGGTACGTATATTACCCGCCTTCCCAAAATTCCTTCCCAACTCCCCTCATCCCCCGAGCACTCTCACTACTCACTTGAAAGCAAGCGCGTCTCCTGGCCTCCCTGGATTCTGGACTGGCCTTTCTGGACCTGGACTCCCATTTCCCATTACTAACCTTCCCTTTCTTTCCCCTCTCATTACCCACTCCTTCATCCTGCTGTGACTCAGAGAAATAGAAAATGTGATAGCATCAAATACAAATACAAATCTTTTCCAAACTTCATCGCTATCTTACATGACTTGAATGTGACTTAAATCTGAATTTCCTTTCTAGGTAGGTAGCAAGTGCCACTTCCTGATAATCCCACAGCATACTGCACTTTCTCCGCCTCAACTACCTTTATATCCTCAGCAACTCCTTCCAATACTCGTTTCTAAAGTATTCAAATTTCGCAACACACCCCACCCAATGCTCTCGCAAACGACCTTCAAATCTGTATTTCATACTCAAGTGACGATTCTCCGACACCTCTGACTAGAAGTGAATTTCCAGACGCAAAATTCGTTGAGAAAGGTATGATCAATTGAAATCAATTCAATAGTGCACTCACCTTCTCAGATGAAGAGCGCCGACCCCAGAATACCTTCAGAAACCAATCATCTCGAGATCAACACCAAAGCAGGAAGAACCACATCTCGAGTCAGCAAACATAAAAGGCACATCAACATTTGTGCACCCATCCACAATGACATCTCAAAAGCGCCTCCTCACACCCACCCCACCTCTCACTCTTTCCTAGCCTCATCCTACCGTGACCCAGAGAATAGAAACTTTATGATAGCATAAACAATTACAAATACAAACCTTTTCCAAACTTCCTTTCTGTCTTTATGTGACTCGAATGTGACCGAATCGTGAAATTTTATTGTTGTGGCAGCAAGTGCTTCTCCTACACGTCAGATATGATCTTTCCCCGCCCAAGCGATTACCCCGTCATTTCATACTACTTCACAACCTCACGCCCTGACTTCTTTCTCCCCAAATTCCCCATGTTGTTATATCAATGCAGCCTCCATTCCGACGAATGAGTTCAGATCGTTTCCTCCTGTGTGTGATTAGCTCCAGCCCCTGGCAATTGATTAAATAACATTACCTCAACATGAAAACTTTTGTCGTCCTCAGCCTCCGTTTTCGCGACAAAATTAGCAGAGAAGTATGCGACCAAGTCCACAAGCATCTCATGCGGTATCTGCTTATGGACAAAAAGGTTCAAGAAGAAGTCGGTCTTAAGCTTTCGAGCACAGTGGGAGACGAATAAATGCCTTAACGGGCTTCCAGGTCCAGTTGACCTATAGACTTCGTGCAGACAGGTCGTTGGAATCAAGCGGTTTGCTTTGCGGGTCAAGATAATCCAGCTGGTAATTTGATTCTGAAGTTTTCGGAGGATAAGTTTATCGGCGAGAACCCATAATTCAATGGCGGTATTGAGGGCCGGAAGAAACTCCTTTTTTATGGCTTCATGATCCGCCTTGGGCTCAAGATCAAGCTCAATGTCGAAGGTTTGGGTATATAACCACTGCACCAGCAATTCCACGACTTCTCCTTTGGCATCTTCCAATTTATACGTCTGCGTCTGTCCTTCCATGAAGTCGCTGTTGAAAGCAGCTTTGAATACCGGAGAGTAGTGGCAAGCAAACCCTTTGTGGACGATGAACTTCTTTTCTTTGCCGCCGCCGCTGGCTATAATGGTGACGAATTCATGACCTGACCTGAGAAATCTAACGTATCAGCTTAAGCTTCTACTGTGATGATGGGAGCTGATGCCAGAAAGACTCACGAGAAGTTTGGAGCTTTCTTTTTCGGTTTCGGTGTCGCCTTTGCGCCCGCGCCCTCAGTTGGAGATTTGTTTGGTGTCGACTGCTGGGAAGAGTCCGCCATCTTGACTGATTGCGATAATGCCAGCTTCATCACTGCCTTTCGAGTGGGGGCCTCAGTCAGAGTACCTTGGTGAGAGATGTCGAGATGGTGAAGTTGTGAAGTTGCGAAGTTGTTACTGCGGTATCGACGCTCTTTTGGAGTGACCGGGCTTGGAAATGAGGTGAATTAATTCCTGGAGGCAATCCCACTGTTCAATTGATTCTGCTGTTTTCAAGGAGTTCTGTGTCGGTAAATTCACTTCAAAATTCGAATGGGAGTTGCAATCATAGTCAGTCGTTGAATCGAGGTTTTGATTTGATGTCTCGAAAGGAACCTTTACTGTGGGCTATTTTAGATCCAGGTCAAGATGTCTTGCAGAAATGTCTTCGTACAAATGGACTTGCATGAGTTCGCTGCTACACTTAGAAGTGTAAAAGTGAATGTACATCTTTTTATTCATCTTCAGTCATTTGTTATCCCTTCTTCCCACCATTATCCCTTCCCTTTTATCGCGCGTCATCCTCTGCTAGATTCATGGGTTTCCATCCTGCTTGGTGTTAGCTGTGCTTGTTTAACATCATTTGGAAAAAGCTTCATTACCTTGACATGGAAGCTCTCCTTCTCCTCGGCCTGTCCTTTCACGGAGAAATTGACAGAAAAGTACGTTGCCAGCTCTAGAAGCATCTCCTGTGGGAATTGCTCTGGATGCTTCAAGTACCATTCATTTGGGACCCCGCGAGCGCAGTTCTCAACGAACAAACGACGTAGCTGACTGCCTGGCCCGGTACACCTATAGACGTCGTTCAACACGGCAGTTGGGACGATTTTGGCTTTGACCCGGCCCCAATGGATCCAATCGACAATACGATTCTGCAGTGTTGGCATCAAGAGCTTATCCGCAAGGGCCCAGAGCGCTACTGCGTTGGAGAGGGCATTATCAAATTCTCTTTGCATTTTATTCTTCTCGGCTTCCCAATCCATGCCGGGCTCGAATCTTTGTGTGTATATCCAACTGACTAGCAATTGCACGACTTCAGGTTCCTCGTCCGTAAGTTCGTATGTTTGCGTCTGGCCTTCAGTGAACTCGCTGTTGAACGCAGCGTTGAATACCGGTGAGTAATGGCATGCGAATTCCTTGTGGACGGTGAAGTTCCTATTCGTGGTTCCGTTACCGGCAATAATGGTTACGGTCTTGTCGGCGTCGCTATAGTCCCTCGATCAGTGTCTGACTCTGTAGTGGAATATGCCAGTATTTACCTGAAATTCGGAGTCTTTGATTTTGCTCTCTGGGTTGACTGCATCTTCGCATCTGCCCTCGCAGGATTTTTGGGAGTTGACTGCGTCATGTCTACCATCGTGACAGCCTGAAACGATATTAACGCTTATACCCATAGACATAGATGGTTTCGGATTCTTCTTACCTGCGTTGCTCGGTGGGACTTGTTCTTCATTGATGAAGCTGCAGGGTAGCTGGTCTGATGTCGACTACTTATATGGCTGGGAACTGCTAGAATTGGGTGAATCGCCTCTGCTTTGAGGTAGTGCCACCTACCTATTCTTATTCACAAGGTCGATGTTATTCTATAGAGAAGTTCCCAAATTTCGAAAACACGGCTTTGGATTGAAATGTTGTTGTCTAACCCTAACCTAATAAAGAATCCATTTGGAGTAGAGTGCCGACTTTATCATCAGGGATGCCTCTTAAATTTCCCATTCTCCATCTTCAAAGTCCAAAATTCGGTTTCCAATCCAGTCATACTTGTCACTGGCAGTGATTTAGTGCTCTAATGAAGATTCAAGATGGCGGCCTCGCCCTAACGTGAAACTCCTCCTTTTTCACTGTAAGGTGATCGATAGCGACTTCCCGATGCTTTGAAAAGAACTCCACGAATTCTTGAAAAAATTCAGGAGGATATCTCTGGGGATTGGATTTGTAGGCGTCATCCACGCAATATAAAGCGCAGATCATGACGAATAGCTGTCTAAGAGGACTACCCGCTAGGGTGTTCCCAAAGACGTATTTGACACAGTGTGTGGCTACACGGCCTTTCCCATGCTGGGCCAAGATGTAATCACTGATGTCGTTTTGAAGCTGTATGATCAAGAGCATATCGGCAAGTACCCATAGTCTGACAGCTGAGTAGGTATTTCGGAAGAATTTCTCGTTGAAACCCTCCGCACCTCTTGGAATGAGCTCGAACGGAACGGTTTGAGTGTACAACCAGCGGGTGAGTAGCTGCATCACCTCGCCCTCCGTATCCTTCAACTCATATGTTTGGGTCTGGCCCTCAATGAACCCGCCATTAAATGCAGCATTCAAGACAGGCGAATGGGAGCAGGCGAATTCCTTGTGTATGATAAACTTCCTGGTCGTCTCAGGTCCGCTACCGGCTATGACCGTTACAACCTCGTCACCAGATCTGAAAAATTTGGTCAGCACTCATTGAAAGGCCAATAGCGTAGAAGTTCAAAACTTACGAGAAATTTGGCGGCTCGAGAGGGCTCAAATTTGGATCCTTCAACTTTGGGGCCCTGGTGCCTGTGGTAAGGTTGTTAGCCTCCCCTTTTGTATCCGATTTCGTGGTTGGCGTACGAAGCAACCCATTTAAAAGGGTGAACGGGTTCATGTTCGTCAGAAGTGAGGGCGAAGGAAGCTGTGGAGTGATCGGAGTGGATGCAAATACAGTATGGTTGTACTTCCAAGAGTATGCCACCAAGATTGATTCTATGGTGCTGGATTTATACGTGTAAGTAAGGCTGCACTAGCGTCAACTACTTTCGTATGGTTAATAAGTACTTGTATCGCTGAGACAGCGTGAATGTTAGCTAGTATTCGAGAGGGTTGTTCCTCGTTCCTGGATGAATCCGGACTAGCTTGAAATACAGTGGAACAAGCACCTCATGGAATATCTGCTCTAGCCTATATGAATCCCGGAATACTGGTGTTCTGTTCTGTCACTTGCTGTCTGGAATTGTAGATGCTGTATGCCAGCTATCAAGGAGTGTCTCCTGCAGAAATTACAAAGGTACGAAGGGTGACTTTCCGATATATTATTAAAGATCCCACACAGTTTTGAGAGTCCACGAGGTGCCAAATATGAGTTTTGGGGCACTACTCGCCACAGCGGGATGGTGCACAGCACCATATGGACAACCTGCTCTCTTACATCTCCCAGTATCTTCCTGAACCAAACCCCAGATGTGATTGAGGGACTCCTTTCCTTCAATTTCGGCGCTGAACCGTCTGCCTCTTTCTCCACTCTTTCACCCCTAGGCACATAATCGTTTGGGGAATGTCGATGATGGTTTTACGCAACTCGGCCCAGAGATTTTTCTTCTATCCATCAAGCAGAAGTATTCAGCCGTCAATTCACAGGAAACAAACAGCAAGACCGGCAATAGCTGCAATTGTAGGAAGGCCGGTCAACTGCGCTCTTGCAGCAGCCGAAATTGCTGAGGCACCGGGGGTATTCAAGGTGCCATGTACCGGTGCAGAAGTTGTCGTCTTTATGGGGCTGATATCTGATGATGGGCTTGGATCCGGTGGATCAGGAGCGCGGATGCAAACTGTACTCGCGCATGCGTCGCATGATGGCGGAGTGAGCATACATTCGAAACCGGCTCGGCAGGTAGGACACGCAGGAGTCTCGGCGCTACAGCCGTCTAGACAGCGTCGGAGGACGTTGTTAGAGGCTGAATTCTCGAGAGCCTGGGTATTGCTGTTAGCATTAATTTTTTACTGTTGTCGAAGGACTTGACCCACTGAGTTTCGTTCGAGAATCGCGGTGTCTTGAAAATCAGCTGAGTTGCCGAGGGCGAGGCTGGCACTGATGGTGATGAGCAGACAGGTGATTATAAAAAGATGCATGATAAAAAGATATGGGAACACTGCAAGATCCTCGGAGACTGTGTCATTTTATATCTCACGCTCGATAGCGGAGTCGGAGGAAAGATAGAAAACCATAAAAAAAAACATTTGGGATGTGTGGAGTTTTATATCTGGATAAACAGGACAAGCAGTTTCGTGTGACGCTCCTTTCAATCAAATTCTGCGGAGCTTCCAATCAAAATTTCGTGTCGACGTTTAGCCGGGCGCAGCCTTCCTTCGGGATGTTGTACGTTGACGCGTATACCAACATCGTGTCCTGAAACAAGGGGGATGCGGCGACTCGAATCAGCCCCAAGTAATATAAGGCAAACAAAACATGGATCGATTATGGGACGATTTAGGTTCCACAGAGTGAGAACAGGAGTCAGGTCGAACAGTTCAGCTTCCACGTGATCACCGATTGTCGCCTAGGAGGTAAACCACTGGAAAGTTTTGCTACTTGTGGCCGGAAAGACTTGCTTAATTGAGTGTAGAAAAGCTTCAATTTTAGACATAAAAGTGATTATTATATTTAAAACGTCCGGCAACGAAGTCGCAATAAGTGTTTCTGAGAGAAAGCCATCTCAGAAATGCAATATAGACCAAGTAGGAAAATCTTTCACCCATAGCCTATCTTACCTAAAATGTGTTATCTCTGCTCTAATCTTAGCAAACTTACTATTATTAATTGCTTGAACAATTCCATATAAACTTCATATGTTCACTTAGACTTGCTGATGCGAAATGTATGAATGGGGTTCGTCCGCAGCTTTTCACTTAACGCTTAAAGATTTAGGAGGACCAAGCCCATTCGTTTGCGAGTAGGGTCATGTATCGATTACGTAGTAGCTGCAACTATTTCTGGAAGGATTCAGCAGACTGTTATCCGAGTACTTTCTTATAATATTGCCAAGTGAACAACTGGTAGGCGGCAGGCCTTCTTTTCTGAGCTTACCATTTATTGATGAAATTTAAAAACTCTACAAGACTCCCTTGGCTACAATTTGGAATAATTTTCTCACAAATGACAAGTTTAAGATAAATTTAAATTTAGGCAATCCTACAATCAGCCTTACCGATCGTCAAGCCACCACGCCAACCAGAGGTCATTTTCAACATGCTCAGTTGCGCTCAAGTAGGTCATTCGCTCGTAATACAATGTAAAAGCAATACAGGATACTAATATCTGCAAGTCAGTAGGCACTAACGTCAAATATCCAGGTCTCTCGAAGCATGGAAAACAACAGGCATACAACGTACAGTGGACGTATCCCGGATTTGTTGAAAGCCCAAGGAAATGCAGATATGGACTGTGATCTCCGATGAGAAGATCGTTGGAGCTCACTGAAATTGCATTCATGGCTTTTACCAACTCCACGTATATTGGCCTGGCTGTAGATTGGCCTGCACTTCGAGACTGCGCGAGCAAATTCACTCCCTACAACAAAGGGATGAAACGAGGGATATGAACCGAGATCTTGACCAAAGACTTCTTTGGGATGATGAAAATTGGGGTAAGAATGAATGGGCTGTAACCCATGGACAGGAGAGGGCTGAGGCTACTCGCAAGGGGCTACATGCCCTTGCTGAGGCGGCTGTCAAGGGAAAAACTTCGAACTCAAACCTCACCGAGGGGAGAACGATCTCCATGTTTTCATAATCTCCCACAGCAACTTTCTCAGTTATCTCACTCAAAGCTATCGTCTCCCAGCAGCTGGTAAGTATAAGATCACCTACATGACTAGCCCCTAGATATTTGTACTGGCGTATCGGGTCAGAAATCTACGATCCTCAATTCGACTTTGTTCAATATCGCTCTTATCGCTTCGCCCCAGCTTCCACCGCGGGTGCCAACAACCAAGAGTTTGACTTATGAAACCTCTGAGATTAAAGCGAGAAAGCATGTCAAGGACGGTAGATCTACCGATCCGTCCACTGGCGTCTAAAAAATCAAATGCTGAAGGAAGGCCTTGGTATGGGCTTAACAAGGGCTGACCAAAGGCGAGGTAATTATCTTGAGACACGACTTACGAACACCGTGATATTCAAGGGAGCTGTCCGTAGAAATTAGTGGAAACAAGTGAACAGACAAATTGGTTATGCATATCTCCAGGATCTATCAATTCATTCAGAAAGTAAAGGGCGAAAAACATCTCGTGTGTTCACTATGTTGATGACTGAGCCCCGTTACTGTGCTTGAAACGCTAGGTACCTAGGTAGTCTATCCGCTCTGGATTGCCCCGTCCGAGTAACTTCCCAGCCTCGCGGTGGACATGAAAAACGGAACTAATTTTGAATGTTCCACACTGAGTGGAACATCTAGAATCCGCAATCATTGGTGTCGTTTTTGTTGTCCCCCAGGGGCCAACCACAACCAGAATTGATTTCAATATATCGGTCTATCAAACAACTCTCTGTTTCCTTCAAGTTACACAAATTTCTCCACAAGCAACCTATATTCTGCACTGCTTGATTTACATTTTTTTCAGACATCTACTTCATCCATCGCATCACTTCTACAGACTTCGGTAAGCTTGCGTCACGATCCTATAGGGATTTAATATCTCGTTCGTAAGCCGGCTTGTGTATGGATACACGTTAGCGGGCAAGAACGTTGAGTTCTATTTTGCTTGGGACCTACTCACCGACACATGACTTCGCGGAACAGCGGTACACTCCAAACAGCCCTTCCCTTGTAATAGATCTCTTTTGCGGATTCCTTTGCGACAAAAATAAATGAATACTGTTTTGGCGGGGTATCTTCTGAGGCCTAGATCTAGGCAAGGGGTAGGCTTGCTCTTTCCGTCACCCATGTTCCAGTCATGCGAACCTTCCCTCCTCTTTCAGTCCAATCATCTCCTCTCTAGGTAGAATATGCACGGATTTGAGGATCTTCTGAACCGCATTCAAGACGAAGGGGACGAGAACCTTTGACTGTCCTCAAGAACCGGTCACTGGCGACCATCACGTCGTGAGAATGTTTGCCATACTATTTAGAACCCACTGTTGTCCGAGCCACCCGCTTTCCTCTTTCGATACCTCCTGCTTGTCATGGAACATCGCTTAGGTGCTTGATATGAATTGCAATTACAGGCCTCTCAGGATGGATGCTTGTGGTGGTACGATTTCGAGCTCCCGATCTTTCCGGTCACGAGACAACATCTCATTTACAGGGTAAGTCTGACACCACAATCAATTTATGTCAGCGCGCATGGAGTCATATTGGATTTGCGGGGCCTTGAATGCTTGATTTAGCCAAGAGTCGTAAAAAATACATTGGGAAGCGAAACGTCAGCCGCAGTAATGGCGATCAATTTAAATGGTACCTATAACGGCAACTATGTACGAGCTTCACGTTCCACAATGACTACCTGAATTCCTGATACGCCTTTTAATACATGCATGAAGCCTTTCCCCGCTATCGCTGACCGCTTGGGAGGCGCAGTGCCGAGTATAGCCTTGAGTGAATACCACTGTAGACGAGGCTCTTCGCTTTGAATGCATTACTCTATCGAAGTAAGTAAGGCTTATTTACATCACGTTTGAAGCAACATCAGATCATGTTAGATGAAACTCTATATTAAATTCACACGTTCAAAGCTCGAAATATACATGAACCGTAACTCCATCCCGCTAGTAGCATCAGCATTCATCGAAATCCCCGATCGTGAACAGTGAGCCTGAATAATGCCAATGCTTGCCCCGAGCCAAGATCGTTCCAAATATCCTCATTCAAAAGTTTCCTTTCGTTGGGAACAGTAATAACTCAGGGCTCATCAGCATTTTTGAGCTTAGATCGAGGCATCAGATCTCGGGCCGAAATCTCTCGATCATAGTATCAATCAATATATTTCAAGTACGACCCGAGCAAGGCTTTAATCTGTTCCGTGCCTATTTAGCTTACAATATTGGATGGCTTAGATTGCGGCGAGGTTGCACAGGAAGTATTATGCACTGCTGACTTTGATAGATGAAAAATTGGTGAAACAAATCATCGGTGGTTTACAAGTGACATTTTTGTGAACTTCGATTGGGCGATGAATTTTTTTTTAAAAGCTAAAACCTTACACCGAGAATTGGGCGCCTTACAAGGCACGATGCTCAGTTCAGAGAATATCGTAACGCTTACCAAGACTCGCGAACTCTGAACATCTCATTGGCACATAGCGATAGCGTTTAATCAACGCTCAATATAGTTGTTTAATGAATATTGATTTGAAGGAGGCAAAGCAGGATTTTGAATCTGAGTGTCACCCTGAAGAATTCAAAAGCTTACACACTGGTACCTTGATCTGGCAGTATTAGGTACCTCTCCCTTTCTTACACGGCGATCAAAAATCTATTTAAAGTCTTCATTCCCGCATCAATCGAACATGTTTTGACATAATTAACCAAGTCAGCTTCAATTTTCATCTCCAAAATACACATTCCTGGACTATATCCTCAAGTCCATCCAAGCAAAACAGCCATGAAATTTACAATTGCCCTCTCCTTATTGGCGATGCTCACTGCTGCCGAATGTCGGGCTCTGGCGCCCGTCATCGAAGTCGACACTGTCAATGCGACAAGCCCCTCGCCTCTTGCTAACTGTATCATCACATCTTACCGAGGGGACGACTGCACTGGAGGCATCATTGCATATGATTATGTCGTTGATGGTTGCCGTTCTTGCGAATCATTCAGCGGTGCTCATTCCTTCGGCTTGGGCCAAGGGTGTCCGTCAGGGACCTTTTTCGCCAACGTTGGAGGCTGTAACAATAGGGGAGACCAGTTCAAGATTGGTTTCAGTGGCCCTGGCTGCCATCATGTCAATACTGGGGAGGATTGGCAGTCTGGAAATCCATGCTTCAATTAAAGTCGCACAAGGTAACACGCTCTCTTCACCAAGCTTTGAACAATTGTACTGATCTGGCATTTACAAAGTGGGAGCTTGCGACGCAAGATCATGAAGTTGCCGGCATGTTGTTTGGAGATTACTGACGGATCGAGAGGGCGTGAGTAGAGGTCATGTTTATGGAACGGTCGCTTGAAGCCATTTTCATCTCAAATATCGTCACATCTTGGATATGTTGTGCTACAGATTAAAAACTGCCATATGTCAGAAACAATGTGCATACATGGTTTTGGCTGGCTATGCAACGCTTTTCACATTCGTTGTTGTGGTGCTAGTGACGACTACAGAATGTGACCTCGTCATCCTCCAAACATTATTGCCATGAAGCCTGATGCTGCCCCAGCACGGGAGCTTGCCGCAGACCCCATTCCTAAACCTGCTGAAGCCAAGACTGAAATATATGTCGAGTAGCTGTAGGGAAAGAGAAATTCGGAGCTAAATTATGAAGTCAATAGAGGGCGAAAGAGGGGAACGAGTGCGGATGGAGCCAGTGGTTGAAACTAATTAAGAATCTGCCTAATCGAGATGAGAGTCTTTGCATAGCAATTTGCTATTATTTGCGAAATATCGATGCTTTGCTTCCAAGACCAGTAGCTTGAAACCCTCCAAGTTTCAAATAAATATTATGCCTGATAAAACCTGCGCCAATTCACCAACTCCTCATGATAATTTGGACTTAGCGCAGCCTGTGCTTTTCGGGCCTTTTGGAACTTCTATCAACAGCTGCTCTACACATTGTACCCCTTTCACGCGTCTTATTTCTCACTGCGCGCATTTACTTTTCGAGATGTACCCAATCAACAATCCGTACTATGGGATGCAACCTCAGTTTCCATTCCCAGGGCCTCAGATTCCATACCAACAAAGTGGACAAGTAACTCCGCCCGTATCTATGCGAACCCCCCAGCCTGGAACGCTCCCACAATACGCTCAGCCTCAACCGATATACCCCTCAGCGGGTCAACTTCTCCAATATCCCGGGTACGGCCTACCTCAAGTTCCTCCTTATTTCCAGCAGCCAGGCCAAATTTCCACGGTGCCATCTACGCGCACCGGTACGCCACAGTCTCTCCAGCAGTACCCCCAGCCAGGCCAACTCCAGCAATATGGACAGGCTCCAGCATCCGTTGCTCAAGCGTACTACTTGGTACTTGGTCCACTTCCCGTCCCAGCAGGGCAGCCTATTCCTGCTGAATTCCCCAACTATGAGGAAATGCTTCCCACACCATACCAGCACAACGGATTGCCAGTCTACGGCCCCCGTCAAGCTGTGGTACCACCCCAACCTGAGCAACTTCCACGAGTCAATTCAATGCCTGCCATAAATTCAATGCAAAGGCCAAGCTCAGCGCTACCAATGAGAAGACCGGTTCCCTCATCTGCGATGGGAAGAGTATCAATGAACGCAATTGAGCAACCGCACAAACCCGAAGCTACTTTTCATGTGCTGCGCCATGCTCATGGAGGCACCACGCATTTCTTCGAGACGCAGTACGTCGATGAACAATTTCATGATATTGGAGACCCTCCACTTTCCTCATTGGGAGAAGAGCAATGTCGCAACCTGCGAGAAAGTCTGAGTGAGGGTAAAGATGCACATTATATCCTACTGTCCCCAATGCTCCGCGCGCGGCAAACCGTCCAAACCGTATTCCACCACCCTTTCAGCAGAAAGCCTCCAATCAAGTCTATTATCTGGGATAGTCTTCGAGACTGCCCACCAAAAGATAATAAATACAAGTTTTGCTACAAAAGCGGCGCGAAGTTGCCGGTCATGCAGGAGGAGTTGCAGGGGAAGTTTGATCTGTCCCTTGTCAGAGCTGATTGGCACAAGAACTTTGCGCACATGAACATGCAAGCTGCACGAGCGGATGGCGTCAGGTCAGAGTTGTATAAGCTTGCAGAAATTGTGATTCAAGGGGGGTTATGGAACGAGATTAGGTTTGAGCGTTATACCGGGACCGGCAACGTTCATATCACGATTGTTTCTCACAATAATTTTTTGAACTTTCTCACCCACCGCGATAAGCTTCCTGGTAAGTTTAGCACCTCGTATTCAGAGAATCTACTACTGACCCAAGGTAGGAAAACCCACCCCGCAAGGTGACTTTGCCTTCCTTCAATGCCGATCATATCAGTTTGCTCCGGATTCGGCGGTTGGCCAAAATGGTGTTACGAGAGAGACTTTGGTCGAGACAAAAGACAGCCAGCAGAGAAGACATCCTAAAAATTGGAAGATCATTGGGAGCACAAACATGTCGAATCAGAAGATCGTTGCTGATGCATGCGCCGTGCAATGATAGAAAGCATTCGTGCGAATTTAGAAAATTCGCGGCTGGGATATAGCTAATATGTATGCAATCTACCTTAGAACTTAATATCACAAGTCTTGAGAGATTTGAATGGCTCTGACCTCACGGAGATGCTACAATGAGCAGATATTTGAAGGACGCAGTATCGGCATAAATTTTCGCAACACAGCATTGAATGGCGACACAAGCTATGCAATTAGCAGCTATTTGAAGATTGAATGTGCCACAGTAATAATATCATACTCAGAAGGATACACACCATTAACGTTCAACAGAAAATATCGTGTGCCTGTTTCCAAAGATTATCAACGACGGCTCCAGAGGTCGGTGTTGCCGAGCCTCGCTTATGTTCGTTACCCCTTTTTGATTGCTTGGTGTGATTCAAGCCCGGAATAGAATGACTGAAACATTGATACTCCCAGTCAAACAGTTAACGACACCAAAATCTGTATTAAGCATCTCTCAAAACTTCCTCTTATATTGCTTCTCTACAACTATCAAAACTCAACTTCTACCTTGACGACTACGCCATCAGCGGCCCCCCTAACACCATGCTAGAGATAGCAAAGGAACAGTTACAGAGCACTCGGGTGAATATATCTCGTTCCAGTCCTTGACTGGGAAGGCTGCTCGTTAATTCAATTGGTTAGGTTTAGACAGTCCCATTCTCGATTTCACCGTACATGACGCCAAGAATTCCGCCCAACCTCCCATACAACTACCTTCGATCGACGAGAACGATCTCTAGTACCGCCTACCATGTCTCTGAGTCCTGGAGATCTTATGCCAGTGGCTCTCAACATAGAAGTTCCGCCATCGCCGACGACAGTCTCACGTGCGGAGGCCAATGACGCGGCGGAGGTGGTAGACCTCGCATCTACCTTGGAATCGCTGTCTCTGGCACCATCTCTGGAACATGAAAACTCCAGTACTGCTGAAAAGGGGAGAATAATTGTTCATTGTATTCGCCATGCTGAAGTGAGCAGCCCATCTAACCCGAATTTCCACCTCAATTCGCTAACGGCTTTCTCAAGGCCCTCTGCAATCTTCGTGATATCCCAGACGTTCACCTCATGCCCGACCCAGGCTTAACGGACGACGGTGTGAAGCAAGCAGAAGAGCTCCTCGAACAAATATCCGAGTCCAAACGAATAGACGACGTCGACTTCATCCTCTGCTCACCCCTCGAACGCGCACTCCAGACTGCTATGATAGCATTTGAGCCAGCACTAGAAAAACGACTCAAGATAATTGCATATCCAGATTTGAGGGAAAATGGGAAGATACCATCCAGCACTGGGGCTTCGTTGGGGGATTTGAAGATTTACGAGAATATGGTGGATCTTGGCATGGTGGACGACGGGTGGGAGACTAAGTATGAGAAGCGAGGTAAAACTCGAGACGGTAGAGAGAGGGATGCCAGAGTGCGAAAGGAGCTCTGGAAATTAGGGACAGCTGCTTTGAATAAGAAGGCGGGTAAATGGAGACATCTTGATGTTGGAGGGCGAGAAGGTGGACATAAGGACGTTGAGATTGTGGTTGTCACACATGGAGGGTTTCTGTCTGAGTTGGTGGACGTTCAAGGTGCTTCATGTTCGCTTTTTCAAATGATGGTGGATAGATGCTAATTGAAAACCCAGGCAAACATTTTTATAATTCGGAATGCAGGAGTTATGTGCTTTCTCAGGTCATCACGAGAGGTGGAACAGCAACTCATCGACTAGAAGAGTTGCCCTTGGATGAGCAGTTAGCACCAATTTCGGTGAAGGATGTCTCAGAGGTCTGCTGAGGGCTTTAAGCGCCATGAGTACCCTAGAGCAGTAACGATAGAGGTGTCTGGGATGATGAGATCATCTTTTATAAGTGCTCCCCGGACCCCAGATGGACTCCGAGTCTTTGTAGAGTAGATATCTGAGAATCAAATATCTTGAAGAAGCTTTAACGTCGACCAATTCTCTGTTCTGAGAATTGCTGCTATACCCAAAGAAAACTGACGGCCTGATAGCCAAATTTACTAGAAAAACATCATGTCTCTTATGGTAACCCACGACCAGTAGTATAGTATTGATCATGACCGAACTCCGCGTTCAATTATGAGCTTTGTTGAAAAGAGGCAAAATCATATCATCTGTTCCATTTCTCTCGGAGTGAGAATGGTGAACCCTGAACTTGTTTCGCATCGACTGAAGATACGGAGCCACTTTGTTGCCTACAGTTGGAGCAACATTTGTGAACAGTAAAAATGCAATAGCGATCCCAATGGGAACAGTGACAGCAAAAAAAAACCCCAGAATCTAGTTGCACCTACAGCGTACTCGCCGCCAATAGAAAAAACGCCCGCGACTAGACCTAGAGGCAGAAAGACAGTTGCTAATGTTGTCAAGCGGCCTACAGACGAAGACTGCTCGTTCGCAGTGCAAATTGCTTCGAGCTGAGCTGCGTGGGTGTAAATTGAGGCAACGCCATCAACATCTCGTCTCAGAGAGCTCAAACGAGCTTCGATAAGTCTCCATTCATCGGCTTCCCATTCTTCAACCATGTCTGACTTGGTTCCTCCATGGAGACTGACTTGAAGAACTTTCAAGTTGCGGTATAAGAATATTAGAATATACTCCAAGTCTGCCTTAAGGCCGATGAGATCCCTGAATAGCCAATGCTGCCACAGAAGTGCGCTACCATCGTCTCCATAAATTTGTTGATGAGTGTTATTGAGGACATATCGCATTCGGTCTAGGTATCCAATCCACATCGAAAGGGTAATCCGTCGAACGACTTTTGTACAGCTTAGGGGGTCACTAGACACCAAATGTTTGTCCTTTGAGTAGGCATAAATAGTCTCCTCAAAGATGGAGTGCATTTTCGGTGATGGATCCGGTGTATTCCAGCTTCTTATATCATCTGGAAGATCTTTCTTAGCTGTCAAACTCGGGTATTGCATTCCAAAACCAGTAGCGGGGTCGCCTTCGCAAATTGTAATTTTGCGGTCCTCGCCTTTGTCGACATGGCGGATATGATCTCCCAATGGAAGGTCAACCAGAATAACAGCTAGTTCAATTCATTTGCTGAGTACTTGACAAGAACAGACTCTGTTTGAACGTACCTGTCCATCCTCCATCCTCAGCCTCTCTACTCCAAAACGAAACCACATTCCACAATTCCCCAAAGCAGGCCGCTAAATCCGTTGGACTTTCTTTCAAACCTTTCAAAATGTTGCGTCTCATGTTTGGGTTCGCCCGGTACAAAAGACCTCCACCATCGAGCATTTGGTCTTCTATCACCATGTAATGCAACTGTGGAGACTGAAGTACAAATGAATCTCTAGAGGACTGACCCAAGATGAGTCCCTTTCCTGCTGATCCGGTTTTAATCGGATCGGAGTAGTGCGCTGCGAAGAAAGATGGATGGATTCTCAACCTGCTTCCTAATATCTCGACATAATCTTTTGACAGGTCTTCCAGGATTATCATACGCCGGACAGGTTGGTGGACGTCGGTCGGAAGACTCCCAGGGAGCATTCCAGCATTATCTCCAGCATCTAGGTAGGTTTGTAGCGCAGAGGAGTCACTGAAGGCGGTTATAGAAACCTGACCGTTGCTCAAAAAATGAATTGCTGCTGCTCTCCCCTTTTGTCTCGCTGCTGCGTCCTGCTGCCGCTGATTTGTAGCGAAAGCAGAGAACTCTAAGGTCCGAGTATTCTGGATCAGCGATTGATATGCTATCCTTTCAGGGTCCGTAAGGCTCATCTCTAAGGAACCCAAAGTCTCAGAGAACCCCCAGCCTTGCTGACATCAGGCTGATACATATTTCGCGCCGTGAACTGGTGACATCCTGGCTGAAATATTTTATCCATCCTGGAAGAAGGGAGCGTCATTGATGATACATCATCATGTTATTGGTGGACACAGAAAGGTTTTAGAAGACTGTGAGCAAGATCGAATGATTGCGTGCGGGGTGATATGATGAGATACACGCTACCAGATGGCGGCAAGGTCTGCTGACAAACCGAAGCCACTTCTGTATTGCCTGTATTTTCTCGAATCTGCTCAAATGCACCTATATTCTGCCAGACTTCACAATATTGTTTTCCCTTCACGACGTCGTGACAACACCGAGTCTTTTATCGACCAGATTGGATTGATAACGGTAAGACTTAAATCGAATGGATGGAATTACCGGTATTTCAACACATGAGAATCCCCGAAAGCATAGGGAGAATTGAAGTCCCTAATTAACAACACAGGCTCTAGCTTGGCTTCTATCGAATCGAGTGTGGAGGGAGCGAGTCTATTCGTCCAAGATAGTCACGACAGGATCTCTCATACGGGCATCAAAAGATGGTCCCAATCACTGCGCTGCATGTTATTTAATGGCTCAATTATCTTTGACATAAACAAAGAAAGCCTTCGGACGACTTCTTGACGGAGTTTTCACGAGCTGAGAAGAGATAATTAGGTGATATACCCTCTTGTGTTGGGGGAGTTTCCAAGAACTTCGGATTAGTGGTGTCCTGACTCCTGATATATACATGTGAAATGTTTGGGTACCTGAACTGCTCCCAATATGTTTCATCTCCTTAAGAAAACTGAATAATCCTGAACAAGAACCATCATGGTACGTTATACAGTATCGCCCCGTGGGCCAAGTGAGAGTTGGCTGGTGATGACATTTAGAACCAGCCTGGTCGATTCGTTATATCCGCCAGAAAAGCTGGTATACATGGTCTTAATCTCGTTTGCTTCATCGCGATTGAGGGAAAGAAATCTGTTCCCTATATAGTACTTGGTGTCATCCGGACTCGTCTCATCTCCAGCGAAGTCGGGAAAATAATCCTTGATAGGGTTTTTCAGAATTTTTCGCTCGAAAATGTCCATTTTTGTGAATATGAGTATAAATCTTGTTTTTGCCAGCCATTTCGAATTGATCATAGTTTCAAAAAGCGCCAAGTCTTCTTGCATGCGATTCGATGTATGGTCTTCGTAAAGCACGAGGTCATATGCGGATATGTCGACGGCAAAAAGAACGAGATCAGGCACCTCATCGCCCTCTCTGAATTTAATCCATTTCTTGCGCTCGCTTCTTTCCCCACCGGTATCTGTGAGATCGAATGTGGTGGCACCGAAGTTGAAGGTACTTCGATAAAGCCCGGTGCTTCTTACTCGAGCCATACGTATATCCTCATCGGTTGGGATGTAATCACTTCCGCTGATACGTCTCACGGAGTTGAAGAAACTATCGGTACCGAGGTTAGTTTCTTAAGCGGGATCATACAGCACTACATGACTTACTATGCGGCAGTATCTTGCAGCAAATATTGATTCGACTTCTCGTACGCATCTTTTACTCCGTCGTCCGCCGACCATAAGGTCTCGATTGCTTCACATAGGTTTGGAGGGAATTTAGTCCCCGCAACCGATGGCGGTTCCTTGTATACTGTCTCCACATGACATCGATTGATTTCATCATGTAGAGGTATATCGAGTGATATCATCCCCTCTAGAATGTCCCGCATACTTTGGATCGTGTTTGTGAAAATAGCTTCCTTGAACCGCAATCGCTCTTCGATAGTCGCACCACCTTTGCATAGCGAATCGATTGACTTGAAGATAGTCGACTTGCCGCTGTTCCCACTTCCAAGCAAAACAACCTTATAAGGCTTCTTTGGAGGATTGAACGATGTCCCAGTTTCCTCGTGACTCTTGAAGATGTTCCGAACCTGGAAAACGCTCTTAGCTTTCTTCGTCCTGGAAGGTCGGCGTTGTCTACCATCTCGAGATCCCGGAAGAGGCTTCGAGTTCGAGACCAGGGGTTGACTAGACATTGTCTCATCGCTTTCCGGTCTGGATTCGGAAGAGAATACAGAAGCGTCATCCCCGCGCCTGAATATGCTGCCTACTTGGCTGAGCCGGGAGCTGAAGCGATCCACCTCAGTGGTTTCCACAATGGCGCCATCGTTGCGAAACCAACTTCTAAATACCGAAAGCTGTTGCGGAGGCTGGGCCAAAGATTCATCGTGGAGAAACGTTTGACTTTTTGCGGGATTTTGGAAGAGCCCAAAGCTTTCTATTGGCTCAGAGGCCGAGTTTGAGTTTCCTTGGATCTGAGGAGTTTCCCGGAGATTTTCTGGAGATTTCCCAGTTTGACGTGACTTTTGCAAATTAGACTTCAGCGCAGCTCTATAGACGCCAGTTGTAATGACTTCATTGTCGAAGTCGAAGTCCCTGTCCAGAAAATTGGAATCTTCTGTTAGTCGACTACTCCTTTCACCTCGTTCGGACGTCGAATCTCTTAAAGATAAGAGGGAAACTTTATTATCTTCCACTCGCTTAAGAATTTGGCGACTTTCACTATCATGTAACAGGGCATTGCGCTCGAAAGTTGTACGACTGGATTCATTAGTAGCGGATCATTTTGATGCTTGCCTGACATACCAGTGTAAAGCCGTAAGGAAAAGATTGAGAGCGTGTATTTGGTTATTCAAATGATTCGTATATATGTTCAGATCTGACTCTTCCCATAGAAATCCAATCTTGCCTTTGACGTTCAAATTTGCACCCTGGTCACACTCAAGCTGAGAGATACGCTCTTCCAAGACAGTGACCAAGAGTTTGCAACTCTCCAACGACACTCCAAGGTCTGCAACAAGTTGCTCGTGTTTAGGAATACTGACCAGAGACGAAGTCACCCATTGGGTAATCTGGTCGAGAGCAGCTTTGATGGTGGTTATCTGCCCGATAAGTAGGCTGACGGTAAGGCTAGCGCTTCGGTACCGGGATTGGAGCTCGATCAGACGCCGCAAGCTTCTTGCGATAACATCACTAATTCCCACGAGCGATCCGGCAAGACCAATTGCTGAGATGGGATCCATCCCTTTTCTGAATGTGTTGTGAATGACAGAGAATGCTTCAAAACTATCTCTGCGTTGGCGGTTTAGCCTCAGCCTCACTGTTGCCTATTAATAGCTCGAATCCCTGCTTGGCCTGCATTCGAGCCCGATTAATGATTGGACAGCTTTGAAAGTATCCTCTTCACACAAGATCATAATTACGTAGACTCTTCGGTGTGTTTTTGTGTTTTGAATTTTGAAGTACATTATAACTTCTACCTTCCCATGACTTAAACATTGTCTGAGTCGGTTCTGAGGATGGGGTCTCAGGGTTTGCGGATCCAACCCAGGTGCATTGCACTCAAAGGCTAGCCTGCTGTTTCGCGCCAGTTATAAAACTATTATTGAGATATAGTATCTGCGCAGTTAACGAATCACTAAGACATTGTAATATAAGCTTTGAGCAGATTTTCATTTTCTTTGCTGTCGTAGCTGCCCCTTTTTATAATTGGGGATGTATGTGCTACTCTCTTTTAGCCATGCTTTTGCTAGCTGTTCTTATTAGCTCTTACATAGTGAGATAGCGTCACTCCACTACGAGGGCAAGGAGCAATATAAAAAGATAAAGAACAAAGTCATCTTGTAGCTATACAAAATGAGAGGCCGTCTTATCACCATCACTGCACAAGGCAGCAGCACGTGCCAGTTCCCCTTTCTTGTGCTTTCTCTTGCCCTTGCAACTCTTTCTTTCGACGCAACTCTAGCCTGGCTTCTTCTAGTGCGGCCCCCACCTCGCCGAGCCGCTGAGGATCAGAACCAAAGATCCGCCCAACAATCTCATCTGGTGTCCACAAGCTGTCGTCGAATACTCTCCTGCCTTCAGAAGTTTTATATCTTTGAGGCTCTGAACATCCTGCATCTGGATTAGCCCCGGACTTTAATAGCATTGTGATTATTGGTGCCCATTGCTGCAATAGCGCTATGTGCTCTGGTTTGCGCGATACGGTCGTGTTCAAATGAGACAGAACATGTTGCCAAAGACTTTTGGGCGATTCCGCCAGGCGTGCGTTGGGATTTGCGCCATGACTTAGAAGCGTAGACACTACTTTCAAATTGACGAGGTAATCGTTTTCAATTCTTGGAGTCAAGGCAATGTTTAGCAGTGTCGTGTGAGTCTCGTCCTTCTTGATATGCGGCAACTTGGCATCCAGATAGCGGTCAAGGCCGCATTGTGTGGCTAAAGTCAGCGCCGATTGCTGTTTTATGAAAAAATCGTAGAGAGGAGAATAGCTGGTTTTGAAAGAACGTTTAGTTGTCCATAGATGATGCGCGATTCTATAGAACTCATCGAGCAATGCTGGATGGGAGGTCCCAGTATCCTGTTCTGCCCGGCGCGCCCAAGCAAGTCCGTCTTCGACCAACGTCCACGTTTCAGTGAGATCTGTAGCATGGAAAGCTTTCAGAATCAGAACATGTGCTTTGAATATGGCACTGCTGGCGTGGTAAGGGTCTTTGTGCTCAAAGGTTGTTTGGCGTTCGAGCAAGTCGCGAATCTTCGGTTTTTCTAGATGGTCCCTGACGGTTCGGTGAAGATATGAAATTTTCATACCGGGAGAAAGCGTTGTTGAGGGAGTACCATATTGTACTTCAAGAAGCCCACCGGATCTGGTTCTCAAATGAATCTCCATGCTCCTGCAGCGGCTGGCAACCTTCTCCTTGTCGAAGGAGCTGGGTTCAGCCTGCACTGCCAATTTAGCGTCTCTCTCCATGGCGAAGGATAGAAGTAAGATTGAAAGCTGAGCTGTGGCCTGCGCGCCATGCAAAGTTTCCTGAGATCGAGGTCGATATGCAGAGCCCACCAGCTGGAATATTTGCGCCGTCTCTTGCCGGTAGACCTCATCGACTTTGAAGATCATTTGATCAAAGAGGTCGTCAAGTTCTTTTGGCAGCACCTTTAGTCGCATTTGAAGATGTGCTATATCATCGTGATTACCAAGTCCTCTGAGAAGAGACATCACGACGAGGCGGACCCAGAGAAAGACACCATTTGCTGCTTGCGCAATTTCTTCGATCAGCTTTTCCGTTTCCTTAGGCTCACTTCGGCTTAGTTCTTGCATCCTAGGGCTTTTCTCCAGCTTGTCGTGGATATACTTTCTCATATCAGGCATAGTGCGGTCCTGAAGGCGAAGTCTCGGTCGATCTGCAAACGCATCTTCAAAGGGTTGATGTGGCCGGCTAGAACAACATATTTTCACGTTCTCGGAGATTGACGCTCTGCCGAAGATCTCGGCAATATCTGCTTCATTGCCTTCGTATTCATCAAGCCCATCGATAAATAGGCAGATTTTCAATTGCGAGTCCGTTTGTGATACAAGGTTTATGAAAGCCTTCTGCAATCCCGATAAATCCCATACCTCGCGCTGCAACATTGTTAACTATATAATCGCAGTGGGTAACACACATTCACAGACTTACCGTACAGCTTTTGTCCTGGCATGCGGCAGAATATCTCTTAGCCCAATGAGTAGGCAAAACAGTAGGTATGAGTTCTGGATGCTGACTTAAAGTACTATAGAGTAATGATCGGAACAGTCCAGCTTGAGAGCACTGCATACTGGTTCCACTATTCCAGAAGAAGAAGTATACGATGCAGAGCTTTAATCCTCCTGCCCAGCTCCTCAAGAGTGACGACGAGTCACGATGATTGACAATGTACTTCATTAATGTAGATTTACCAGACCCGGCCTTACCATTAACCCAGTAAATTCCTGTTCCGGACTCAAGCCAAGATCGGAAGTTACTCCTCTGCCTTGCGTGTGAATTTTGAGCTCCATCTTGATCGGATCGAAATATCCAGCCAAACGTGTTCATGTGATTTTCGTCAACATTCTCAAATCGTTCGGAGATAGTCTCAAAATGAAGGCTCTGAAGGATTTCGTCCGAGATTAACCTTCGTATCTTCCTTTCCTTCTCGCGAATCCGGGCTAGGTGATCGGTGTTTTCCTCGATTTCTGAAGCAAAGACCGCTTGATCGGAGACATCTACAAGAACCCTCTGATTGATATTTTCTTGGCTTATCACAACCGCCTCAGCGCGATCGAGCAGTGTAGAGAGAGCAGCAAATTGTGTTTCAAGCGCACGATTATCGAAGCTGTTGCGACGGACAAGGGCAATTGCTATATCTTTATTGGCGGCATCGAGGCGATCGAAGCGTTCGGACTGTTCCAGGAATTTCGAATCCACTTTCTGACTATGCGTTCGAACAATGTCAGCTTCACTACACCACAAGAGCAAAGTTGCCAAAGGGGACACTATAGGCTTACCTGAAAAATTGTATGACACGAGAGTCTATCGCTCTGCGATACGTATCCAATCTGTCCTGGATATTTTGCAAATCTTCCTTGTTCCATGCGCTCTTGAACGCTGCCGTGAGAGTTGGCCATATTTTCTCCGCTCCTTTTTTGTCCTGTGGAACACTGAGTTTCTTTAGTCGCCGGAGGAGATCGCGCGCCAACTCGTCGCATTCTTTACATATGCTTTCCAGCAATTTCTCATCATCTGTCAGCTCTGGTGGAGTAGAAGACCCATCGGATTGGAGCAAGCTGCGTCGAAGCTTGACAGCATAGTCGAGGATGTCGTTGGTTGCTGATTTAGCCTGCTCATGAACATCGAGCTCGCCTTTATTGTAAAGCTTGACGCTCGCGTTTATCAGCTTGCTACCGAAATCAACAAACTGAAGCACTGTGCCTGCTGTAGAGAGCGCTGTGAGAGGATCCATCTGCTCCTAGAGATCTGAAGACTAGATGCCATGATATCGTATGCCTTTGAGCAATGGGCTTGTGGTGTGCGAAGAAGCTGCAGCTGCATCATGGACGTGTCGCGGCACAGCAACTGTGGGGGCGGGGAATCGTGACATTCAGGGGTATGGGTTCGTCAAGAACATCCGCCAGAATATCGACCAGAAGGTCCAATATCGCTACAATCTTTACTTTAGAAATTTCGAACAGCGAAATGCACGGTCCCTCACGACAGGATCCATGGCTCTTCTAGCCTTGCTTGTGATTAGGCTGAGGCTGGCATACTGATCAATTTAGCAAATCACTATTGTGCCCACATAGAGACGTTTTGTTATCGGGAAACTTAGTTCACGGGCAGGAAAATAGTCAACGCATATACTTCTACCGTACGTGAGACCAAATTCTATACATATCACTTCGTCCCGTGCGCACGGATAATGATTATATTGGACTGACAGCATACTAAAATATCGACACGTGACTAAACCAGGCTCGCGATGGACAGAAAGAGAGGCACTAATTTATGACCCAGTTTGAACGTCCCACTCGGCGTGGCACATTCAGAATTGGTACTGCTTTTTTTGTCCACCAGGAGCCAGGGGTGGAAGAGTCTTTCGAACAATCATGCGTAGCGTCAAAAGAGTTGAAGCAGTGTTACCCGCAGCTCTGCTTGATACAGCAGCCAGTATGCTTTCGCTGCGACCTTTAGCTTCTAGAGGTCCACGTCTAACCAGTGAAGGCCGGATTCTCATGGTTTTGTGTCCAGAAAAGCGAGTCTGTGACTGATTCTATTGCCATATAATTACTGTCGCTCAAGATTTTGAGAAAGATACACTAGACAATTGAGTTGGGCAAGTCGTCACGGCAAAACGAAGAACTTGAACCCATGGAAGATTCGACGATGGAACATAGTTACTCAAGCGTCAAGATCATACGAGCACCGGAGAGCACGATTGGAAAAAGATTACAAAGTATTAGATTCAAGGGGAAACAAATTTTATTTCAGCAAATTTATACCCTAGAGAGGTGACACCCAGTACAGTAAAGTCTCCAATGAGACGAAGGAACCTGCTAGCCAGGATATTTGAAAGAACAGCCTCTGAGAGACCGCCATGATATATAAAGTTGGTACCGTAGAAGAGAAATTAACGCTGACTCAAAGAAAAGAAAGATACAAGAAGCAAAGTGGTGGCGTCGATGTTGATGGTTGGTTGAGTAGTTTTACAACTTGACAGCGGCAACAACCTCCCGAGCAACGTTCTGAAGAGCAGCAAGATCGCGCTTCTCCTTCCAGCAACCCTCCCCGCGAGCTCCACATCGTGGCGCCGCCTCAGCAACAGCCTCAGCAATCGCCTCCGCCGCGCGCTTGACCTTCCAGCACCCTTCACCTCTAGCTCCACATCGTGCCTCTGCCTCCGGAACCGCCTCTCTCTTCATCTTCCAGCATCCTTCTCCGCGAGCTCCACATCTTGCTTCTGGGTCCGCTGCCGCCTCTGCCTCAGGAACAGCAACGCGCTTCTCCTTCCAGCATCCCTCGCCTCTGGCACCGCAGCGGGCTTCAGGCTCTGCGCTACGCTTAGCGACGTCGGCGTCGAGATTCAGGCTGTTGAAGTAGGCTTCTGGGTCGTCTTGGGCGGCTGCTACGACTTCGGCGAGGTCTCGTGCGAGCATTCTGGCGTAGT